>ENA-UEQR01000004-UEQR01000004.1-human-gut-metagenome-genome-assembly--contig:-NODE-4-length-167409-cov-47.465822_pt1 | contig 167409 bp, 172 predicted proteins | sample MGYA00242944_ERZ507941 | MGnify/ENA primary metagenome ERZ507941 (study PRJEB26167, sample SAMN06115398) | human gut metagenome | host: Homo sapiens | place: China:Chongqing | collected 2016-06-23...
ATGGCCCGTTGGTCAAGTGGTTAAGACAGCGGCCTCTCACGCCGTTAACATCGGTTCGAATCCGGTACGGGTCACCATCCCAAAAAAGCAATGCTTTTTCGGGAACCCTTGAGGACAAAAAATCCTCGGGCGAAATGAATTCGCCCTGCGGCAAGGTTTTGCTGTGCAAAACGCTTGAACGTGCCACTCGGCACGACTTGACAATTGGATAAAGGTTTGTTACTGTATAAGACAGTTGCAATACAGCAGTTGGTGCTGATTAGGGCGAGGGTCCACCCGTTCCCATCCCGAACACGGAAGTTAAGCTCGCTTCTGCCGACAATACTTGGCTGGAGACGGCCCGGAAAGATAGGTAGCGCCAACACGGAGAGAAGCCACTCAAGAGAGTGGCTTCTTTTTTTATATTCATACTGCGGGAGAGAGAGTCCATCGCCATTCCGCGGTTCGTTTTTACTTATGATGTAAATGCGGAACTCTTTTGCGGGACACTCTCAAAATACTGCCAAAGGTGAAGTGCGTAGATAGACTGAAAACTGCGGAAGATGATATTTCTAACTGTGCCGGTTTCCGTGCTTTTCTTCACCAAGACCTTATCTGATTTGTTCAACTTTTGCCTTGACAAGGGGGAAAAGGGAGACTATAATCTGCCAGTCAAAAAATGATGGAGATTTTAGTTATGAAGAAAAAAGGTTTATCTGCCCTGTTCCAGCCGGTGGAACTCACGCAGGGCGAATGCTGGAAGACGATTTTGGCGTTTTCTTTCCCAATCATTGTTTCGTACTTGCTGCAGCAGGTCTACACGATCAGCGACGCGGCCATCGTCGGCCAAACGCTGACAGCGCAGGAGGTTGCGGGTGTCAACGATACGTCGTCGCTCATTTTTATCTTTTTGCAGTTTGCCTTTGGCGTCAGCGCGGGCTTCTGCGTAGTCACATCTTGTAATGTCGGCGCGCACAATCCTGCAGGCGTGCGTCGCTCGCTGACGACGCAGATCGTTTTATCCGCCGCGCTGACGGTCATCCTGACGGTGCTTGCGCTGCTTCTGCTCGATCCGATGCTTGCGTGGATCAATGTGACGCCGGACAACGGCGAGGTCTACCGCGCGGCCTATACCTATTGCGCGATCATTTTTGCAGGCATCGGTGCGCAGCTGTTCTATAACTTCATCTGCTCGTTCCTGCGCAGCATGGGTGACAGTGTGACGCCGCTGGCGTTCCTGCTGTTCTCCACGGTACTGAACGTGGGACTCGACCTGCTGTTTATCATTGTGTTCCGCTGGGGTGTCGCCGGGGCGGCCATCGCCACGGTGAGCGCGCAGCTCATCAGCACGCTGGGCTGCTTTGCCTATGCTTTCTCCAAATATCCCGAGCTGCGCCTGCATCAGGAGGACTGGCAGATCACTTGCCATGATGTGACGCGCCATCTGATCCAGGGCATCCCGCTCGGCCTTCAATTTTCCGTGCTGGCGATCGGCATCATTGTGGTGCAGAGTATCGTCGTCCAGTTTGACATGCTGAACGGCGTGATGGTCTCTAATTCCGCGCAGAACGGTTTCGGTGCGGCAAACAAGGTCAATAGCCTCTTGATGACGCCGCTCAACGGTCTCGGCTCCGCGATGACCAGCTTTACGGCGCAAAATCTCGGCGCGGGTGACACAAAGCGCATCAAAAAGGGCACGATCCAGTCGATTATCATCATGCTCATCATGGCGGCGTGTTCCATTCTGATTGGCCTTCTGCTGACGATCAACGGCACCTATCTTCACATCTTCCTCAGCGCGGATAAGGTGACGGCGGAGACGCTCCGCTTTGGCAATTCCTACCTCTATATCGACCTGTCGCTCTACGCGTTCTTGGGGTTTATCTTTGTCGCGCGAAACTGTGTGCAGGGCATCGGCAAGCCGCAGTTCGTGCTGGGCGCGGGAGCGGCCGAGCTTGTCGCGCGCGTTGCCGTCTGTCTGCTGCTGCCTGCGGCGCTCGCGGGCGGCGTGGTCAGCGCGGAGGCACCGCAGGCGGCGGTCTACGGCCTGTGCGTGGCTGACCCGTTTGCGTGGATGTCAGCCGACGCGGTGCTGTGCATTCCGCTTATCAAGAACATCATGCGCGAAAACTACGACTATCTTTACGGCAGCGGCCAGAAACTCATTGAGCGATAAAAAGAACCATAAACTTGCCCCCTCCGTATTCAAAATACGGAGGGGGCAAGTGTTGTTCATAATGAGACGGAGAAATTTGTTGTCAGTCGATGTTCTTCAGACCGTCATATAGATCGTTGAAGGACATTTCCTGACGGCATCTTCCGTAGGAGAGCTCTTTGTTTTCGCCAAATTCCAGCAAGAAGCATTTGGCAAGCTCTTCCACGGTCTGCTCAAGCGTCGTAAAAAACTGTTCATAGGCAAACTTGTTTGCTGCCGAGCCTTCTTCAAAGCAATTCACGATCAGCGATTCGGTCACCTGATCGAGCGGATACATTTTGATGTGCATCAGCTCATGAACGATGATCTCTTCAAAGTTTTCCTCCCGCTTGGGATTCGCAATATTCAGAAGAATGATTGCTTTTCTGTCGGCGCAGTCGATCTTGATGTCGCCGGTTTTCGGCCACGCGGGGTCTTCCACAAATTCAAGGCGGATATCCCACGTGGGTGTGATCCTCAGTTTCCGGATATATTTTTCAAAAAGTGCGGTCAAGGCCTGCTTTTCTACCATGGTATTCCTCCTGAACGTTCAATTTGCTGCATCAAAGCGTAACAGATCAATCCTCGAACCATGCCACGGCGCGGATGGGCGAACCATCGCAGTTTTCGAGCTTGAGCGGGAAGCAGCTGAACGAAAACAACCCTTTGCCGCATTTGTCGAGGTCCTTGAGGTTTTCGATGTTGACGATGTCCTTATTTTGGAAGAGCTTTTTGTGGCGTGTCAGGTTTTCGTCTGCGATGGGGTCAAGGCCGATGACGTCGAAGCCGATGCCCTTGTAGTCGCCCGCGATGATGTAATCCATCGCCGCATCATCAAGGCAGGGATAGTCGCCAAAGTAGGCATCCGTCCCCCAGCGCTTGTCCCAGCCGAGGTGGAAGAGCAGAAAATCGGCATTTTCCGCGTCTTTGCCGTATTGCAGGATGCGCTCGAGCGTGATGGCCTTGCCCTCGTTCAAGTCGCTGCACTCGATAACGAGCGCCTTGCCGATGAACTGCGAGGCGGGGAACGCGTCGAGCGTCGTGCGGCCGGCGAACAGATGCGCGGGCGGGTCCATGTGTGTGCCCGTGTGGGTGTACATGGTCAGCTTCGTCTCCTTGAAGCCGTCCTTTTCATAGGTGTTCGCGCCGACGAAAATGGGTGTCTCCGTGCCGGGATAGACCGGCATATTTTCAGCGATGGTGTGGGTCAGGTCAAGTACGCGCATGGGAACATCTTCCTTTCTGTTGAAATCAAAATCAGAACACGAACTGCACCAGCAGCATATAGCACACCGTGCCGCCCGCGATGGAGAGCAGCATTTGTCTCTTCCACAGGTGCAGGCTGATCGTCACGGCGATGGCGATGAGCTCGGGCAGGCCGTAGGCAAAGTGCAGCACGTCAACATTGCGCAGGCAGTAGACGACGAGCATGCCGAAGATCGCGCCCGGCAGTGCTGAGCCGAGGTATTGGATGTACTTGGGCGTCGGCTTTTTCGGGTTGAAGACCAGAAACGGCAGGAAGCGCGTGAGCATCGTGCCGAGCGCGCAGAGGATGATGGTGATGGTCTGTTGTAAGATCGTCATTTTACCGCCTCCTGCGTCTTGGCTTCGACGGGCTTTCTCAGCGCGGTCAGCGCGACGAGGATGCAGATCATCGTGGGAATGAGGAAGTTGTCCGCACCGAAAATGAGCAGACACGCAACACTTGCGATAAGACCGATCCACGCGCTGAAATGGTGCTTTTCTTTGAGCCACTGGTCCATGAAGATGACCACAAACATCGCCGTCATCACAAAGTCGAGCCCCTCGGTATTGAAGCGCAGAAGCCCGCCGAGGATGCCGCCGAGCGTTGCGCCCAGGAACCAGTAAAATTCATCGAGCAGCGAGACGAAGAAGTAGAACCAGCCGCGGTCCACGCCCTCGGGGATCTCCGCCGTATAGTTGACGCTGAACGTCTCGTCGCACATCGCGTAGATGAGGTAGGGCTTTTTCCAGCCCGTGCCCTTGTACTTGTCGAGCATCGAAATACCGTAAAACAGGTGGCGCGCCTGGATCATCACCGCCGTCAGGAAGACCTGCACCGGCGCAAACGGCGCGAGCAGCATGCTCGTCGCGACAAATTCAAGGCTGCCGCCGAAGATGACGACGCTCATGATCATCGGATACCAGAAGCTAAAGCCCGACGTGCGCATATAGACGCCATAGGTCATGCCGAGAAATAAAAAGCCTGCGAAGATCGGGATGGTGTGCGGAAACGCGGCCTTCAGTGCCGCAACTGCGGGTGATTTGCTGTGCATGGGAACGGGAAACCTCCTTGTGGTGATGAAACGAAGCAGAAATGCGCCGGTTATTTTTGCGCCCGGTGCATAAACTGACCTGAGGTGATACGATGTCCTGTCAGGACGCGCTGCCCGCCGCCGTCAGCGCCGCCGCGGCGGCCATGGCGCAGAGAAAGAGCGATGAAGAGGTCGCGCTGTTCGCCGCCATCTTTACGCAGCTGGGCGACAGCCTTGCGATGATCGTCGCTCTGCGCGCGTGCGAAAAAAGCGGCGGCAGCGAGGCGGAATAAGGGAATCAGTCCTTGGCCGCCTCTTCTTTGTCTTCGTCCTTTTTGCCGCCCAGGGTGATGAACACGCCCGCGACCAGCGTGATGGCCGAGCCGAGCAGGATGCGCGGCGTGAGCGTTTCATTTAAGAAGAGAATGCCGACAAAAATGCTCGTGATCGGCTCAAACGTACTCAAAATCGCTGCGCGCTGTGCGCCGATGAGGAACGTGCCCTTCTGGAAGAGCATGACCGCGCCGATGCAGATCATCAGCGAAAAGGCGAGCGCCGCGAGCCATCCGGCGAGGGTCTGCGGCAGGCAGAGCTGGTGCGAGAAGAGACAGAGAAAGAACATGCAGACCGCACTGATGAGCGCCATGTAGAAGGTCATACGAAAGCCCATGACCTCGCGGTGGCGGAAATGCGCTAAAAGCAGAATGTAGACGGCGTAGGTCACGCCGGACGTCAGCGCCAGCGCGACACCGAGCGGATCGACTGCACCGCTTGGGTCGATGAGAAGCAGAATGCCGAGGGAGCACAGGACCGCGCAGAAAAGCGCTTTTTTCTGCACCCGTTCGCGCAGCACCAGGCCGCCGAGCACCACGATGACGGGATAGGCGAAGTGGAATACCGTCGCCATGCCGGAGGCAAGATAGCAATACGAGCTGAACAGCAGGATCGGCGTGATACAGCAGCCGAAAAAGCCGGTCAGGCTGGTCTCGAGCAGCGCGCCGCGGCTGATGCGCAGCCCGCCCTGCTTTTGGCACAGCAGCGCGAGGACCGGGAGCGAGAGAAGATTGCGCAGAAACACCAGCGACATCGGCGTCACGCCCTGCGCGTAGAGAAAATTCGCGCCCAGCGGCATACAGCCGAAGATGACGGCGCTCAGGATCACGCAGAGATAGCCGAGCCACGGCGTTCGACGTTCCATGATTCTCCCCTTCTTTATATGAATAAAGTGAATGCATTTATCATACGCGCGCTTTTCCTTCCGGTCAAGTGGGGAAAAGAAAAAACACCGCGTTGACAAATATTCTCGCGGCTGATATGCTGTGATATCATCAGAAAAAAGAGAGGAAAGCTGTCATGTTTCTCTTTTATGTAAACCCGATATTGATCGCTGCGGCAGTCATTCCGGCCATTGTCCTGCTGCGCTTTGTCTACAAGGAGGACCGGCTCGACAAAGAGTCGCCGGGGCTGCTGCTCTCGCTCGTGATTTTCGGCATTCTATCGACATTTGCTGCCATCGTGACCGAGCAGATCGGCGAGGCGATCTTGGGCATTCTCCTGCCGCAGAGTTCGACCGCCTACAACGTGCTGCTCTACTTCGTTGTGGTCGCGCTGTCGGAAGAGGGCTTTAAGTACCTGCTGCTCAAGAAGCGCACGTGGTATTCAAGCGAATTCAACTGCCAGTTCGACGGCATTGTGTACGCCGTGTTCGTCACGCTCGGCTTTGCCCTGTGGGAGAACATCAGCTATGTGCTGATGTACGGCCTCGGCACGGCGGCTGTCCGCGCCGTCACGGCTGTGCCTGGACACGCGTGCTTCGGCGTGTTCATGGGCGCGTTTTACGGCCTTGCCAAGCGCTACGACAACTTTGGCGACGAGTACCGCAGCCGCCGCTGCCGCCGCTTTGCCGTGCTCGTGCCGGTGCTGCTGCACGGCGCGTACGATTTCATCGCGACCTATGAGTACGACGGCTATGCGTGGATCTTCGTTGTGTTCGTTGTGCTGCTCTTCGCCGCGGCGTACCGCATGATCAAAAAGCTCTCGCGCGACGACCGCTTTATCGACGACAGCGACTGCTACCACTATGACGGCCCCGAGTTCTGAAGAATGAAAAAAGCGCCCGCTCACCGAGCGGGCGCTTTTTCTATTTGAAAGTTATAATTCCATTTCGTACAGCTCGTCGCCGGCCTTGTGGAATCCGGCGCGCTCGAACATCCGCTGCGACTGCGCATTGAACGAGTAGATCTCCGCGTGCAGTTTGGGGATGTGCTGTTCCCTCGCGAGCTTTTGAATTTCGCCGATGACGCGCCTGCCGATGTGCTTGTTCTGGAAGCTCTTCGCCACGACGATGTTGATCTCGCCGTCCGGATGCAGACAGACGTCGCCGCACAGGCGGCCGCGGTACTTAATGTAAAAAAGACTGCCGCGCGCGTTGAGATAGCGGTACATCGCCTTGAGCAGCTTCAGGTCGTACACACTGTTGCGGTTGTCGACCTGCTTGCACACATCCGCATCCTGATACCACGGAAGCGACGCTTTGTAGTTGGGATCATACGGGACGAGAGTGATCTCGCCGTCGACAATTCTGCGTTCCATGACAGACCTCTCTTACATGATGACTTTCGGCGGAAACGGGCTCAGATGTGCGCGATGCAGTCGTACGCGATGCGCTCTCCGCCGTCGAAGGCACCGTGGATGACGCCGCAGCGCCGGAAGCCATACGCTTCCAAAAGCCGCTGCATCGGGCGGTTATCCGCGTGCGTGTCGGCGCGCAGATAGCCGATCTGCGCGGTGCAGAAGTCAAAGCAGGCCTTCGACACGCCACGCGCTTTCCCGTTGGAGGCGAGACGGTGGATCGTGCCGTAGGGTTGATCGAGATGCCACGCGCCGTCTTCGATGACGCGGTAGCTCTCGTCCTCGCCGAGAAAGAGGGCGAATGTGCCGACGATCTCGCCATTTTCAAGCATCACATAGCTGCTGCCGCATGCGATATCATAGGTGACGATGCTGCGGTCTGGGTACTCGTCGCCCCATTGCGAGGCATTGCCGTTTGCGCGCATGTAGCGCTTTGCGGCGGCGAAGACGTCCAGCACCGTGTCGACGTCCTGCAAGGTGGTTTTGCGAATTTCCATTTTAGCCCTTGTGCTGCTCGAACCAGCCGGTGATCTCGTTTAAGCGGCGGATGCGGTGCTTGGGCTTGCCGCTGCGGGAGAGCTCGTGGTTCTCGCCGCGGAAGAGCACGAGGCGGCTCTCCACGCCGTGCGCGATCAGCGCAGAGTACATCTGATAGCCCTGATCGACGGGGCAGCGGTAGTCCTCGAGCGAGTGGAGAAAGAGCGTCGGCGTTTTGACCTTGTCGGCGTACTTCATGGGGCTGTGCCACCAGAATTTTTCGACATCCGGCCAGATGGTCGAGCCGCACTGGTCTTCGGAGAAGTCGGGGCCGATGTCGGACACGCCGTAGAAGCTCGTCCAGTTCGAGATCGAGCGCTGGCTGGCGCAGGCGCGGAAGCGGTCGGTGTGGCCGATGATCCAGTTGGTCATAAAGCCGCCGTAGGAGCCGCCGGTTTCGAAGAGGTTATCTGCGTCCATCTCGGGATACTTTGCGAGCGCCGCGTCGCAGAACGCCATCAGATCATCGAAGTCGACCGTGCCGTACTTGCCGCGGATATCCATGAACGCGCCGCGGCCGTCGGAGCCGGTGGGATTGCAGAAGATGACGAAATAGCCACGGCTCGCCCAGTACTGCATCTCGTGATAGAACACGGGACCGTAGACGGTCTTGGGACCGCCGTGAATATCGAAGATGACGGGGTACTTTTTGCCCGCTTCGAAGTCCATCGGCTTTAGGATAAAGCCGTGCACCTCGTGGTCGCCCGCGGTGAGGTTGAGGGGGTCAGGCTGGGCAACGTATTTGCCGCGCAGCATTGCGTCGTTGAAGTGCGTGACGCGGCGGCCCGTCTCGTCGTAGAGCTCCTGCGGCTTCATATCCCAGAGCGCGCAGAGGAGCATTTTGCCGTTTTTGCGGTCAAAGCAGTCGACGCTGCCGTCGCGCACGAGGACGGGGGAGACGGTGCCGTCTTCGAGCTTGTAGAGCCCCGCGCCGTCGAAGCGCGTCGAGATGAAGTACAGCACGTCGCCGTCCATCTTGAACGCCTGACCGCCGCCGTGGCGGACGTCGCAGCCGACGGAAGAACCGATGGCCTCGCCGTAGACGGCGTAGGGCGTGACGGCAAGCGTCTCGTAGTCGAGCTTGTAAAAGTCGCAGTCCGTGTTCATGCCGAACTTGCCGTCCGCAGCCATGACGAGCAGGAAGGACTTGCCGAGCGCGTATGTCGCGATGACGAAGTCGGGGCGACTCTTGACGACGAGCTTCTGACGGCGCGAGGCAAGGTCGATGCGGTAAAGGTCCTGACCGCCGAAGTGCGCGGGGCGGGGGACGGAGACGTCGAGAAGACTGAAATAGACGGTCTTCTGATCCTCCGCGAGCTGGACATCGGAGACGTTGAAGCCCGCATCCGTCAGGCGGGTGAGCGACTTTTTCTTCGCATCGTAGTAGAAGAGACTTTCATACGCGCCGCGCGTGTATGTGCCGCCGTTCCACCACCAGGGTAGCTGAGAGATGACCTCGTAATCCTCGTTTTCCTTTTTGTCGTCAAAGTAGGCTTTCACGAGTTTCCTGTCGCCTTTATAGAGGTCCTCAAAGCCGGGAAAGGTCGAGCCGACGACAAGCAGGTCGCCGTTTTTGAGAGGGAAGACCTGCGAGACGGGGATGGGAAACGTGTAGGCAAGATCGGCCTCGCCGCCGTCGAGTGCGATCTTGTAGAAGCGGCTCGTGAGCGACGGTTCCTTCTCGCCCTCGCGGTCGCCCGCGAAAAGAACCGTGTTTTCATCCAAGTAGCAGAACGAGGATTCCTTGCCGCCGCCGGTCAGCGCGCGGACGCGGCCGCCTTTTAAAAGATAGAGGCGGGATTCGTAGCAATTTTTTTCTTTTTTCGCCTGACTCACGGTGAAGCAGGCGCTTGTCCCCTCGGGGGAGAATGTCACGTTCGCAAGTGAGCGGACGGCGCAGAAATCGTCAATGGCGATGGGCTTCATGGGAAAACTCCTTTCATCGTCTGCGCGCAGAGCGGCGCAAAATCACGCAAGCATCATACCACAGCGACAAATATATTGCAATCCGCGGCAAAATCCGTCGAAGCGCACAAAAAAACATCTGCGGAAACCGCAGATGTTCACAAAAAATGCCTTGACTTTTCTGTACCCATTTGGTAAAATAAAGCGCTTATAAACGGGAAAGGGCGAGGAAAATTCCCCACCCATTACCGAGAGAATAGCATACCGCGGCAAAAAAAGCAAGATGCAGTTCGCTTTGTTTTACAACAAAGCCGGGTGTGTCGAACTGAATAGAGCCGCCGCAATACATTCCTTCAAGCGGACAGGGCTTGAAGAAAAGAAAGGCGTGAAGAGCAAAATGGCCAAAGACAAGATGTATGGCAAAACCCTTCGCAAGAATTTCGCCCGACACGAGGAGATCGTGGAGATGCCGAACCTGCTGGCGCTTCAGAAGAAGTCCTACCAGTGGTTCCTCGATACGGGTCTGCGCGAAGTCTTTTCCGACGTCGCCTCGATCTCGAACTACGCGGGCAACCTGGAGCTGAGCTTCATCGACTACAAGATGGACGAAGCGCCCAAGTACGACGTGCTCGAGTGCAAGGCGCGCGACGCGACGTATGCCGCCCCCCTGAAGGTGAGTGTGCGTCTCTACAACAAGGAGACCGGCGAGATCAAGGAGCAGGAGATCTTCATGGGCGACTTCCCGCTCATGACCGAGTCCGGCACGTTCGTCATCAACGGCGCCGAGCGCGTGGTGGTTTCCCAGCTCGTCCGTTCCCCCGGCATTTACTACGGCAAGGAGATCGACCTCAAGACCGACCTCCCGCTGCTGACGTCCACCGTCATCCCGTACCGCGGCGCATGGCTCGAATACGAGACCGACGCCAATGAGATGTTCTGGGTGCGCATCGACAAAAACCGCAAGATCCCCATCACCGAGCTGGTGCGCGCCATCGGCTTCAAGACCGACGCCGAGATCCTCGAGCTGTTCGGCGATGACGACCGCGTGGCCGTCACGCTCGAAAAAGATGCCTGCAAGACCTATGAAGAGGCGATGCTCGAGATCTACCGCAAGCTGCGCCCGGGCGAGCCGCCCACGGTCGAGGCCTGCGAGACCCTCATCAACAACCTCTTCTTCGACCCGCGCCGCTATGACCTGTCCATGGTCGGCCGCTACAAGTACAACAAGAAGCTCTCCCTGTGGGCGCGCATCCGCGGGCAGAAGCTCGTCTATCCCGTTGCCGACCCGCGCACGGGCGAGATCATGTTTGACGCCGGCCACATCGTCACCGACGAGGAAGCGCGCGAGATGGATGCCATCGGCGTCAACGATGTGACCATCGAGGTCGATGGCCGTACGATGCGCGTGTTCTCCAACCACATGGTCGATCTTGACCGCTTTGTCGACTTTGACCCCGTGGCCGAGTGCGGCATCAAAGAGCGCGTGCGCGAGAGCGTGCTCAAGGAGCTGCTCGAGCAGTACAGCGGCGAGGAGCTCAAGGAAGCTATCCGCGACAACGCCGACCGCCTTGTCCCCAAGCACATTCTGGTCGACGATATCCTCGCCTCCATCAACTACATGAACGCGCTGGCGCACGGCATCGTCTATAAGGACGATATCGACCACCTCGGCAACCGCCGTCTGCGCTGCGTGGGCGAGCTGCTGCAGAATCAGTTCCGCATCGGTTTTTCCCGTATGGAGCGCGTCATTCGCGAGCGCATGACGATCCAGGATCTCGACATCGTCACCCCGCAGAGCCTCATCAACATCCGCCCCGTCACCGCGGCGATCAAGGAGTTCTTCGGATCGAGCCCTCTGTCCCAGTTCATGGACCAGACGAACCCGCTCGCCGAGCTGACGCACAAGCGCCGTCTGTCCGCTCTGGGCCCCGGCGGCCTTTCCCGCGAGCGCGCGAACATGGAAGTGCGAGACGTGCACTACAGCCACTATGGCCGTATGTGCCCGATCGAGACGCCGGAAGGTCCGAACATCGGCCTGATCTCCTACCTCGCGACCTACGCCCGCATCAATGAGTACGGCTTTATCGAAGCGCCGTTCCGCAAGGTCGACCACGAGACCTGCCGCGTGACCGACGAGATCGAATACATGACCGCAGACGTCGAGGACCAGTACATCGTCGGTCAGGCTGCCGAGCCTGTCGATGAAAACGGCTGTCTCGTCAACCAGCGTATCACCTGCCGCCACCGCGACGAGATCGTCGAGGTCGACCGTGACCGCGTCGACTATATCGATATCTCCCCGCGTATGATGGTCTCCATCGCGACGGCGATGATCCCGTTCCTGCCGAACGATGACGCGAACCGCGCCCTGATGGGCGCGAACATGCAGCGTCAGGCCGTTCCTCTGCTCCGCCCCGAGGCGCCGATCGTCGGCACCGGTATGGAGCATAAGATCTGCATGGACTCCGAGGTCGTCATCCTCGCCGAGGGCGACGGCATCGTCACCAAGATGGACGCGCGCGCCATCACTGTCGCCTACGACAACGGTGAGACGAAGGAATACAAGCTCACGAAGTTCCTGCGCTCCAACCACGGCACGTGCATCAACCAGCATCCGATCGTCGACGTCGGCGAGCGCGTGCATGGCCGCCGCCTGAACGAGAACGGCGTGTGGGAAGATCCCACCGTCCTTGCCGACGGCCCCGCGACCGATCAGGGCGAGATCGCTCTGGGCCGCAACATCCTCGTCGGCTTCATGACCTGGGAAGGCTACAACTACGAAGACGCCGTTCTTCTGAACGAGCGCCTTGTCCGCGAGGACTATTACACCTCCATCCACCTCGAAGAGTACGAGCTTGACGCACGCGACACCAAGCTCGGCCCCGAAGAGATCACCCGCGACATCCCCAACGTCGGCGAAGACGCGCTCAAAGATCTCGACGAGCGCGGCATCATCCGCATCGGCGCGGAGGTCCACGCCGGCGACATCCTCGTCGGTAAGGTCACGCCCAAGGGCGAGACCGACCTGACCGCGGAAGAGCGCCTGCTGCGCGCCATCTTCGGCGAAAAGGCGCGCGAAGTGCGCGACACCTCCCTTAAGGTGCCCCACGGCGAGAGCGGTATCGTCGTCGACGCCAAGGTCTTCTCCCGCGAGGCGGGCGACGAGCTTGGCCCCGGCGTGAACATGGTCGTGCGCGTTTACATCGCGCAGCGCCGCAAGATCCAGCCGGGCGACAAGATGGCCGGTCGTCACGGCAACAAGGGCGTTGTCTCCCGCATCCTGCCGCAGGAGGATATGCCCTTCATGCCCGACGGTACGCCGCTTGATATCGTGCTGAACCCGCTGGGCGTTCCGTCCCGTATGAACATCGGTCAGGTGCTCGAGGTCCATCTGGGCTACGCCGCCAAGACCCTCGGCTACAAGGTCGCGACCCCGATCTTCGACGGTGCGAGCTACGAGGACATCCGCGAGGAGCTCATCAAGGCCGGTCTCGACCCCGAGGGCAAGAGCTGGCTGTACGACGGCCGTACCGGCGAGCGCTTCGACAATAAGGTCACCGTCGGTTACGTGTACTTCCTCAAGCTGCACCACCTGGTCGACGATAAGATCCACGCCCGTTCCACCGGCCCGTACTCCCTTGTCACGCAGCAGCCGCTCGGCGGCAAGGCGCAGTTCGGCGGCCAGCGCTTCGGCGAAATGGAAGTTTGGGCCCTCGAGGCTTATGGTGCAGCTTACACCCTGCAGGAGATCCTGACGGTCAAGTCCGACGACGTGACCGGCCGTGTGCGCACCTACGAGTCCATCGTCAAGGGCCACAACATCCCGCAGCCCGGCGTGCCCGAGTCGTTCAAGGTCCTTGTCAAGGAGCTCCAGGCCCTGTGCCTCGATGTTCAGGTCCTCGACCGCGACGGCAACCAGATCGAGCTCAAGGAAGACGAAGACGCGATGGATACGTTCAACCTCGCCCGCATGGACGCCGAGGATGAGCGCCACCGCAGCAACCCCTTCGCCGATGAAGCCGAGCTCGAGGACGCAGGCTTTGAATATGTCGCTGATGATGAAGTCAACGCCGACTTTGCCGGCGACGATCAGGAAGACTGAGAAAAGGAGGAGCATATAGAAAATGAGTTACGCAACGTTTGACGCGATCAAAATCGGCATCGCTTCTCCGGAGATGATCCGTGAATGGTCTTACGGCGAGGTCAAAAAGCCCGAGACCATCAACTACCGCACCCTCAAGCCCGAGCGCGACGGCCTGTTCTGCGAGCGCATCTTTGGCCCCACGAAGGACTGGGAGTGCCACTGCGGCAAGTATAAGAAGATCCGCTACAAGGGCAAGATCTGCGACCGCTGCGGCGTGGAAGTCACGCGCGCCAAGGTCCGCCGCGAGCGCATGGGCCACATCGAGCTCGCCACGCCCGTTTCCCACATCTGGTATTTCAAGGGCATTCCGTCCCGCATGGGCCTGCTGCTCGACATCAGCCCCCGCATCCTGGAAAAGGTGCTGTATTTCGCCGCTTATATCGTCACCGATCCCGGCGAGACCCCGCTGATGCGCAACCAGATCCTTTCTGAGAAGGAATACCGCGATATGCGCGAGAAGTATGAGGACGATTTTGACGCCGGTATGGGCGCCGAGGCCGTCAAGAAGCTCCTCCAGCAGATCGACCTCGAATCCTTGTCCGAGCAGCTCCACGCCGAACTCAAGAGCGCGAGCGGCCAGAAGAAGGCCCGTATCGTCAAGCGCCTTGAGGTCGTGGATGCGTTCCGCATCTCCGGCAACAAGCCCGAGTGGATGATCATCGACGTGCTGCCCGTCATCCCGCCCGAGATTCGCCCGATGGTCCAGCTCGACGGCGGCCGCTTCGCGACCTCCGACTTAAACGACCTCTACCGCCGCGTCATCAACCGCAACAACCGCTTAAAGCGCCTCATTCAGCTCAACGCGCCCGACATCATCGTGCGCAACGAGAAGCGCATGCTGCAGGAAGCGGTCGACGCGCTGATCGACAACGGCCGCCGCGGCCGCGCCGTTACCGGCGCGAACAACCGCGCACTCAAGTCCCTTTCCGACATGCTCAAGGGTAAGCAGGGCCGCTTCCGTCAGAACCTGCTCGGCAAGCGTGTCGACTACTCCGGCCGTAGCGTTATCTGCGTCGGCCCTGAGCTGAAGATCTACCAGTGCGGTGTGCCGAAGGAAATGGCACTCGAGCTGTTCCGCCCCTTCATTATGAAGAAGCTCGTCGAGGACGGCGCCGCCAACAACATCAAGTCCGCCAAGAAGATGGTCGATAAGGGCCGCACGGAGGTCTGGGACGCGCTCGACGTCGTCATCAAGGATCACCCCGTCATGCTCAACCGCGCGCCGACGCTCCACCGTCTCGGTATTCAGGCGTTCGAGCCGGTGCTGGTCGAGGGCCGCGCCCTCAAGCTCCACCCGCTGAACTGCACGGCATTCAACGCGGACTTCGACGGCGACCAGATGGCTATTCACGTGCCCCTGTCTGCCGAGGCGCAGGCCGAGGCCCGTATCCTGATGCTCTCTGCCAACAACCTGCTGCGTCCTCAGGACGGCGGCCCTGTCACGGTGCCGACGCAGGATATGGTTTTGGGTTCCTACTACCTCACGTTCGAGCGCTTTGAAAACGGCGTTTCCCAGATGGATAACGACGAGTTCTGGCCGCAGGACATTGACTTTGCCCTTGCCGGCAAGCGCTACGACGAGCTGACCGACGAAGAGAAGGCCAGCGTGAATCTGCACGTTTACCGCGACGAGGACGAGGCCATGCTCGCCTACAACGACCACCTCATCGGTATCCACCAGCCCATTCTTGTCCGCACGGTCAAGCAGATGCCGGACGGCACCATGGGCAGCAAGGTCGTGCGCGTTACCATCGGCCGCATCATCTTTAACCGCAATATCCCGCAGGACCTTGGCTTTGTCAAGCGCGTGGATGAAAACGGCGAGCCGACCGAAAACTACTTCGACTACGAGATCACCGAGGTCTGCGGCAAGAAGTTGCTCGGCAAGATCGTCGACCGCACGATCAAGCTGCACAACTTCACCATCGCGGCCGAAGTGCTCGATAACATCAAGGCCACGGGCTACAAGTTCTCCACCCGTGCAGCCATCAGTATCTCCGTTGCGGATATGACCATTCCGCCGGCAAAGTACACCCTCATTGCCGAGACCGAGCAGCGCGTCGTCGACATTGAAGACCAGTTCAAGATGGGCTTCATGACCGAGGACGAGCGCTACCGCGCCGTCGTCAAGGAGTGGGAAAAGACCACCGCGGACGTCACCGACGCTCTGCAGAAGAACATGGACCGCTACAACCCCATCTTCATGATGGCGGACTCCGGCGCCCGTGGTTCGATGAAGCAGATCCGTCAGCTGACCGGTATGCGCGGCCTGATGGCCAACACCGCCGGTAAGACGATCGAGATCCCGGTCAAGGCAAACTTCCGCGAAGGTCTGTCCGTCCTTGAATACTTCACCTCCTCCCGAGGCGCCCGTAAGGGCCTTGCCGATACGGCTCTTCGTACGGCAGACTCCGGTTACCTGACCCGCCGAATGGTCGACGTCTGCCAGGATGTCATCATCCGCTCCGACGACTGCGGCGCGACCCGCGGCATCACGATCAGCGAGATCAGCGAGAACGGCCAGGTCATCGAAAAGTTCTCCGAGCGCGTCAACGGCCGCTATCCGGTCCACGACGTGATGAAGCCCGGCACGGACGAGGTCCTCATTTCCAAGGATCACATGATGACCCCCGAGGATGCCGACCTCATGGAGAAGTTCGATATCCACTCCGTCGAGATCCGCACGGTGCTTACGTGCAAGGCCCACAGCGGCGTTTGCGCGAAGTGCTACGGCATGAACCTTGCCACGAGCAAGCCCGTCGGCCCCGGCGAGGCGGTCGGTATCATCGCGGCCCAGTCCATCGGCGAGCCCGGTACGCAGCTGACGATGCGAACCTTCCACACCGGCGGCGTTGCGGGCGGCGATATCACCCAGGGTCTTCCGCGAGTCGAGGAACTGTTTGAGGCGCGCCGTCCCAAGAAGATGGCGACCCTCGCCGAGATCGGCGGTAAGGTCCGCTTCGAAGAGGCGACCAAGGGCAGCCTGCTCAACATCATCGTCACCGCGGACGACGGCGACAACCGCATCTACTCGGTGCCGCACACCGGCCTGCGCGTGAACGACGGCGACGTCATCGCCAAGGGCACGCAGCTGCAGGACGGCGCGCTGTCCCCGCACGATATCCTGCGTATCCGCGGCACGTCCGCCGTTCATGACTACCTCATTCAGGAAGTTTTGAAGGTTTACCGTCAGCAGGGCGTTGACATCAACGATAAGCATATCGAGGTCATCGTCCGCCAGATGATGCGCAAGGTGCGCGTCGAGGAGTCCGGTGACACGAACCTGCTCTCCGGCTCCATGGTCGATCTGCTTGAGTATGAGGATGCCAACGAGGAGATCCGCGCGCGCAATGCCGCGGGCGAGGTCAACGCCGAGACCGGCGAGCCGCTGCAGGAAGCCATTGCCACGCAGCTGCTCATGGGTATCACGAAGGCCTCTCTTGCGACCGACAGCTGGATGTCCGCCGCGTCCTTCCAGGAGACCACAAAGGTCCTGACTGAAGCCGCCATCAAGGGTAAGGTCGACCACCTTGTTGGTCTGAAGGAGAACGTCATCATCGGTAAGCTCATCCCCGCCGGTGCAGGCCTGAACGCCTACCGTGACTTTGCCGAGGAGATCGTTCCCGAGCCTGAGAAGCCCGAGGAAGAGCCGCACGAGCCGCGCATCATCACGAATGCCGTCGAAGTGTGAGTTAAGACCTCACGTATTGAATAGGTAAAAAGAGACGCGGAAAATTCCGCGTCTCTTTTTTGCCATTTTGGCGGAAAAAGGGAGAGTTTGACAGCCTCTTTTCAAAAGTTTGACGCGCCGGCGCGGAACGCACAAAAAAATTCGGGAAAAGCCCGTCGTTTCAGCGATTATTTTGTGTAGACAGCCATAAAAAACGCTTGACGGCTTGTGTGCCTCATGGTATAATTTCAACTTGCGTGGGTATGTCCCACGGAATTTGTCATACCGTCAGGAGGGACCTGCCGTGACGCCGGATCTGTCCACTTGCCGCAAGGTAGCGGGCATCAAGCAGACGATGCGTGCACTGCGGGAACACCGCGCGGAAAAGCTGTATATCGCCTGCGATGCAGATCCAGCCGTGCTTGCGCCGATCAAAGCGCTCGCACGCGAAGAGAACATCGAGATCGACGATCGCGCCACGATGGTGCAGCTTGGCCACAGCGCGGGCATCGCCGTTGGTGCGGCGGTGATCGCCGTTCTGAGAAATTAAGGTTTTTTCGGGATATTTTACCGATATCCTGTAAAAAATATATATCACATCATTTCAGGAAAGGAGAAACAAGAATGCCTACTTTTAACCAGTTGGTTCGCAAGGGCAGACAGCAGTCGACTTACAAGTCCAACTCCCCGGCTCTGCAGTATGGTCTTAACACGCTGAAGAACAAGGAGACCGACCTCGCCTCTCCCCAGAAGCGTGGCGTTTGCACCGCAGTTCGTACTGCGACCCCGAAGAAGCCGAACTCCGCTCTTCGTAAGATCGCCCGTGTCCGCCTCACCAATGGCTATGAGGTCACCGCTTACATCCCCGGCGTCGGTCATTCCCTGCAGGAGCACTCTGTGGTCATGATCCGCGGCGGCCGTGTGAAGGACCTCCCTGGTGTGCGTTACCACATCATCCGCGGCACTCTGGACGCTCAGGGCGTGCAGGGCCGTATGCAGTCCCGTTCCAAGTACGGCGCCAAGCGCCCGAAGCAGAAGTAAGGCTGCGACCTTGAAATGAGCTTTGCCGAAAAGGTTTGATATATATTTTGTGTCATTCACCTCTTTGGCAGGCCGGAACACGATGGGGGAGAGCCCCATTCGCGAGTACCTATGATTTCTAAATTATAAGAAGGAGGGAAGCAAAGTGCCCAGAAGAGGTAATGTTCCCAAGAGAGAAGTTCTGCCCGATCCTATGTACAACAGCGTCCTGGTGACCAAGCTCGTCAACAGCGTGATGCTCGACGGCAAGAAGGGCGTCGCCCAGAAGGTCGTCTACAGCGCGTTCGACATGATCAAGGACAAGACCGGCAACGAGCCTCTCGATGTTTTCAACCAGGCCATGGAGAATATCATGCCCAGCCTGGAGACCAAGTCCCGCCGCGTCGGCGGTGCCACCTATCAGGTGCCGATGGAGGTCCGTCCCGCCCGTCGTCAGACCCTCGGTCTGCGTTGGCTGACGGCCTATGCCCGCGCCCGTGGTGAGCGCACCATGGCCGAGCGCCTGGCTGGCGAGATCATGGATGCTGCCAACAACAGCGGCAGCGCCGTGAAGAAACGCGAAGATACCCACAAGATGGCCGAATCCAACAAGGCATTCGCCCACTTCCGCTGGTAACGGAGGAACGAGAGAATTATGGCAAGAAAAGTCTCTCTGGAAAACACCAGAAATATCGGCATCATGGCCCATATCGACGCTGGCAAGACCACGACTACCGAGCGTATTCTGTACTACACCGGCGTCAACTACAAGATCGGCGAGACCCACGACGGTACCGCCACGATGGACTGGATGGCTCAGGAACAGGAGCGTGGTATCACCATCACCTCCGCTGCCACCACCTGCTACTGGAAGGGCAGCAAGAATCAGTTCCCGCAGACCCGCCTGAACATCATCGACACCCCGGGCCACGTCGACTTCACCGTTGAGGTCGAGCGCTCCCTGCGCGTTCTGGACGGCTCTGTGACCGTTCTCTGCGCCAAGGGCGGCGTTGAGCCCCAGTCTGAGACTGTGTGGCGTCAGGCCGATAACTACAAGGTCCCCCGCATGATCTACGTCAACAAGATGGATATCATGGGCGCGGACTTCTACAACGTTCTGCACATGATCCACGACCGTCTCAAGTGCAACGCTGTCCCCATCCAGCTGCCGATCGGCTCTGAAGATACCTTTAAGGGCATCATCGACCTGGTGGAGATGGACGCTGATATCTACTACGACGAGCTCGGCAAGGACATGCGCGTCGAGGAGATCCCCGAGGACATGCTCGAGCTCGCTCAGGAGTATCGCACCAAGCTCATTGACGCTTGCGCTGACCTGAACGACGAGATCATGGAGCTGGCGCTCGAAGAGAAGCCCGTTCCTCAGGACCTCATCCGCAAGACCATCCGTCAGGCCACCATCGACAATAAGATGGTTCCTGTCACCTGCGGTACCTCTTACAAGAACAAGGGCGTTCAGAAGCTGCTGGACGCGATCGTCGACTACATGCCGTCCCCCGTGGATATCCCCGCGATCGACGGTGTGAACCCCGATACCGGTGAGGAAGATGTCCGTCACGCGGACGATAACGCTCCGTTCTCCGGTCTCGCGTTCAAGATCGCGACCGACCCGTTCGTCGGCCGTCTGTCCTTCGTTCGCGTGTACTCCGGTATTCTGAATACCGGTACCGCCGTTCTCAACTCCACCAAGCATCAGAGAGAGCGCATCGGCCGCATCCTGCAGATGCACGCCAACCACCGCGAGGATATCGAGTGCTGCTACGCCGGCGACATCTGCGCCGTCATCGGCCTCAAGAACACCACCACCGGTGATACGCTCTGCGATGAAAAGGCTCCGATCATCCTGGAGTCCATGGAATTCCCCGAGCCCGTGATCCGCGTTGCCATCGAGCCCAAGACCAAGGCCGGTCAGGAGAAGATGGGCATCGCGCTGATGAAGCTGGCTGAGGAAGACCCGACCTTCAAGACCTACACCGATGAAGAGACCGGTCAGACCATCATCGCCGGTATGGGTGAGCTCCATCTGGAGATCATTGTCGACCGCCTGCTCCGTGAGTACAAGGTCGAGGCGAATGTCGGCGCTCCTCAGGTCGCCTACAAGGAGACCATCACCAAGGCTGTCGATCAGGATACCAAGTACGCCCGTCAGAGCGGTGGTAAGGGTCAGTACGGTCACGTCAAGATCCATGTCGAGCCCAACGAGTCCGGCAAGGGTTACGAGTTTGTCAACGCCCTCGTCGGCGGCGCGATCCCCAAGGAATACGTTCCCGCGATCGATGCCGGTATTCAGGGCGCCATGCTCTCCGGTGTTCTCGCCGGTTATCCGGTCGTCGATGTCAAGGTCACGCTGTACGATGGTTCTTATCACGAGGTCGACTCCTCTGAAATGGCGTTCAAGATCGCCGGCTCCATGGCCTTCAAGGAGGCCTGCCAGAAGGCCGGCCCGACGCTGCTCGAGCCGATCATGAAGGTCTGCGTCATCGTCCCCGACGAGTACATGGGCGACGTGATCGGCGACCTCAACTCCCGCCGTGGTCAGATCCAGGGCTTCGAGGCCCGCAGCGGCGCGCAGCAGATCGACGCTTTCGTTCCTCTGGCTGAGATGTTCGGCTACGCGACTGACCTCCGCTCCTGCACGCAGGGCCGTGGCCAGTACACGATGGAGCCCGCGCATTATATCGAGATCCCGAAGAACATTCAGGAGAAGATCATCAACCAGCGCACGAACCGCGCCTGATAAAAAGGTATTGCAAAATACCGCGTTTTACGGTAAAATACCGGTGTATGTAAATGACACCGGCAAACAACGAAATTTTTTCATAGGAGGATCACTCTAATGGCTAAGCAGAAATTCGAGCGTACCAAGCCCCACGTAAACATTGGTACCATCGGTCATATCGACCATGGTAAGACCACCCTGACCGCCGCGATCACCAAGTTCCTCGCCATGCAGGGCGGTGCTGACTACACCGATTACAGCTCCATCGATAAGGCTCCGGAAGAGCGCGAGCGTGGTATCACCATCAACACCGCTCACGTTGAGTACCAGACCTTCGACCGCGTTGGCCACAACTACAAGACCGGCGAGGACAACGCCCAGATTCAGGGCCGTCACTATGCCCACGTCGACTGCCCGGGCCACGCCGACTATATCAAGAACATGATCACCGGTGCTGCTCAGATGGACGGTGCTATCCTGGTCATCGCCGCTTCCGACGGCCCCATGGCCCAGACTCGTGAGCACCTGCTGCTCGCCCGTCAGGTCAACGTGCCTTCCGTTCTCGTTTTCCTGAACAAGTGCGACCAGGTCGACGATGAAGAGCTGCTCGAGCTCGTCGAGATGGAAGTCCGCGAGATGCTCGACTTCTACAGCTTCCCCGGCGACGAGACCCCGATCATCCGCGGCAGCGCTCTGAACGCCCTGATCTCCGAGTCCAAGGACATCGACGCTCCCGAGTACAAGTGCATGCACGAGCTCATGGACGCTGTTGATACCTGGATCCCCACGCCCGACCGTAAGGCCGACCAGCCGTTCCTGATGCCCGTTGAGGACGTCTTCACGATCTCCGGTCGTGGTACCGTCGCTACCGGCCGTGTTGAGCGTGGCCAGCTGAAGCTCGGCGAGGAAGTCGAGATCATCGGTCTGACCGACGAGCGTCGCAAGACCGTCGTCACCGGTATCGAAATGTTCCACAAGCTGCTCGACTACGCCGAGGCTGGTGATAACATCGGTACCCTGCTCCGTGGTGTTGCCAAGAACGAGATCGAGCGCGGCCAGGTTCTGTCCAAGCCCGGTTCCATTCACCCCCTCACCAAGTTTGTTGGTCAGGTTTACGTCCTGAACAAGGACGAGGGCGGCCGTCACACCCCGTTCTTCAACAACTATCGTCCTCAGTTCTACTTCCGTACCACCGACGTCACCGGCGTCATCACCCTGCCCGAGGGCACCGAGATGTGCATGCCCGGCGATAACGTCGACATGAAGGTCGAGCTGATCACCCCGATCGCTATCGAGAAGGGTCTCCGCTTCGCTATCCGTGAAGGCGGCCGTACCGTTGGTTCCGGCGTCGTCATCGAGACCGAGGCCTAATTGATCCACTGAGGGTCATCCAAAGACTTCAAAAAGCAGCAGGCCGCAAAGGCCTGCTGCTTTTCTATTATCGAAAGTGCAAAGGAAGTGCGAAGCCAGCGGCTTCGCACTTCCTTTATTCATATTTGGCCCAGACCCAGCGGTCGAAGTCATCCGAGCGGAAGGCGGCGAGCTTTGATGCATAGTCCGCATTGACTGTGGTGAAGCGCCGAAGGCCGTCGCTCGTCTGCACCAGCGGGTCGATGCTGCGCTTTTTGGCGGCGATCTTGACGGCGTAAGTACCCTCCGGCTTTTGCGCGCCGGACCGCGTACCGATTATGCGGCGATAATCCTGCCAGCGCACGGTGAGGACCGGATCAGAGAGGAGCAGGGCGATGACATGAGGTTCGTCGAGGTAGAGATCATCCACCGTCAACACTTTGCGCTGCCGTGCCTCACGCAGGAGATCGGCCAATGCCTGCATGCTGAAGCGGTCCTCATCGGAGACGAACCACTCCGACTGCCGCAGCGAGAGCTGGGTAAAGATGTCGGCAATCTCCGCGTGCGCAAAGCAGAGCTCATCGACGTTTTCCTCGTTTTTGCCGACAAAGATGTCGTCAAAAATGCGTTTCAGCTCTGCTTTTGGACAGTGGAAGACAAGATGCGCGTTGCCGAGCGTATATTCGAGTCGGTCGGCGGAGAGGCGGGGCGAATCGTTGTCGGCGATGGGATAGCGGTGGTAGTCGTCCACATCGTCGAGCGTCAGGCCGCTTTTATCGAGTAGCGCCATGAGTGCCGGCGACGAGGCGATCATCATGCGTGTGCGGCTTTCGGTCGATTCCTGCCGCATGTGGTCACCGTTCAGAAAGTCGACCACGTGGGCGAACGCGGGCGTCGCAATGTCATGCAGTAGTCCCGCGACAGATTGCTTCAAGTCATGCGTGAAGTGCCAGACGATGGCCGCTGTGCCGAGCGAATGCGTATAGCGCGAATACGGCGCAACGGCGTCGCGGTAGATGGGATAGGCCGTGTATTCGCAGCCGCAGTGCATGCCGACGCGCAAAAGCCGCTGCATCACGGGCGTTTCAGCCATGGCGAGGAGCTCCGGCGGCAGGGAAGCGGTGTAGATATCGGTATACATAATATCCTTTCCAAAAGAAAAGCGCCTTGCCGCGGCAAGGCGCTTTTTTGATTGAATCAGCCGATCTGGCGGGTCTCAACGGTCTCGTCGCACTCGACGCTGTCGATCTGCGCGCCGAGGTTGCGGAGCTTGCCGATGATATCCTCATAGCCGCGCTCGATATAGTGGACGTTCGAGACCTCGCTCGTGCCCTCAGCGGCCAGCGCGGCGATGACCATGGCGGCGCCCGCGCGGAGATCGTAGGCCTGCACGCTCGCAGCGGTCAGGTGGTCGACGCCTTCGATGACGGCGCTGCGGCCCTCGACGCGGATCTGCGCGCCCATGCGCGTCAGTTCGCCGACGTAGCGGTAACGGTTGTCCCACACGCCCTCGGTGACCATGCTCGTCCCCTCGGCAAGGCAGAGGGCAACGGTGATCTGTGGCTGCATATCGGTCGGGAAGCCGGGATAGGGCAGCGTCTTGACGTTGGTGCGGCGAAGCTTGCCCGAGCGGCGCACGAGCAGCGTGTCGTCCTGCTCCTCGACCTGCACGCCCATCTCCTGGAGCTTGGCGGTGATGCAGTCCATGTGCTTGGGGATGATGCCGCGCACGAGGACTTGTCCGCCGCAGGCGGCGACAGCCGCCATGTAGGTGCCCGCCTCGATCTGATCGGGGATAATGGCATACGTGCCGCCGTGGAGCTTGTCCACGCCGAAAATGCGGATGGTGTCGGTGCCGGCGCCCTTGATGTTCGCGCCCATGGAGTTTAAGAAGTTGGCAAGGTCGACGATATGCGGCTCCTTGGCAGCGTTTTCGATGACGGTGGTGCCGTCGGCGAGCGCCGCGGCCATCATAATGTTCATCGTCGCACCGACGGAGACCACGTCGAGGTAGACGTTCGCGCCCTTCATGCGGTCGCCGCTTGCCTTGGCGCAGATGAAGTCGCCCTCGCGCACCTCGGCACCCATGGCGGCGAAGCCCTTGACATGCTGGTCGATGGGACGCACGCCGCCGAAGTTGCAGCCGCCGGGCATCGAGACCTCGGCCTCGCCGAAGCGGCCGAGCAGCGCGCCGATGAGGTAGTAGGAGGCGCGGATCTTGTGCGCGAGCTCCTGCGAGACCTGCGTGGTGGCAATATGGCGGCAGTCGATCTCAACATCGCTGCGGTTGAGGAAACGGACATTCGCGCCGAGCTGCTCTAAAATTTTGAGCAGCGCGGTCACGTCGGAGATCTGGGGAATATTTTCGATGCGGCAGACGCCGTCGACCAGAAGGGCGGCGGGAATGATGGCGACCGCGGCGTTCTTCGCGCCGCTGATGCGCACTTCACCAAAGAGCGGATGACCGCCCTGCACGATGTATTTCGTCATAGTAACTCCTTAATAAGAGACGGTGAGACTTCTTTTCGTTATCGTAAAAACAGCAGGGGAAAACCGCCTGCTCATGGTATTCACATAATACATCAACAGTATACCAAAAAAAACAGAAAAAGCAATGCTGCACAGTAAGAAATTAGAAATGCTGCAAGAAAAATTTCATTCTCGTGTGATCTCGCCGGTCTTGCAGTTCACATAATAACTGCTGACATCCGTGGAGATGCGCCACACGCCTTGCAGACGTAGCGGCGAGGCAGACGACGTCTGGAGAAGATACCCTTCGTCCAGCGCTCGGACCTCGGTACATACGACGCCCGAAACGCTGCAATAGTCCAGAAAATGCACAAGCGCGTCGACCGCGTCGAGGCCGTCTGTGCGGCGGACCTCGTCGAGCGCGGGCAGAAAGGTACCGGAAACGCCGGTGAGCGAGCTGTCAGAAAACGTGAGCGTCAGCGAGGCGTTAAAGATGAGCTGACCTTTTTCGCTGCGCATGCCCGTGACGCTGCCGTTGCCATCCGTGAGCTGGGAGGTGAGAAAAGTGTAGCCAAACGTTTTGAAAAGTTGTTTGCTAAAGCTCTCGGGATCGTCGACCGGTCGGGAGAGAAGCGCGTCGGCCGTGCCGCCGGAGCGGATGGAACACGAGCCGTATTCGCCGGTGAAGCGGCTCACACCGCCGCCGGAATTGCTGCTCTCGGCAGTGCCGAGCAGGGCGGAGGCGAAAGCCTCTTCGCGTGCGGTGTCGCGCTCAAGCGAGAGGGAGAGGTGCGTTTCCTCATCGGGCAGCAGCGCGCGGTCAAAGGCGACGCCGTTTTTTTCAAAAAGCGTGCAGAGCTGCTCGACGCGGCGCTCGTTCGAGTCGTGCTCCTCGGCGCGGCGGCTGAGCAGCAGAAAGAGCAGAAATGCGTTGACGAGCAGCAAAATGACGATGACGATATTTTTGAGCCGCGAGGTTTTCATGTTCGGGCGTCCTTTCCGGAAAGATCAGTCGGCAAACCAGCCGACGCCGACGGTGTCCGCGCCGTGCTCGTCGTAGCAGACGTGCAGCTCGGCGCTCAAATATTTGCTGTCCGCGATGGCCGCGGCCTGCCGGATGGGCAGCAGCAGTGCGGGCGAATCGCTGAGCGTATAGCTGCGGCAGTGGAGGGAAAATTCCGTGATGGTCTGGTCTTCGATCGTGACCGTGGCGGCGTGGCTGCCGTCGGAAAAGCGCAGCGGCGTACCGCCGACCGCATAGTCAAAGCTCACGGTGAAGCGCTTGTTGCTGCTGTCGATCTCGCTGAGATAGAGCTCGGCGTCGCCGCTTACGTCGCGAAGCAGCGTGAAGGCGAGGCGCTGCGCGCCCGCGACGGCTTCGAGCATCGTGGGCTTTCCGATCGAGGCGGCGGAGACATAGTAGATCGAGCCCGCCTCGGCCTCGTCCGCGCCCTGATAGAAGACGCTGCCGTCGGGCTCAAGGCGCAGCGTGCCGTAGACCTCTTTGATAATGGTGCTGCCGGAGGAGTCGGTGTAGCCGCTTTCCGTGTGGGGGTTGAACTCCGCAAGGCGCAGAAATGTCGCCTGATCGGTGAGGGCATTGCTCGCCGAGAGCGTGTAGCGCTGCGGCGGTTCGCTGAAAATGAGCGTGTAGGGCGAGAGCTGAGAGAACTCGCCGGAGAGCGAGAACGCAAAATCTGTGCCGTTGCCATCGAGCGAGGCGAGCGCTTCGCGCAGTGTCGCGCTGCTTATCGCCGTCCGGCTGACAAAAAAGCCCTGATTGGCGTCCTGTAAGTAGAGCGTTGCGCCGTTTTCCGCGGGGCAGAGCACAAGCCGCGTGACGCGCAGGAGCGAGGACTCCGGCGCGTCGTTGACGCCGAGAATGCGGCTGAGCACTTCGAGCGGCGTGGGGGCCTCCAGATCGAGGTAGATGCTGCTCGCGTGCAGTGCGGTGAGCAGCTTTTCACCGCTGCACGCTTCATAAGTGGTAGCAGAGCCAAGCGCCTCGCCGAAAAACGTGCCGGCGAGCTCAAAATCTGTGTCAAGCGTCGTGATGGCGCTGAGCCCGTAGCGGGCGTATTCGTTCGTGAACACCACGCGCACGGGGAGCGCGAGCTCGGTCAGATCGGTGGTGACGGCGGTATCGGTCGAGGTGTCACCCGCGAGCCAGTCCTGCGCGAGCTCGTAGGGCGTCTTGCCCGCAAGGTCGCCGACAAGCGGCGTCTGGATCAGAAGCAGCACGGCGGTAACGGTCAAAACGGCGATCGCGGCGTTTTGCAGATGGCTCATGAGCGTGGCGTTCTTATTCATGGGAATCCTCCCCGCCGATGGGCTGGGTGATGGGCAGCTCTAAGCGGACGGTCGTGCCGGGGCCGGGGCGGTCAACGAGCGTGAGCGAGCCGTGGTGACGCTGGACGATCTCCGTCGCGATGGAAAGGCCGAGGCCTGTGCCGCCGGATTCGCGCGATCTTGCTTTGTCGACGCGGTAGAAGCGCTCGAAAATGCGGCTGCGGTCGGCCTCGGGAATGCCGATGCCGTCGTCCGCGACCTCCATCCAGACAGTTTCGCCCTCGCTGCCCGCGGTGACACGGATGTGGCCGCCGTCGGGCGTGTACTTGACGGCATTGCTGAGGACGTTGAGCATGACCTGCTCGATGCGGCCGCGATCGCCCATGATGAGCGGGAGATTTTCGGTATAGTCGTGCGTGAGCTCGTGCTTGTGGCGGCGGGCCTCAAGCTCCGTCGAGCGGAGCACGGAGTCGATGGCGGCGGAGAACGGGAAGCGCGCCATATTCATCTCGCTGCGGCCGGAGTCAAGGCGCGAGAGCGTCAGAAGGTCCTGCACGATGTGGGTCATGCGGTCTGTTTCGCTGATGACGACATCGAGGAAGTCGTTTTCCGTCTCGCGGCTCAGATCGTCGCCCGCCTCGCGGATGGTCTCGGCATAGGAGCGGACATTCGTGAGCGGCGTGCGCAGCTCGTGGGAGACATTGGCGACAAATTCCTTGCGGCGCTCCTCGGTCTTGCGGTGCTCGGTCACATCGTGCAGCACGATGAGAACGCCGCCGCTCTCCTCATCGGAGAAGGGAGCGAAGTAGAGCTCCACGCTGCGCTCGCCGACAGTGAGCTCGCCCTCGACATAGTCGCTGCGCTGCATGGTGATGACATGGGAAAACGGGCAGATGGATTCAAACAGCTCGCTGTACACGCACTCGTCCGCCGTGCGGCCTAAGAGCTCGCACGCGGCGGGGTTGCAGTGGATGAGCTTGCCGCTGCCGTCGTAGGCGACGACGCCATCGCTCATGTGGAGAAACAGCGTGTCGAGCTTGTTGCGCTCGTTCTCCACGGCTTCGAGCGTGGAGTGGAGCACGGACGCCATGTCGTTGAATGTGGTGGTCAGAACGCCGATCTCGTCCGTCGATTCGACAGCAAGCGTTTCGTCGAAGTCGCCGGTCGCGATGCGCTCGGCGCCCTCGGTCAGTTTTTCAATGGGGTCGATCATGGTCTTGGCGAGCAGGAATGACAAAAGCACCGAGACGAGAAGACCGACGAGCAGTGCTTGCAGAATGATGAACAGCAGCTCAGAGTTCAGCGACGAGACCGTGGTGCGACTGTCGCGGATGTAGATGATGAAGCTGTTGTCGCCGCCGGAGATCGGGATGGCGACATCCATATAGCTTGCGGCAAGGTCGCTGTGGTCGCCGACCTCGCCGTTGCGCGCGGTAAGGATATTTTCCGTCTGCTCAAGCAGCTGGCCGTCCTCGTTGCTCGAAGCAAGCACTTCGCCGCTGCGGCCGTCGAGAACATAGTAGTTGCGGTTGCGCGAGTCAATGCTCAGTGTGCCGGAGTAGGCCTCGAGCATCGTTTGCAGGCGCACGGCGCCGTCCTCCTGCGCTGCCTCTTCGCGCAGTGAGCTCACGAACGTGGCGTTGGACTCGCCGAACACTTCGCTCATCTGCTCGTAAAAATCGTCAATATAGAAGTTCGTGACGCTGGTCATCAAAAACGCGCCCACCACCGCCATCAGAGAGGTGACGAGCAGCAGCATGATCATCACGAGCTTCATATGCAGGCTGCGGAACATAGCAGGAGACTCCTTTCCCGGAAAAGTGCGCGCAACTTACGCCTGCGCGGAGAAATAATAGCCCACGCCGCGGCGCGTGAGGATGTAGGCCGGCGCGGCGGGGTTGTCCTCGATCTTTTCGCGCAGGCGGCGGACGGTGACGTCCACCGTGCGCGCGTCGTCGCCGACGTAGCCATAGTTCCAGACCTGCTCCATCAGGTCGACGCGGGAGAAGACCTTGCCGGGGTGGCTGGCGAGGAACGTCAAAAGCTCATACTCGCGCTGTGTGAGGTCGATGGGCACGCCGTTTTTGCGCACCTGAAAGCTGTCGGTGTTGATGGTGATGCCGCCGCCGGCGCTCATGGCGTTGTCCTCCGCCGCGGGAGCGGAGAGCATCGTTGTGCGGCGGATGTTCGCTTTGACGCGCGCGAGCAGCTCGCGCATGGAAAAGGGCTTGGTGATGTAGTCGTCCGCGCCGATCTCAAGGCCCAAGATCTTGTCCTCCTCCTCTTCGCGCGCGGTCAGGATGATGACGGGCACGTTGTCGCCCTCGGCGCGCAGCGCGCGGCAGACGTCAAAGCCCATCATTTTGGGCATCATCACGTCGAGAAGAATGAGGTCGGGCTTTTTCTCGCGCGCCATGGCGAGGCCCGCCTCACCGTCGTAGGCCTCGAGCGTGTTATAGCCCGTACGCTGGAGGTTGAAGCGGATGATATCGACGATGTTTTTCTCGTCCTCGACAATGAGGACGGTCTTCTTCTGTTCCATCAGTTTTCTTTCTCCTGTCTCTCTTTTTGCGCTGTGCGCAGGGCGTGGACCTTGAGGATACCGCAGACGGTCTTCGCATCTTCGATCTCGCCGCGCATCACACGTGCGAGCATGTCGGAAAACGGCGTGCGGTAAAGCTCTAAAAACTCGTCCTCGTCAGGATTTTGCTCACCGAAGGTCAGACCCTCGGCAAGATAAAGGTGCAGCACCTCGCTGTAGCAGCCGGGGGAGACGAGGAGCTTGCCGAGATTCGTCATGCGCTTCGGCGTTGCGCCCGTTTCCTCCTTCAGCTCACGCAGCGCGGCCTCATCGGGGTCCTCGCCACGCTCCAGTTTCCCTGCGGGAATTTCCTCAAGCACACGGGAGAAGACGTAGCGGTACTGCTTCACGGTGAGCACGTTGTCGTTTTCGTCAAGAGCGACGATGGCGACACCGCCGGGATGCTCGGCGACTTCGCGTACGCTCGTTCTGCCGTTTGGCAGGAGCACGTCGTCGCGGTAGATATGCAGAATTTTTCCCTCGTAGATCGTCTCGCGGGAAAGCTGGCGTTCGGTCAGATCCATGATAAAACTGCCTCCTGAGTGCGGCGGATCGCCGCCAAAGCATGGGATAGATACTAAAATTATAGCACGGCGGCGGGCGGAATTCTACTATAAATTAAAGTGGATGGGCAGAATAGAGCGGAATGCGGCGCTTTTTCGAATTGTTACGTTTTTGTGACAGCCCTTGTGCTGGGCGAAAAAGTATGCTACACTATCATGGAAGCGCAAAGGAGGCGATGTGCCGTGGCGGAGAAAAAGGGGATAAAAATCGCGGCGCAGAACCGCAAGGCGTTCCACGACTATTTTGTCGAAGACCGCTACGAGGCGGGCATCGAGCTCAAGGGCACGGAGGTCAAGTCCATCCGCGCCGGCACGCTCAACCTGAAAGACAGCTATGTCATCGTCAAAAACGGCGAGGCGAACGTGCTGTCGATGCACATTTCGCCCTACGACAAGGGCAATATCTTCAACCATGACCCCGACCGGCCCAAAAAGCTCCTTCTGCACAAGCGCGAGATAGGCAAGCTCTATTCGCTCATCAAGCAGGACGGCTACGCGCTGATCCCGCTGAGCGTTTACTTCAAGGACGCGCGCGTGAAGGTCGAAGTCGGTGTGTGCAAGGGTAAGAAAAACTACGACAAGCGCGAGGACGCCGCCAAGCGTGACGCCAAGCGCGAGATCGACCGCGCGATGAAAGCGCGGAGATAAGGAGAGAAATTATGGCAAATCCGATCGTGACCATCGAAATGGAAAGCGGCGCGGTGATGAGCGGCGAACTCTATCCAGAGATCGCGCCCAACACCGTCAACAACTTCATCGCGCTGGCAAACTCCGGTTTTTACGACGGCGTGGTGTTCCACCGCGTCATCCCCGGCTTTATGATCCAGGGCGGCGACCCGGACGGCAACGGCACAGGCGGCCCCGGCTACGAGATCAAGGGTGAATTTTCCGCCAACGGCTTCAAGAACGATCTTAAGCACACGCTGGGCGTTCTCTCGATGGCGCGCACGATGATCCCCGACAGCGCGGGCAGCCAGTTTTTCATCATGGTGGCCGACGCGCCGCACCTTGACGGTCAGTATGCGGCGTTTGGTAAGATCACCGAGAATGCGCAGGCCGCTGTGGACATCTCCCGCGTGAACCGCAACATGTACAACGACATGCCGAAAAAGCCACAGGTCATCAAGACCATCCGCGTGGATACGCAGGGCGTTGACTATCCCGAGCCGGAGAAGATGTAATTTCGTTTCCTTTTGCTTTCGCATACCTGACGGGTTTCCCGTATTCGCGGCGCACTTGTCGTGCGCCGCTCACACGGGGGCGTACCGGTTTCGACGGGGGTGTGGAGGCAGGATAAGCGGGCAGAGGCGCCTGGCCTCTATAAAACGGGTAACTTATAAATTAAAGAACAACAACGAAGTTGCTCTCGCTGCCTAAGTAGGCGGCCGTCTGAACCGGAGAGGCCACGGACCGGGGAAGGCGTCGTAAACGTGGCGTCCGTGAGGCGGGAAAGAGTTGACCTGCCCACGCATCATGACTCTACCAAAGCGTAAGGTCCGTCAGGTGTCCTTGCGCGGAGGGAATGTTTAAATCCTGACTGCGCCCGGAGAAAGTCCTGTTAAAGTGCTTTCGGACGCGGGTTCGACTCCCGCCGCCTCCACCAATGAAAAAACCTCGCAGTCTCAACGGCTGCGGGGTTTTTCTTGTATTTGCAAGGGTTTTCTGGCTCACCTGTTTACGTATTACTTGCGATATTTGCAAGGTATCTTTCGTTAAAACAGCGTTTTTGCAGATGAATTGCAGATGAAATTACAGATGAAATTCGGATTCAAAAAAGCCGTCAACGGCATCTGCCACTGCTACGGCTTTATCATCCATGGTGTGCTGATATACGTTTTTAAGCATATTGTTTGTAGAGTGCCCCATGCGCTCCATTGCGTATTTATCGGGAACATTGAGCCTGAGCATGACCGACGCATTTACATGGCGGAGGTCGTGGAAGCGGAACGGCTGAACTCCGCAGCGGGCGCACGCGCGTTGCAGATGCTTATACAGGACATTTCTGGTAGCGTGGACAATATACTCATCTGTTCTCGGGGTTGCTTCAATCAGATCCATAATATATGGCGGCACTTTTAGTCTACGATTGCCGCTATAGGTTTTTGGCTGCTTGAGCTGCGGGCCAGTCTCACCGTCTACCATTGCTTGCTTGATCGTCAGGATATCACCGTCAAGACAATCCCATGTTAGACCTCTGATCTCCGATGTACGGAGGCCGAGCCAGACGGCCAGAAGGAAAGGCAATTCAAAGCCCGTGCCCTTGCAGTCTTCGTGTAGAATTCTGATCTCGTCCATGGTAGGGATTTTGATTTTAGGTGCTTCCTTCTGAGGGAGGGATATCCGGAACACCTTATCGGGGCATTCCTCCGACATTGCCGCCGTAAATAAGCCGTAAGCGTTGCGGACGTATTTTGGGGACTTTTCCCGCGCCATCTTATTTACGGCACGCTGCACGCGATCCTGCGTCAACGCGGAGCACTTAACGCTCATCAGCTCCGGGAAAACCACCTTGCGCAGTTTCCTGTATCCGTTGACGGTGGAAGGGGAGAGTATTGCGTCCTTGCTGTCAATATAGCGGTCGATAGCATCACCAACTGTGCGCTCAGACGCACGAGCGGCAGACTTTGCGCCGGACTTTAACGCGGCAGCCTCATTCTCCGCTTGCCTTTTGGTAGGCGCTGTGACGGACACGCGCTTTCCGTCTACCATGACGCTGACATTCCAGTTCCCAGATGGTAGTAGCTTTGCTTTTGGTATTTTCATCAGATCCCCCTCCAATCAATGTACAAGCACCATGCAGCCAGCAGAACGATAATGACAAACATTATAGCAATCACGCCGTTGCGGATGCGGACACCGCGCCGCATGATCTCTATGGTATCGGCCTTTGCGTCAACGTGACGTTCCAACTCATCATTCCGTGCTTGCAAAGTTTCCTCGGTCGGCGTCAAGTGTTCTATGATTTCGCACGTCTTATCGATCGAAATGCCAAGAGATTTACAGATTGCAACGACGGTATAAAAAGATGGAGCTTTCGACAATTTAGAAAAATAGTTCTGGACGGTGGACAGCGGAACGCCGGAAGCGTCAGAAATGTCCTGATACGTTAGTTTCAGTTCTTCTTTGCGGATTCTGCACACTTCTTGAATGTTCATTTACATCACCTTAATTTCTTCAGTTTTCGAGCAATAAGTTTGCCAAAAGTGGGCCTGTCGAACGCGGTCGAATTCCGCCATGTTGCAAAGTCTTGGTATTGAAGTGGTAAGGTAAAGCGGAGTATGGTCAAAACAAGCAGCGGCGACCGCTTCCCGCTGGCTGCAAAAAGGCCCCGCCGTTTGTTGCAGAGGGCGGCGGGGCCAATCTAAATTATTTTATGCCAAGCATTTTCCCAACTTTACGTTGGCGTCCTGCCTTTGACATAGGAATGCCGGTAGCCTTTGCGATTTTCTGTTTTGCTTTCGTGATGCCAAGTGCCCGCTTCCAACTAAAAGACAAGCCGGGAATTTTAAGGGACTTTTTCTCCATGTCAAGTTCACCACCTTTTTAAAATAGAGATTTGAGCCAATAATCGCCCCATATCTTGTAGTTGCAAAAATAGAACGAAAGTGCTATATTAAGTCATGTGATAGAACACCTGTTTTATAGCATGAACTTGAACGGAGGATGGAACGGATGACCGAACAGGTACATACGAACGAGCAATCGGATTTGCAGGGATTAAAGGACGAGATCATTCAGAAAATTTCGGAGTTGGCAGATGACCAAGTCGAATCCGTTTTAAGGAGAATGAAATGTTTGCTACAAGAAAAGCTCTAAATGCCCTCCGGGAAGAAAATCTTAGCCTCAAAAGGCAGCTCGCAGAAGCGCAGGAGGCGGCACAAGAGGATAAACTCCGATCTGCTGTCATTGACAGAGCCGCGCTCCCAAAATGCAAGAGCATCGCGTGTTCCGGTTGCAAGCACGTTGTCGTTCGTTATACGACCTGGGGCGGATGGTACGTCCTCGGCTGCGGGAAAGACAATCCCTGCAAAGACTACGAGCCGACAGACATTACCCCCGAAAAAGCAGAAGCTATCCGTGAAGCGCTAAACATTCAGTGGCAATATAATTAACCAGAAAACAAGCAATTCAGCAAAAAACCGAAAATAGCACTTATCAACGCAACAAAGCAATCTCTTGCCGTGATAGATTTCGCAGTTTTACTTTCTTTCTGCACATAGGCAATATAGTTAGCACCTCTTTGCCGGATAATACAGCCGCGCTTCCCATCATTTGCAAGCACGTAAATAAAACGATGGTCGGAAAGGACATCGACATCATTTTCGTTTTCCGGCGTTACAAGCACGACGTCTTTCTCAGATTGCTTTAAGAGCTTCATTTGCGCCCTTGTAAGTGCGATATAGGGGAAGTCATCTTTTTTGTCTTCCAGATCACGCAGCCAGTCTTGCCGCTCAACTTCCGTTAAATGCCGGTCGCTGGGGTCGGATGGCCTAAATACATAGCTCATAGTACCGCCTTCTTATGTGACAACAAGAATCACCTCAGCTCTTGCAACTTTTTGTTGACCTCGTCAAGCACCATTAACAACACATCACGGTCGTTCGTTTTTTGGACAAGGTTGCGTAATTCATCGGCGCTCAAGCCCTCGATCTTCGGATCGGGGGCTTTTTTTGCACCCTGCTCCGGCAGGACGGGAAGCTCGTCTCCATCCAGCTCGGCAAGGGTGATGCCGAAATGGTCGGCGATCTTCTGGCGGGTCTTTGGGTGCGGAACAACACCGTTATCAAGCCAGTTAATAAGAGACGATTGACTGCAACCGAAAAGTTTTGCAAGTCGGTAGTTGGTTAGATTCTCTTTTTCTTTTATATACTTCAAGTTTTGTGCAAAGCTCATAAAAATATCCCTTCAACTTCGTCACAATAATACTTCAACCTATATTGACTTATGCTTCAACTTAAAGTATAATCTTTTTCGTGGATAGGCAATAAGAGACCTGACCACCCCGGCAAATCGGGCTGGTGAGAAACATATAGTTGTCGCAAACTTAGAGTAGCACCAATGCTCCAATTTGTCAATAGAATACTCTAATTTTGGAGGTGAAAAAGTGAAAATTGAGGCAACGGCGAAAGAAATCGCTGACCTTGTACTTGCACTACAAGGCCAGCGGATTGGGATCTCGGACTGCTGCGAAACGATGGCTAATGCTTTTCGTTCAGCCATTCGTGATACTGGCGAAGAAGCCCCAGAAGCATGACGGCGGTTGTTTTTGTCAAAAAATCGTATTGTTCCTGCGTAAATAAATCGCTTGATTGCAAAAGTGATTTATCGGCTAACTTTGACATATCGTAATCCAATTTGTCGTAGTTTATGGATTTTTGAAAATCAGAAAATTGCTTCACAGGTAATTCACCTCCCTTCTTTACTCCATTTTATCACGATGGGATTGAAGGGGCAACACTAAGAAAGGAGTTGATAAATTGAGTTTCCCTGAAAATCTGGCTCGACTGCAAACTGAGCGCGGCGAGACGAATTACCGTCTTGCAAAAGAAATTGACGTATCGCAGACGTCAATCAAAAACTGGAAAGAGAGCGTGTGCCGACCTCACCCGCGCCAAGTCAAGAAGCTGGCAAAGCACTACGGCGTTACCGTAGACGCGCTGCTGAAATCCAGCGATGGGCAATAAAAAATGCCCCGCCCAATGTTGCAGCATCGAGCGGGGCGGGTGGGACAAATCTTACCACAAGATATTGTGTCCGTGCTTATTGTAGCACGGAAGAAAGGAAAAGGCAAGATGCTAAAGCCACAACAGTTAACGCGACGGCGAAATGACCTTGAGCGAGCCGTGCGCGGCGCGATGGGACGGGCGTTGATTCGCACTGGCAAGGAGCTGGGCGAGGAAATTGGCTTGTCAGAAACACAAATCTGCAATCGCATGGCGGGGCGTTCCCGCTGGACGTTAGATGAAATTTGGGAGCTTGACCGAGTTTTGCAATTTACGGACGCGGAAAAGCTCATGCTAATCGGAGGCGCGAAATGACTGACACACTGATTTTCGGCAGCATCGCCGCTACGGTGATCGTGTTCAACGGCTGCAACTTCACCACGAGCCTTGCCGTCATCGGCGTGTGCGCGGTGTGCAAGGTGCTGTATGATCTGCTGCCGTATATCGACAGGGGGTGCAGACGATGAAACGGCACGACAAGCGCACGAGAGAGCAGCGCAAAGCGGACGAGGCGATGCTTTTTGCCGGTATTTGCCTGTTGCTGGCGGCAGTGCTCATCGCGGTCTCGGCGATGATGTGATGTACCGCTGCGAATGGTGCGGGCTGACCTTTGACGAGCCCGACGTCTTGCGCAGGCGCGAGAACCTTGACGGTGAGCGCGGCTATGCCCTTGTGACGGAAAAGTTCTGCCCGGACTGCGGCGCAGAGGAAATGTATTTTGAAGAATTGGAGGAGACCGAAGATGGATAACACCCTGATGAAAGTGACTCAACTCCCCGTGATCGAGGAGCATTTGAGGAGCCGGAAGGAGCAGACGGAGCAGCGCGTCGCAGAGGCAATGAGCCTTGTCTGCACCGACGAGACCTTAACCAGCGTGAAGAACATTCGCGCCGAAATGAACCGCGAGTTTGCCGATGCCGAGACCCAGCGCAAGGCCATTAAAGCCGCAATCATGGAGAAGTACGACAGCTTCGAATCCGTCTACCGTGAGTGCATCGCCGACCCGTACAAGCGCGCCGACGCAGACCTGAAAGCCAAGATCGACGCGACGGAAAGCGAGATCAAGAGCCGCTGCAAGGAAATGCTGCTGTGCTATTTTCGGGAGCTGTGCGCGGTCAACGAGATCGACTTCCTTTCGTTCGGGCAGACCGGCGTTAAGGTCGATATGGCGAGCGCCAGAGCCAAGACGCCGAAGAAGCTCATGGATCAGATCAAGCTAAAGGTGGACGGCGTGGCGCAGGACATGAAAACCATCGGCACGATGAGCGAGAACGCGCCGGAGATCATGGTGGAGTACAAAAATAACCTCGACCTCTCGCTTGCGATCTCCGTTGTCAACGAGCGTCACCGCCGCGCCGAGGAGGAGCGCGAGGCCGTGAAACGCCACACGGTTACTCCAGCAGCGCGCGCTGCTGGAGTAACCGTCGCAGCGGCCCCGCAGGTCGTCCCGAAGCGCGTGGAGCAGGTGGCGGTCGAACGCCTCACGGTGTCGTTCCGCGTGACCGATACGCGCGAGCGCCTGCGCCTTTTGAAGCAATTCCTTGTCAGCAATGGCTATCAGTACGAATGATTATTTTAAGGAGGATATTACCATGAACGAAATGCAGACCTACAACAGCACCGAAGTTGTGAGCGCCAAGAGCGTGAACGCCGAAATGATGATCTCCCGTCAGGCGCAGGAGGTACAGGCGGCAATGGTCGTCGCCAAGCGTTTTCCCCGTGACGAGATCGAAGCGAACAACCGCATTCTCAACGCCTGCAAGCGCAAGAGCCTTGCCGAGCGCGCGATCTATGAATACCCGCGCGGCGGCGAGAACGTGACCGGCCCCTCGATCCGTCTCGCCGAGGTCATGGCGCAGAACTGGGGCAACCTCGACTTCGGCATTACCGAGCTGGAGCAGAAGAACGGCGAGAGTACCGTCATGGCCTACTGCTGGGATTTGGAGACCAACACCCGCCAGACGAAGATCTTCACCGTGCCGCATATCCGCTACACCAAGAAAGGCAGCGTTGCCCTCACCGACCCGCGCGACATCTATGAAATGGTCGCCAATCAGGGCGCGCGCCGTATGCGCGCGTGCATTCTTGGCATTATCCCCGGCGACGTGGTAGACGCCGCTCTTGCGGCGTGTACCAAGACGATGATGGGAAAGAGCGATGAACCCATGATCGACCGCGTACGCAAGATGGGACAGGCGTTCAAGGATGACTTCGGCGTACCGATGGAGTGCCTTGAAAAGTACATCGGCTGCAAGGCCGAAGCGTTCACGGCGCAGAGCATCGTGCGCCTGCGTAATGTGTATACCTCACTGAAAGAGGGACGCGCGAGCCGCGAGCAGTATTTTGATCTCCCGACCGTCGAAGTGGACGAGACCACAGGCGAGGTCAAGGACGAGCTGCCCGCTCCCGCTGACGCCCTCGGTACGCTGGACGACGGAAAGAGCGGCACCACCAAGCAGGTGAGCATGAATGATCTGTAAGGTCAAGGTCATTTCGACCGGCTCCAAGGGGAACGCCGTACTGCTGAATGATGAAATACTCATTGACTGCGGCGTTCCATTTCGGGAACTCGAACCATACTGCAAGGGATTGAGGCTCGTCCTGCTGACGCATGTTCACGGCGACCACTTCAACCCCGAGACCATCAAGCGCCTGCACTTCCTGCGCCCTGCGCTGCGCTGGTGCGTCCCTCCGTGGCTCATGGAACCGATGGGACGCATCGGCGTGGACCGCCGCGTGACCGACGAGGGCATGGCAGGCCATGTGCTGTTCTACTCCTGTTCCCTTCTCTACCCCGTCTGTGTGTCCTACAATTCCATTCCTCACGATGTCCCGAATTGTGCGTGGCATATCGAATTTGCAAACGGCGAGCGCGTGTTCTATGCGACGGACTGCGCCTCGCTGGACGGCATTGTGGCGCAGGCCTATGACCTTTATCTGATCGAAGCCAACTACGGCGAAGAGGAGATACAGGAGCGCATGAAGCGCAAGCTGGAAGCGGGAGAATTCAGCTATGAGAGCCGCGCAATGGAGAGCCATCTATCCCGCGAGCAGGCGCACGCATGGATCGCCCAAAACGCCGCCATCGGCAAGAGCCACGTGCTCTATCTGCACCAACACCAAAGCGAGGAGGAATTGAAATGAGCATGAATCGAATCTGCCTGATGGGACGCATCGGGCGTGACTTGGAGCTGAAAAAAACGAACAGCGGCGTATCCGTTGTGTCGTTCCCTCTTGCCGTTGACCGCAACGGCAAGGATGGCGGCACAGACTGGATCGACATTGTAGCGTGGCGCGGAACGGCGGAGGTGCTCTGCAACTACGCCGGACGCGGGCGGTTGATCGGCGTCGAGGGGCACTTGCAGATGCGCGACTGGACGGACAAGAACGGCAACAAGCGCAAGAGCTACGAGGTGCAGGCTGACAGCGTGTATTTCGCAGACAACAGGCGCTCGGAGGACAACAACACTGCCGCACCGAAATACGCCGCAGAGAGCGCCGCAGGCGACTTTGAGGTGATCAGCGAGGACGACGGCGAGCTGCCGTTTTAAGGGAGTAGTCTATGGCAAAGAGCGGGATCGATTACTTTCCGCTTGATGTCACATTGAACGCAAAGTTTGAACTGATAGAAGCAGAATTTGGCTTGACAGGATTTGGTGTAGTCGTTCACTTGCTGCAAGAGATTTACGGCAAGGCGGGTTACTACATTGAATGGACAGAGGAGGTTGCGCTTTTGTTCGCCCGCAAGGTCGGGTTGGGTGGGAGCGTCGTTTCCGAAATAATAGAGGCTTCTATCAGACGAGGGATGTTCGACAAAGAGAAGTATGACAAGTACCACGTATTGACCTCTAAAGGCATACAGGAAAGGTACTTCGAGGCAGTCAGCCGCCGCAAAACTCTTGAAGTCGATTACAACATCCTTCTGGTTGATGTTGCCCAAATTTTGCCCAATGTTTACATTTCTGCGAAAAATGTAAACATTTTTTCAAAAAATGCTGACATCGAACGACAAAGTAAAGTAGAGAAAAGTAGAGTAGAGAAGAGTAAAGAAGAGTATGGATGCGCGGAGCCGCAAGCGGCTCACACGCCGCCAATCGTCTCTCTCGTGCTTAACGATGGGTCTTTTTTCGATGTCTTATCTCCCGACGTATCGAAATGGGAAGTGCTATACCCCAATGTCGATGTTAAGCAACAACTTAGAAACATGGCAGGGTGGTGCGATGCAAACCCTACCAAGCGAAAGACGCGCGGGGGGGTTAAGCGTTTCATTACTAATTGGCTCGCCGAAGAGCAGAACAAGGGCGGCAAGGCACCGCAGAATAGGCCGTTTGTCGGCGGCGATGTATTCGCCGAGATGCTTGAGGAGGAAAAGAACCGTGGAAAGAGCTGACGTAATTAGCCTTTTAGGGCGTTTAAAGCAGGCTTATCCGCAGGCCTATGCCAAGATGACCCGCGCAGAAGCCGAAGAGCTGGTTTCCCTCTGGTCGGACATGCTGGGCAATGAAGACCCCGCCGAAGCGATGGACGCAGTGAATGCGCTGATCGCCGAGGATACGAGGGGGTTCCCTCCGAAGGTCGGACAAGTGCTGGCAAAGATCAGGGGAACAGCTTCCCCACATGTCTCGGTGGCGTGGATGAAGCCATACATCGAGCAGATAGCCGAACAGGAGGCATTCATGCCGAGCATATCGCGTTATGCGAGAGAACACGGGATGACGTGGGAAGCGGCGGCTGCCGAAATGGCAGGCGGTGCGCCGTGAGCGGGTATCGCGGGGGCGTTTTCAAGTGCCCGTTTTACTCACGGGACTACCGCGACTATCTCAACTGCGAGGGCGCACAAGTCAAACTGCCGAAAGAAGAATTGGCCGAATATACGCGGCGCTACTGCGCCAACGAAGAATGGCGGCGCTGCCCGATCGCCCGGGCGCTGACGCTGCACTACGAAAGGACGGAGAACCGATGAGCGAAAGAAACAGATACAAGGTAAAACAGCTTGCGGTCGGCCTGCGGGACGATCCGTGCGACCAAAATGGCGCAAAGGAGGCAGAGGAATGAGACTGGCTATCATGGACACCAACGCGTTCAACACGATTATCGTCGCCGTAAAGGGCGCGGTATCAGCGAGCATCAGTAGGCCGATGTACAAGAATATCCGGCTGGAATTTCGCAAGAAGAACAAGGCAGTTACGGCTATCGCCACAGATGGCTTCCGGCTTTTCGTGGAGCACGCGACCTGCTGCGAGGTCGAAGAGGATTTCGATTGCTACATCAAGCCGAGTATCCGCCTGCCGCGCGGTAATTCCATGCGCTTGGAGCTGAAAGAACGGGACAAGACGGAAAGCGTGGTTGAGATCGAATGTCTCGGCTGCATCTTCGGTTTTGTTCAGCCGATTGGAGAGTTTCTGGATTGGGAAAAAGCCCTGCCCAATGAGCCGACATTCCGTATCGGCGTGAATGCCGAGTATCTTCTCTCGACGTTGCAGGCGGCAAAGGCCAGCGTCGGCGGTGCCTTCAAGCAGCCTGCTATTCTGGAATTCCGTGGGCCACTTGGGCCCATTACGATCAAGACCAACCACGAGGACGTCAAAATGGTCCTGCCAGTGCGAATCAGGGAGGCCGACGATGGCGCTGACATCAGCTGACCTCGCGAGGCTGGGGCCGCAGGCGCAGAAGCAGGTGCTTGACAAACTGGTGGGCGAACAGAAGTCGAAGAAAAGCAAGTACGGCAACCGCAAGGTTGTGCGCGACGGCATCAAGTTTGATTCCGAGCGCGAGGCGGCGCGGTTCGGCGAGCTGAAAGTGCTGCGCGCGATGGGCAAGATTCGCGATTTACGGTTGCAAGCGAATTTTACGCTCGTTGAGGGATACACGACCATCGAGGGCGAGAGAATCAAGCCGATGGTCTACCGCGCGGATTTTGTTTACGAGCGAGCAACTGGGCCGGACTGCAACGGCACGGTGCATTGGCTGCGCGAGGTCGAGGACGCAAAGGGCGTGAAAACGAAAGACTATCTGCTGAAAAAGAAACTGATGCAGGACAAGTACGGCATCACGATCCGCGAGGTGTGAGATGAGCTTTGAGCACTGCCACAGCTGCCTGCCACCCGTGCGCTATCCCGGCTGCCAGGACCATTGCCCGCATTATGCGGAGGATATTGCGAAGGTCCGGGCGGCGAAGGCCGAAGAGAAGCGGCAGACGCAGGCAAAAGACGATTATTTGGGAGCGCGCCAGTTCAAAACGCGGCGTGGCCAAAAGCTGAGAAAATAAAGGGAGCGAAAAGATGAATGCAAAAGACACTGCGGAGCGGATCCGCAACCTTAGAAAAGCAAGGGGCATGAGCCAATCACAGTTTGCCGCCATGTGTGGCCTTGTGCAGGGGCAGCTTGCGAATTATGAGTATGGGCGCATTATGCCGACCATCCCGTTGTGCGAGCGCATCTGTGAGGCCGTGGGCATCCGTGTGACGGACTTCCTGAGCGAGGATAAAGCGCCGAAGGGGCCTATCCCGACCGAGCAGCGCATCGGCGAGCGCGTCAAGGCGTGGCGGCAGATGCGCGGGCTGAATCAGGAGGCCCTCGCAGAAAGGGCTGGAATAGCGGACAGCACGATCTCCTGCATTGAGCGAGGCGGACGATACGGCGCGGTATCGACGTATCTTTACATCGCCGAAGCACTGAACGTCCCGATTGAAACGCTGTTAGGGGGCGAGTGATATGAGCCGATTTGTTATGAGCAAAACGCCGTGGGAGCGCTGCCCATATCCGGGGCTGAAAGCGTTTTTGGAATCGACGAATTACAACCAGACGACGCTCGCCGCCGCAACGGGCATCAGCGCGTCGGTCATCAGTCAATATGTCAAGGGCGATATCGAGCCGACCATCCAAAAGCTGCTGGCGCTGGAAGACTTGACGGGCCTGACGTTCCGGGAGATGTTCGGGGAATGCGAGGGGAGAAGATGAAGCACCTCGGCGATATTACGAAAATCAACGGCGCGGAGATCGAGACCGTGGACGTTATCACGGGAGGCTCACCGTGTCAGGATTTGAGCATTGCAGGAAAACGCGCCGGGTTAGCCGGCGCAAGAAGCGGATTGTTCATGGAACAGATCCGCATCGTGAAGGAGATGAGAGCACATGACAAAGCGAACGGACGAACAGGTGACATGGTCCGACCTCGGTTTATGGTCTGGGAAAACGTGCCCGGAGCATTCAGCAGCAACAAAGGACAAGACTTCGCGGCAGTCCTCGAAGAGATCATCCGCATCGCAGAGCCGGAAGCCCCCGATATTGAAGTGCCTGAAAAAGGCTGGAACACCTGGGGTGGCTACCACGATGAAGTGGGAGGACGATGGAGCGTGGCTTGGCGAGTGCATGACGCGCAACACTGGGGAGTCCCCCAACGTCGCCGTCGTATCTCGGTTGTCGCAGATTTTGGAGGAGACACCGCAGGAGAAATACTCTTTGAGCGCAAAAGCGTGCCAGGGAATATTGCGGAGAGCGGATTGTCGGGGGAAGGATTTGCCGAAGCGGCTGAAAGCGGTTTTAATCCGGCAGTCGCAAGGAGTCTCACCGCAAGAGCAGACGGAAGCCCTTGCGCCGACAGAGGCCCCAACATCGTATGCAGTCCGCATCAGGGGGGGTGTGACGGCGGAGGAAAAGGCGCGTTAGTTCAGGAGGACAAGAGCGGAACGCTCGGCACCAGCAACGACCAGACGATTTTCCAAAACTGTCTGACGCAGTGGGACTGCCAAAGCAAACGGATTTTTGGCACAGAGGGAGCATCCCCGACGCTACAAGGTGGCGTTGGCGGCGGAGTAAATAACCCGGCGATTTTCTGCATGGGAACACAGCAAGGCGGGGCCGAGGTGCGAAGCGACGACAGAGCACCTACGCTGACCGCTGCGGCCGGCATGAGCGGGAACAATCAGCCGAATAACCGCAGCACCGTCGGACCGGACAAGCCGTGTTCTGCGCTGCACACCTTCGGCGAGGTTCCGGCGGTTTGCTATCAAATGCAGGGCTTCGGGGACTACCGCGAGGGAGACGTTGCGAGCAACTGCAAGCAGCGAGATTACAAGGATAGCACCGATTTAGTGGTCAGCAGTGTTGATTGCCGCAATTTCACCGAGGGGGGCGAGATCAACGGGGCGCTGCAAGCAAAAGAAAGCGTAGGGCAAAGTCTGAATTTGCAAAACACCGTCCGAACCGGAATGATTGTGCGCCGCCTCACGCCGATGGAATGCGAGCGGCTGCAAGGATTCCCAGACCACTGGACGGACATCGGCGAGTGGCGCGACAGTAAGGGCAAACTGCGCAAGCCGAGCGACAGTCCGCGCTATAAGGCGCTGGGGAATTCCATCGCCTTGCCATTTTGGGACTTCCTGGCAAAGCGTATCAGTGCGCAATATTTGCGTCCTGTTACGATGGGGAGCCTGTTCGACGGCATCGGCGGGTTCCCACTGGTATTTGAGCGGCACAACGGCAAGGGCACGGCACGCTGGGCAAGCGAGATTGAAGAGTTCCCCATTGCCGTAACAAAATTGAGATTTGGGGAGGACGCATAATGGGAAAAATCCTTGACGTGACCACGGAAGAGCAAACGAAGCTTTGGGCAGAGGCTCACGAGGGAGCAGTACATAGCTGCGAGACGTGTCGGAGCTACGCTGCACTGAGAGAGCCGTTCGTTCGCAGCGACGAGGCCGTCATCTATGGCTATTGCTTCCGTTATGGAGACAAAGACTACAACTGGGGCATGGGCAAAGGCTACCCGGTATTCACGCCGCCTGATTCCGACGTGCCATGTGACGGCTGGAAGAAACGGAAAAAGGAGGCCTGACTATGTACATCGGAGAACCATTTAGCTGGAAGCCTGCAGCCTTTGAGGGCGCGAGCGGCATCTGCGGATTTGAAAAATTGAGAACCGTACACGGTCGTATCGTCTACATCAACGAGCACCACCGTTACTTTACGGCGGAGGCGGAGGTAAACGGAATCAGGCTCAGATAGAGCTTTAAATTTTAAAAAAATCAGGAGGAATTTTTATCATGAACAACAATCAGGACTATATCGTTCGCTGCGACCGCGCAGGCGTGTTTTTCGGCAAGATCAAGGAGCGAAACGGCTCCGAGGTTACCATGACCGATGTTCGTAAGCTGTGGAGTTGGGACGGCGCGTGTGCCGTGGAGCAGTTGGCGCAGGACGGTACAAAAGCACCGGGCAACTGCCGTTTTACCGTGACGATTCCGGAAATGACCGTGCTTGGTGCGATCCAGATCATCCCGTGCACAGACACGGCATCTGCGTCTCTTCGAGGCGTAAAGGAGTGGAAGAGATGACGCTTGACGAGAAGATTAAAGCCTTTTTGCCTGTGAGCTCCGGCTACGGCTCCGGCTCCGGCTACGGCTCCGGCGACGGCTACAGCTCCGGCTACGGCTCCGGCGACGGCTACGGCTACGGCTACGGCGACGGCTACGGCTCCGGCGACGGCTACGGCTACGGCTACGGCGACGGCTACGGCTCCGGCTCCGGCTACGGCTCCGGCTCCGGCTCCGGCTACGGCTACGGCTCCGGCGACGGCTCCGGCTACGGCTCCGGAATTAAGAGTTTCAACCGGAAAACGGTTTATCGAATTGACGGTGTCAATACGCTGATTCGTTCCGTGCGCGGCAACACTGCGCACGGGGCAATCTTGAACGGTGATTTGACGCTTACACCGTGCTACATCGTCAAGCAGGACAACATTTTCGCGCATGGCGAAACGCTGCGCGAAGCAATGGAGACGTTGCGAGACAAGCTTTTCGAGGATATGCCGGAAGACGAGCGTATAGATGCGTTCCTGCGAGAGACAGACCGTGAAAAAACGTATCCGACGCAGTATTTTTACGACTGGCATCATCGCTTGACCGGATCGTGTGACATGGGGCGAAAGCAGTTTGCCCGAGACTACGGCGTCGACCTCGAGCACGGCATGATGACGCTGACGGAATTTTTGGAGCTGACAAAAGACGCTTACGGTGGCGACGTGATCCGAAAAGTGATTAGTAAGATGCAGGAGGTGGAGTGATGGAGAGATTGACAAAATATCTCGCAAGCGGCGCAGCGGATTACAATTATCCGGCAGGTTGTTACAGTGGCAATGATTGCAATGACCGTGTGGCAAAAAGCGCGTACAGACAGACGTGTGTGGAGCGTCTTGCAGCCTACGAGGAAACGGGGCTGACGCCGGAAGAGGTGCGCAGCTTATGGGGTGAATGGAACGCCATGATGCGAGTTCTTAACAGCATCGGCAGCTATGACCGCCTACGTGAGCTGGCCGAGGCCGACAGAAACCATCAAATTGTCATCCGACCGTGCAAAATCGGCGATACGGTGTGGGCTGCGGACACGGAGCCCGTAATTCCGCTACACGTCATGGCGGATGCAGTTTATCTGGAGGGAAGACATGGCGGAGACTATGAGAGACTAAGCAACTTCGGGAGCGTTGTTTTTCTTAGTCAGGAGGAAGCAAAGGAGGCGGCGTCACATTGGCTGACCTGAAACCATGCCCCTTCTGCGGGGCGGAAGCTAAGCCGATGGGTGAGATTGTAAGAACTCCAAACTGCGGAGAATGGAAGCATTGGTATAACGGGTGCGTTCTTTCTGGTTTTGTGATTAGGGCAAACAAGATCGAAGCATGGAACAGGAGGGCTGACAATGACACTAACTGAGATGTTTACAATTTGTGATTCGTGCGTATATGCGCCATGTCTCTGTGGAAATGACCCTGAGAACTGCGTGGCGTATGTGATGAGGACTCTTGGCAATGGCTGAATACATCAAGAGGGAAGATGCGTTGCTTAAACTCATGCAAGATGGATGCCTTGCCAGTAGCATCGAATCCATCAAGAACATTCCGGCCGCTGATGTTGCCCCGGTGGTGCATGGTCGGTGGGAACAAGATGCGGATGGCGATTGGTATTGCACAAACTGTGGTGAGGTTGTTGCTATCTGCGACAGCGGCAGAGAACGAACTTATCGCAAGCCGTACTGCCCCAACTGCGGCGTGAAGATGGACGGCAAGAAGGTCGTACGTATATGCTGACGATCACGATTAAAGCCAACGTCCCCGCCTCCGACGCGCAGGGCATCAAGGATCGTATCGCCATGGATATCGAGCGATACGGCGACTGCAAGGTCGTGAGCATCGTGAGCGACCGGGGACGCGGGGAACAAATGAAAATGGGAGGAGCCAAATTATGAGCATCAACATCAAGAAGTACACCAAAGACCAGATGGCGAAAATGGTGGAGGAAGCACAGGAAAAGCAGGGGGCAGCGGAAGCTGAGGCGGCGGCACATTTTAAGGACGGCGTAAAACTGGCCGAGGAAAATGAAAAGCTGCGTGGAGAGATCGGCACGCTGACCGAGCGGCTTGACCAGATGAACGGCGAGGTCATCAACAAGGCAAACGAGATCGCGAACCTGAAAGCGGACTTGGATACGCTGCGAAATAAGCTTGCTGACACTGAGGCGGCGCTTGGGCGGGCAAATGCAGAGGTATCGAGAATGACGGTGGGCTGCCGACAAGTTGAAGAAGAACGTGATTATATGCATCAGCAATGGAGCAACGCCGAGCAGCGCGCCAATTACGCAGAATCCCACCCGTGGCGGAATCTGTGGGTGTGGGTGAAAAGGAAGGTGGCACGCCATGAGTAAACCTCGTTACAGCTGGTGGGGCTATGTAAAAGCAATTATCCGCCGCTATACCCCCAATCGAGAGCAGGAGTTGCACGGAGTGTCTTTATTAGAAAACAACGCTGTGCGAAAAGCGGTGAGCGAAACAAAGTCAATGCAAGACGGCGAAGAGCGCTTAAAGTTTATCCGCCTTGTGTTTTGGGACAAGACCCACACGCTCGAAGGTGCGGCGATGGCGGTTAACTGTTCCGACCGGACGGCGAGACGATGGCATACGGATTTTATTAAGTGCGTCGCGCGGAACTACGGGCTGCTCGATGATTAAAAGTTGGCCTTAAAAAGCCATTTGCTTATGAGATAATAGAATCGCAGAGGTGCAAAAGCCTTTGCGGTTCTCTCATTTATGGCGTTTACCTCCTGCGCCATAGCGGGGCGCGGTGCTTTTTATCTTTTCACACCGCCCCCCGCGATCTGCCGCACGCATGATGCAGCCCACGATCAGGGCCGAGAGGCCGCACCTCTCATGCGGCACAGGACCCCGCGCACCTCTCAACGATGTGGCCCAGCGGGGACATATGCGGCGTGCAGAAGCAGAAGCGAAAGCAATGGCTATAGGCAACATTGTGGACGTGTGGCGGCTCGATACCGTCTCGCCGCTCCAAAAGAGGAGAGCCGATGCCTTTGGCAATGGGCATAGCGCCCGCCTGAAAGTTCGACGATGCATTGTGGCTTGGTTGGAAGAGCGATTCAGCGCAAGTGTATGCCCTCGGGGCGGGTAAAGTCTGCTATGTAAGGCCAAGGGGTGGGGGCTAGTAGCAAAACAGGAGGATGGCATGGAAATCACAAAGCGGCGGCTTGCGGATATTGTGCCGTATTCCGCAAACGCAAAAAAGCATGATAAGCGGCAAATCAACAACGTTGCGGAGAGCATCAAGCAGTACGGATTTGTACAGCCGATTGTGATTGATCGTGACGGCGTGATCGTAATCGGGCATTGCCGCGCTCTGGCGGCGAAGAAACTGGGCATGGAAGAAGTGCCTTGCGTCTGCGTGGACGATCTGACACCGGAGCAGGTGAACGCCCTGCGGCTGGTAGATAACAAGAGCAACGAGAGCGATTGGGACTTTGACCTGCTGGCTGATGAGCTGCCGGGGCTTGACTTGTCTGCTTTTGACTTTGATTGGGGTCTGCGTGATGAACTCGACACGTCAGTGGTAGAGGACAATTACGATCCCGTTTTACCGGCAGAGCCAAAGAGCAAACTTGGCGATGTGTACCAGCTTGGAGACCATCGCCTTATGTGCGGAGACAGCACGTCTTTGACAGATGTACAGAAGCTCGTGGGGGGGGCACAAATGGATTTGCTGCTCACAGACCCCCCGTACAATGTGGACTATCAGGGCACCGCCGGGAAGATTAAGAACGACAATATGGAGGATACGGCCTTCAGGCGTTTCCTGACGGATGCATTCTCCAATGCGGCGCTGGTCATGAAGCCCGGTGCTCCGTTCTACATCTGGCACGCAGACAGTGAAGGGTATAACTTTCGCGGTGCGTGTAAAGACGCAATGCTGCGTGTCCGGCAGTGCCTGATTTGGGTAAAGAATTCCCTCGTAATGGGGAGACAGGATTTCCAGTGGAAACATGAACCTTGCCTGTACGGTGAAAGTGAGATTGAAGAGGACGATCACGAGCCTTGCCTGTACGGGTGGACGGAGGGTAAGAAGCACTACTTCTTCAAGAATCGCAGACAGACAACGGTGTTGAATTTCGATAAGCCTGTCAAATCTGCGGAGCATCCGACCATGAAGCCGATTAAGTTGTTTGATTACCAGATGCAGTGCTCCAGTAAGCCGGGTGAGAATGTACTTGACCTGTTCGCTGGCTCCGGCACAACGATCATGGCAGCGGAGCAGAACGGAAGACACGCGTACTGCATGGAGTTTGACCAAAAGTATGCCGATGTCATTGTTGACCGTTGGGAGAAGTTTACGGGGAAGAAAGCGGTGCTGCTGAATGACGATTGAAGAAGCGCGGGCGATCATCGCCAAAACAAGCAGCCCGCACCTAAAGCGGGATATGGAGAAGTTTATCAAACGCCAGCAGAGAAAGGAGGGCGCGTATGGCAAGGCCAAGAAAGAAAATAGACCAGAAGCAGTTCGAGAACCTCTGCGGCCTGCAATGCACGCTTGAGGAAATCTGTGGCTGGTTTGGTGTGACCGATAAAACACTGGATAGTTGGTGTAAACGCACCTATCATGCCAGTTTTTCCGAAGTATTTAAGCAAAAGCGCGGAGCTGGGAAAATTTCGCTGCGGAGAAGTCAGTGGCGATTGGCTGAAAAGAACGCGAATATGGCCATTTGGCTGGGGAAACAGTACCTCGACCAGAAGGATATTGTGGAGCAGAACATCAACACAGAGGGTGTCAAGGTGATAATTGATGTCTGACATTCGCCTGTCTGAAAAAATCGGCTCTGCGTTCTACGCCGTGGCGCATGACGTGTTCCACCACGGTCACACGCACTACGATTTCAGCGGTGGGCGCGGCTCACTAAAATCCTCCACGGTGTCTGTACTCGTCCCCCTGCTGCTGATAAACAATCCGGGAACACACGCGCTTGTGTTGCGCAAGGTAGCAAATACCATTCGTGACAGCGTGTACGCGCAGTATATCTGGGCAATCGGTGAGCTGGGCATGGCAGCGTATTGGGAAGCAAAGGTTTCCCCAATGGAGCTGATCTATAAGCCGACAGGACAAAAGATCATGTTCCGTGGTGCTGACGACCCGATGAAGATCAAGTCTATCAAAGTGCCGTTTGGCTATATCGCCGTGACGCACTTTGAAGAGAAAGACCAGTTTGCCGGACGTGCGGAAATCCGAACTATTTTACAGTCCACCATGCGCGGTGGCTCGGTGTTCTGGAATTTTGAGAGCTACAACCCGCCAATTTCGCGCGACAACTGGGCAAACAAGGATAGCTTGGAGGAACGCGCTGACCGGCTGTGCCACAAGTCAACGTATCTGCAAGCGCCTCCAGAATGGCTGGGGCAGCAGTTTTTAGACGAAGCGGAACACCTGAAAGCCACGGACGAGAGAGCGTATCAGCACGAGTATCTCGGCATTCCGGTTGGAACCGGCGGGAACGTGTTTGAAAATTTGGAGCTGCGAGAGATTACGGACAAGGAGATCGGGAGCTTCGACCAGATATACCAAGGTGTTGACTGGGGATGGTATCCAGATCCATTTGCGTTTATCCGGCTACACTACGACCGGGCGCGGGAGACAATCTACTTTATTGACGAGATTTATAAAAATAAGCTGACAAACGAGGAGAGCGGCGGAATTATCAAAGGGTGCGGATATGGCGACGCGTACATCACGTGTGACAGCGCAGAGCCGAAGAGCACTGCGGATTATCGGGCGCTTGGCCTTCCGGCAAAGGAGGCTATCAAAGGCCCCGGCTCCGTGGACTACGGCATGAAGTGGCTACAGAGGCGCAAGATCGTCATTGACCGCCGCCGGACACCAAACGCGTATAAAGAGTTTGTAAATTACGAATACGAACGGAATAAAGACGGCGACATCATCAGCGGGTATCCTGATGCAAATAACCATTTGATTGATGCCACAAGATACGCTTTAGAGCGGATTTCTCGCCGGATGGGAGTTATCGCATGAGCAATGCAGTTATCTTAAAACTTAACGAGCTTGGCTATACCACGATCCCCGAATCGTTTTACAGCAAGGTTGCGGAGTGGAAAAGCTGGTATCAGGGAAATGTAAAGGGCTTCCACAATTACCGCGTCCGTAACGGTGAAAGCATGGTCAACTGCAAGCGGTATTCCCTTGGAATGGGAAAGAAACTGTGCGAGGATTGGGCGAATCTGCTCATGAACGAAAAAGTGCAGATAACGCTTGAAGGGAATAAGGAGCAGGAATTTATTGACCGCATCTTGACGGAGAACAATTTTGCTGTTAAGGCGAATGAGATGCAGGAAATGAAGTCTGCGCTTGGCACGGTGGCATACATTCCCCGCGTAGTGGGGCAGGAGGTCAACGAGAGCGGCGAGATCGTACCCGGCAATACATCCGGCATTGTGCTGGACTATGTGACTATCGAAAATATCTACCCGCTGGCATGGCAGAACGGATATATCAGCGAGTGCGCGTTTTCCTCTGTAATTACAAGGGGCGGGCGCGATTACCTCTATCTGCAAATCCATAGAAAAGAGGATGGCGGCGAATACGTCATTGAGAACCGCATTTATCGGTATGATAATGAGCAACTTGCAGACGAAGCACTGACCAATGTTAAGGGCTTTGAGAGCATCCCCCCTGTTGTACATACCGGAAGCGATAAGCGTCAATTTGTCATTGACCGACTTAACATTGCGAATAACTTCAACTATTTGCTTCCAACCGGCATTTCGGTTTATGCCAATGCTATCGATGCACTCGAAGGTGCCGATATTGCCTATGATGCTTACATCAATGAGTTCGTGATGGGCAAAAAACGCATTATGGTTAAGCCTGCGGCGAGTAAATTTCTTGATGGTACACCGGCGTTTGATGAAAACGATCTTGTGTACTACGTTATGCCAGAAGATGTAAGCGATGGGGCGGTTATTCAGCCAATCGACATGACACTTAACTCCGATAAGTTAAGTGTCGGGGTTCAGTTCGCGCTTAATATCTTGGGGAGCAAGTGCGGCTTTGGCACGAACTTTTATCAGATCGACCAAGCCGTAATGGCGACTGCGACGCAGGTTATCAGTACGCACAGTGAGCTTGCAAAGACGCGAGGAAAGCACCAGATCATCTTGGAGCAGGTGCTTGTTGAACTTTGTAGGGTTCTCCTCCGACTGGGCAATACGACCATGAACACCGGACTGGATGAAAATATTGAAATTAGTATTGATTTTGACGACAGTATTTTCCAGGACAAAGACGCTGAGTTTGCGCGCGATATGCAGCTTTTGTCTGCTGGGATCCTCAACGATTATGAAATGCGCATGACGTACAAAAACGAGGACGAGGCAACCGCAAAGGCGGCGCTACCGAAGATGCAGGACATGACAACCGAAAGACAACAGGAGGTGGAGTGATGGGATTTGGAGAAAATAATGGGACTTTTGGGGTTGTGAAAGATGAGCAGGTATCCGTTTCCCCCGGAATTACTTGACGCGCTTCCGGAAGAGCTTGCAGAATTGTTCCGTGCGCTTGAAATCACGCTGCTGGAAGAAATCTGCTCCCGTCTCAAAGCGTCAGACCAACTGAACGAAGTAACCGTGCAAGACATTCGCGTGCTTCGCTCACATGGCATCGACCTAAAAGAGATTGAGAAAGCAATTCGCAAAACTTCCGGTATCAGTGAAACGAAGTTGAATGAGCTGCTTGACGATGTTGTGGAACGCAACCAGAAGTATTACACCGAGCTTATTGACCTTGCGCACATCACGCAGCCGGAAACGCTGGTAAGCGTAGAAGATACTTGGGCAATATACGAGCAGACAAAGCAAACAATGCGCAATATAACGCGATCAATGGGCTTTTTAGTGGACGCTGGGCGCACAATGCTGTCACCTGCCAAAGCATACCAATGGGCGCTGGATAACGCGACAATGCAAATCCAGAGCGGCGCGATCAACTACAATCAAGCTATCAAGACGGCAGTAAAGCAGCTTGCGGACAGCGGATTGACGGTAGTTGACTATGAGAGCGGGCATCGAGATCAAATTGATGTGGCAGCGCGCCGCGCGGTTATGACGGCGGTAAATCAGCTAAACCGTAAATACTCGGAACAGTCTATGGACTTTTTGCAAACCGACCTTGTGCAAGTAGAGGCGCACGCCGGAGCGCGTGATATCGATGGGCCTAAAGGGTGGGAAAACCACAAAAAATGGCAAGGCAAACTGTATCGATGGGCTGAATTTACAAAGAAATACCCCGACGCGTCAAAAGGGGAATATCCAGATTTTGAAAGCACATGCGGCATTGGAGATGTGACCGGTATTCTTGGAGCAAATTGTCGGCATAGCTGGTCGGCGTTTGTTGAAGGAGTTATGGAGCGCACCTATACCGATAAGCAGCTTGAGCATATCGACGATGGGCTCGGCTGCACTTTTGAGGGGAAAACATACACCGCATACGAAGCAACACAGATGCAACGGCGCGTAGAGCGGACAATCCGTAATCTAAAGCGCGAGAAAGCCGCTTACAAGGCCGCAGGATTGACGGAAAAAGAACGGGCGGTAAACATACGGCTACGGCGGTTAAACGCGAAATACAAGGCGTTCAGCGAGGCTGCGGGGCTGCCTGAACAGTGGGAAAGGACGAAGATGCAATATTGAACTTTGACGAAGCCATCAAGGCCGTGCAAGCTATTCTAAAGCGCGGCAACGATGCAGAGATACGACGAAAAGGCGATGGGTACATTGTCTTAGAGGTGAAGAAAACAATTAAATATAGCACTCCCGCGCAATAGGGCGCGGGAAAGGGCAATAGGAGCCAACTTGTAAGGAACGCTTACAGGTTGGCTCTTTTGTTTTATCAACACTGACCGACAGGTCGTTAAACAAGGAGATTTTTATGGCAGAAGAAACCACCGTGCAGAGCACGGGAACGACTGCGCAAGAGCAGGAAAAGACGTTCACTCAGGCTGATGTTGACAAGATGATTCAGGCGAGGCTTGACCGGGAACGGAGAAAGTACCCCAGCGAGGACGAGATGACCGCGTATCGCACATGGAAAGACAGTCAGCAGACCGAGCAGGAGCAGCAGGCAAAGCGCGAAAAGGAGTTTGCGGATAACAAGTCCGCCCTGACCGCAGCGCAGGCCGAAGTTCAGCAGCTCAAGCGCGAGAAGTATGTGCTTTCCAAGGGGCTAACCGGCGAGGAAGCGGAGTTTATCGCGTTTAAGGCTCTCAGGATGATGGACGACAAGACCACTTTTGAGCAGGCCGTTGATAAGCTCACGGAAAATCGTCAGAAAGTCAAGTTTGACTGGACGGCTCCTGTGGGCGGCGGCGACAAACCGAATGCAAATAATGCCGCGATGAACAATCTGATCCGCGGCGCACTCAAGTAACGAAAAGGAGATTACAACATGGCAACTATTGATCGTTCCGCACTTTCCGGACTTATTCCGGAACCCGTAACCCGCGAGATCATGCAGGGCGCTATCGCGGAATCCGCTGTCCTGCGCATGGGCCGTCGTCTGGCGAATATGTCCAGCAAGACGCAGACCATCAACGTGCTTGACGCGCTCCCCTCTGCGTATTTTGTCAATGGCGAAGCCACTGACGGCGGCGCAGGTGAGGCATTCAAGCAGACCACCAAGATGGCGTGGGACAAGAAGAAACTGTACGCCGAGGAGATCGCAGTCATTGTCCCCATTCCCGAGGCGGCACTCGACGATGCGGACTATGACATTTGGGGCGAAGTTAAGCCGCGCCTGACCGAGGCTTTCGGCAAGGTCATCGACGCCGCTATCCTGTTCGGCACCAACAAGCCCAGCACTTGGCGCACCGGCGTTGTTCCCGCTGCCATCGCTGCCGGTAACGGCGTGCCTATCAGTTCTGACATCTACGCCGATGTGATGGGCGATGGCGGTCTAATCTCTAAGGTCGAGTTGGACGGCTTCAACCCCAATGGCGTTATGTCCGCTATCCAGATGCGCGGTAAGCTGCGCGGTCTCCGCGACACGTCCGGCCAGCCTATTTTCAAGACCGATATGCAGGGCGCTACCCGCTACGGTCTGGACGGCATGGATATGTACTTCCCCATGAACGGTGCGTTTGACCCCGCCCAGGCTCAGATGATCGTCGGCGATTGGAGCCAGCTTGTCTATGCCATTCGTCAGGACATGACCTTCAAGATCTTCACCGAGGGCGTTATTCAGGATCCCACCACGAAGGCTATCACCTACAACCTCATGCAGAACGATATGGTGGCGCTGCGCGCAGTCATGCGTCTCGGCTGGGAGATCGCGAACCCCATCAACGCCTACAACGCGGAAAAGGCAAATCCGTTCCCGTTCTCTGTTTACGGCAAGGGCGGCGACATCTCTACTGTTACCGTCTCGCCCGCTACCGCGACGATGGCAAAGGGCGACAGCAAGTCGTTTACTGCTGCTGTTACCGGCGAGGGCATTATCAACGGCGAGGTCGAGTGGAGCCAGAATGGCACGAAGTCCAAGATCAGCGAAGACGGCTTGCTGACTATCGACTCCGCTGAGACTAAGACCAGTATCACCGTTACGGCCAAGTCCAAGCAGGACAGCACGAAGACCGGCACTGCCACTGTTACCGTTTCTTAATCTGAAAGGAGCTGACCCGTATGACATACGCTGATTATACATACTACACCGGTACCTATATGGGCGCCGTGAGCAAAAACGACTTTCCGCGTCTTGTTGTCCGTGCCAGCTCCTTCCTCGACTACTACACGCGCAACATGGCAAAAGACCATGCCGATCTGGACGCAGTGAAGATGTGCTGCTGCGCGTTGGTGGATAAGTACGCGGTTATCGAAGCCGCACAAGCACTGGCAATGAAAAATCTTGCCAATGCCGCGGCAAATGATGCGGAAGTAAAAAGCGAAACGGTAGGCAGTCACTCCAGAACGTTTGCAACAGGCGGGGAATCTGCTTTGTCTGCCCTCAATGCGACGGACGGGGCAAAGAAACTGCTGGCAGAAACGTGCATGGAATACCTTGCCCATACTGGGCTGCTGTATCGCGGAGGTGTGTATAGATGTACGCTCCCCACACTGTAACGATCTACAACATCGTGCAGGAGATCGACCCGACAACTCTTGATGAGGTCGAGAAAGTCTATACCACGATCCTGCGCGGGGTCATGCTGCAAGCGTCAAAGGGTGTCAACGTGCGGGAAAGCGGCCTTGAAGGGGCGGATGCGGTCAACCTGTATATCCCGTTCTCTGTGGTAGCGGTGGACGGGGTAACAGGTAAGCCGAAAAATTACATCGGCCCACAATCGTTTTTCAAAGCGGCGGACAAGTCTAACCTATGGACGCTCTCATACAAGGGTAACGGTGGCATGACGTGCTTTGTAAAGGGCGAATTCGTGTCGGACAACATGACCGTCGTTCTGAGCCACGATGACTGCTACAACCTCACCAAAGTTGACATGATGGACTACGGAAGCCCGGATATGCAGCATTTTGAGTGCGGTGGTAAATAACATGGTACTGAAATTTACCGTTGACACTTCCGGCATGGATGCGGTGAAAGAAGCCGCTGCAAGGGCTTGTACAAAGGCAGAACACGAAGTTGCGGTACAGGTGGAGACAGACACGCGTCCATTTGTGCCGTCCTCTGGGGCTGCCGCAGGGCTTATGAACAGGACGAGAGTTATCGGAAACAGCATTGTATATCCTGGGCCTTATGCCCGATACCTCTATAACGGTAAGCTGATGGTAGACCCTGAAACCGGCAGCTCTTGGGTGCGAAAAGGCGAGCACAAGGTAACGACAGATCGGAATTTGGTGTTCAGGACGGATGTCAATCCACAAGCACAATCGCATTGGTTTGAAGCATCTAAGGCGCAAAACCTTGATAAGTGGGTGCGCGTAGCAGATAAGGCGGTGAAGAAATTTGGAACAGGTTAAAAAGACGGTTTCGGCGGCGGAGGAAGATCAGGTCTCCCGCAAGCTGCTTGCGTGGTTAAACACGTTCCCGGATAAGCCGGTTGATTTGATTCGATTCGAATTTCTTCCCGCTGATACTCCGGCAATGGCGCTGTCTACGATTCAGGCGGCGTATATCGTCAAGAAATACATTCTCGGCGGGTATCAGGCGGAATACCAATTCAAGGTCATTTACCGCATGAAACCGGGGAACAGCAATGATAAACGGCTCAAAGCTGACGAGCTGCTCAATGCTTTGGGCGATTGGGCGGCAAACGAAACACCGCCTGACATTGGCGACGGCCGGCGCGTCATTCGCATTGAGCCGACAACGCGATCCTCTCTTTTTGCCGTGTATGAAAACGGGGACGAGGATCATCAAATCCTTATGAAGATGAACTACGAGGTGATTAAAAATGGCTGATATGACCTTTAACACCACGGCGGGGCAGACCGTAGACCGCGAACTTCTGATCGCGTATCTCAACACGGGCGAAACTGGAACTCCCACGTGGTCTCCCCTCGGTACGCGCGTCACAGATTCCAGCATGGAATATGACTGGCAGGAGGATTCCTCGAAGGATATCCTTGGCACGACGCGCACGACCATGAAGAAACCCATCATCACGCAGACCTTTGACCCGTCTGATCTGGACGCTGGGGATCCTGCCATCGTCAAGGTTTGGAATCTTGCGGTCAAGGAGCAGAACGCGGCGGCGCTGGCGAATCAGGACGTGCTGATTGTTCACGCCTATGCAGGCACGGCAAAGACCGCAGTATTTGCGGAGCGTTATTCGTCCTGTATGGTCAAGCCGTCTTCTCTCGGCGGCGAAGGTGGCGGCTTTATCGGTATGCCCATCGACGTGACGTTTGGCGGCACGCGCACGGTCGGCACTGCCGCTATCTCTGGCAATACGGTCACATTTACCGAGGGCGAATAAGGAGGAAGATCATGCAGGAACTTAATTTTGGCGACGGCCTTGTAACTTACACCGTAAATGGAAAGTGCGAGGTGTCGTTTAACCCTACCGACAGCAATTTTGTCGAAAAGCTCTACCTTGCCTTTGAAGACCTCGACAAAAAGCAGGAAGGGTACAAAACGCAGATTGAAAAGATGGGAGACAAAAAGCTCATCTTTGAATTTGCCCGTGAGCGCGACAAGGAGATGCGCGAGATCATCGACTCCGTTTTCGGGGCGCATATTGCAGATGATCTTTTTGGCGGCATGAATGTTTACGCACTGGCCGAGGGCGTTCCTGTGTGGTGCAATTTTATGCTTGCCGTAATGGACGAAATCGATAATACGTTCTCCCGTGAACAGAAATTCACGAATCCGAGAATCAAAAAGTATCTCGATAAAGTTCAGAAGCATTAAACGGAGGGCGGTATGGGCTACGGACTTCCTAAAAGCGTAGAGATCAACGACCAGAACTTTTCTATTCGATATGACTTTCGAGTTATTTTGACGATTTTTGAAGTTTTGGACGATGAAGAACTCAGCGACGAAGAACGAGCTTATACCGCCCTTCGTCTCTTCTTTGTTGACTTTGATTCAATTCCCGACTACGACGAAGCGATCAAACAGCTGTTTTGGTTTATCAACGGTGGGCAATACCCTGATGATAAAAAGAAAGAGCCGGAGATCATTGATTGGGCGAAAGATTTTCAGTTTATCGTTTCCCCTGTCAACCGAGTGCTTGGGAAAGAGATTCGCGAAAGCGAATACGATCCAGATACCAACACTGGCGGTACGCACTGGTTTACTTTCTTGTCTGCTTATATGGAAATTGGCGATTGCTTCTTTGCGCAAGTCATCCGCATTCGAGAACTAAAGGCGAAAGGAAAACCCTTAGACAAGTCAGACCGAGAATTTTACCGACGCAATAAAGATGTGGTCGATATCCCGAAAAAGGTCTCGAAAGAAGAAGCGGATACGCTTAGTGCATGGTTGGGGAAAAAAGAACCGGCTCACGAATGAGCCGGTTGAAATTAAAGAGAGACTTGTTTGTTTTCATTTTTCTTTAAGTACGCATAAATTTTGCTGATTTTCTTCCCGGTCTGAGGTGCAGAGGTCACGTCAAATACAATGTATTTAACTTCTGGATCAGCCTGATATGCAAAGATAAGGTACTGACGGACAATTTTCGTTTTCTTCTTCTGTGCTGACCCTCCAAGCGCCGCGCCGATTGGGCCAAGTAAAATACCGCCCGCGATTGCGCCGCCGACGCTTGAAACGTATTGGGTCTGGATATCCTGCGGTGTCATAACAGACACATCGATTAGCTTTTCTGGCGAAAGCGTAAATGTTTGTCCGCTCGCTGAAAATGAAATAGATTCTGGGGAGCACATGGCGGAGCAGATAGACCCTGCTGCAAGGTCAAGCCCGCCGACAAGTTGTAGCTTGCACTTTACTGTTTGGATTTTAATCTTTTCGTCATAAGTCTGCGGTACGGCTTTATTAACGGCCAGAATCCCTAATGGGATAGGTATTGTTAGAAGGGCAACGCCAACCCATACTGGCATAGTTTCTTGGCCTTCTGGCGTTGTAGCAACTCCTACAATTAGGATCAAAAGAAACGATGCAAAGAAGACAACAAGGAATAACAAGGTTCTTTTCAATGCTTTCATTCTATTTCCCTCCCATTAAATACGGTTCTTTTACCATATCACAGCAAAAAACTAAAAGCAAGGTGGTGATTTTATGGCAGCGGACGGTTCGGTAGTTTTCAGCGTGGATCTGGACGACAAAGACGCTCAAAAAGAACTGAATAAACTGGTTAAAAAAATCGACACGCTTAACGATAAAATTTACCAGAAACAGCAAGACAAAATGCCGCTGGCAAAGCAGTCGGCAGAAATCGCGGCAAATCTCGATGCGGCAAAAGCGACGCTTGATTCAATGCACAGCGGCAAAGAGTTTTTTACGGCGGATTCCATCAAGGCACAGGAAAGCACTGTAAAATCTTTGCAAAAAGAGTATGACGCCGTTACAGCTAAAGTTGAGAAGATGGACGCTTCAATTCAGTCCGATACGGCAAATCTCGATAAGATGAAGACAAAAGCGGGGGAGCTTTCCGAAAAAATCTCCAGCACAAAAAACGGTGTTTTCGGGATGGGTGATGCGACTAAAAAAGCCGACGAATACATGTCCCGCTTCGTTAACCGAGTAAAGAAGCTCGCTCTCAGGGCGTTTGTGTTTACTCTTATTACAAGGGCATTATCCGTTGTTCGTGATTATGTCTGGAAAGTCATCCAAGTAAATGACGAAGCCGCAAAAGCTATTGGACGCTTAAAGGGCGCGTTGCTCACTTTGGCACAACCGCTATTAAGTGTAATTGTTCCAGCCTTTACAGCGCTTGTGAACATCCTTACAAAGGTTATCAGCGTTATTGCAAACATTGTATCGATGCTTTTTGGAACAACGGCAAAAAAATCAGAAGCGGCGGCAAAAGGACTTTATAAAGAAGCAGATGCTATCGGTAGCGTCGGTTCGGCGGCAAAAGAAGCAAAAGGGAATCTTGCTAGTTTTGACGAGATCAACACGATTTCCACATCAAGCAGTGGAGACGGCGCTGCGGCTGCGCTTGCAGATCGGCTTTCTCCCGTGTTTGAACAGTTTACGACCGACGAGTACAAAGCAAAGATCGACGAGCTTACGGCATACCTTAGCGGCGCGCTTTTAGCTCTTGGCGCAATTCTGTGTTTTTCCGGCGCAAATATACCCCTCGGAATCGCACTTATGGCGGCGGGCGCGATTGGGCTTGTTACACTTATTAAAGAAAACTGGAACGCAATGTCTGACCGCCTTAGAGCTGCACTGACAAATGTGCTTTCGGTGCTGGGCCTTTTTGCCCTCGCCATTGGTGCAATTTTGTGTTTATCTGGCGCAAACATCCCCCTCGGCATTGGGCTTATGCTGGCAGGCGCGGCTATGCTGGGAACGGCAGTCGCCTTGAACTGGAATGCAGTAAACGACAAAACAAAAAATACATTGTCGGCCTTAATGATGGCGCTCGGAATGACCTTGCTTGCCATCGGCGCAGTGCTTTGCTTTTCGGGAGCAAACTTACCTCTCGGTATTGGGTTAATGATTGCGGGTGCAGCATCTATTGCGGCGTCGGTCGCCATGAACTGGAACACAGCCCCCGAAAAGACAAAAGCCGCAATCAAATCTCTTATGGGTTCGATTGGCGTCTCGCTTATCGCTATCGGTGCGGTTCTGTGTTTCTCCGGCGCAAATCTTCCACTTGGCATTGGGATGATGATTGCTGGCGGCGCGGCTATTGCCGCTGCATCTGATCTGGATTGGAGTGCACTTCTTACCAAGCTTAAAGAAATGTGGCAGAACATTAAACAGTGGTGGAATACCAGCGTTTCGAAGTTTTTTACTGCTGATTACTGGAAAGCGTTAGGTCGAAGGATTATTGACGGCCTTTTGTCCGGTTTAAAATCCGCATGGGAGGCTGTAAAAACGTGGGTGGCTAATGCCGTTAGCTGGTTCGGGAAAAAATTTGTTGAAGCGCAGAATTCTATTGCAAAATCGAATTCTGGCCGAAGCGGAGGATTTGGAACCAGAAGTGGCGGCTTTGGCAGACCTTCTCGCGCTCCTTCGATTAGCCGTGTCTCCGCTCCTGCATTGGCTCGCGGTGCAGTCATCCCACCCAACAAGGAATTTCTCGCCGTACTGGGCGACCAGAAGAGCGGAACGAACATCGAAACGCCGCTTGCAACGATGGTCGAAGCATTTAAGCAGGCTATGGCGGAATCAGGCGGCGGTGCAACTACGGTCGTTATTCAGCTCGACGGCAAGGAAATCGCACGAAGTACCGTGAAGAACATCAACAACATGACACGCGCGGCGGGTAAGCCCGTGCTGCTGTACTAAGGAGGGGCAACATGGAAGTCCTTATTATCAACGGCACGGACTACTCGTCCGCAATCGCAACGAAAGGATACGGGTGGAGCAGAAACGATCTCGACAGCGACAAGACCACCCGTACCAAAGATGGCAAAATGCGGCGCGACAAGATCACCACCAAGCGGAAACTGAGTTATACAACGCGCTCCGTCAAGCGTGACGTGCTGGCAAAACTCGATGACGATCTGAATAAAACCACCTGCACCGTCCAATATCTCGACTTGCATGGCGTAAGAACCAGCACGTTTTACTGCTCGTCGATGGAATGCACGCTTGAGGAAGCGGCGGATGACAATGAGGTGTGGGGCGGCGCGACGTTTAATTTGATCGAGGTGTGATATGGGGCAGACAACAAGTGCGCTGTGGCGCGAGCTGCTCCACAAGCCCGGCACAGAACGAGAGTACAAATTCGACGTTGCGGGCACGGAATACGGCAAAGATGCGGAAGTGTCGCACTCTGCCGAATCTCAGTTGTTTGAAGAATTCGGCATCGGAAACGCCTGCTGCGCAACATTAAAACTGGCACTGTATGCGGACAACATACCGCGAGCCGCGACGATCAAGCGTTATCTCAGGCTTGTTAATGGAAGTCAGGCGACAGACTGGATCCCCAAAGGCGTGTTTTTTACCAACCGCCGGTCCTGCGATGGGGATTATTGGGAACTTGAAGCATACGACGCTATGAGAAAGGCTGACGTTGTGTGGGAGCCAGACCAGTCGCTTAACTTTCCGATGACTATGCCTGACGCTGTAAACATCTTTTGCCAGTTGATGGGCGTGGAACTGGACAGCCGCACAGTGCTCAACAGCTCGTATACCATCGACTATCCCGCAAATGATTACACCATCCGCAACGAGCTATGCTTTATCGCTGCGGCGCACGGTGGGAACTGGATTATTACCGATGCAGGGAAACTATTGCTTATTCCGTTGTTGTCTATGCCTACCGAGACAAACTATCTCATTACAGAAGCGGGCAGCGCTATTACGTTTGGAGGGGTGAGGATTCTTGTCTGATAAATATTACGTCGGCGGCGACATTACAAGCTTTTCCGACAATGGCAAGTATAAGCCTATTTCCCGTGTGACGTTGCTTGTGGACGACGAAAATAGCCTGACGGCGGGCGACGATACCGGAATGGAGGTCATTGCAAGTTGCCCTCACGCCACGCAGCCAATGGTAAATGCTTTACTGCAAACCATGAAAGGCTACCAGTATCAGGCGTACGAAGCAGGCGCAGCAAACATCGATCCAGCGGCAGAGCTGGGCGACGGCGTGACGGTTGGTGGCATTTATTCGCCGCTGTCTAAACTCTCTGATGATGGCCGCGGATATGCGGGCATTTCTTCCCCCGGAGAAGCGGAGATGGAAGACGAATATCCGGCTGAGGGGTACATCGTGCAGGAATTCAACCGTAAGATTGCCGAAACGCGCTCAATTATCACCAAGACCAGCGAGGAGATCATGCTCAAGGTCGAGGGCATCGACGGCAAGTACACCGAGGTCAAAACCACGCTGGACGGCCTGACGGTGACGGACGCGAGCGGCACGACCAAGATCAACGGCAGCAGCATCAAGACGGACAATTTGTACGTCGATGCGGCAAATATCAATGGTACGCTGACGGCTGACCAAATCCAGACCGGCAGCATCCGCGTCGGCGATCTTAAGGACGGCTCGAACTATGCGACGAAGACTTACGTCGACAACAATGCGGGACTGAGCGCAAGTGAAGTCGACAGCGCTATTGAGACATACATTGACGGGACGAGCATCACGGCGGAAAAGCTCAGGGGCCGCACAGTCGAATTGTTGGCAAGCAGCAATCAATCCATCGGCAGTATCGAGCTAGCCTACACAACTACCGGCTACGGCATTTCCATTAACACGACGTATGGTGGTATTCAGCTCAACTCTGGCGGCAATATTTATCTTTCTTCCTATGACGGCGCATTTATTACGCTGAGCGATGTTGTATCTCTTGGCGGCGGGCCGCTACTAATTGGCTCGAAGATGTACGGCTCAAGCCTTCCCAGCAATCCGCAGTATGGTCAACTGTTTTTCCTCTTGCAGTGAGGTGACACATGGCACGATTTTACTGCACGCTCTCACCGGTGGATGGAGACGGAACGAAGCTCGAAGTCTACGCCAAATTCACGGGTGGCGCAGATGATTACAGCTATCAGCGCTCTATTGACGTGCGAATTACCGGCGTGGGAACGTTTGAGTTTGATTCCGCCGAGACGAGCGGCGGCACGAGCACATTTTCCGGCTATATCACGGGACTTTCTCCGGGCACAGAATATGAGTGGGTCTGCAATCTCTACTACTGGGGCGGCTCGTGGATTGCCTCAGATTACAGCGACGAGGGCACAGCCACAACGTATAGCGACAGCTCAAGCACTGCCGTATACATCAACAATCAAGCATACACCCCATACATTTATACCAACGGGTGGAACGCATACGACGCATATGTCTATACCGGCAGTTGGAACGTATCAGGATAGGAGTGATAATGATGGACAAAAACAAACTGCGGGAGCAGATCAACAGTGCCTATGCCATGATTACCGGCATCTATGTTAAGGGCAGCGAGGCGAAGCGCATGGCGATGGCAATGCAGAACCTTGAAAATGCCTTTGCCGAGTTGGACAAGCCGGACGAGCCGCCCACTAAAGAGGGCAAGACGAAGCTCGAGAAGAAAAGCGAGGTAACTGATGGCCGATAAAGCAATTGTTGATAAAGCAATTTCCGACCTCACGCAAGCGTTACAGATCACGGGCGAAGACCTGTTTGTGCTTGAGCAGGGCGGCGAGGCGAAGAATGTGAAAGGCTCGCAGGTCGTGCAGTATGCCAAAGATTCCGTTGCGGCGGAAGTGCAGGGCGTCAAGAAGTATGCCGATAACGCCAAGGCATCGGCTAACGCGGCGGCTGCATCGGCTGAAAAGGCCGCGGGCGCTGCGCAGGGCATCGACGACAAGGTTGCGGCGGCTGACGCGTCCGCAAAGGCAGCGGCATCTTCTGCGGCTGCGGCTGCTGCATCTGCGACCGGCGTTGACGAGAAGGTGCAGGCCGCGAAGACAGCGGCAACCAATGCGGCAAAGTCTGAGACGGCGGCAAAGGCTGCACAGACCGCTGCCGCCAACGCGCAGAAAGCGGCGGAGAGTGCACAGACCGGCGCACAGAGCGCCAAAACGGCGGCGGAATCGGCACAGGAAGCCGCTGAGAGCGCAAAGGACGCGGCGGCGGGTAGTTCGACCGCTGCGGGGCAGAAAGCGTCACAGGCCGCTCAGAGCGCCGAGGACGCGGCTTCTGCCAAGTCTGCGGCGGAGACGGCAAAGACCGATGCTCAGGCGGCGCGCGACGCCATCGTCAACATGATCGTCGAGTCGGTCACGCTTGAGACAGGCAAGCCCGCGACGGTGAGCAAGTCCCTTGTGGACAATGTTTATAAGCTGGCCTTCGGCTTGCCGCGCGGCGGCACTGGCGCTCCCGGCCCGCGGGGTGCACCCGGCAACGGCATTTCCGGCATCGCGCTCAAGAACGGCACACACGCCCCCGGCACGAGCGACGTCTATACCATCACACTGACGGACGGCACGACGTTTGACTTCGAGGTCTATAACGGTGCGAACGGGCAAGGCGCTGGCGATATGCTCGCAAGCGTGTACGACCCGCAGGGCAAGCGGACGGACATTTACAAGTACGTTGATGACGCCATTGGGAAAATTCCCACGCCGGACGTCTCCGGCAAGCTGGACAAGACCGGCGACGGCAGCAACGTCACGGCGGCGTTCACGGCGGCGACTACCCGCTCGAACATTGCGACGGGCGAGAAGCTCTCCGTGCTGTTTGGCAAAATCGCAAAATGGTTCGGCGATTTGGGGAGCTTGGCCTTTAAGAGCACGGTCGCCAAATCTGACCTTGCGTCGGATGTGCAGACGAGTTTGGGCAAGGCAGACAGCGCTTTGCAGAGTGCGCCGGTTACAAGCGTTAACGGCGCAACCGGCGAAGTGAAAGGCACATTTTATGTGACAGTGACGCAAGGAGACAATTATAGCGCAACTGCCGACAAAACGGCTGAAGAAGTGTATAAGGCCTATGCGGCGGGCTACGCCGTGTATGCGATTACAAAATTTCCTGGGATGGATGTACCTTTTGTGTTGCCGCTTGTGTCGGCGGTGGGCATGCGTGATATGATACTTCTTGGCTTTGCCGCGCTCGGCTCGTTAAGTTCGCTAGCCGCGCCGAATTATCCGGTGGTAGCGTATAACGGAGGTAACAGAAAGTGGACCGCTTGGATTGGAACGCTGGCGAGAGCGTCCGATATCCCAACGATTCCGACGGCACTCAAGAACCCGAATGCACTTAACATCAAGATCGGCGATACGACGACGAGCTACGACGGAAGCGCGGCGAAAACCGTGAAAATTCCAGAAGGTGGGCCGACCATGCGCAAGGTGACGCTGCCGGTGACGGGCTGGAATTCCAGCACCAAGCAGCAGAGCGTGACCGTGACTGGCGTTCTCGCCGACGGCACAAAGCAGAGGGTGTTCTGCTCCCCTGTTGACGAAAGCTATGACAGCGTGTGGAATGTCTGCTATGTGCAGTGCGTCGGTCATGGGGCGGATTCGCTGACCTTCCAGTGTGACGAGATTCCGACAGCAGCCATAGAGGTTTATGTGTCGATTCAGCCGGTCAGCTTTGCATCGTGAGGTGAGGACATGATCGTAAACTATCCAAGGATGAAACGGCGGGTCAAAGGCTGGCCTGATGACCTCAATACAGTATTAGAATTTTCATCTGCAAATCCATTTTCAATTTCCGCGCCAAAAAACTGGGACGGCAAATTAGAATATACCAATGGAAGCGGATGGAAAATGTGGGATGGCAGCGCTATTGCTTCCGGCGAAATCGAAAACAATCATTACATTTATCTCAGAGGGACAGGAAATTCAAAAATAACCGGAACGACTTCCAGTAGCGTAAAATGGAGCATTATTGGGACAAATATCGCCTGCAACGGGGATATCGACCTCCTATTAGACTATTCGACCGTAAAAAGCGGGAATCGCCCCGCAATGGCGAGCTACTGCTACTCTAGCATGTTCCAAGGTTGTACGAGCCTTACGGCAGCGCCGTCGCTGCCCGCAACTACACTGGCGAGCTACTGCTACTCTAGCATGTTCCAAGGTTGTACGAGCCTTACGGCAGCGCCGTCGCTGCCCGCAACCACGCTGAACACCAACTGCTACTATTACATGTTCTATGGCTGCACGAGCCTCACAACAGCGCCGTCGCTGCCTGCAACTACGCTGGCGAACAACTGCTACTATTCCATGTTCCAAGGTTGTACGAGCCTTACGACAGTACCGTCGCTGCCTGCAACCACGCTGAAAATCAACTGCTACAACTCCATGTTCTACCTTTGTACAAAAATCAAATTATCTACCACGGCGTCTGGAACATATACCAAGTCGTACCGCATACCCAAAAACGGAACCGGGACAACAGCTTCCGGGGCGCTCGAGTATATGTTTGGCAATACGGGCGGCACGTTCAATGGAGCACCAAAAATCAACACCACTTACTATTTGGATGAATCCAACACCATTGTGTAAAGGAGGCCTACTATGGCAGAATTTATCAAAGTGAACGGGCAGGAGTATCCCGCCACGCTGATATACAACTACAAAGACCTCAACTGGGATATGCGCGAGACGCAGACGGTGCATCTCACCATGCCCTATGCGCAGGCGGCGGCGCTGCTGCCTGACAACACACCGTGGAGCAACGTCTTCCGCGAGACGAAGGACAAGCTCGACAATGACGGCAATCCAACTGGTCAGACCGAAGAGGTCGTGACCGAAGAGGACATGAGTGCGTACAGCCTCGCGGGCGAGATCGTGGACCACCGCGACGGCACCGTATCTATCAAAATGGGCAGGCCCACGGAATCCGAGCTTTCGACTGCGATCGTCACGGCGCTGGTCGGCCAGAGTATCACGCCGCAGCGCGCGGCAAGGCTGCGCCCGATGATTGAAGCGGCGGCAACGAGCCTGCCGGACGGTGAGGCGGCAGCAGCGGTCGAGCTGTTCCCGAAGTGGGAGTACCCGCACGACTACGTTGTCGGCGACCGTGTGAACGACATCAGCACGAACAAGCTCTACAAGTGCATGCAGGCGCATACGTCTCAAGCGCTTTGGGAGCCTGCCGCAACGCCTGCACTGTGGGTCGTGATCGACGTTACCCACGCAGGCACGCAGGATGACCCCATCCCCGCAGCGCGCGGCATGGAATACGAGTACGGCAAGTATTACCTCGACGGCGAGGACGGCAAGGTGTACCTCTGCGAGCGCACGGGCGAGCAGGCGGGCGGCAAGATCACGCTGCAATATCTGCCGCACGAGCTGGTGGGGAACTATTTCAAGGCGGTGTAATACGCCGCAGAAAGGGAGCGGGATATGGATAATGCAAAACACTACGACGACGCGGCAATCGCGCTGATCGAATCGAGGTGCAAGAGTAACACGCACCGAATCAATGAACTGCAGGAGCACCAAACGGCGCTTGACAGGCTGGCAACGTCGGTGGAAGTGCTGGCGACCAAGCAGGAGACCGTCGAGGGAGATGTCAAGGAGATCAAAGAGGACGTAAAGGCCATCACGGGCAAGGCGGGGAAACGCTGGGACAGTTTGGTCGACAAGGCTCTCGCGGCGCTGGCGGGCGCGTTTATCGCGTGGCTGCTGTCGGGTGTGGCCCTATGAAGAGGATGAGAAAGCGGGACAAGTACGTCATCGCGGCAGTGCTCAACCTCTGCTGGTACTGCATTGCAGTGCTCGTATTGACCGCGTATGACAAGGTAGTGCCGGACAGCCTGACCGTCGCGTGGTTCGCTGCGTGGACGGCAGAACTCGGCCTGCTGGCGGGAATCAAAATCAAGGGAAAGGACGAATGACATGAACGAAAGAATTATTAAGCGTATCGCAAATCTGATGAGCGTCAAGAGCATCGTGACGCTGGTGCTGACGGGTGTTTTCGCGTACATGGCCGTCACGGGCAACATCTCGCAGGACTTCATGACGATCTATGCGGTCATCATCGCGTTCTATTTCGGCACGCAGTCGCAGAAGAATCAGGACGCCATTGACAAGGGGGCGTAAGGCAATGGACATTCGCAAATATCCCGCGAACGCCGGGAACGTCGGCGGCAAGCGCACGGCGAGCGGTATCCGCTACATCGTGATCCACTACACCGGCAACGATGGCGACACGGCGGCGAATAACGCGAAGTACTACGCGGGCAACGTCGTGAAGACCAGCGCGCACTACTTCGTCGATGCAAACGAGATCGTGCAGAGCGTGGACGACCTGCGCATCGCGTGGGCGGTCGGCGGCAACAAGTATCCGAGCTGCGCGCAGACTGGCGGCGGGACGATGTACGGCAAGTGTAAGAACGCCAACAGCATCAGCATTGAACTGTGTGACGCGGTCAAGAACGGCGTATACGCGCCGGACGCGAAGACCGTCTCGCAGGCACTTGAGCTGACGAAAGCTCTGATGAAGAAGTACAACATCCCCGCGAGCAACGTCATCCGCCATTTCGACGTGACGGGCAAGCTGTGCCCCGCGTACTGGTCCGGCAAGGAGAACACGGGCAAGTGGGAAAAGGAATTCCACGGCAAGCTGACGGCGCCCGATTACCGCGCGCAGCTGCAAAAGCGCGCGGGGCTGACGGACGGCACAATGGATTACCTTGAAAAATATCAGTACGGCGATGACCTCATTAGAAAACTCGCCGTAATGAAGTAATTTGTTGGAGCGGGCGAAAAAGTAAGGAAGGAGCACGGACGGCGAAAGCCACGCGCAAGCGCTCTGCAACGTCCCACACGGGGCATGGACAGTCAGCACAAAGCGATGCGAGCACAGCTATCCTCGATGGCTCCCAAAAGAGCCATTGCATATATTTTATCTTTTGAGCTGCCTGAGGACGAGGCGGCGTGCATCATTGAGTGCGACGTGCGGCGGAAAAGCTGCGTACAGGTCGCAATGGAGCACAACCTGTCTGTTGACGCGGTAAAAAAATACCGGCAGCGGGCGTACCACAAAATTTCATCAGACCAACACGAAAAAAGAAATTGCCCCACCAAATGGTGAGGCAATTTCTTTTGTGTAAAAAGCGGGCCGGGAAGACCCTGCAAAATTAAAATATCATGTTTCATGTGGAAAGGCAAGCAGAATCGTTCGACGGTTTTTGACGCACTTTTCATACACTTTACGGACGCTTTTGAGTGTCCGTTTTTTTGTACCATATAAACAACAAAGGAGGTGCGGCGATGTACGACCGACTTTTAGCTTTGGGATTTACTGAGCAGATGGCAATGGACATTTTGACACTGTTTCCTGACCCTGACGAATTGAGAACATACGTTTACTTTGCGGAGATGTTCCATGTATAGCTATTTCAACCCGAATCCAAACGGACGCAACGTCAGCGACTGCACCGTGCGCGCGATTTGCAAGGCGACCGGGAAAGACTGGGGCGAGATCTATTTAGCTCTGTGCATACAGGGATACTTAGACGGCGATCTTCCCAATGCAAATGCCTGTTGGGGCGCGTATCTGCGGTCTCTCGGCTATCGGCGCTACATCATGCCGGACACTTGCCCGGACTGCTACACGGTCGGGAGGTTTGCCGATGACCACCCGCACGGCACGTATATTCTCGCCCTCTCCGGACATGTAGTGTGCGTGCAGGATGGGACGATCTACGACAGCTGGAACAGTGAGAACGAAATCCCGCTTTATTACTGGGTAAAAGAAACGGAGGAATGAACATGGCATATCCCTATTTCAACCCCTATTATCCGCCGCCGATGCCGGACAACCTCATGCAGATGCGGCAGCAACAGATGATGCAGCCACAAATGCCTGCGCAAACGGCTCAACCGCAGCAAATGCAGACAAGCGTTGTATGGATTAGCGGAGGAAAAGAAGAAGCAAATGGGTTTATGGTCGCCCCAAATTCTCGAGTAATTATCTTTGAAACAAACTCGATGGTTTTCCACATCAAGGAGCGAGACGCAAGCGGCACGCCTATTCCAATGAGGACGTTTAATTACACGGAAGACGCTGAAAACAAACCTCATGATACTAAAAAAATGGATGATAAGTTTGTCACCCGCGATGAGTTCGACCGTCTGGCGGCGCTTGTGGGCGAAATAAAGGGCAAGAAGAAGCACAAGGAGGACGATGGCGATGAATAATCCCTTTTTCGGAGCGCTCGGCGGAGGGAACGGCTTCATGCAGATGCTGCAGCAGTTCCAGCAATTCAAGGCAAATTTTCATGGTGACCCCAAAGCGGAGGTTGAAAAACTTTTGCAGAGCGGTAAGCTCTCTCAGGCGCAGTTAAACCAGCTGCAACAGATGGCAAAGCAGTTTCAAAGTCTGATGCAATAAGCAAAGTCTAAGCAAGATTTAAGCAAAGTGTTTGTTCAACTTTTGGCAAAATCAACATCGTGGCCACGATTTGATGAATAAAAATCTTTCAAAGGAGTGATACTATGTCTCTTTCCGATGGCGGCGCTCCCATGCTGACCATGCCGGTCTCGCCTACCAACAACGGCGGCGGTTTCGGCTGGGGCGGTGACGGCGCATGGCTCATTATTCTCTTCCTCATTTTTGCCGTCTTTGGCTGGGGCGGCAACGGCTGGGGCAACAACGCTGGCAATTCCGGCGGCGTGGTCGATGGCTATGTGCTGACCTCTGATTTTGCTAATGTCGAGCGTAAGATCGACAGTGTAAATCAGGGCCTTTGCGACGGATTTTACCAGCAGGCGCAGCTTGTCAACGGCACCAACATGGCAATGGCCAACGGCTTTGCACAGGCTGAGCTTTCCCGCAGTAACCAGCAGGCGGCTCTCATGCAGCAGTTGACTGCCATGCAGATGCAGGCCGCTGAGTGTTGCTGCGAAAACCGTGCAGCTATCGCCCAGGTGCGCTACGACATGGCGACGCAGGCGTGCGACACGCGCAACACCGTACAGAACGCCACGCGCGACATCATCGACAACGCCAACAGCAACAGCCGCGCGATCCTCGACTTCCTGACGCAGAGCAAACTGGCCGACCTCCAGAGTGAGAACCAGGGCTTGAAGCTGGCGGCATCTCAGGCGGCGCAGAACAGCTATCTGGTCTCGCAGCTGCGTCCCTCTCCCATTCCGGCTTACACGGTGCAGAACCCCTATTGCTGCAACCAGTTTGCCGGTTGCGGCTGCTGACAACTGCATAGCATAGCTTTTCCCCCATGTGGGGAAAATGGTCGGCCCCGTGCCGATACTACGACAAACGCGGCGGGGCAATAGCTCCGCCGCTGTATTTTAAACGGGTCGATTTCGACCCCTTTAGGAAGGAATGATTTTGTGAAAACGGTTGACGAACTTAAGCAGGAATTTGTCGATCACATTGCAACTCTGGACAAGAGTGAAATGAGCATGTACGATCTTAGCAATTATGCCGATCTTTTGCGTAAAGCGGACGAATTATTTGCGCCCAGCTACGCGGAAATGGTCGCAAATGGTGCGTTTGCCCCTTTTGGGGCAAATCAGAGAAAGGAGTGATACCAGTATGGCTGAGTTTAGTAATTCTAGCATTGCTTTGGTCCCTGCCGGGCAGAACGTCCCACTGACCGAAACGGCGGTCAATAGCAAGCCCTGTATCGTGCATCGTCAGGGCGCAGGCGTTGTCACGCTTCGCGGCCTCACCAATCAAAATCGCGCCCTGTTTAGGGTCTCCTATGGCGGCAACATCGCTATTCCCACTGGAGGCACGGTCGAGGCCATCACGGCGGCGCTTGCCATCAACGGAGAGCCGTTGACCAGCGCAACGGCGACCGTCACGCCTGCGGCGGTAGAAAACTACTTTAACATTTATGTTTCCGCACAGGTCTGCGTCCCGAAAGGCTGCTGCCTGACGGTCGCAATGGAAAACACCAGCAATCAGGCCGTCAACTTCGCCAACTCGAACCTGACGGTTGAGAGAATCGCGTGAAAGGAGAATGGACATGAGCAAGAAAGCAATGTATGATCTGCGTAATATGCTGTGCGACGAACTCGACGAGCTGGCCCGTAAGGGCGAGCTTGGCGCGGGCGACCTTGAGATCGCGAACAAGCTGACCGACACCATCAAGAACATCGATAAGATCGAGATGTTGGAGGACGATGGCTATTCCCGTGATGAAGACTATTCTCGCCGCTATTCCCGCGACGGAGACTGGCAGTCGGGTATGCGCGGCGCTTATGACCGTGATATGTCCAACGCGAGACGTGGCACGCATTATGTGCGCGGCCACTATTCCCGCGACGGCGGCATCGACAATATGAAACGCCAGTTGCAGGAAATGCTGGACAACGCCGACGATGACAGCATCCGCAGAGCCATCCAGCGTTGCATGGACACGATTGAGGGCTAAGGGGGGTGCACCCCTATGGTCGACGAGAATGAGGTCAAGCGCTGGATAGCTCGCCTTGAAACGGAGGAATCAAACTGGACAAACTATGAGCGCCTTGCCGTGCTGTATGCCATCCGTGATCAGCAAAGCGGCAGCAGAGAGAGGGCTTTGCCAACGGCATACTCTGCAGCGCCCGCGCCGGTTAGCGTCGAAACATACGGCGACAGCGATTTTCTACGCGCAGTGGCAGATGTTCCACCGGACAAGGCGTGGGAAATCATGGACGAGCTGATGGACAGTTTGAAAATCGTGAACGAGCGTGTCTATAATAGCGTCATGCGCAAACTGGGAAAATAAATTGCAGATGGAATTACAGATGCGCGTCAAAAAATCGTGTAATACCAATGCTTTTACTGTTTCAGTTGCGGGTTTGGAATACACGGGTTCCTTGATCGCGCCGATCGTGATCCATTTTTTGTGGAACGGTGTGGGCGCGATCATTCTGGGAGGAGTCTCTCTGGCGGAAGATTATCCTCACTTGTTTGATATGACGATTCACGGCAATCCGATTCTGTCCGGCGGCAGCTGTAAAATCGAAGGTAGCATCATTGTGCTTTTTATGAATCTGGCGTTCTTGATTGGGTTTGTAGCCGCAAAAAAGAGAAAGGATCGGAATAGATAGTATCCGATTTGCTGTAATGAACTGTTCCTTACTTTGACGATGAGATGGGGGAATAACAACGTCCCGCTTTGCAATGTCCGCTACAACATCATCTATGAAAAAATCCCGAAAGATCATCTTTCGGGATTTTTTGTCAGCCGCTGAGCTCGCGGATCTCGTCCTGAATGAGCCGACCCGCCGTAGCGGCGAGCTGGTCGATGCGGCGAATGCGCGCAAGGTCGCGGCCGTAGATGGCGTTCGCGGCGGGAACGCTCGCGTTTTCACCCATGAAGACGGCGGCGACGCGGATGCCCTGCGCGCGTAGGGCGCGCACCTCCTCCGCCGTGTCATCGACGCCGATCTGCCCGTCGTAGTCGCGGCTGAGCGGGACTTTGCCGCTCGGCAGGATTTTGTGGCTGTCGTCGGGTGAGACGTCGGTCAGCAGGATGAGCAGATGCTTTTCCGCGGGGGCGGACTTGATGAGCTCGCCCGCGCCGCGCAGCGCGAGCCCATCGCGGTTCCAGCCCGCGGCGAAGTAATTGAAAACGTTTCGTTCGCCGTTTTTGTCGCCAAAATCCTTCAAAATGCGCAGCACCGTGTAGCCGCGCAGGCTGCAAAAGCTCGTCACGCGCACGGGGATGCCGCAGGAGGCGAGGCTTTTGGCTAAGATATATCCCTGAATGGCGATAGCCTCCTGACAGTGCAGGCGCGAGGCCGAGGCGTCGAGCATCAGATCGACGGCAAAGCCGGGACGGCTCTCCTCGTCGCTGCGCAAAAATACGCGGTCGTCGTGCAGCACCGGTTCGCGCCAGACCTTGGTCCCGTCCAGCCAGCCCTGACGGGCGGGGATGCGCTCGGGCTGCTGGTGGACGAGCAGGCAGTTTCGAATTTGCTCGCTCAGGCGCGCGAGCGCGCTCTGGTGCAGATCGAGGTCGCGCGCGAAGGCGGCGCGGTTCAGCTTGGCCTGATCCTCAGCCTGCTCGTAAAGGCGCTGCGTGTCCGCGCTGATGAGCTGGTCCGACGCGCTCGCGCCCTTTGTGAACCACAGGTGGCAGCCCAGGTGGTTGCCGGTGCAGAGCTGCTGCTCGATGCGCGCGAGCTTGTCGGGGGAATAGAGGCTGCGGCCGAAGCAGCGCTCGATGTAGCCGCGGTCCTCCGTTTCGTGCTCATTGGAGCGCAGACGCGAGCGTAGCGCGTTCGAGACCTTGACCATGCCGTTTTCCCCGGGCATGGCGGAACGGCCGATGGTCAGATCGTCCGTGCGGACGATCTCGGTCGGCAGGAGCTTTGTGAGAAGCGGCGCCCACTTGTCGTCAAAGTGCAGCTGGAACCCGCCTTTTTTATGCACCGTGCCATCGAATTGCAGGTACTTTTCAAATGCCGTGCGCACGGCGATCTCAAGCTCGGCGGCGTTCATCGTGCCGGGGCAGGCGAGCGCTTGCGCGAGCCCTTTTTCCCACGGGGCGAGAATGGGCGGCTTTTGCCCGAGGATCGTCTTCCAGCGGTCGGACTGCACGGCGTAGACAAGTTGGTTTTTCTCCATCCACTCCTGCCGCGAGAGCTGGTATTCCGACGCGAAAAACTCCTCCGCGTGCTTGCGGCGGAGATCGGCGAGCACAGGGCGCTCGGGCAGTTCCTTTTCATACGCCGCGTTCTCGAGCGCCAGCCAGCACAGCTCGTCGAAAACGTTCTGCCGCGCGTCGCCCGCCCAGTAGGCAAAGAGACGCTTTGGCATCTTGTCGCCGAACCACTTGTGCACAAGGCCGATGACGCAGTTCATGTAAAAGTCCGGCTCACCGTTTGATTTGAGCGCTAAGAACTGCGGCTCGAACTGATAGTCCCCGCTCGCCGTCCAGACGAGGTTGATGGCGCGGCGCTGCTGGGCGGAATAGCTTGACGTTTCCATGTCAGTCGGTGAACAGACGGCTGCGGTCAAGCTTTGCGGGGATGCGCGCGGCGATGACGTCGCGGATCAGGCTCTGCTCATAGGAGTCAAACGCCTTGTTCGTGATGCCCATGTCAAGCGCGCGGCTCGCGCCCACGCCGCGGCGAATCAGACGCAGCGCGTCGAGAAGACCGCGCAGGTCGAGCGCCTTTTCGGAGATCTCCGCGTTTTCGCACTTTTTCTGCAGGTCGAGGAACAGCTGGGCGAACTGCTCCTTATACTTCTTTTCAAGCGTCGGGAACTCATCGCTAAGCAACCGCACAAGACCATCCTGATCGATGGACGGCATCTGGATGACGACAAAGCGCGACGTGAGCGCTTCGTTCAGCTCGCGTGTGCCGGCATAGCCGTAGTTCATCGTGCCGATGAAGCGCGCGGCGGGATCGACCTCCACGCGCTCGTAGCCGGGAACATCGATGGCGCGGCGGAAGTCGAGCGTCGCGTGCAGTACAGCAAGCGCCTCATTTTTTGCCATGTTGATCTCGTCGAGCACGCCAAAGCCACCATGCTTTGCGCAAAGGTACACGGGGCCGGGGCGGAAGCGAACCTCGCCGCCCTCGAACGTGTCCATGCCGATGAGGCTCGCGGCGTCCATGTTCACGTGGAACGACACGTCCCATGCGGGACGGGTGAAGACCTGGGCGAGGTTTTCCGCCAGTACGTTTTTGCCCGTGGCCTTGCTGCCCGCGAGCAGCAGGTTCTCCCCGCACAAAATGGCGGCGACCGCCGCCTCCCACACGTCCTTGCCATAATAATGATACCGCGGCTGCGGGATGCGGTTTTGCAGCTCCGGCGGCGTCGGATACTGCGCGTTAAATTCACGAATGCCATCCAAAAGGTCGGGACTCAGCCCCTCCTGTTTCAAAAAATCCAACAAATCGATCACTCTTTCTTGCCATGTGCACTGCACGTTCTTTTTTTCGGTCATCATCATAACACGGAAAAGGGAGTTTGCAAGTGGTTTTTGAAATTTTTTGCAAAACCTCTACGGGGTTGTGTCCCTGCGCCGCGCAGGGGAGCGGTTAAGGGGGATATTCTCTCACGTGAGAGAATATCCCCCTTACACCCCCAAGAGAACGCAAGGGGCTCTGCCCCTTGACCCCGCCATTGCAAGCGAGCAGCTCGAAGAGGTGCGATGCTTGCCGATTGCACTGCCCATAGCGCGGCGTTGCCGCGTTTAGAGCTGCAAGACGACTTGCCTCTGATTCTACTATCCGCTACCGCTCTGCCTGTCTCGTAGTAGTGCAGACTAATTTCCGTCTACCGGAGCACTCATCAATGCGGCGAGCGCAGCAATGCCGCATTCGGCAGGCAGTCTGCCGCCGAGGTAGCGTCACTCGCGCCTCACGGTAGTAAGGCGCGGTTGCAATCGGTAACGACTCGCAGAAGATTCATGGCGAAGCCATGTACACTGCACCCGATTGCGCAGCGTGTGCAGTTCTTCAAGATCGAGACTGCCAATGTCGGGGGTTGAGGGGGACTCCCCTCGCATTCTCTTGGGGGATCTAAAGGGGGCCATTCTCTCACGTGAGAGAATGGCCCCCTTTGTCCGCACCCTGCGGGTACGCAGGGAATAGGAAAACGGCCCCTGCGCCGCATTGCAAAATGCGTATTGACAAAATATGACGTTATCCATATAATGTCGTAAGTTGAAAAAAGGGAGGACGTCTGCTATGCTGCTGAAAAAACGCAACAAATGTCATTTCGTTTCCCTTTTTGTTTTTCATATTTAGAATATGGACCATCTGTCGATTCCTCGACAGGTGGTCTTTTTTTAGGAGGAGAGAGCGATGATCGAAAATTGGAAGGACGTTCAGATCGTGCCGGAGTTCTGCGATCAGGGCGTGGATTGCTACCGTTTGGAGGGAGGGCACTTCCTCAACGAGTATTACATTGTCTCGGAGGCCGAGACGCGAAAGCTGATGAACCATCCGGAGGTGGTGGGCTACGAGGTGTACGCCTCGCTCGTGACGGCGACCTCGCAGATGATGTACTACCTGAAGGAGAAAAAGAAGATCACGTCGGCGAATATCCTCTCGATCCTGCGGGGAGCCTTGAACTACCCGCTGGAGGAGAGCTGCTACAAAGAGCACATCCGCGTCCACGACATCAGCTTTATGTCGAGCGAGCGCGTTTTTGAAAACGGCGAGATGACGGGCCTTGAGATCAAATACTGCAAGCTTGCCACCGTGCCGAACAGCACGCTGCTGATCGGCGACATCATCGCCTCCGGCGAGACGCTTGTGAACTGCCTGCGCTATGTGATCGACTATTACCGCAAGCAGGGGGCCAAGCTGCGCAACATCGTGCTCTTCACGATCGGCGGCACGCAGGGCGTTGAGATCCTGGAAAAGCTGACGCAGGAGATCCGCGTGTACTGGCCGGGCTTTGAGGGATTTGTCACGGTGTATTACGAGGGCATTTTCAGCTGCTATGAAGAGGGAAACAAGGGCGTTTCCGGCATCAACCGCGCGCTGATCGACTTCTACTGGAAAGGCGGCATCATTGCCCCTGCCTTCCGTCGCGAGACGCTCTCGATGCAGAATCCCCTTTTTGAAAAGTGCACGATCTACGACGGCGGCGCCCGCCGCTACGAGATCCACGAGCATATTGAAGAGGTGCTCGAATTCTGGAACGGCATCTTAGAGCGCGCCGACAGCATCGACAAGCAAGCGCTGCTCGAGGAAAAGCTCGGGCATCCGCTGCCGATCTCCTACGAGGACTGGCTGAAGGACTGTCACTATGAAAAACTGGACAAAAAGACGACGCGCTGGCTCTATCAGCAGGAGCGCGGCTTTGTGGAGGGCATGCGCGATGTCTCGCTGAAGGAGATCGCGCGCCAGCGGATCGACGAGTTTACCACGACCTTGAGAAAGTATATCCTTTAAAAAATTTATAGATCAGAGAGGACAGAACGCATGAAGAATGAAAAGACGGTAGTGGATATTGACTACGCAGAGGCGATCGTGCCGAAAAGTGCCCGACGCGGCATCGTGACCATGTTTATGATCATGCTGGGCTTCACCTTTTTCTCCGCGAGCATGTGGGTGGGCCAGCAGTTGGCGGACGGCCTGGATTTTCAGGGCTTCGTCGTGTCGATGATCGTCGGCGGCGTGATCTTGAGCCTGTACACGGGACTTTTGGGCTACGTGGGCGCGGAGACGGGCATGAGCCTCGACCTTCTGGCCCGCAAGGCCTTTGGCGTCAAGGGTTCGTATCTGCCCTCGGCCATGATCTCGTTCACGCAGATCGGCTGGTTCGGCGTGGGCATCGCCATGTTTGCCATCCCGGTCGCGAATGAGCTGCTGGGCGGCAGCAAGACGGCGGAGTGGGCGCTGGTGATCGTTGCCGGTATCTGCATGACGGCCTCGGCCTACTTCGGTATCAAGTCGCTCACGATCGTCAGCTATATCGCCGTCCCGATGGTGGCGGTACTGGGTACGGTCGCGATGATCCTCGCCGTCATGCGCGGCGACGGCACGATCGTCGATCAGTTTGCCAAGTCCAGCGGCACGCTGACGGTGATCGGCGGCGCGGGACTGGTCGTTGGCTCGTTCGTCTCCGGCGGCACGGCGACGCCGAACTTCTCCCGCTTTGCCAAAAGCGGCAAGGTGGGCGCCATCACAACGGTGATCGCGTTCTTCATCGGCAACTCTCTGATGTTCTTCTTCGGCGGTGTCTCGTCGGTCTATGTGGGCGGCAACGACATCTTTGAGGTGATGATCAACCTTGGCCTGTTCTACCTCGCCATCCTGGTCCTGGGCCTGAACATCTGGACGACGAACGATAACGCGCTCTATTCCGCGGGCCTCGGCCTTGCCAACATCTTCGGCCAGAAAAAGAAGCCCATGGTGCTTGTCTCCGGCATCATCGGCACGGTGCTCGCCGTCTGGCTGTACTGGAACTTCTGCGGCTGGCTGAACATCCTGAACTGCACGCTGCCGCCAGTGGGTATCATTCTGGTGCTGGGCTATTTCCTGAACAAGGAAAAGTATCAGGACGTGGAGGTCAGCGAGAATGTCAACTGGTTCGCGGTGATCGGCGTGGTGCTCGGCGCGGTAGTAGCGAATCTGGTGCATTGGGGCATCGCCTCGATCAATGGCATGGTGGTCGCCGCGGTGTGCTACCTGATCGGCCGCGCGGTGGAGAAGAAGTAAAAAGGTGTAACTTCCGCCAAGAAAATTGCAGAACAAAAGCCCATCAGCTCGTCGAGCTGATGGGCTTTTTCCTTTGCATGAAGTGCAGAAGATCACTTCGTGCTCGCCGCGTAGAGCATGATCACCGTCAGCACGATATAGACCGCGCAGGCCGCGGCAATCACGGCGCAGAGCGCAATGCAGACGACGCGAAGCGGCTTATTATGCCTCAGCTTTCGCGCTGAGAGCACGGCGCCCGCAACGGACAGAAGGAACAGCAGTATCGCGACCCAAAGCTGCATACGACCGCTCCTTTCTTCACTCCGCCGCAGGGCGGAAGACGTCGATCATGTCGGTGCACCACTTGAGCTCGCGGGTGAAGCGGCGGCGCAGCGCGTCGGGCGGCTCCTTGCCCTTGCCGACATCGAAAAAGCCGCGGCCGCTGTGTACGGCGATGTATAGCGTCCCATCGGCGTGCAGGCTGACGGAAAAATCGCCGAAGGCGGTGTTGGTGAGCGCAAGAATGCGCTCCATGCGGCTGGGACTCAAAAAGCGCAGCGCCCAGTCGGCATCATCGCAGCTCAGGTTGAAGTGCTTGTTGAAGTCCTCGTAATCCGTCTTGATGGTTTTTGCGCGGAAGAGCTTGTCGAGCTTGCCGCGCGGCCAGAACGTGAGTTCGGCGGGGTACGTTTTGCCAAGCTCGCAGGCCATCCACTGACCATTGTAGACCACGCGCTCGGCGGACTCCAGCATGTCGTTGTTTTCGTTGCGGTATTCGTCCACGTCCGTCAGCGTGACGGTGCAGAGCTCGGACGTAAGGCCGCGGTAGGTGAAGTCGATGCGGCCGCTGGCGCTGTCGTAGGCGTATGACGGCAGCGGAATGTTTGAACCCTTGATATCCACAAGGTTTTGCTTTCCGATGGGCTGCACGTCTTCAAAATTCGCGTTCATGATCTCCGGCACGAGGGACTCAAAGACCGCTTTTCCGGTGGCCTTCCGGTGCTTGTTCAGAACGCCCTGCCCCAGCAGCGCGACGACGATGCCGATGACCGTCAGCGCCGTGACCGAGGTGAAAATACCGATCGCCGTCGCGGCGCAGCCAATCACCGTGAGGAGCTTGCCGCGGCCACCGCCGCGCTTGCCGTTTTGCAGCTCGCGCGCGAGCTGTTCGTCTGTCATTGTTTGATTTTTTTCCATCGTATCATCCTTTCTCAGTCCCGCGCCGCAAAAAGAGCGGTGTTTTTCAGCAGAAGATCCAGCGTTTCCTCCATTGCGTGCAGCGACGCGCAATAGCTGCGGCGCAGGGCATCAAGGTCGCGCAGGTCTACATTACTGGCAACGGCGGCAAAGCCATAGTCTGTTTCCACCGCCAGCGAGAGCACCCGGCCTTCCCAGCGGAAGCCCAAAAGCTGTCCTTCGACGCGCTGCCCGAACTCGTTCATCAGCTCCATAAACTGCGGGGCAAGAAGGGAGAGGGCATCCTGCTCCGGCTCTGCTGTGACGCAGAAGCATCGGTCAAACAGCGCATCGCCCGTCGCTGCGCCGCGCGGACTGTCCTCCGTCCTTGCGTTGACGAGGACGGGGGAGGGGGCGGGCGTCTGCGTTTCGCAGCGCAGCACGAGACCTTTGAAGACCATCTCGTGGCAGGTCTCATAGCCTTCGTGACCGCACCCTCGCTCATACACATGGTCCAGCCGCACGTTGGCGGCGGAAAAATGCACGCCGCGATAATCGCCCTCATGGAAATTCTCAACCGTACATTCCTCCCACTGACCGTCCAGCAGGTGGAACGTCCGGAGAAACGGCTCGTCAACGCACATTTCCGGTGTGTGCATATCCGGGCCGAAGGCCTTTTCCCATTCCGTACGGAAAAAGTCTCCAAACTGCTCCTGTATCAGGGCCTGGAGCTTCTTTTGCGCGCTGCCGCCCAAAAAGACCGCGCAGCAGACGCCGCCGAAGAACAGCACCCCCGTCAGGATGGCCTTGAGCGCGGTGTCCTGCACGGCAAAGTACGAGACCGTGCCGCTCAACGCGCCAAAAAGGCCCACCAGGATCCAGACGCGCGACATTTTCTGATAGTGCCCGAGCTTTTTCGAAAGCTCGGCGTCGCTGAGTTTTCCTCTTCCTGTCATTTCACATCCATCCTTTATCATGGCGTTTTCAAATATCCCAGTTGTCCATCCAGTTTTCGCCCCAGTCGTCAGCGGGATCATACGGCGCTTCGGGGATCCAGCCCGCGGGATAGACGAGACCGTCTTCGTCGTGGTAGGCAAGGCCGTCGTCGCCGATGGTATAATCGTTGCCCAGAAGGTAACGGTTCACACCGTCGTAGTACCAGATATAGAAGGTGGAGTATTCGTCTTCGTAAAACTCCGCGTTTTCCATGTCCGTGTAGGTGTAGAAGTCGGCGTTGCGGTAGAAGACACCGTCAAAGTGCTGATCGTCCCCGTAGCGGCCAAAGCGTTCGGCGGAGAGGGTGAAGCTATTGCCGTCGTCGCTGGGGCAGAGGTAGGCGCGCGTTCCGTTGTCGTAGAGGTAGAGGCCCATGCCCTCGCCCTCGTCGTTCATCGTGCCGCTCATGGAATAGTCCGGTGAGCAGGCGATGTACTGCATGAGGGACGAGTCGATGACGATGGTCTCGCCCAGGGCGTTCTGCCACATGCCGTCCCAGTTGCTTTTATCCCACTCGACGATCTCCGCCTCGTCGTCGCGGAGGAAGGTGTGGCGGTGGATGGTGAGCCCGCTGCCCTCGCCGTTCTGGTTCGGTAGCAGCACGCCGTCGTCGCGCAGGAGAAAATTGTAGAGAAAGCCGTTGAAAAAGATCATCGGCCGGCCGCTCGCCTCGGACAATTCAAATTCTCCGCGCCCGCCGAGACCCCAGCCGGTGCGGTAGGCATAGAAGCCCTCCTCACTGTCAAAGTACAGCCTCGAGGTGCCGTCGATGCTCCACATCCCGTCGAGAAATTCCATGTCCATGACGGTCTCATAGCCGCTTTGCGGATCATCAGAGCTGCTGTCGCCGCAGGCGGTCAGGCTCAGCAGGAGCAGCAGCGCGAGCACGAGCGGAAGAAGATACGTTCGGTGCTTCATGCTGTTCACCGCCTTTTTAGTAGCAAATGCTGAAAAACAGCGTGCTGTAGGGGTCGACAAGGTCAATGTCCATGATGCTCGCCTCGGGCGCGATGCTATCGAGCTGCATCCGTCTGGCGCAGTCCTTATAGTTGTCGAGCTGTGGCATGGCGGCGAAGACCAGCCCGTCGTAATCGTCGGGCAGGTAGACCATGTAGCTCTTGGTCAGTACCATCGCCCAATCGCTGACGTTGTACTGCCAGTCGGTCGAGTAGGCGAATTCGATGAGGTATTCGTTGCCGTTATAATTGACGGTATGAACATAGTAGTTGTCGCCGCGCTGGCTGTTGCCGTAGGCGGTGGCGGCGGTGAACCACATGCCGGTGTAGTAGTCGTAGAGCTCGCTGTCGGTGTTGGTGATGTACTGCTCGGTGAAGTACGGGATGGAGCTCTCGGGAATGTAGCAGATGGCGTCGAACTGAATCTCGCGGATGCCGTCGTGCGACTGGTCGCTGTGCTTGATGACCTCCCAGTAGCAGTCGTTTCTCTCATAGCCGTCGCCAAGGCCAGAGTAGCAGGCAACACCGTTTTCCAGAAGATAAGTGCCCGTGTTGACCGCAGCGTTGATCTGTAAGCCGTTGTCAGAGAAATAGGGCGTGTCGGTCAGGTCGGTCTGCACGCCGTTTTCGTGGAAGTAGGAGTAATCCGGCTCAAAGACATAGCGCTCGTCGGCATCCCAGAACCAGACCATCTGCGTCGTGCTCATGTCGGCGTGCTGGAACGTCACGACGACATCGCTCTCGCCATCGCCGGTGATGTCGTCGAACGAAATGTCAAAGCCCGTGCCGTCGTCGTTCGCGTCCTCGACCGTCACGGGGAAGGACACGCTGTCGAAGAGCTCCTGCTCTGGCTCGTCGCGGTAGAAGGCTGCGCTCTCAGGTCCTACGGTGACGAGGACCTTGACGCTGCCCTCGCCTTCGTGTGTGATGGTGCCCTCGGCGGCGACCACGCCGCTCACGCGCCAGTCGTCGCCCGTGACGTCATCGCTGCTGTCGCCGCAGGCGGTCAGGCTCAGGCAGAGCAGAACCGCAAGCAGCACCGCAAGGAAATGATGGGAAGTTTTCATCTTCTTTTCTCCCTTCTTCACGTTTCAAAACGGCTTACTCAAGACGCTCGTAGTAGTCGTTCTCGCCGCCCCACATGATGGAATCGGTGTCAAAAAGCGTGAATTCATAGGTGACGTCCTGATACGTCGTGGAAACGGCATAGTACACGTCGTCCACATCGGTCGGGGCCGAGATAAAGCCGCCGTCGACCTCGGTCGCCTCCGCGCCGGGCGCGCGCTCGTAGAGACCCCAGAGACCGCCGCTGCTGTCGATGTAGATGTAGCTGTCGGCGTCGAGATCACCGTCCAGATACCAGATGCCCGCAAGGTAAGAGAGATCGACCGAACTGTCGCTGCTGTTGTAGTCTTCGGCCTGCGCGTCGAACTCGTCGAGGCTCATTTCATAGGTGAACGAGCCGAGCGAATAGATGTTCACGCTGCTGCCGTCGGCGGAGAACTGATAGGCGACGCCGTCGTGCTCGTTGTAGGCGTAGATGCAGTCATAGTCCGCGTCGTACTGCAAATAGCCGCTGGCGGCGAGGTCGTCGTTGCTGCCGATGCGCCAGCGCGAACCGTTGGTGTCGATGATGAGATAGTCGAAGTCCGTGCCGCTGTCGGGCAGATAGTAACCTTCGAAAGTGCTGTAATCATAGCTGTCGTAGCTTTCCTTGACAAAGCCGTCGATCGTCGACGGCACAGTGGAGTCGTTGCCGTAGTCCGCGGAGTCGCCGGAGTTGTCGCTGCCGCAGGCGGCAAGGGCGAGGCAAAGGATCAGTGTCAGGGTGCAAAGGGCAAAGTGTTTACAAGCGTTTTTCATGTTGTTCTCCTCTCAATTTTCAAAAATCGGCGCGCTCAGTGCGCCCGTTCCGCCATGGACAGAATTTCGTCATGGCTCAGCTCCACATTGTCGAAGCGGACAAAGATGCCGTTCGTCATGGCGCTGTTCCACACCGCGGGATCGGCAAGCGGGCGGAAGCGGAGCTTGTCGAGATAGGGCTTCATATCGAGCAGCAGGCGGCTGCCGGAGACAAAATCCACCCGAAGAATGTAGTCCGGGAGCGGTGTGACGGCTGAGATGTATTTTCGGTACAAAGGCATTCCTCCCCTCCGGAAAATAAAAGATCCACCGTAGAGCCATTGTACGGTGGATCGGAAAAAGTTGGTATTAACCAAAGGTTAGATAATTTCTTAGGAATATCAATGCAAAATAGGCGTGCTGCGTCCTTGCTGTGCCTTAGCTCTTCGGCGCGGCGAGCTCGGCGAGCCGCTTGCGCTTGGTGCGCACGTCGCCTGTGATGAGGAGCTTGGAGTAGATCTGGTTGATGTACTGCTTCACGCTGCCCTCGGACAAAAAGAGCTGCTCGGCGATCTCGCGGTTGCTCAGGCGCTTGGCGACAAGCGCGGCGATGGCGCTTTCGCGCTCGGTGAGGCCCGCGAGGGCGGCGGGACGGGAGCCTTCCGCACGCTTTTCGCCGCAGCGGCGCACAAAGTCCTCGCCAAGCGGTGTGACCGTCCGGACAAACGCGGCAAATTTCGCACCCGCGCCGCGCGTGAGCGCCGTCTTGAGATAGCGGTAATTTTCGACAAACGGCAGATAGAGCGCGTCCGGCCCCGCCGCGGCGAGGGCAGAGATCAAAAGTTCGTCTGCCGTCTCGCGCTTGCCGAGCATTTCGTAGGCCGCGGCGGTCTGAAGGCGGATGTGCAGCGCGACGAGCGCATAGTGCATCGCCTCGCACATACCGAGCAGCGCTTCGCTGTGGCCAATGACCTTGGCATATTCGCCCTGGGCGAGGTAGACCTGATTTTCGATGAGCTCCATCATCGGCTTTCCGGGCGCGAGGAAGTGGATGGAGGCGAGTTGATGCTCGCGGAAGACCGCGGGAATTTTTTCGGGCAGTCCCAGCAGCGCATAGTAATAGGCGCAGGAGCTTTGCAGAATGTTGAGCCATGCAACGTTGTGCTGCTGCAGCAGCGCCTCGCGCCGCTGCTCAAAGGACTCGCGCGGCGTGAAAGAAGTGCAGAGCGAGAGCCGCCAGGCGAGAAAGTCGCAGCACAGGGCCATGTTTTCCTGCCCGTTGCCGTCAATCTGCGCATAGGCGCGCTCGAGCATGATCTGCGCGTCGGCAAAGCAGGCGCGCATGAAGTCGGCCTCCGCGCGCATGATGGTCTCAGCGCCCTGCCCGTGGCCGTTTGTGATCTTATAGTAGTGCGGCATGCACTCGTCCATCTCGGTGAGCTCGCTCTGGAGTTCGCCGGACGCGCGGTAAAACATCATCAGCACCGACGGCGAGCCGAACGTCCAGCCCCCGCTTTTCTGGATGCTGATGGCGGGGCGCGACATCTGCGCGCTCGCGCTGCGGTGCAGGCGGCTCATCGCGGAGATGTCGTTGTACATCAAAAAGCTCATGATGAGGTCGCACTCGCCGAGAAGGTCGCCGCGCTCGCTCTCCGGCCAGTCGGGGTGTTCGGTGATCGCGGCGAGCAGCAGCTCCTTGAGCTCGAGCATCTTTGGGATCTGCCGCCAGGTGAACATGCTGCGCATCAGAACGAGGAGCGAAAGCGGGTGCTCCTTGAGCGTTTCGACCGGGCAGTGGGCGATGAAGTCGAGCACCTGCTGCGCGCCAAGCGACGTGAGCAGGATGCCCGCGTCGCGCTGGATGACGCGCAGTGCCGCGTCGTAGTTTTTGGCAAGACAGTAGAATTTGAGCGCATGCAGATATTGCCCATGCGTTTTGTACCACTCGCCATATCTGTTATGGTAAACTGCCTGCCGCCGCGGCTCCATCGTGTGGAACGTGCGCTCGGCGCAGTCCTTCATCATGTGGTGGAAGCGGAACGTCACGCCGTCCGGCAGGCGCTTGACAAAGGCGTTCTGCTCGGTCAACGTCTGTAAGATCGCAGCGGTGTTTTTGCTGCCGGTGACGGTTTCGGCCATCTCGACGGTGAATTCGTCCGCAAGACCCATGACGGCCAAAAATTCGCGCCGCTTTGACGGCAGCGGGTCGATCATCGCGGCGGAGAACATCGCGTAGATATCCGAGCTGCGGCTCGGCAGCTCGCCGCGCTCGTGCAGCGTGCGGAGATTTAAGTAAATGGCCGAGAACCACCCCTCGCTCGAATAGAGCAGCGATTCGATCTGCGCGTCCGAGAGCTCCGTGCCGCAGCGGTGGGCGTAGATCGAGAGCTCCGTGTGGTTGAGGCGCAGCTGCTCGGCGCCCACGGTGTAGAGCCTGCCGCCAAGGCGCAGGATCTCCTCCGCGGGCAGGAAGCGGTCGCGGCTTGCGACGATCAGGTGAACGTTTTCGGGCAGGCGGTTCGTCAGCGTGCAGAGAAAGGCGGGCACGCGGTTGTCGGTCAAGAGGTGAAAGTCGTCGATGAAAATATAGCAGGGCCGCTTGCCCGCGAGCGCGTGGCAGAGATCGTCCGTCAGGAGGCTTCCGCCCGCGGCGTCGTCGGGGCAGGGGTAGGCGCGCAGAAAGTCGAGCCCCGCGTGGGAAAAGGCCTCCTGCACGCTCTTCCAGAAGATGGCCAGATTGTCCGAATACACGCTGATACGCACAACGGCGGCTTCGTCGAGCTTGGCGCGCTCTAAAAGATACCAGTTCACCGCCGTCGTCTTGCCGTAGCCCATCGGCGCGACCACGGTGGTGAGCGCGCAGCGCGAGATCGGGCGCAGGCACTCCTGCAGGCGCTCGGATATGTAGACGGTGTTCAAATTCCAGCTTCGCTTCGGCATGGCGTACCTCCAAGACAGTTTTGACCGGGGGCTTTTCTTTCAAGATATCATACGCCGCGTTTTTTGGCAACTATGAGAAAAAAGCGGCTGAATGAATGCGGCATCTGATAAAAAAGTGCCCTGAACGGTTCGTTCAGAGCACTTTTATTGAAATAAGCTCTTATTTTCCGACGCAGAAGCGCTCGAAGATGCGCGCGACCATGTCCTCGCGCGCGGTGCGGCCCGTGAGCTCGCCGAGGGCGTTTTCCGCCTGCTCTACTTCCGTGAGTACAACGTCGGGCGTCATGCCGCTTTGGAGCGCGTCCTTCGCCGCACGGACGCTATCAAGCGCGCGGCGAATGGCGTCGGCCTGACGGGCGTTTGTCACGAGGGACGTATCGCCTTTCGGTGCGGGGTAAAGCGTGCGGATCGCCGCTTCCAGCGCGTTGAAGCCCTCGTGCGTCACGCTTGAAAGCGAAATGACCGCCTCGGGCGCGCGCCAGTCCTCATCGGGGACAATGCCTGCCCCGCCGCCGAGGTCGGATTTTGTCAGCAGCAGCAGCCACGGCTTGCCGCTTTTTGCGGCAAGCGCAAGCGGTGCGAGCATTTCCTCTGCACGTCCTTCGGATGCCGGCAGTCCCGTGCTGCCGTCCAACAGCGCGAGGATCAGATCAGCGTCCTCGACCGCTTTTTTCGATCGCTCGACGCCGAGCTGTTCGACGAGATCGTCCGTCTCGTGTAGGCCCGCCGTGTCGATGAGGCGCAGCAGCACGCCGCCGACCGTCGCCTTTTCCTCCACCGTGTCGCGCGTCGTGCCCGCGATGTCTGTGACGATGGCACGGTCAAAGCCGACGAGCGCGTTCAAAAGTGAGCTCTTGCCTGCGTTCGGCGCGCCGATGATGGCGGTCGCGACGCCGTTTTTGAGCACTTTCCCGCGTGCGAACGTGCCGAGAAGATCAGAAAGCGTCTCTTCACAGCATAAAAGCGTGCGCTCGGTCTCCTCGCGCGAGAGGTCTTCAATGTCCTCGTCGGGGTAGTCGACGACGGCGTAGAAACGGCTCGAAACGTCGAGCAGCTTGTCATAAACACGTTCAATCGGGCGGCGCAGCGCGCCGGAGAGCTGGGCCGCGGCATTGCGCGCGCTCTCCGCCGTCTCGGCGTCGATGAGGTCGATGACTGCCTCAGCCTCGGTGAGGTCGAGCTTTCCGTTCAGAAACGCCCGCTGCGTGAATTCACCGGGCCGCGCCTGTCGTGCGCCCGCGGCAAATGCCGCTTGCAGCACCTCGCTCAGTACGACCGGCGAGCCATGGCAGTGGAGCTCGGCGCTCTCCTCGCCCGTGTAGCTGTGGGCGGCGGAAAAACAGACCGCCATGCCGCGGTCGAGCAGCGTGCCGTCCACCGAGCGGATGTCGCCATAGGTCATGCGGCGGTACGGAAGTGCTTCGACCGCCATGCCGCTTGCGGGCGTGAACAGCGCGGCGAGCACGCGCCGCGTCTCCTCTCCACTCAGGCGCACGATGCCGATGGCCGACGGGCTTTGCGCCGTGGCGATGGCTGCAATGGTTTCCATGACCGTTTCCTCGCTTTTTCCTTGATTTTGCCCAAAGTATACCACAAAGACGAAAAAATGAAAAGGGGCGCGGCTGCGCCCCCTCATTTTCAACTATTTAGTTTTCAGCGCCCGACGTGACCCTGCCGCCGTAGCCGGTCAACGCCAAAATAGAGACCAACGAAAACAGTGCGATCAGGAATTTCTTCATCATTTTCTTCGTTTCACCGATCTGCTGCCGTTCCCTCCACCGTCCACGGCAGGAAGATCGGGAATATCTCGATCACAAAGTGCGGCTCCCGAATATCGTCGTCCGGGTGGGACTGCGCGAGGCGGACCTCGACGTCATTGGCATCCTTGACCGTCGCGGCGGCAAAGCCCGCTTCTGCGCCGAAGACGAGGTACTGCGGCCCGATGTACGGCATCCGGCCATCTTCATCCAGTTCGAGCGGCATCGTTTCAAACGGCTTCGCGATGTCGACGCCGAGCGTTTGGAGATACGCCGTCACGGCAGGATAGGCCTTTTTAACCTCTTTTACATAGTTGCGGCAATAGGCGCAGTCACATACATCAGACTGCTTGAGCTCGCGATAAAACCGCTCCGTTCGCTCGATATCCATCGGTGCCCCGCCTTTCGATAGTTTGTTTTCTTATTATACCATACGGAGATTTTGAGTCGCAAGCGCAAAAAAGCAGCGCCGAAAGGCGCTGCTTTTTTGATGCGGGGGGGATGGACTTACAGTGGGAGGGATTCAGTTGACCGTCAGCAATTTGTGCCGGTCCAGCAGGCGGTTCCCATAGCGGAAGACCAGCTCGCCGATGACGACGCCGAGCACCGCCGCGGCGAGGACATCGCTCGGGAAGTGGACGTACATGGTCTCACCTCGCTTACGTCCACCAGCCGATGTTGGCGGCAATTAGAACGGCATTGAAGAAGTCAATGAACATGCCGCCGACCATCGGGATGGCAAAGTACGCCACCGGCGAAGGACTGTATTTCTTCGTCACGACCTGCATGTTGGCCATGGCGTTCGAGGTTGCGCCCATGGCGAAGCCGATGAAGCCCGCGGTCATGACTGCCGCGTCGTAATTGCGGCCCATGACGTTGAAGACCACGAAGTAGGAGAAGAGGAACATCACAACACACTGGAGCACAAGGCAGATGACCATCGGCATTGCAAGGTCGATGAGCTCCCAGAGCTTGAGGCCCGCGAGCGCCATAGCGAGGAAGATCGAGAGGAACATATTGCCCATGGTGTCGATCTCTTCGGCGGGATAGGAGACATGTACGCCGTCCATCACGTTGCGGACGACCACGGCGACGAGCATCGCGCCGATGTAAGCGGGGAAGGTGAGGCCGGTGAGCGCCGTGAGCCATACGCTGACCTGATTGCCGATGCCGACGGCGAGAAGCAGAAGCATGAAGCCTTTGACAAAGCGCGGGCTGTCGGAGATGAAGCGCTCGTCCTCGCTGGCAACGTCGGTCGCAAGGGCGGCAGACGGGGTGGTGCCGCCGGCGGTCACCGGAGCGGGACGCAGATCGTGCTTTTCGATGAGACGCTTGGCCGTCGGGCCGCCCATCAGCGAACCGGCCACGAGACCGAACGTTGCCGCCGCGATGGAAATGACGCTGCCGCCGACCACGCCCGCGGCTTCAAGGTCGGGGCCGAACGCCGCCGCCGTGCCAGGGCCGCCGACCAGAGCGATGGAGCCGCAGCCGATACCGAGCAGCGGATCGCGCCCGAAGAGCGTCATCACGCCGCCGCCAAGGAAGTTTTGCAGCGGGATCATCACAATGGAGATGGCAAGGCACAGGATGACAGCTTTGCCGCCCTTGAGCAGCGCGGGGATACTGACCGTGAAGCCGACGGTGGTGAAGAACATGATCATAAAAACGGCTTGCAGCGTCGCGTCGAAGGTGATGGACGCGATGCCCATGGAATAGAGAATGCAGTTGAGGATGGAAAAGCACAGTCCGCCGACCAGCGGAGCGGGGATGCAGTAGCGGCTGAGCAGCGAGACCTTGTCGGTGATGACGCTGCCCAGCCAGAACAGGAAAGCGCCCAGAGCAACAGCGTGGTACATGTTGAGTTCGATCGTCAGCATAATGATTCCTCCTTTTATGTGTCCGGTTCGGCGCGCGGCAGCCACATACCACTCTGCCGCGTACCCTTTCAATCAGCAGTCTAATCCGGAATCGCGAAAAGGAGTTGTTAAATTCAGTCAAATGAGATAATTTCTACATTTCAACCGATGAAAATGTTATGAAAACTGATGATTTGACCGTTTAAAATACATGAATATCAATAAAAAGTTTAGAAAACGCTCTGGAGCTGTAAAAGAGGAAAATAAAACCAAACGGGAAATTGATGCACTGTACCGGCATGAAACGCATCTGCGTTTATACGAATGAGGTTCACGGCAACAAAAAAGGAAATAAGGAGCACGGCTGCACAGCCGTTGGAAGCGGCTCGGGCGGAATTGACCGCCGTTTTTGAGATTCGATAGAATTTGCACGTGCCGTTTTCGAATCTTTATACAGTCCGCCATGAAATCGCGCTTGCAGAACCGCGGGGAACGCTGTAGAATAATAGACAATATCGGTCAATTATTGACAAGGAGTATTCATTATGCAGCAAAATGCAAAATTCATCCGTAAACTGCCCATCCCGATGGACATTAAAAAAGAGTTCCCCGTCACGGAAGAGGTCGCCAAGGTGCGTGAGGCGCGCGTGGAAGAGATGCGCGCGATCCTCGACGGGCGTGACAGCCGCCTGATGCTCATCATTGGCCCCTGCTCTGCCGACCGCGAGGACAGCGTGATGGACTATGTCTGCCGCCTCGTCCCCCTGCAGGAAAAGGTCAAGGATAAGATCCTGATCGTCCCGCGCATCTACACGAACAAGCCGCGCACCAACGGCTCGGGCTACAAGGGCATGCTCCACCAGCCCGACCCGAGCAAAAAGCCCGACATGCTCGAGGGCATCATCGCCATCCGCCGCCTCCACACCCGCGCGGTGCAGGAGACCGGCTTTGCCTGCGCCGACGAGATGCTCTATCCCGAAAACTACCGCTATCTCTCCGACATTCTGGGCTATGTCGCTGTCGGCGCGCGCTCGGTCGAGAATCAGCAGCACCGCCTCGTCGCGAGCGGTATTGATGTGCCCGTCGGCATGAAGAACCCCACGGGCGGCGACTTGAGCGTGATGATGAACTCCATCTATGCGGCGATGGGCGACCACACGTTCCTCTACCGCGGCTGGGAGGTCGAGACCGCGGGCAACCCCTATGCCCACGCCATCATGCGCGGCTATGTGAACGAAAAGGGCGACAGCCGCCCCAACTACCACTATGAAGACCTGGTGCAGCTGCACGAGCTGTACGCGGAAAAGGGCATCAAGAACCCCGCCTGCATCGTCGACTGCAACCACGCCAACTCCGGCAAGCAGTATTTGGAGCAGATCCGCATCGCGAAGGAGGTCCTGCACTCCAAGCGCCACTCGAATGACATCAACGCGCTCGTCAAGGGCATGATGATCGAGAGCTACATCGAGGACGGCAACCAGAAGATCAGCGAGGGCACCTACGGCAAGAGCATCACCGACGCCTGCCTCGGCTGGGAAAAGAGCGAAAAGCTCGTGCTGGAGCTGGCTGATTTGCTGTAAATCAGTATACGATAAAATGAAAAACTCCCACGGTTCCGGAACCGTGGGAGTTTTTATGTCAACTGCAGGACGGAACTTATTTCGCCTGCTTCATGGAGAGGCTGATGCGCTTTTTCTTCTCGTCGACTTCCAGCACGACGACCTTGACAACGTCGCCGACGGACACGACCTCGGAGGGGTGCTTGATGAATTTGTCCGCCACCTGCGAGATGTGCACAAGGCCGTCCTGATGCACACCGATGTCCACGAACACGCCGAAGTCGATGACGTTGCGCACCGTGCCGGTCAACACCATGCCGGACTTTAGGTCTTTCATTTCAAGAACGTCGGTGCGCAGGATGGGCTTTGGCAGCTCGTCGCGCACGTCGCGGCCGGGCTTTAAGAGCTCCGAGACGATATCGCGCAGCGTGGGAACGCCGACGCCGATCTCACCCGCGGCCTTGTCCTCGCCGTAGGCCTTGATGCGCGCGGGAAGGTCGGAGAGCTTCCCCTCCTTCACGTCCGCGAGCGTATGACCCGAGAGGGCAAGGAGCGCCTTGGCGGCCTCATAACTCTCGGGGTGGACGGCGGTGTTATCAAGAACGCTCCTGCTCTCCGGCACGCGCAGAAAGCCCGCGCACTGCTGGAAGGCCTTGGGGCCGAGCTTTGGCACTTTCTTGATCTGCGCGCGTGAGGTGAACGCGCCGTTCTCCTCGCGGTATGAGACGACATTTTTCGCCGTTGTGCCGTTCAGGCCCGCGACGCGCTGCAAAAGTGACGGCGACGCCGTGTTGATATCCACGCCGACGGCGTTGACGCAGTCCTCGACCACGCCGTTCAGCGCCTCGTCGAGCTGCTTTTGCGGCATGTCGTGCTGATACTGCCCCACGCCGATGGCCTTGGGGTCGATCTTCACGAGCTCGGCAAGCGGGTCCTGTAATCTCCGCGCGATGGACACGGCGGAGCGGAGGTTCACGTCGTACTGCGGGAATTCCTCGGCGGCGAGCTTGCTCGCCGAGTACACGGACGCGCCCGCCTCAGAGACGATCATGTAGCTCACGTGCGCACTGCCCTCGTTCACCTGACGGATGAGCTCGACGGCCATCTGTTCGGTCTCGCGGCTGGCCGTGCCGTTGCCGATGGCGATGTGCTCCACACCGTGCTTTTTGATGAGCGTTGCCAGCGCGGCGATGGCTTCATTTTTCTGCCGCTCGCCGTAGGTCGGGTAGACCACGGCGGTATCGAGCACCTTACCTGTGCCGTCCACGACGGCGACCTTGCAGCCCATGCGGTAACCGGGATCAAGGCCCATCGTGACCTTGCCCTTGACCGGCGGCTGCATCAAAAGCGGCTTTAAGTTGAGCGCAAACTGGCCGATGGCACCCTCGTCTGCCTGCTCAGTGAGCTGATTTCGCACCTCGCGTTCGAGCGAGGGGAAGATGAGACGGTCGTAGGCGTCCTCGGCGGCGGACTTGACGAATTCCATCGCGGCGGAGCCGGGCTTCACGACTGCACGGCGCAGCAGCGGGAGCGCCTGCTCGCGGTCGAGCGTGATGGAGACCTTCAAAATGCCTTCTTTTTCACCGCGGTTGATGGCGAGCACCTGATGCCCCTGCAAGCGGGCGACAGACTGCGTAAAATCGTAGTATAGGCGATAGACGCTGTCGTCCTCGGTCGCGGCCCTGCTCACAAGCTGGCCCTGACGGGAAATGAGCGCGCGAAGGCTCTTGCGGATGGCGGCGTCGTCAGAGATCTGCTCAGCGATGATGTCGCTCGCGCCCTGCAGGGCGTCCTCGACCGTCTCGACGCCCTTTTCGGGGTCGACAAAGTCGCGCGCGGCCTCCTCGGGCCGCGGGCAGTCTCGCTCCTGCGCGAAGAGCAGCACGGCGAGTGGTTCAAGGCCCTTTTCCTTCGCCATCGTGGCGCGGGTGCGGCGCTTTTGCTTGTAGGGGCGGTAGAGGTCTTCGACCTCGGCGAGCGTTTTGGCGCTGTCGATGGCGGCAGCGAGCTCGTCGGTCAGCTTGCCCTGCTCGTCGATGGACTTTTTCACCGCTTCGCGGCGCTCTTCAAGACCGCGGAGGTATTGGAGCCGCTCTTCGAGCGTGCGCAGAGAGGTATCGTCCATTGCACCGTGGAGCTCCTTGCGGTAGCGGGCGATAAAGGGGATGGTGTTGCCCTCGTCGAGCAGATGCACGACGTTTTCAACGTGCCGGGGGTCTTTGCCGAGCTCGGCAGCAAGGGCCTGAATGAGATCCATAAAATGTTCCTTTCGTATATCGGGCGCCGAAGCGGCGCGGTCAAGTGAATCAGCAATGTCCGCCCGAAAGCGGGCGGAACGCAAAATTTATTATACCGCATCGCGCGGCGATGCGCAAAGCCTTTTGCGCAGAAAAAAGGCGGAGGATCGGCGCGACGGCTGGGGCTTTGCATTTTGCCGCTTTGGCGGTAAAATACGACGCAGCGTTCAAAGGCATCGAATGCTTCGCTTTGCCGCTCAAAGGCGGCGTTTTTCAGCAAGAGAAGGAGAAAGCAAAATGCAGAAGAAAAACAACAAAGGCGTCATCGCCCTCATCATCGTGCTTGTGCTGGCGGCTGCCGCGCTCGTCATTTGGCAGACAAACAAGCGGGAGACGCAGCAGGGCAGTAAGGAGATCACCATCAACGTCGACCACCTGAACGGCGATGACACGACCTTCACCATCCACACCGACGAAGAGTACCTGCGCGGCGCGCTCGAGCAGGAAGACCTCATCGAGGGCACAGAGAGCGAGTACGGCCTCTATGTGCGACTGTGGACGGCGAGACCGCCGACGAGAGTGAGCAGCAGTGGTGGGGCTACAGCGTGAACGGCACGTTTGCCGAGCTCGGCGTGGACAGCCAGCCCGTCGCGGACGGCGATGTGTACGACTTTGTGCTGAATGTCGGCTGGTAAGTCCGCAAGACTCAGCATCCGCGAGATCGCGGAGCTGTCGCTTTTCTGCGCGCTGATGGTCGCGGGCAAGGAGTGCCTGCGCCTTATCCCGAACGTGCATCCCGTCACGCTGCTGCTGCTTTTGGCCACGGCGGTGTACGGGGCGAAGGCGTTCTATCCGGCGTTCGGCTTTGCCCTGCTCGAGATCGCGCTTTACGGCGCGGGGCTTTGGAATCTGATGTATCTCTACGTCTGGCCGATCGTCGTGCTCGCTGCGCTGCCGTTTCGCAGAAGCGAGAGCCGCGCATTCTGGGCGGCCATCGCGGGGCTGCACGGGCTGTGCTTCGGCGCGCTGTGCGCCATTCCGTATTTTTTCATCGGCGGATGGCAGATGGCGTTTTCGTGGTGGGTCTCGGGCATCCCGTATGACGTCATCCACTGCGTGTCAAATACGGTCCTCGTCTTCGTGCTCTTCCCGCCGCTGCGGCGCGCACTGGAGCGCGCGAAGAAAACGTCGGGCGGAAGAGAATAGGGAAAAACCTGCCTTCGGCTGTGTGCTCGTAAGACAGTAATTCTAATTGAATGGTAACCCAGAGGCGTATCTCAAATCTGTTACTGAGTACAAGCCTTTGGACTAAAGCTCGGTATACCAAACACCGGATTAAGAATGGACTTTGAGAGAAAGTGAGGTATAACAATATAAAACAGATTATTACTATTCAGCACACGCAATCAATTCACCACACAAATGGTATGGTGGGTTCTTGGACAGATTGGGATCTTTCTGAATCAGGCATTGAACAGGCTGAAAGAATAGGGCAGAAATTAGCGAAGCAGTTATCCGGTCACAAAATTGTTATGTATGCTTCCGATCTTCTGCGAGCAAAGCACACCGCTGAAATTGTCGCAAAGCATATGGGAATCACACCTAACATTAGAACGGAACTTCGAGAGCGCAATTTAGGTAAATGCGTTGGCAAATCTGTTCAGTGGCTTCGTGAGAACATTGAGGTTCAAGAGAAAACCATCGATGACAGGATGTTTTCTGATGCTGAGAGTAGACGAGACGAATGGAATCGCTTAAAACCTCTTTTTGACGAGATAATGGCAAGTAATGATGAATGTATCATTGTAGTATCACATGGCGATTTGCTGAGCGTTTGGAATACGATGTTCCTCGGAATGGATGTGGAAACGCTGAATCAGTTTGAACTTTTTGGTATGGCAGGCGGCGTTTCTTTCATGCTTCAAAACGATGAGGGTAAGCGATTTATCAAGAAAATGAGCGATTTGTCTTACATGGCAAATCAATTTATATGAGAAAAGCGTGAGGTATAAATAAAATGGACTTTGAACAACTTGCAAAAATAGAAAATGAGAGTGAACGTGTAAACAGAACCTACGATATATTCAACGAGGATGCAAGGCTCAATCATTCCAAAGCCGCACGAGTTGAATTTTTGACTACCGTTCACTACATAGAAAAATATTTGAAAGATGGCGACAAGATACTCGACATTGGCGCAGGTGCAGGTGAATACAGCCTCTACTTTGCTCGTAAGGGTTATGAAGTCTCGGCTCTTGAACTTGCCGATGCCAATATTGCCGCATTCAAAAAGAAACTGACACCCGAAGATAAAATCGATCTTGTTCAAGGCAATGCCCTTGACCTCTCTCGATATGCAGATAAGTCGTTTGATATTGTCCTTCTGTTCGGCCCGCTTTATCATTTGAAAAATGATGCGGACAAACAGAAATGTATCAGCGAAGCAAAGCGTGTCTGCAAGGACGGCGGCAAGATCTTCTTCGCTTTTATTTCCAACGATTTTGTTTTCCTTACCGAGTTCGGATACGATGTGAATTATTTCAGCAACGGTGATTACGATAAGGAAACATTCAAGCTCAACGACTTTCCGTTTGTGTTCCATACGGTTGGTGCTGCGAGAAAACTTCTTGCAGATGGCGGTATAAATATCTTACACGAGGTTGCATCCGACGGAGCAAGCGAGCTTTTGGCGGCAAGGATCAACGAAATGAGCGACGAGGACTATACGCAGTATCTTCGCTATCACTTCTACATCTGCGAAAAGCCGGAACTGCTTGGTATGACCAATCACTTGCTGTTCATGGGAGAAAAGAAATGACCAAAATCCAATATGAAAACTTAACCATCCGTCAAGCCGAGGTTGCGGATGCAAAGCAGCTTGCCGCTTGGTGGAATGATGGTGCTGTGATGGCACACGCAGGCTTTCCTAACGGCTTGGGAACAACCGAGGGAGCGTTCCTGCACCGCTGCACGTTTGAAAACTGGGAGATCGGCGCTTACGGCGGCCTCGGCAGCTGGGTCAACGCCACGGGCTGCACATTTCGCGGCAACGACGTGGGGCTGTGGCTCGATAACCGCGGCGACGCGACGTGCTCGGGCAGCTACTATGGCGACAGCGTGTACGAAGACAACGGCACCGCCGTGCGCATCGCCGCAATGCCGGGCACGGAGACGCTGGATTTCAATAACTGCGTGTTCCGAGGCAACGGGGTAAACGTCGAAAACGCGGCGGGGTATGCCGCCGACCTCTCGCAGATCGTAACGGTGGAGAATTAAAGAAAAAAGGAGGAAACGCGGCGTTTCCTCCTTTTTTGTGTTCATTCAGATATTTAGCACAAAGTGCTCTTTATGATAGTCCAGCAGGCCTTCCTTTTTCATTTTTCCGAGCTCGAGCGACAATCCGCTGCGCTCAACGGAGAGAAAGTCCGCGAGCTGCTGGCGGGAGAACGGGATGTCAAACTCGACCGCGCCGCGCCGCTGCGCCTCGGCGGAGAGATAGGACATGAGCTTGGCGCGCGTCGTGCGCTGGGCGATGTGCGTGAGCTTTTCATTGAGCAGCAGGTTTTTTCCCGCAAGGTCGCTCAGAAGGTTTCGGATGATGCGGCTGTGGTGCGCGCAGGCGGAGGGACAGACCGTCAAAAGGCGCTTGACGTTCAAAAACAGCACCGCCGTCGGCGTTTCGGTCACGACGCTCACATTGGAGACACTGTTTGGCGCGCAGGCGAAGGCCGCGGCGTAGGTCTGCCCCAGTGCGGTGCGGGAGAGAATGTTGCGGTTGCCCCAGATATCCTCCTGCACGACGAGCGCGCAGCCGGAGAGCACCATGCCGATCTCCTCGACCGCGTCGCCGGGGTGGAGGAGAAAGACGTCCTTGGGAAATTGCTCGGTCTTCGCCGCAAGGCAGGTGAGCATCGCGTCAAGCTCGTTCTCCGTGACGCCGGAAAAGAGCGGCGAGGCGGCGAGAATGGGAAAAAAATCTTTCATAAAAAACGCCTTTCGTTGAAAATTCAACCGACTTGCTGGCCGCATTCTACTATAATACGCTTGAAAACGCAAGGAGGTATTGCAATGAAACGGAGAATCATTGAGATCGATCAAAATAAATGCAACGGCTGCGGCGCCTGCGCCGCGGCGTGTCACGAGGGCGCTATCGCCATGGTAAACGGCAAGGCGCAGCTGATGCGCGACGACTACTGCGACGGCCTGGGCGACTGTCTGCCGACCTGCCCGACCGGCGCGATTTCCTTTGTCGAGCGCGAGGCCGCGGCCTACGACGAGCAGGCGGTGCTTGAAAACAAGCAGAAGAGAATGCAGAAGGAGGGGATGACACTGCACCACGGCTGTTCCGGCATGCAGCTCAAGACCTTTGCGCACAAGGCGGCATCTGAAACGGCGGCTCCTGCTGCGCAGGAGAGCCAGCTCTCCCAGTGGCCGGTGCAGATCAAGCTCGTGCCCGTGAACGCGCCGTATTTCTCCGGCGCAAAGCTGCTCATCGCGGCGGACTGCACGGCGTACGCCTACGCGGCCTTCCACGAGAAATTCATCAAGGGCCACATTACGCTCGTCGGCTGCCCGAAGCTCGACAGCGTGGATTACAGCGAGAAGCTGACCGAGATTATCGCAAAAAATGACATCAAGAGCGTGACGGTCGTGCGAATGGAGGTCCCGTGCTGCGGCGGGCTCGAGCACGCGGCAAAGACCGCGCTGCAAAATAGCGGTAAATTCATCCCCTGGCAGGTCGTGACGATCTCGACGGACGGGAGAATACTGGATACGATTTGAGTCATCCTATGATCGATAAGACCACAGAATGAGGAGGATTTTTTCGGTGGACAACAAGATGTTTTGTTTTCAGTGCGAGCAGGCGGCGCACTGCACGGGCTGCACCGGCAGCGCGGGTGTGTGCGGAAAGAGCGCCGAGACGGCAAATTTGCAGGACGAGCTGACCGGCGCGCTCATCGGCCTTGCCCGCGCTGCGGACGGCAGCCCCGGCGTGAACGAGGGCACATGGAGCCTCATCATCGAGGCGCTTTTCACTACGCTCACGAATGTGAACTTTGACGCGGCGGCCATCCGGGATGTGACTGCACGCGTGAGGGCGGAGAAGAGCCGTCTTGTGCCGGACTGCGCGTCCTGCATGTCGCCCTGCGGGCACAACAATGACTACGATGTCTCGCGGCTCTGGACGGCGGACGAGGACATCCGCAGCCTCAAGTCGCTCATCCTGTTCGGTATCCGCGGCATGGCGGCGTACGCCTACCACGCGATGGTGCTGGGCTATACGGACGGCGAGGTCAACCGCTTTTTTGCCAAGGCATTGTTTGCCGTCGGCGAGGACTGGGGCATGGATGACCTGCTCCCCCTTGTGCTGGAGGTCGGCGAGAAAAACTACCGCTGCATGGCGCTGCTCGACAAGGCCAACACGGAGACCTACGGCACGCCAGAGCCGACCACGGTGCCGCTGACGGTGGAAAAGGGACCGTTCATCGTGGTTTCCGGCCACGACCTGCACGACTTGAAGCGCCTGCTCGAGCAGACGAAGGGCAAGGGCATCAACATCTATACGCACAGCGAGATGCTGCCCGCGCACGGCTACCCGGGCCTTAAAAAGTATGCCCATCTCAAGGGCAATTTCGGCACGGCGTGGCAGAACCAGCAAAAGGAATTTGCCGACATCCCTGCGCCCGTACTATTCACCACGAATTGCCTGATGCCGCCGAAAGCGAGCTATGCCGACCGCGTGTTCACTACGGCGGAGGTCTCATATCCGGAACTCAAGCATATCGGCGCGGACAAGGACTTCACGCCGGTCATCGAAAAGGCGCTGGAACTGGGCGGCTATGCCGAGGACAAGGCGTTCACCGGCATCAACGGTGGCAGCACGGTTACGACGGGCTTTGCCCGCGGCGCGGTGCTGGGTGTGGCTGACAAGGTGGTTGAGGCCGTCAAGTCCGGCCAGATCCGACACTTTTTCTTAGTCGGCGGCTGCGACGGCGCGCGCCCAGGCAGAAATTACTACACGGAATTCGTCAAGCAGACGCCGCCCGACACCATCGTGCTGACGCTGGCCTGCGGCAAGTTCCGCTTCAATGACTTGAGTCTCGGCACGGTGGCGGGACTGCCGCGCATCCTGGACATCGGCCAGTGCAACGACGCTTACAGTGCCATCCAGATCGCGCTGGCGCTCGCCGACGCCTTTGGCTGCGGTGTGAACGAGCTGCCGCTTTCGATGGTGCTCTCGTGGTACGAGCAGAAGGCGGTGTGCATCCTGCTGACGCTGCTGTATCTCGGCATCAAGGACATCCGCCTCGGTCCGACGCTGCCGGCGTTCCTCTCGCCGAACGTGCTCGACTACCTTGTCAAGAACTTTGGCATCGCGCCCATTACGACGCCAGAGGAGGACCTGAAGGCCATTCTGGGGTAAAACTGAAACGTACCGGCGGGCATTTTGCCCGCCGGTATTTTTTGCAGAGAAAGAAACGCAAAAATTAAGCGTGACTTTTGACGCGAGATCTGATAAAATAAAATAACTTTGCGCAACAGAGGGGAAAAGAGAGAAATCAACAGGAGAGATCAATGAAAAAACAGTTTGACCTCAGCGCCGCGGCGCTGCACATTTTAGCGATGGCCTTCATGCTGCTCGACCACCTGTGGGCGACGCTTTTTCTTTCACAGGAGTGGATGACCTGCGTGGGACGTCTCGCGTTCCCCATTTTTGCCTTCATGGCGGTGGAGGGCTACTTCCACACGCACAGTTTCAAAAAATACGCGCAGCGGATGCTGATTTTTGCGGTGCTGTCGGAAATTCCCTTTGACCTGATGTACGGCGGCACGTGGTTCTACCCTGTGCACCAGAATGTCATCTGGACGCTGCTCATCGGCCTTCTCGGCATTCGGGCGATGGAGGCCGTGCGGGAAAAGGGGAAGACATGGCTCTATCTTCTGACTTGCGCTGCGGTCACGGTGCTGGGCTTTGCGCTCGGCACGCTCGGCATGGTAGATTATTACGGCATGGGCGTTTTGACGGTGTTTGTGTTCTATTTCCTCCGCGGCAGAGAGTGGTGGAAGCTGCTCGGGCAGATCGCGGCGCTCTATTGGATCAATGTGTCGCTCATCGGAGGACAGATTTTCCCGATCGAGCTTTTCGGACTGGAGTTTGAGGTCTGCGAGCAGGGGCTTGCACTGCTCTCGCTCGTGCCCATCTGGCTCTACCGCGGGCGGCAGGGACACCACAGCAAGGCGTTTCAGTATGCCTGCTACGCGTTTTATCCGGTACACATGCTCATCCTCGGCCTTATCCAGCTGTCTCTGTAACAGAATACGAAAAAAGCGCTGCCGAAAGGCGGCGCTTTTTCGCGCCCTTTTTTTGGAACGTTCACAATTTGTTTATTGACATTGGAATGGAAACAACTATAATGATGACGTTCTAAAATTAGAAGATTATCATTCGATGACGAGCGAGCGCGGCGCGTGACCGAATGAGGTCGGAAAGGAACCGATATGATGCCGAAGGAACCGATGCGCGGGGCAACGTTTTTCAGCCACGCCAACAAGATGACAAAGGCTTATCACGTTATGTTAACTCCGTTGTGCAAGGAGGCAGGCCTGCCGCCGCTGGCGCTGGACATTCTGCTCTTTCTCGCCAACAATCCCGAGCACAACACGGCGAAGGACATCTGCCGCATGCGCGGGCACAAACCGGGTATCGTCTCCGTGCATGTGGAAAGACTGGTGAATGACGGCCTTCTCGAGCGGCGGGAGATGCCGGGCGATCGGCGGCAGACGCGGCTTATCTGCACCGAACAGGCGCAAGCGCTCATTGAGCGCGGACGGCAGGTGCAGTGGCAGTTCGGAAGACGTCTGCTCGAGGGCATCCCGGAGGAGGATCTGGCGACGATGCGCCGCTGCCTTGAAAGAATGGATGGCAATCTGAACGGCATCTGCAAGGAAAAGCGCTGAGGGCCCAAAGAAGAAATCAGGAGAACAACAATGCTGAAATTACTCAAAAACATGCGCCGTAAAGAGGTGCTCATGGTGCTGCTGTGCACCGTGCTTGTGGCGGTGCAGGTCTACTTTGACCTGCGGCTGCCGGATTACATGACCGATCTGACGACGCTCATCAAAACGTCGGGGGCGACGGCGGATATCCTGTCCGTCGGCGCGAAAATGCTTGGCTGCACGCTCGCAAGCGCCGTGCTGGCCGTGGGCTGCGGGTATCTCGCGGCCAAGGCGGCGTCGGGCTTCAGCTTCACGGTGCGCGAAAAGCTCTTCCGCCACGTGATGGACATCGGCAGCGAGGAGATGCAGGACTTTTCCGTCGCCAGCCTCATCACGAGAACGACGAACGACATCACGCAAATTCAGATGATCGTGGCGATGGGCCTGCAGATGATGATCAAATCGCCGATCATGGCCGTGTGGGCCATCATCAAAATTCTCGGCAAGAGCTGGGAGCTCTCCGCCGTGACAGCGACATTCGTCGTGGTCATCTGCGTGACGGTGATAACGGTGATGAGCATCTGCATCCCGCGTTTCCGCATCGTGCAGAAGCTGACAGACCAGATCAACCGTGTGGCGCGCGAAAATCTGACGGGCATCAACGTGGTGCACGCGTTCAACGCCGAGCAGTACCAGAACGACAAGTTCAACAAGCCGAGCCTTGACATGATGAATGTGCAGGTAAAGAACCAGAAGCTCTTCGCCCTCGTCCAGCCGACGATGACGCTCGGTATGAACGGCCTGGCGCTCACGATCTACTGGCTGGGTGCGGCGCTCGTCAACAACATCGCGCTGACCGATTCCGCAGCGCGCCTCACGATGTTCAGCGACGTGCTGGTGTTCAGCACGTATGCAACCTACGTGGTGATGTCTTTTATGATGCTCGTGATGATCTTCATGCTGCTGCCGCAGGCGCAGGTCTCGGCCGAGCGTATCAACGAGGTGCTCGAGCGCAAGGCGAATATCCGCGAGGGTAGCGTGAGCGAATGCAAAGAGCACGGCACAGTGGAGTTCAAAAACGTTTCGTTCCGCTATCCGCACGCTTCGGAGGATGAGCTTTCGAACATCAGCTTCCGTGTGAACAGGGGCGAGACGCTTGCCGTCATCGGCGCGACGGGCAGCGGCAAGACGACACTTGTGAGCCTGATCCCGCGCTTTTACGATGCGACGGAGGGCGAGGTGCTTGTCGATGGCGTGAACGTCAGGGACTACACGTTCGACACACTCTACAACAAGCTAGGCTACGTGACGCAGAAGGCGGTGCTCTTCGCCGGCAGCATCCGCGACAATGTCTACTTTGGCGAGAGCGAAGCGCCGGCGGACGATGAGGGCCTTGCGCAGGCCGTCGAGCTTTCGCAGGCGAAGGAGTTTGTCGACAAGCTCCCAGACGGCACGCAGCACCATGTGGCGCAGATGGGCCGCAACATGTCCGGCGGCCAGAAGCAGCGCCTTTCCATCGCCCGCGCGCTGGCGAGAAAACCGGAGATCCTCGTCTTCGACGATTCGTTCTCCGCTCTGGACTACCGCACGGATGCGAAGCTGCGCGAGGGGCTATCCAAGCAGCTGCACGACACGACGAAGATCATCGTCGCGCAGCGCATCAGCACCATCCGCCACGCAGACAAGATCATCGTGCTCGACCGCGGCGAGACCGTGGGCATCGGCACGCATGAAGAGCTGATGAAAAACTGTGACGTTTACCGCGAGATCGCGACCTCCCAGCTCAGCGCCGCGGAGCTCGCGTAAAGGAGGCGAGAGAAGATGAAAAAGAAAAACAGCAATCCCGTCGGCGCGCTCAAGCGCACGGGCGCGTATATGAGCTCGAGCATGGGCATTATCATTTTTGCCCTCGTGCTGGCGGCGCTGAGCGCCGTGATGACGATCATCGGCCCCGACAAGATCGGCAAAATGGCGACCATCATGTCCGACGGCCTGTTCACCGGCATTGACCTCGCCGCCATTGCGAAGATCGGCGTGTTCCTTGCCATTATTTACTGCCTGAGCGCACTGTTTGGCTTCATCCAACACTATATCATGGCGGTCGTGACGCTGAAAATGTCCTACCGCATGAGAGGCGAACTCTCGGAAAAGATCAACCGCGTGCCGCAGAAGTATTTCAACACCACCTCGCAGGGCGACATTTTGAGCCGCATCACAAACGATGTGTCAACGCTCCAGCAGGGACTTACCAACAGCCTGCCGACCATCATCAGCGCCGCGACACAGTTTGTCGGCTGCCTTATTATGATGTTCGTGACCGAATGGCGCATGGCGCTCGTCGCACTGTGCATCACGCTCCTTGGCATGGTGCTGATCGTCGCCATCATGTCGAAGTCGCAGCGCTACTTCACCGCGCGGCAGAAGAGCCTCGGCGAGCTCAACGGCTATGTCGAGGAGATGTATTCCGGCCATGAGGTCGTGCGCATCAGCCGCGCAGTCGATAAGGTCCTCGACCACTTCGACGGCCTGAACGCGGCGGTCTATGACGCAAACTGGCGCTCGCAGTTCCTCTCCGGTGTGATGCAGCCGCTCATGAACGTGATCGGCAACCTCGCGTATGTTGCCGTGTGCGTGTTCGGCTCGGTGCTGGCCATCAATGGCACGATCGAATTCGGCGTCATCGTCTCGTTCATCCTGTATGTGCGCCTCTTCACCACGCCGCTGACGCAGATCGCACAGGGCATGACGAATTTGCAGACGGCCTCCGCCTCCGCGCACCGCATTTTCGACTTCCTCGAAAGTGAAGAGCTCGGCGACGAGAGCGACAAGACCGAGAAGCTCGACGCCGTGCGCGGCGCGGTAATGTTCGACCACGTGCGCTTCAGCTACCCCGATTCGCCCGACAAGATCATCATCAAGGATTTCTCCGCTGAGGTCCATCCGGGCCAGAAGGTCGCCATCGTCGGCCCCACCGGCGCGGGCAAGACCACGATGGTGAACCTCCTGATGCGATTTTTTGAGGTCAACAGCGGCCGCATCACGATCGACGGCGTGGCGACGACCGACCTGCGCCGCGAGGATGTGCACGAGCTCTTTGGTATGGTCCTGCAGGACACGTGGCTCTTTGAGGGCACGATCCGCGAGAACCTGGTCTATAACATGGAGGGTATCACGGACGAGCAGCTCGAAACGGTCTGCAAGGCCTGCGGCCTCGACAAATTTGTCCACTCGCTGCCACAGGGCTTTGACACCGTGCTCAGCGAGAGCACGACCATCTCGGCGGGACAGAAACAGCTTTTGACCATCGCCCGCGCGATGCTCCAGAATGCGCCGATGCTGATCCTCGACGAGGCAACGTCCTCGGTCGATACGCGCACGGAACTTCTCATTCAGCGTGCGATGGACGAGCTGACGAAGGGCCGGACGAGCTTTGTCATCGCCCACCGCCTGTCGACCATCAAGAACGCCGACCTCATCCTCGTGATGCGCGACGGCGACGTCATCGAGAGCGGCACGCACGAGCAGCTGATGGAGCAAAACGGCTTCTACGCCGAGCTCTACAACAGCCAGTTCGCGCAGGCGTCGTAAAGAAAAACCAGCGCAGGTGAGCCTGCGCTGGTTTATATTTTCTGCGGAAGAAGTTAAAAGAAAGTTTATTGCCGAACTGGAAAACGGTGGTATAATAAGGAACATCCAAGGGCTGACAAAGTCCGCACCGCGAAAGGAAGCGGAAACATATGAATTGGTTTCAGGAATTGCTGTCGAATCCCTTTTTGCTCATCGGTCTCTCGTCGTGGTTCTGGGCGCAGCTCATCAAGACGATCATTCATGCCATTGTGACGAAGAGCATCGACTTTACGCGCCTGATCGGCGACGGCGGGATGCCGAGCGGCCATTCGGCCACGGTCTCGTCGCTCGCGACCGCGGCGGCGCTCGTCTACGGGCTCGGTTCGTTTGAATTCGCGATGGCGTTCATCTTCGCCATCGTCGTCTGCAAGGACGCGATGGGCGTCCGGCTCGAAACGGGGCGTCAGGCCGTCATCATCAACGACATCGTCGAGGCCTTCAACTCGCTCGCGTCGGAAAAGCTTCCGGAGGCGAAGCTCAAGGAGTTCGTCGGCCACACGCCGCTGCAAGTCATCGCCGGTATTCTGCTCGGCGTGGCGAACACATTTATCATGTACTACTGCGTACTGTGAGGGAAAGTACATGACGCTTTTTATTAACTGCTGCCCGCGCGGAGAATCGCGCACGGAAAAACTGGCCCGCGCGCTGCTTAAAGCGCTCGGCGAATACGAGGAGCTGCGCCTTTATGACGAGCCGCTGCACCCGCTGGGGCGCGCGGACATCGCAAAGCGCGACGCGCTGCTCGCGGAAAAGAAGTATGACGATGAAATGTTCCGTTACGCCCGTCAGTTCGCCGCGGCGGACAGAATTGTCATCGCTGCGCCGCTGTGGGACCTGTCGTTTCCCGCGCAGCTCAAGGTGTATTTGGAGAATATCTATGTCACGGGCATCGTGACGAAGTACAGCGAGGCGGGCGAGCCCGTCGGCCTGTGCCGCGCAAGCGAGCTCTACCATGTCACGACCAGCGGCGGACCGTTCGACGGCCGCTTTGGCTACGACTACTGGAAGACCATCGCGCAGGACTGCTTCGGCATTCCGACCGTCAAGCTCCTGGAAGCCGAAAACCTCGACATCATGGGCGCAGACGCGGAAAAGATCGTCGACGATGCCATCAAGGCCTACGGCCCTGCGTAAAATCAAACTTGTATAGCAAAAAAGCTCCGTGCCTTGGCACGGAGCTTTTTTATCGGGAAAAATCAGTTGGCGCTGTTCTGCTCGCTTTCGGGCAGGAGGTTCGTCATGCTCTTGAGGCCGATGGCGAGTGTGGACATGTTGTGCAGCAGCGCCGAGGTCGTCGGCGGCAGGATGCCAAGCACGCCAAGCACGATGAGCGAGAAGTTGAAGCTCACGATAAAGCGGTAGTTGCGGTGGATGCGGGCCATGAGCTCCTGGCTGAGAGAGCGCAGCGTGACGAGCGCGAACAGATCCTCGGACGAGATGGTAATATCCGCGATCTCGCGCGCGATGGCGGCGCCGGTCGAAATGGCAATGCCGGCATCGGCCTCGGACAGGGCGGGGGAGTCGTTCACGCCGTCGCCGATCATGATGACCTTGCGGCCCGCGGCCTTTTCGCTGCGGACGAACGCGGCCTTGTCCTCGGGCAGGACTTCGGCGTAGACATCGTCGACGCCGACCTCAGCGGCGACGGCTTTGGCAGTCTTGCGGCTGTCGCCGGTCATCATCACGACCTTGTCGATACCGAGCTCGTGCAGCGCGCGCACGGCGGCTTTCGCCTCCTTGCGCAGCGGGTCATGAATGCAGATGACCGCGGCGAGCTCGCCCGCGATACAGAGGTACAGGTGCGAATACTCGGGCGGGAGCGATTCAAACTTGTCCTCTTCGCCCTCCGGCACGCGGCAGCCCTCGTCCTCGAAGACGAAGTGTGCGCTGCCGATGAGCACTGTTTTCTCGTCCACCATGCTCGAAATGCCGTGCGCCACGACGTACTGGACCTGAGAGTGATACTCCTCGTGCGTCAATCCGCGGTCCCTGGCCTCGGCCACGACGGCGTTGGCGATGGAATGGGGATAGTGCTCTTCGAGGCACGCGGCGAGACGGAGCATCTCGCTTTCCTCATTGCCGCCGAAGGTGACGATTCTTGCGACCTTGGGCGTGGCGTAGGTGAGCGTGCCGGTCTTGTCAAAGACGATGGTGTTCGCCTGGGCGACGGCTTCGAGGAAGCGCCCGCCCTTGACGGAGATGTGATGGCTGCTGCTCTCGCGCATGGCAGAGAGCACCGCGATAGGCATGGAGAGCTTGAGCGCACAGGAGAAGTCGACCATCAGCACGGCCAGCATCTTTGTGACGTTGCGCGTGATGAGATAGGTCAGGATCGTGCCGCCGAGCGTATAGGGTACGAGCCTGTCGGCAAGGCGCGAGGCCTTGTCCTCAGCCGTGGATTTGAGCTTTTCCGACTCTTCGATCATGCGCACGATGCGGTCATAGCGGCCGCCGCCGAGCGCCTTTTCCACGCGCACGACACACTCGCCCTCTTCGGCGACCGTGCCTGCGTAGACATAGCTGCCCTCGCGCTTGGGGACGGGCATGGACTCGCCCGTCATGGACGCCTGATTGACCATCGCCTCGCCGGAGACGACCTTGCCGTCGAGCGGGATGAGGCCGCCGGTGCGGACAACGACGCAGTCGCCCGCCTGAATATCGCCGATGGGAACGAGCGTTTCCGTCTCGCCCGTCTTGAGCCAGACGTGGTCAACGTTGAGCGACATGGCGCCCGCGAGGTCCGCAACGGACTTCTTGTGTGTCCAGTCCTCGAGAATTTCGGCGAGGCGGAGCATGAACATCACAGAGCTTGCCGTCGAGAAGTCGCCGCGCACCATCGACACGGTGACGGCGGTGGCGTCTAGCACGGCGACGGAGAGCTTGCCGTGCAGCAGTGCGGAAAGACCCTCGCGGATGTACTTGATCGAGTGATAGATGGCGAGCGCCGTGGTGACGGGGAGCGGGAAGAAGAGCTTCGAGATCACGCGGCGGATCACCGTCCACGAGAGTTTGTCTTCAAATTCACGGTTGAGTTTGCGCGTCGTATGGTCGGGGACAAGGTCCATTGTTTCGGCCTTGTCGAACGAGAACGCCGCGAGCGCGTGCACGAGCGCGGCGCGGTCCGCGCGGTAAACGATCACGGCGTCCTGCGTGCGGTCAAAGACCGAGACCTCTCGCACGCCGTCCACATTGCGCAGATAATATTCCAGGACGTCCGCCTGATGCAGCGTCATGCGGCGGCAATTCAGATGCACGCGTATGCGCCCGGCGGATTCGTGCAGAATTTTGCATTTCATAGTGTATCAATTCCTCCGAAAGTGAAAGAGAGCCGCGCGTCGCGGCTCTCCTGCGATTTATTCCTCGTCCGCTTTTTCCTCGGACGCGTCCGCAATGACTTCGGCGTCCTCTTCCGCTGCGCGGCGCTCGTTGATGTCCTTGGCGTCGGCGTAGACGTCCTCAGCATCCTCACGGACGTTCGTGACGGCCTGCATCACGCAGTCCTTGGCACGCAGCACCGCGGCGGTGGTGTGAGAGTAGACCTTTTTGGCATCCTTGCTGGAAAGGATCTTGAGGCCGGCGGTGCCGAACAGCACGCCTGCTGCAAATAAACCGAGATGTTTCATTGAAAAAACCTCCTGTTAGTATGAATTAGAGCTCTTTAACATAGTGGGAATATAACATAACGCCGTTTCAAATGCAAGTAGCGAAATGTTAAAATTTGACGAAGAATGGAAACCGCGGATTTGTTATGTTTTTTCAGATGTTCGCGCGCTCGTCCCAGAGCGTCAGCGCGCCTGATTGCAGCGTTTTCGGAACGTCGATGATGCGCTGGTTCGACGAGCCGCGAAAGCGCAGCGAGATATCGTGCAGCGCGTCCACATAGCGCCCGTCGACGAGCACATCGAGCAGTGACAGCAGTTCGTCCGTCACCTCGCAGCGTGGATACGCGGCGGGGTCGTGCAGCTCCTCCCACGTAAAGCCTGTGAACGACCAGATCGTCTTTTGCGGCAGCTCACGCCTCACGCGGCGGAGAAACGGCAGCAGCGCGCGCTGATTTTTAGGCTCGAACGGCTCGCCGCCGAGCAGCGTGAGACCGTTGATATAGTCGGGGGAGAGCAGGCGGATGAGCTCGTCCTCCGTTTCACTCGTGAAAGGCTTGCCGTAGCAGAAGTCCCACGTCTGCGGCTGAAAGCAGTTTTCGCAGTGGTTCGTACAGCCGGAGACGAACAGCGTTACGCGCACGCCAAGGCCGTTGGCGATGTCGCAGTTTTTGATCTCGCCATAGTGCATGGAAAATGACCTCCTTATCAGAAAAAGGTGGGAGCGCGGTGCGCTCCCACCTAAACAGCAATTTTATGGCGCAGCCTTACAGATGCAGCACGCGCTCTTTGATCTCCTGCGTGCGGCCCTGATTCCAGAACTGGGTGCCGATGTAGCCGCAGGTGCGGCGGGCGACGTTCATCTTGTCCTGATCGGTGTTGCCGCACTTCGGGCAGCGCCAGATGAGCTTGCCGCCCTCCTCGACGATGTCGATCTCACCGTCCCAGCCGCAGACCTGGCAGTAGTCGGACTTCGTGTTGAGCTCGGCGTAGATGATGTTGTCGTAGATGAACTTCATCACCTGCAAAACCGCTTCAAGGTTCTGCTGCATGTTGGGCACTTCGACATAGCTGATCGCGCCGCCGGGGGAGAGGTGCTGGAACTGCGCCTCGAACTTGAGCTTGGTGAACGCGTCGATCTTTTCTGTCACGTGGACGTGGTAGGAGTTCGTGATATAGCCCTTGTCCGTCACGCCCTCGATCACGCCGAAGCGCTTTTGCAGGCACTTGGCGAACTTGTAGGTCGTGGACTCGAGCGGCGTTCCGTAGAGGGAGTAGTCGATGTTCTCGGCGGTTTTCCACTCCTTGCACTTGTCGTTCATCTTCTGCATGATCGACAGGGCGAAGGGCGTTGCGCTGGGGTCGGTGTGGCTCTTGCCGGTCATGTACTTCACGCACTCGTAAAGGCCCGCGTAGCCGAGCGAGATCGTGGAATAGCCGTCGTAGAGGAGCTTGTCGATGGGCTCACCTTTTTTGAGTCTTGCGCACGCGCCGTACTGCCAGAGAATGGGCGCCGCGTCGGAGAGCGTGCCCTTCAGGCGGTCGTGACGGCAGCGCAGCGCGCGGTGGCAGAGCTCAAGACGCTCTTCAAAGATCGTCCAGAACTTTTCAATGTTGCCGCCGGAGGAGAGTGCCACGTCGGGCAGGTTGATCGTGACGACGCCCTGATTGAAGCGGCCGTAATACTTGTGCTTGCCGGGAACATAGTTGCCGGCATTCGCGATGTTGCCGACGCCCGCGTCGGTGAAGCGGTCAGGCGTCAGGAAGCTGCGGCAGCCCATGCAGGGATACACATCGCCCTTGAGCTCGAGCATCTTCTTTTCGCTGATGTAATCGGGCACCATGCGGCGCGCCGTGCACTTGGCGGCGAGCTGTGTGAGGTAATAATACGGCGAGTCGTCGTGAATGTTGTCCTCTTCGAGCACGTAGATGAGCTTGGGGAAGGCGGGTGTGACCCACACGCCCTGCTCGTTTTTGACGCCCTGATAGCGCTGCTCGAGCATTTCCTCGATGATGACGGCAAGGTCGCGCTTTTCCTGCTCGCTTCTCGCCTCGTTGAGGTACATGAAAACGGTGATGAACGGTGCCTGACCGTTCGTGGTCAGAAGCGTCACGACCTGATACTGGATGGTCTGCACGCCGCGGCGAATCTCCTCGCGCAGGCGCTTTTCGACGATTTCGGTGATCTTGTCCTCCGTGGGGTCGACGCCGAGGGCCTCGACCTCGGCGAGCACCTGCTTTCTGATCTTCTGGCGCGATACGTCGACAAAGGGGGCAAGGTGCGTCAGCGAGATGGACTGGCCGCCGTACTGGTTCGAGGCGACCTGCGCGACGATCTGCGTCGCGATATTGCACGCGGTCGCGAACGAATGTGGGCGCTCGATGAGGGTTCCCGTGATGACGGTGCCGTTTTGCAGCATGTCCTCCAGGTTCACAAGGTCGCAGTTGTGCATGTGCTGGGCGTAGTAGTCCGTGTCGTGGAAGTGGATGATGCCCTCTTCATGCGCCTTGACGATATCCTCGGGCAAGAGCAGACGGTTCGTCAGATCGCGGCTCACCTCGCCGGCCATATAGTCGCGCTGGGTGGAGTTGACGACGGGGTTCTTGTTGGAATTCTCCTGCTTGGCCTCTTCGTTGTTGCACTCGATGAGGGAGAGAATTTTGTCGTCCGTCGTGTTGCTCTTGCGCACGAGCGAGCGGTTGTAGCGATAAGTGATGTAGCGCTTAGCGACCTCGAACGCGCCGTGCGCCATGATCTGGTGCTCGACAAAGTCCTGGATCTCCTCGACCGTGGGTGCGCGGCCCAGACTCTGGCAGGAGAACTCCACGCTCTCGGCGATGCGCTGGATCTGGACGGGCGTCATGCGAGCCTCCTCGTCCACAACGTCGTTAGCCTTAGTCACTGCGGCGATGATCTTGACGATATCAAATTCTACTTCTGCGCCGTTGCGCTTGATAACTCTCATGTATTCCCGTCTCCTCTTCTTTTGGTGTGTCCTTTACATAACACTATATCTTGTGGTGACCTTCATAACAGCAAACTAATTATTGCACATGAGACTCAACATTGCAAGTCCTAAGTGCTGAAAAAAGGAAACAATATCAGAGCCTCAACTTTGGACACTATTGACGAAACACCTTGAATGAAGCGGAATAGCGCATTATTTCAATTTGACGCAAAAATCAACAAGACATAAGTAATGCTAATGATAGCTATGCAAAATTAACTCTTTTCATGGGCGGAAAATGTGACTATAATAACTCGGTTGAAAAATTTGAGCAGGACTCGCAGAGCGGGCCCGCTCCGGATCGGAGGATCAATACAATGGCAAATTGCGCGATCGTAGGCATCAACTGGGGTGATGAAGGCAAGGGCCGCATGGTCGACTACCTCACGGACCACTATGACGTAGTCGTCCGCTATCAGGGCGGCGGCAACGCGGGCCACACTGTGGTGAATGAAAAGGGCAAGTTTGCCCTGCACCTGCTGCCGAGCGGCATTTTCCGCGACGGCGTTGTCAACATTCTGGGCAACGGCGTGGCGCTGGACTGCGAAAACCTGCTCAAGGAGATGGAGACGCTGCGCGCCGCGGGCGTTATCATCACGCCGGAGAATCTGAAGGTCAGCGACCGCGCGTCGCTGCTGCTGCCCTGGCACCGCGAGCTCGACGCGCTCGAGGAAGCGCGCCTTGCCGACAAGAAGTACGGCTCGACCAAGCAAGGCATCGCGCCGTTCTATGGCGACAAGTACCAGAAAAAGACCGTGCAGGCGGGGGAACTCCTGCACCCCGAGCACTTAAAGGAGCACCTTGCCGACCTTCTTGAGTGGAAGAACCTGATGCTCCAGAAGATCTACGGCGCAAAGGGCTACACGATGGACGAGCTTATGGCGTGGGTCAACACCTACTGCGGCGCCATCAAGCCCTACATCACCGACACCGGCCGTTTCCTGAGAAACGCGCAGAAGGAGGGCAAGTCCATTCTCTTTGAAGCCCAGCTCGGCGCGCTGCGCGACCTGGACTACGGCATCTATCCCTACACCACCTCTTCGAATGCCGTTGCGGCGTATGCGCCCGTCGGCTCGGGCCTTCCCACGGCGAAGCTCGACGAGGTCGTGGGCGTGGTGAAGGCGTACTCTTCCTGCGTGGGCGAGGGCCCGTTCGTCTGCGAGTGGTTCGGCGAAGGGGCGCAGCAGTTGCGCGACGCGGGCGCGGAGTACGGCGCGAAGACCGGCAGACCCCGCCGCGTCGGCCCCATCGATCTGGTCGCGACGCGCTACGGCGTGGAGACGCAGGGCGCGACGAACATCGCCCTGACGAAGCTCGATGTCCTGAGCTACATGGACAAGATCCCCGTCTGCGCACACTATGAATTAAACGGCGAGCAGACCGACGACTTCCCGTTCCCCGTGCTGCTGCAGGACGCCAAGCCCGTCGTCGAGTATCTGCCCGGCTGGCAGTGCGACATCTCCGGCGCGCGTAATTGGGAGGACCTTCCCGAAGCCGCCCGCAGCTACGTCGAATACGTTGAAAAGGCCATCGGCTGCCACATCGGCTTCGTCTCCGTCGGCGCGGAGCGCGAGAGCCTCATCATCCGTTGACACACCAAAGTAAAGAGGGGACGAAGGCCCCCTCTTTACTTTTCTATTGCAACTTTGCTTCATTCTATATAAAATACGAACAGCGACCGCTGAGAAAGAAAAGGAGAACCCTATGCGCAAGGATATTTACGAGTCCCCGCTTTCGTCCCGCTATGCGTCCGAATACATGCTGCACCTCTTTTCCCCCGACATGCGCTTCCAGACGTGGCGCAGACTGTGGGTGGCGCTTGCCCGCGCCGAGCACGAGCTGGGCCTGCCGATCACGCAGGAGCAGGTCGACGAGCTCGCCGCGCACATCACCGACATCGACTACGAGGTCGCCGAAAAGCGCGAGCACGAGGTGCGCCACGACGTGATGGCGCATGTGTACGCGTACGGCAAGGCGGCGCCTTCCGCCGCCGGCATCATCCACCTCGGCGCGACGAGCTGCTATGTGACGGACAACGCTGATTTGGTGCTCTATCGCGACGGCCTCAAATACCTGAGAGGGCAGCTTCTCAGCGTGATGGTGAATCTTGCGGCATTTGCCCGCGAATACGCCGCCACGCCGACGCTCGGCTATACGCACTATCAGCCCGCGCAGCCCGTGACGATCGGCAAGCGCGCGACGCTGTGGATGCAGGACTTCCGCTCGGACCTTGAAGAGCTTGATTTTGTCATCGGCTCGATGCGCTTCCTCGGCTGCCGCGGCACGACGGGCACGGAGGCGAGCTTTGTCGACCTCTTCGAGGGCGACGGTGACAAGGTCGACGAGATGAACCGCCGCATCGCCGCGGAGTTCGGCTTTGAAAAGTGCTTCTCTGTCAGCGGCCAGACCTATCCGAGAAAGGCCGACAGCCGCATTCTGAATGTGCTCTCTTCCATCGCACAGAGCGCCTACCGCATGGCGAACGACATTCGCCTGCTCCAGCACGACCGCCAGGTCGAAGAGCCGTTTGAAAAGAACCAGATCGGCTCGTCCGCGATGCCCTATAAGCGAAACCCCATGCGCTCCGAGCGCATCTGCTCGCTCAGCCGCTACCTGATGGCCGATGCGGCCAACGCGCCGATGACGGCCTCGACCCAGTGGCTCGAGCGCACGCTCGACGACTCGGCCAACCGCCGCATCTCGCTGCCGGAGGGCTTCCTCTGCGCCGACGCGGTGCTGCGCCTGTGCCAGAGCGTGACGAACGGCCTGCATGTGAACGAAAAGATCGTCGAGCGCACGCTGCGCGAGTATCTGCCGTTCCTTGCGACCGAGAACATCATGATGGAGGCCGTCAAGCGCGGCGGCGACCGTCAGGAACTGCACGAGAAGATCCGCCAGCACTCCATGGCCGCGACCGCCCGCATGAAAGAGGGCGAGCCGTGCGACCTCTTAGACCGCCTCGCGGGCGACCCCGCGTTCGGCATGACGCGCGAGGAGCTCGATCAGGTCATGGAGCCCAAGCTCTACATCGGCCGCTGCGAGCAGCAAGTGCTGCGCTTCCTCGACGAGTGCGCGCCGCTTTTGCGCGACGCCGCCGCGGAGGATGGCGCGATCGACCTGTAAGCGGGCAGAAATTGAGAATGATCCCTGAGCGGGAGAGATGGACGAGCCATCTCTCTCGCTTCTTTTTTTCACCTGAAAAAATGTGCGGCGGCGCGCGTTGCCTTGGCAAAAGCGGGCAGAATACCAGTAAGTGAACAAATTGTAAAGGGTGTACGTTCCTATACAAAAGGTAGCGAGTGTCCATGGATTCGGGTATCGAAGTGTGCTATAAAGAAGCTGTATAGAAAAATGCACAAAACGATCACTAAATTGCATGACGTATTTGAAAAATAAATATTGATTTATTTATTGAAACAATCTATAATATGAAAAAGCTGCGGCGGGAAACATTTTCCCGCCGCAGTGCTAAAAGAGGTGAACGACAACATGGCAATGGAAGAATTACAGCAGGTGCAGGAGCTCGAAAAAGAGCTTGCAGCGCAGTATGCCGCCGCACAGGCGGACGCCAAGCGCCGCATCGCCGTTGAGCAGCGCGCCGCTGCCCGAGAGATCGAGGACAGCCGCCGCAACGCCGACGTGGAGGTGCGGCAGCTGATGGCGGAGGCCGAGCAGCGCGCCGGTGAGGAGACGGAAAAGATCCTCGCCAGGGCGCGCACGGAATGCGAAAAGATGCAGAGCGCGGCGCGCGCAAACCTTGAGCGTGCGGCGCAGTGGATCGCGGAAGAGGTTGTGAACGACAAATGGCAATCGTAGCAATGAAGCATCTCCGCCTCCTCGGCATGGAGAGCGAGCGCGAGGCGCTGCTCAAGGCCATGCAGGACATGGAGTGCGTGGAGATCTCAAGTATCGACGGAAGCGAAGAGGCACTGAAATCAGGCTTTGCCAAGCCCGACGACAAGGCGCTGATGAGCGCGCAGGAAGCGTCGCGTGCGTACCGCACGGCGCTTGCCTCGCTCGACCGCTTTGCGCCGGAGAAAAAAGGCATGTTCCGCAAGCGGCAGGGCGTTTCCCGCGCGGCGTTTTTCAGCGCCGAGAGCGAGGAAAATGCCCGCACCGCGGCGGAGACGATCAACAAGGACACACGCCGCCTCGGCGAAATCGAGAGCGAGCGCACGAAAAATGAGGCGCTGCGAGCGACTCTTGCCCCGTGGCTGACGGTCGATGTGCCGCTCGGCGGCGCGGACGGCGCGCTTTCGGTGTTCTTTGGCACGGTGGGCCTGAATGTGACGAACGATGCGCTCAAAGCGCTGGCCGATTCGCTGGACGGGCTTCTCACCTGGCAGCAGGCCTCGAGCGACAGGTCGCTGCGATATCTTCTCGTGATGTGTCACGGGAGCGTGAAGGAGCGGGCGCTGAGCGCGCTGCGCGACCTCGGGTTTTCGACCGTGAGCTTTCGCGGCATGACCGGCACGGCGAAGGAAAACGACAAGGCGCTTGCGGAAAATCTCGCTGCGCTCGAAAAAGAGCGGCAGGAGATCGAACAGCGCATTGCGGGCCTTGGAGGCAAGCGGGAGGCGCTCTTGGAAGCGAGCGACCGCGCGGCCATCGCGCTGCGGCGCGAGGAGGCGAAAAGCCGCCTCGTCGGCACGGATAAGGTCTTCTTATTGGAAGGCTGGCTGCCTGCCGACCGCTGCGCCGCGCTTGAAAAAGCGCTCGAGCCGTTTACCTGCGCGATCGAAACGCGCGAGCCGACAGAGGACGAGTACCCGCAGGTGCCGGTGCAGCTCAAAAACAACAAGCTGACGCGGCCGCTCAATATGGTCACGGAGATGTATTCGCTCCCGGCCTACGGCACGCTTGACCCGAACCCGCTGATGGCGCCGTTTTTCATTTTGTTCTACGGCATTATGATGGCGGATATGGGCTATGGCTTACTCATGATGATCGCCTCGGTCATCATCAGCAAAAAATACCGGCCCAAGGGCACGAGCGGCGAGCTGTTCAGCCTGCTCGGCCTCTGCGGCATCAGCACGTTCATCATGGGCGCGCTGACAGGCGGATTTTTCGGCGATTTCCTCACGCAGCTCGTCGCCATCGTTAGCCCCGGCACGGTCTTCGCGCTGCCGAAGCTCTTCGACCCGCTCGACGATCTGACGATGATCCTGATCGGCTCGATGGCGCTCGGCATGGTGCAGATCGTCACCGGCATGGCCATCAGTTTGATCGAAAAGTGCAAGCGGAAGAAATTCCTCGACGCCTTTTTCGAGGAGATCACGTGGTGGATCGTGTTTGTCGGCATCGCGCTTCTGGCGCTCGGCAAGGGTGCGGCGGTGCTGTATGTCGGATGCGCGCTGGTGCTGCTCGGTCCCATCGTGCAGGGCAAAGGCTGGGGCAAGCTCACGGGCGTGTTCGGCTCACTCTATAACCACGTGACAGGCTACTTCGGCGACATTTTGTCCTACACGCGACTGATGGCCCTGATGCTTGCGGGCAGCGTGATCGCGCAGGTGTTCAACATGCTCGCGGCGATGCCGGGGAACGTGATCGCGTTCATCATCATCTCGATGCTCGGCAACGCGATGAACTTCGGACTCAATCTCCTCGGCTGCTACGTGCACGATCTGAGATTGCAGTGCTTGGAATTTTTCAACAAGTTCTACGTCGACGGCGGAAAGCCCTTCCGCCCCATGACGCTGGACACGGAATATGTCGATTTACAGTAAATTGCAGAAAAAACGGAAAAACCGTAAGGAGGATAAAAAATGGGTATCTTTGAACTGACGACGGGCGGCGCCATCGGTATGCTGGGCGCGGGTCTTGCTGTTTGCCTCGCGGGCGCGGGCAGCGCACGCGGCACGGGTCTTGCCGGCGAGGCCGGCACGGGTCTTCTCTGCGAGGATCCGAGCAAATTCGGTAAAGTGATGATCCTGCAGGTCATCCCCGGCACGCAGGGCCTGTACGGCCTGGTCATCGGCTTCCTCTGCCTGATGCGCATGGGCGTGCTGAACGGCACGTATGTCGATATGTCGCTTCAGGAGGGCCTTCGTTACTTCGCGGCCTGCATGCCCATCGCCATCGGCGGCGGCATTTCGGCAGTTGCGCAGGGCCGCGTCGCCGCGGGATCGATCAACATCTTGGCGCGCCAGCCTGAACACTGGTCAAAGGGCATGGTGCTGTGCATCGTGGTCGAGTTCTACGCGATCCTTTCGCTACTGGCGTCGATCATGATGCTGCTCAACATCGGCTGACGCGCCCACGGAAAGGCGGAAACGCAATGAACGGAATGGAAAAGATCACCGCGCGCATGAAAGAGGATGCGGCGCGCTCGCTGAGCGAGCTGAATGCGCAGACCGAACAGGAGCTCCGGCGCATCCGCGAGGAGAGTGCCGCACGCGCGGAAAAAGAGCGCGAGACGGCGGGCGGGCGCGCGCATCTCGCCGCGCAGGAGCGCTATGAGCGCCTCTGCTCCGCGGCGGAGATGGAGACACGCAAGCTGACGCTCAGCGCCAAGCAGAAAGTGCTCGCCGAGACCTACGATCGCGCGCTGGAGATTCTCTGCTCCATGCCGCGCGAGGAGTACCTTTCGCTGTTGGTTCGCCTGCTGAAAGCGGCGGGCGGCAAGGGCGACGAGAAAATCGCCCTGAGCGCAAAGGACCGCGATGAGATCGGCGAAACGCTCGTCGAGCGAGCGAACAAGGAGCTGAACGCGCACTATACGCTTGCGGGCGAAGCGGCAGATATCCGCGCGGGCCTCGTGCTTATAAGTAAAGAATGCGACGTGAACTGCTCGTTTGAAACGCTTCTCGCCCTTTCGCGCGAGAAGACCGAGCGCGGCGCGGCAAAGCTCCTCTTCGCGGAATAAGGAGGGGATCGGATGCAGCAGTATCGGGATACGGACTACGCAGCGGTCTCCGCGGCGCTGCATGCGCGCGAGGCGAAGCTCCTGACGCAGGCGATGGCCGAGCGGATGATCGACGCCGCCACGCCGGAAGAGAGCTACAAGACGCTTTTGGAATGCGGCTACGCGCCGCTTGAGCGATGCACGCTCGAAAATGTGGAACACGCGCTCTCGCAGGCGCGCAGAGAGCTCTACCGCGAGGTGAGCGTGCTGGCACCGGACAAGCGCATCATCGAGCTCTTTCAGATCAAGTACGACTATCACAACGCAAAGCTCGCACTCAAGAGCAAGCGCACCGGCGAGGACGTCTCCCGCCTTGCGATGGACTGCGGCCGCTTCGACGCGCAGAAGGTGCTTCGCGGCGAGACGAGCGCGGTTTCCGCGGCGATGAGCCGCGCGATGGCGCAGGCGGAGAGCGAAGCGAGCCACAGCGGCGATGTCCGCATGGCGGAGCTGCTGCTCGATCGCGCCTGCTACGAGGAGATGAGCGCGCTCGCAAGCGAGACGGGCAGCACGTTTTTGAAGGACTATGTCGCCTTGCAGATCGACGCGGTCAACCTGCGTACGCTCGTGCGCGCACGGCGCATGGGCTGCGAGGACAATGTGCTTGCTGCGGCGATGCTGCCGGGCGGACACATTCCGGCGGGTCAGCTCAAAGGCGCGCGCGGCGATCATTTATCGTCGCTCACACACGGCACGCCGCTTGACAGCGCGGGCGAGCTCGCGGCCAAACTGCTTGACAGCGGCGGGGGCCTGACGGAATTTGAGCGCGCGTGCGACGATGCGCTCATGTCCTATTTGCAGCGGGCGAGGCGCACGCCGTTCGGCCCCGAGGTCGTGGCGGGCTATCTTGGCGCGAAAGAGGCGGAGTTCACCGCCGTGCGCACCATTTTATCCGGCAAGATCGCGGGCATCGCGGCGGAGGACATCCGCGCGCGGCTGCGCATGAGTTATCTCTAAGGGAGGCGGCAGCATGAATAAGATCGGAGTTATCGGCGGGCGCGACAGCGTTTTGGGCTTCCGCGCCCTTGGGCTCGACACCTGCATCGCGGAAAACGGCGAGCAGGCGAAAGCCGCCCTCCACCGCATGGCGAAGGAGAACTACGCCATCATCTATATCACCGAACACCTCGCCGCGCAGATCCCCGCGGAGATCGAGCGTCGGCGCGAGGATGTTTCGCCCGCCGTCATCCTCATCCCGGGCAGGGAGGGGAGCCTCAGCATCGGCACAGCGGGCGTGCACGCGGCCGCGGAAAAGGCCGTCGGCGCGGACATTTTGTAAAAAAGGAGCAAAAGCCTTATGGGAAAGATCGTTAAGGTCTCCGGCCCGCTGGTCGTGGCGTCGGGACTTTCGGAAGCGAATATGGCGGATGTCGTCCGCGTGGGCGAGCAGCACCTCATCGGCGAAATTCTGACGATGAGCGGCGATTCCGCCGCCATTCAGGTGTATGAAGAGACCTCGGGCCTCGGCCCGGGGGCAGAGGTCGTGACGACCGGCGCGCCGCTGTCTGTTGAGCTCGGCCCCGGTTTGATCGAGAATATTTACGACGGCATCCAGCGCCCGCTGGAGGTCATCCGCCAGAAGACGGGCGGCAACTTCCTGCCGCGCGGCGAGGAGGTCCCCGCGCTCGACCGCGAGAAGAAGTGGGACTTCACCGCTGTCGCCAAGGTGGGAGACCACCTGATCGGCGGCGACGTGCTCGGCACGGTGCAGGAGACGCCGTCGATCCTGCACAAGATCATGATGCCGCCCAAGATGAGCGGCACTGTGAAGGAGATCAAGTCCGGCAGCTTCACTGTGGAGGACGTCGTCGCTGTTATTGAGACCGACAAGGGCGAGACGAAGGAGCTCACGATGATCCAGAAGTGGCCTGTTCGTGTGGGCCGTCCCTACACGAAGAAGTACCCGCCCGTCACGCCGCTCCAGTCCGGCCAGCGCATTGTGGATACGTTCTTTCCCGTAGCCAAGGGCGGCACGGCGGCGATCCCGGGCCCGTTCGGCAGCGGCAAGACCGTCATGCAGCATGCGCTTGCCAAGTGGGCGGACGTGGATCTCGTCGTTTACATCGGCTGCGGCGAGCGCGGCAACGAGATGACCGACGTTCTGCGAGAATTCCCCGAGCTCATCGACCCGCGCACGGGCGAGAGTCTGATGAAGCGCACGGTGCTGATCGCTAACACCTCGGATATGCCGGTCGCGGCGCGCGAAGCGAGCATCTACACCGGTATCACCATCGCCGAATACTTCCGTGACATGGGCTACGCCGTCGCAGTCATCGCGGACTCGACCTCCCGCTGGGCGGAGGCCCTGCGCGAAATGTCGGGCCGTCTCGAGGAGATGCCCGGTGAAGAGGGCTATCCTGCGTACCTGTCCTCGCGCCTCGCGCAGTTCTATGAGCGCGCGGGCGTGGTCGAATGCCTCGGCAGCGACGAGCGGCAGGGCAGCCTGACCGCCGTCGGCGCGGTCTCGCCTCCGGGCGGTGACCTCTCCGAGCCTGTCTCGCAGGCGACGATGCGCATCGTCAAGGTCTTCTGGGCACTGGATTCGTCACTTGCCTACCGACGCCACTTCCCGGCCATCAACTGGCTGAATTCCTATTCGCTCTATCTCGATTCCCTGCGCCCGTGGTACAGCGAGCACCTGGGACACGAATTCCTCGAAAACCGCGAGTGGGCCATGGCGATGCTGCAGGAGGAATCGAACCTCAACGAGATCGTGCAGCTCGTCGGCAAGGATTCGCTCAGCGCGAAGGACCAGATCACGCTTGAGGTCGCGCGTATGATCCGCGAGGACTTTTTGCAGCAGAACTCGTTTGCCGACAACGACGCCTATTCCGAGTACGACCGTCAGGCGCGCATGCTGGCGATGATCCGCCAGTACGACACGCAATGCCTGAGCGCCGCCGAGCGCGGCGGGAATTTAAGCGAGCTCTTCGCCATCCCCGCGCGCGAGAAGATCGGACGCGCCAAGGGCGTGCCCGCCGACCAGTATAAGGACGCCTATGCGAACCTGCTCGTCGAGATGGAAGAGCAGATCGCCGCGATCGCTGAGAAAGGAGAGAAAGAAGAATGATCCGTGAATATAAGACGATCCGCGAAATTTCCGGCCCTCTGATGGTCGTGGACCATGTGCAGGGCGTCACGTATGACGAGCTGGCAGAGATCGTCCTCTCCGACGGCAGCACGCGCCGCTGCAAGGTGCTCGAGGTCAACGGCGACCGCGCGGTCGTGCAGCTGTTTGAAGCGTCGGCGGGCATCAACCTCGCCGATTCGCGCATCCGCTTTTTGGGCCATCCGCTCCAGCTCGCCGTGTCGCGCGACATGCTGGGCCGCGTCTTCAACGGTATGGGTCAGCCCATCGACGGCGGCCCCGAGATCATCGCCGACGAGCACCGCGACATCAACGGCCTTGCGATGAACCCCGCGGCGCGCAACTACCCCAACGAGTTCATCCAGACCGGCATTTCAAGCATCGACGGCCTCAATACCCTTGTCCGCGGACAAAAGCTGCCGATCTTCTCCGGCTCGGGCCTGCCGCACGCGCAGCTGGCCGCGCAGATCGCGCGACAGGCGAAGGTGCTGGACGGCGAGAGCAACTTTGCTGTTGTCTTTGCCGCCATCGGCATCACATTTGAAGAATCTGAGTTCTTCGTCAACGAATTCAAGCGCACCGGCGCCATCGACCGCACGGTGCTGTTCACGAACCTTGCCAACGACCCCGCGGTCGAGCGTATCGCGACGCCGCGCATGGCGCTGACCGCCGCAGAATATCTCGCCTTCGACTGCGGTATGCACGTGCTCGTCATTCTGACGGATATCACGAACTACGCAGAAGCCCTGCGCGAGATCAGCGCGGCGAAAAAGGAGGTCCCCGGCCGCCGCGGCTATCCCGGCTACCTCTACACCGACCTTGCGACGATGTACGAGCGCGCGGGCCGTCAGGTGGGCAAGGACGGCTCGATCACGATGATCCCCATCCTGACGATGCCCGAAGACGACAAGACCCACCCCATCCCCGACCTGACGGGCTATATCACCGAGGGGCAGATCATCCTTTCGCGCGAGCTGTACCGCCGCGGTATCAATCCGCCGGTCGATGTGCTGCCGAGCCTTTCCCGACTCAAGGACAAGGGCATCGGCGCGGGCAAGACGCGCGAGGACCATTCCGGCACGATGAACCAGCTCTTCGCGGCCTATGCCACCGGTAAAGAGAACAAGGAGCTCATGTCGATCCTCGGCGAGGCGGCGCTGAGCCCGACTGATTTACTCTACGCCAAGTTTGCCGACGAGTTTGAAAAGCGCTATGTCGCGCAGGGCACGGACGAGAACCGCTCCATTGAGCAGACGCTCGACCTCGGCTGGGAGCTTTTATCCCTTCTGCCGCGCAGCGAGCTCAAGCGCATCAAACCGGAGTATATCGACAAGTATCTCAAAAAGGAAGAGTAAGGGGGGAGAAAAGTGCCTACGACCACTGTTAATCCCACCCGCATGGAGCTCACGCGCCTCAAGGGGCGGCTGCGCACCGCCCAGCGTGGGCACAAACTTCTCAAGGACAAGCGCGACGAGTTGATGAAGCAGTTCATGGAGGTCGTGCGCGAGGACTTAGCGCTGCGGCAGAAGGTGGAGCAGTCGCTTGCACGCGCCTACGGCTCGTTCACCGTGGCGAGCGCGCTGATGTCGCCGGAAATGCTTGAGCAGGCGCTATTGTGCCCCAAGCAGAGCGTTTCGCTCGAAACGGGCACGGAGAACGTGATGAGCGTCGAGGTGCCGCGCTATGAGTTCAAGCTCGCGAGCGAGGACGGCGGGAATATTTATCCGTACGGCTTCGCCCAGACGAGCGGCGAGCTCGACGACGCGGTGCGCGAGCTCGGCGACATTCTGCCCGACCTGCTCCGCCTTGCCGAGGTCGAGAAGGCCACGCAGCTGCTCGCCGCCGAGATCGAGCGCACGAGACGGCGCGTCAACGCGCTCGAATACGTCAAAATTCCGCAGATGCAGCAAAACATCAAGTATATCACGATGAAGCTCGATGAAAACGAGCGTGCCAACACGATCCGACTGATGAAGGTCAAGGACATCATCCTGAAAGAGGCCATCGAAGAGCGCCGCGAGACCGACAAGGCCGAGGGCGCGGACGTGTGAATGGCGAAAGTTGTCAAAACACTTGAGCGGAGTAAAGCAAAACCCATCCGTTTTGTATAATTTGTCGGTTGACATTTTCGGTTAAGGATCCTATACTGAGACCAACAAAGTTCCACGAACGGAGAAACAACACAAGATGAAGAGCATTTTCGTTTTTGCATACTATTATTACTTTACTATGGATTCGTAGTAAGGCTAATTTGTGATGCAAAGATGCAAAAAGGCTCTGAAAAGAGATTGCTTGATGCGGCACAGGTTAGACCTGTGCCGCATTTTTTCGTTGTGGCGATATTTCACGGTCAATAAGGAGGAAATTATTATGATCGTCGTACTCAAGCGTGGCGCAGAACAGGACAAGCGCGAGCAGCTTATCAACTGGCTCAAAAATCAGGGCCTTGGCGTGCACATCTCCGAGGGCGAGTACCAGACCGTGCTGGGCCTGATCGGCGACACGGCGCGCGTCGACATGGACCTGATCGAGAGTTTGAGCATCGTCGACTCCGTCAAGCGCGTGACAGAGCCCTTCAAGTGCTGCAACCGCAAGTTCCATCCCGACGACATGATCGTGCAGGTGGGCGACGTCAAGGTCGGCGGCGGAAACTTCTGCATGATCGCGGGCCCGTGCTCGGTCGAATCCGAAGAGCAGATCGTCGCGGTCGCCAAGGCCGTGAAGGCCTCGGGCGCGAACATGCTGCGCGGCGGCGCATTCAAGCCCCGCACTTCTCCTTATGATTTCCAGGGCCTCAAGGCCGAGGGCATCGAGCTGCTGAAGATCGCCCGTCAGGAGACCGGCCTTCCCATCGTCACCGAGATCATGGGCACGAATTACCTGCCGCTCTTTGAGGATGTGGACGTCATTCAGGTCGGCGCGCGCAATATGCAGAACTTCGACCTGCTGCGCGAGCTCGGCAAGCTGAGAAAGCCCATCCTCTTAAAGCGCGGCCTCGCCAGCACGCTCAAGGAGCTTTTAATGAGCGCGGAGTACATCATGGCCGGCGGCAACGAGCAGGTCATCCTCTGCGAGCGCGGCATTCGCACCTACGACGACTACATGAGAAACACGCTCGACCTTGCGGCTGTGCCGATGCTCAAGGAGCTCACGCACCTGCCGGTCATCGTCGACCCCAGCCACGCGACCGGCATTGCGCGCCTCGTGCGCCCGATGGCACTGGCTGCTGCCGCCTGCGGCTCTGACGGCCTCATCATCGAGGTGCACAACGACCCCATTCATGCGCTGTGCGACGGCGCGCAATCCCTGCGCCCCGAGCAGTACGATGACCTCGCCAAGGCTGTGCGCCGCGTGAGAGAGGCGGTGGCAGAATGACCGCCGGCATCGTCGGCCTCGGCCTGATCGGCGGCTCGCTTGCCAAGGCATACCACGAGGCGGGCGAGCGTGTGCTCGCCCACGACATCGACCGCGATGTCTTGTCGTTCGCCGTCATCAGCGGCGCGGTGGACGAGGCGCTGACGGACGAGACGATGGCAGAGTGCGATGTCATCCTGCTGGCCGTCCGACCCGCGGCGGCGGTCGAATGGCTCAAAAATCACGCGGCAAAGATCGACAAGCACACGGTCGTCATCGACTGCTGTGGCACCAAGCGCAAGGTATGCGCGGCGTGCTTCCCAATCGCCGAGCAGTACGGCATTACGTACCTTGGCGGTCACCCAATGGCGGGCACGCAGTTCTCGGGCTTCAAGTACGCCAAGGCGAACCTCTTCGTGGGCGCGCCGATGGTGCTCGTGCCGCCGCGTTTTGACGACATTGAATTACTCAGCCATGTGAAAGACCTGCTCTCGCCCGCGGGCTTTGGGAGCTACTCCGTCACAACCGCCGAGCAGCACGACGAGATGATCGCCTTCACCTCGCAGCTGGCGCATGTGGCGTCCAACGCCTACATCAAGAGCCCCACAGCGAAAAAGCACAAGGGCTTTTCCGCCGGCAGCTACAAGGATATGACGCGCGTTGCCTGGCTCGCGCCGCACATGTGGGCGGAGCTCTTCATGGAAAACAAGGAATTCCTGCTCAAGGAGATCGACTGCTACATCGAGCACCTGAGCGAATACAAGACCGCCATGGAACATGACGACGAAGAGACCCTTATCCGACTTCTGGACGAGGGCAAGAAGAGAAAGGAAGAGGTGGACGGCTGATGCGAAGCATCCATATCAAGGCCTCGCGCGAATACGACGTGCTGGTCGAGCACGGCTTACTCGACCGCGCGGGCGAGCTTCTCCGGGAGGTCAGCGCCCCCGGCATGGCCGCCATCGTGTCGGACGACACGGTCTACGCGCTCTACGGCGAGCGCACGATCAAGGCCCTTGAAAAGGCGGGCTACCGTGTGCACTCTTTCACATTCCCCGCGGGCGAGGGGAGCAAGAACCTCTCGACCTACGCCGATGTGCTGCACTTCCTCGGTGAGCACCGCTTCAGCCGCAGCGACGTGGTCGTTGCGCTCGGCGGCGGCGTGGTGGGCGACCTCGCGGGCTTTGCCGCGGCGACGTATCAGCGCGGCATGGGCTTTGCCCAGATCCCGACGACGCTGCTGGCCGCGGTCGATTCGTCCGTCGGCGGCAAGACCGCCGTCGACCTGCCCACGGGCAAGAATCAGGCGGGCAGCTTCTATCAGCCCTGCATCGTGATCTGCGATCCCAACACGCTCGAAACGCTGCCCGAGGAGCAGTACCGCTGCGGCTGCGCCGAGATCATCAAGTATTCGATGCTCGGCAATGCAGCGTTCTTTGAAGAACTCTACAAAACGCCCGTGCGTGAGCAGTACGAGCACGTCATCGAGGTCTGCGTGCAGATGAAGCGCGACATCGTCGGCGCGGACGAGTACGACCTCGGCCGCCGCCGCACGCTGAACTTGGGCCACACGTTTGGTCACGCGGTGGAGCAGTGCAGCGATTTTTCTCTTCTGCACGGCGAGGCGGTCGCCATCGGCATGGCGACGGTCACGCGCGCGGCAGTCAAGCGCGGCATTTGCGGCGAAGAGACGCTGGCGCGCCTGCTCGACATTCTGCGCCGCTATGGTCTGCCGACCGAGACGGGATATCCGCTCGACAAGCTCTATGAGGCCGAGCTCGTCGACAAGAAGATTTCCGGCGGCAAGATGCACCTCATCGTGCCGGAAAAGATCGGTCAGGTGCGCATGGAGACGATCCCCGTCGAAGCCCTGCGCGACTGGATGCAGGACGGTGGCATCCGATGAAGAGAACTATCACGCCCGGCGCGCGCACGGGATGTGTGCGCATCCCGGCATCCAAATCGCAGGCGCACCGGCTGCTGATCTGCGCGGCGCTCGGCGAGGAGAAGACCGAGGTCGTCTGCGACGGCATTTCCGCCGATATCGCGGCCACGGCGAAGTGCCTGAGCGCGCTCGGCGCGAAAATTGAAGAAATGGAGACGGGCTTTCTCGTCTCTCCGATCAAAAAAGTGCCCGAGGGGCGCTGCGACCTCTACTGCGGCGAGAGCGGGTCGACGCTGCGCTTCCTGCTGCCCATCGTCGGCGCGCTCGGCGCACAGGCGGTATTCCACCGCGAGGGGCGGCTGCCCCAGCGCCCGCTCGCCCCGCTGGATAGCGTTTTAAAAGAGCATGGCATGACGCTCCGCGAGGACGGCGACCTGCTGTATTGCAGTGGACAGCTGATCGGGGGAAACTATACGATCGCAGGCAATGTGTCCTCTCAATATATTTCGGGCCTTCTCATGGCGCTGCCGCTGCTGATCAGAGACAGTCTTCTTATGGTGTCCGGCCCGCTGGAATCCGCGGCTTACGTCGCCATGACGGAGGATGCACTTCAGCTTTCCAAGCTGACCATCCCCAAAATGGGGGCGATGTGGACGATTCCCGGTCAGCAGAGATGTCATCTGCCGAAGCGCACGGTCGTCGAGGGCGACTGGTCGAACACGGCGTTCTTCCTCTGCATGGGTGCGCTGTCGAAAGAGGGTGTGACCGTCGAGGGGCTGAATTTGCAGTCCTCGCAGGGCGACCGCGGCGTGCTGGACGTTTTGCGCCGGTTCGGCGCGGAAGTCACGGAGCACGGCGACGCCGTGACGGTCAGGCGCGGTGCGCTGCATGGCGTGATGATCGATGCCGCGCCCATCCCCGACCTCATCCCCGTGCTGAGTGTCGTTGCGTCGGTCGCAGAGGGGGAGACGCGAGTCGAAAACGCCTACCGGCTGCGGCTCAAGGAGTCTGACCGCCTCAAGAGCACGGCAGATCTCCTGCGCGCGCTCGGCGGACGAGTTGAAGAACAGAAAGAAGACGGCCTTGTCATCACGGGCGTTCCCGCGCTGCACGGCGGCGCGGTCGAAACGCAGAACGACCATCGCCTCGCGATGTCTGCCGCCACGGCGGCCTGCGCCGCGACGGGCGAGATCACAGTCGACAACGACGGCTGCGTGGCAAAGTCCTATCCCCGCTTTTGGGAGGATTTTGGCAGCTTGAAAGGAGAAGGTTTATGAGCAGCACCTACGGCGAAAATCTGCATTTGACCATCTTCGGCCAGTCGCATTCCCCTGCCATCGGCGTGACGGTCGAGGGCATCCCCGCGGGCGAGAAAGTTGATCTGGACGAACTCCAGCGCTTTCTGAATCGCCGCGCGCCGGGCAAAAACGTCTGGTCGACGCCGCGCAAGGAGGCCGACGCGCCGGAGATCCTCTCCGGCCTTGTGAACGGCTATACCTGCGGCGCGCCGCTCACGGCCATCATCCGCAATACGAACACCCGCTCGCAGGATTACGCGAATCTTGCTGTCACGCCGCGCCCCGGTCACTCGGACTACACCGCCGAGGTCAAATACGGCGGCTATCAGGACCGCGCGGGCGGCGGACACTTTTCCGGCCGCTTGACCGCACCGTTGTGCATCGCGGGCGGCATCTGCCTGCAAATTCTCGCGCGCGAAGGAATCACGCTTGTGAGCCGCATCGCCTCCATTGCGGGCATTACTGACGAAGGTGAGCTGACAGGCTCGCTTGCTGGCAAGGAGTTCCCCGTCGTCAGCGATGCGCGCGGCGAGGAGATGCGCGAAGCCATCGCGGCGGCGCGCGAGGCTGGTGACAGCGTCGGCGGCGTCATCGAATGCGCGGTTTTCGGTGCGCCCGCGGGCCTTGGCGATCCGATGTTCGGCGGTATGGAAAATCGCATCGCCTCGGCGGTTTTCGGCATTCCGGCGGTCAAGGGCGTTGAGTTCGGCGCGGGCTTTGGCGTGGCGAGCCTTCGCGGCAGCGAGGATAACGACGCCTTTACGGTCGAAAACGGCAAGATCATCACTGAGACGAACCATTGCGGCGGCATTCTTGGCGGTATCACGAACGGCATGCCCATCGTGTTCCGCGCGGCGTTCAAGCCGACGCCATCCATCGCGCGCGAGCAGCAGAGCGTCAATTTGCAGACGATGGTGCCGGAGAAGATGGCCGTCACGGGCCGCCACGACCCGTGCATCGTGCCGCGCGCCGTGCCCTGTGTGGAGGCGGCGGCCGCCATCGCGGTCTATGATGCGTATCTATCGCGCAAAAGGGAAATGAGGTAAGGGAACATGGACTTAAACGACTATCGAAAAGAGATCGACAGCATCGACGATCAGCTCATCGCGCTCTTTGCCCAGCGTATGGAGACCGCTGAAAAGATCGCGGAATATAAAAAGGCCAACGGCCTGCGCGTGCTCGATGCGCGCCGCGAGAAGGAGAAAATGCGCGAGATTCTGGACAAAACGCCGGACGACCTGCGCGAATACGTCTCCTCGCTCTACTCCCTCATTTTCGAGCTGAGCCGCAGCCGCCAGAGCTGTCTTCTCGGCACGAAGGGTGATCTGCCCGCGAAAATTGCCGAGGCCATCGAAAAGACGCCGCAGCTCTTTTCCGAGGACGCCGCCGTCGCCTGTCAGGGCGTGGAGGGCGCGTATTCCGAGCAGGCGTGCGAGCGGCTGTTCAAGCGCCCGAGCACGTTCTTTTTCAGTTCCTTCGAGGCGGTGTTCTCCGCCATTGAAAAGGGCCTCTGCCGCTACGGCGTGCTGCCGCTGGAAAACAGCACGGCGGGCAGCGTGAACGCGGTCTACGACTTGATGACGCAGCACAACTTTCGCATCGTGCGCTCGGTGCGCATCAAGGTTGACCATAATCTTCTCGCCAATCCCGGTGCGAAGCTCGAAAACATCCGTGAGATCTACTCACATGAACAGGCCATCAGCCAGTGCGCACACTTTTTACAGGGGCTTCCCAATGTGAAGGTCATCCGCTGCGAAAATACCGCGGTGGCGGCGCGCATGGTGGCCGAGTCCGGCCGCGACGATGTGGCGGCGCTGTCGTCCCGCGCATGCAGAGAGCTCTACGGCCTTGACTGCCTCGCCGCCTCTGTGCAGGATCAGGGCAATAACTTCACGCGCTTCATCTGCATTGCGAAAAACCTCGAAATTTACCCCGGTGCAGACCGCACGAGCCTGATGATGGTGCTGCCGCACCACCCCGGTTCGCTCTACAAGGTGCTCTCGCGTTTCAACGCGCTCGGCGTCAACATGAACAAGCTCGAGAGCCGCCCGATGCCGGACCGCAACTTCGAGTTCATGTTTTACTTCGACCTTGAAACCTCGGTCTATGCCCCGCAGTTCACCCAGCTCATGGGCGAGCTGCCCGAGCTGTGCGAGGAGTTCACGTATCTTGGCTCTTACAGTGAGGTGGTTTGAATGAAGCGCTGTGGATTACTCGGTGAAAAGCTCGGCCACAGCTATTCGCCCGCTATCCACGCGGAGCTGGCGGACTATGAATACCGGCTCTATGAGGTCGCGCCCGAAAAGCTCGGCGAATTTCTGACGGGCGGCGGCTTTGACGGCATGAACGTCACCATTCCCTATAAAAAGGCCGTCATCCCGTACTGCGCAAAGCTTTCACCCATTGCGCAAAAACTCCAGAGTGTGAACGTGCTGGTCAGGCGCGAGGACGGCACGCTGTACGGCGACAACGCCGATGCCTACGGCTTTGCCGGTATGGTCAGGGCGAGCGGCGTTCAGATCGATGGCAAAAAGACGCTCGTGCTCGGCTCCGGCGGCGCCTCCTCGACGGTCTGTGCCGTGCTCGAGGAGATGGGCGCGCGCAGCGTGACCATCATCTCCCGCAAGGGGGAGGACAACTACAACAATCTGGATCGTCACGCGGACGCGGAGGTCATCGTGAACACCACGCCCGTCGGCATGTACCCGAACTGCGGCGTGTCGCCCGTCGACCTGTCGCTCTTCCCGAAGCTCGAGGGTGTGCTCGATATCGTCTACAACCCCGCGCGTACAGCGTTTGTCTTGCAGGCGGAAAAGCTCGGCATTCCTTATATGAGCGGGCTCTACATGCTCGTCGCGCAGGCTAAGCGCACGGCGGAGGTCTTTGAAAACCGCGACATCCCCGACAGCGAGACCGAGCGCATCTGGAAAAAGCTGAGCCTTGAGATGCAGAACATCGTGCTCGTCGGCATGCCCGGCAGCGGCAAGAGCACCGTTGCCGCGCGCCTTGCTGAGAAGCTTGACCGCATCGCGCTTGACAGCGACGCCGAGATCGAAGAGAAAAACGGTATGAGCTGTGCCCAGCTCATCGAAAAGCACGGCGAGGCGGAATTCCGAGAGCTCGAGAGCGAGGCCATTGCCGCGCTCGGCAAGCGCTCGGGAGCGGTCATCGCCACGGGCGGCGGCTGCGTGACGAGAGAGGAAAACTACGATCTTCTGCACCAGAACGGCATCATTTTCTGGTTGAAGCGTGATATCGACCAGCTGCCGCGCGAGGGGAGGCCTCTTTCGGCGGGCGACCTTGCGGCGATGTACGACAGGCGCAAGGCCTGCTACGAAAGATTTGCCGACCACATCGTCGACAACAACGGCACAGTGGAGGATACTGTGCAGGCAATTTTGGATTGCCTGAAATAAAGGACAAAACTGCCCGCCGCAATTTTGCGGCGGGCAGTTTTTGCGCGATGGCGGCAGCTACGGCAGGGGATGGCGAGATCGCTGCGCGAGCGCTTCGTCATAGCATCTCGCGCAGCTCCGCCAGTCGATCACCTGCACACGCAGGGCGAGGGACTCCTCGCTGCACGGCACCACCGGCGCGGTCAGGTCGAGCAGCACCGCGCCGAACGAGATGTCGGGGTCCTTCGTGCCGGTGAGCCGGAGTGAGCCGTCCGCCATCAGCGAGAGCAGGACGCGACCGCCGCAGCCGCGGCGCAGCGCATGTGTGAGCACGCGCTCAAAGTCCTCCCGCTCGCCGAAATCGCGCAAGATCGCGGCCTCAAATGTATTCAAAACAGACCACCTCGCCACAAGGTATGCAAAAAGTCCATCAGACAGCACAAAAAAGCGGAAAGTCCTGTGACTTTCCGCTTTTCATTTCAATTTGGACCAACTTAGATGTGGACGACCTTCAGCTCGCTCGCCTCGAAGAGACCGAGGCGCTTGCCGACGTTGACATATACCTGCGGGTCGCCGCTCGTGCAGATGACGAACTTGCCCTTTTTCTGCGGGTTGAGCGCGTTCTGCTCGGTGAGGTATGCCTTGACGGCGTTTGCCTGCTCGAGCGCGGGGTTGATGAGGTGCATTTCGGGATAGCACTCGTGGAAGTTCTCTTCCACGATGGGATAGTGCGTGCAGCCGAGGATCAGGTTTTCGACCTTTTCGCGCGCGAGAATGTTGTCGACCTGCGTACGGATCTCGGTGTTAATGTCGTGCTGGTTAAAGTCGCCGCGGTCAACGAGTGCCGCGAGCAGGGGAGAGCCCTTGCCGACGACCTTGCACTCGGGATCACCCTCATGGATGAGCTCGGCGTACTTGCCGGAGGCAACAGTGAACTCCGTCGCGATGAGGCCGACGCTCTTGAGATGCTCGCGCAGGACGTATTTGGCAGCTTCTTCCACGATGCTGACGATCTTGTAGTCGAAGCAGGGGCGCAGGCGGTCGGCCATGGTGGAGATGGTGTTGCAGGCGATGGCAGTGCACTTGACACCGTTGTCGCCGAGGAACTGGAGCATGTGGCTGCTCAACTCGAAGATCTGGTCAGAGGTCTTGTTGCCGTAGGGGCAGTTGGCACTGTCGCCAAAATAGATGATATCTTCGCCGGGGAGAATGCGCTGTAATTCGCGCACGACGGTGAGACCGCCGATGCCGCTGTCCATCACGCCGATGGGGTTGCCTGCGTTCAACATGGTTGAAAGCCTCCTTTTTTTGTCTATAAATATTGTACCACGCGCACACAAAAATGCAAGGGATAAATCATTTTTGCTGTTTGTAACAAATCTTGGGAAAAGGATTGCAATTTTGCCCTCACCTGATAAAATAGTATTTGGTGAGAGTTGGGTATTTTACAGCCCGAAACCTGCGCCGCGCGGCGGCATAATACAGAAGAAGAGGTTTGAAACGCTTATGACGATTTTCAACTTGATCACCCTCTTTGGCGGTCTGGCGCTGTTCCTGTACGGCATGCGCCTGATGGGCGACGGACTGAAAAAAGGTTCGTCCGATGCCTTCAAGCGCGCGATGGAAAAGGTGACGAACAATCCGCTCGTCGGCTTTCTGCTGGGCCTTGTGGTCACGGCGGTCATCCAGAGCTCTACAGCGACGATCGTGCTGACGTCGGGCCTTGTCGGCGCGGGCGTGATGTCGCTGCACCAGTCGATCGGCGTCATTCTGGGCGCGAATGTCGGTACGACGATCACGGGCCAGATCATTCGCCTTCTCGACGTGAACGCATCGGAGACATCGCTGCTCAATTTCTTCAAGCCCTCGACGCTCGCGCCCCTTGCGGCGATTATCGGCATCCTCTTTCTAATGGCGGTCAAGACCCGCCAGTCCGATACCATCGGCTCGATCGCGATGGGCTTCGGCATCCTCTTCACCGGCCTTCTCAGCATGACCGCGGCGGTGAGCCCGCTGTCGGAATCTGAGACGTTTGCCAACATGTTCTACCAGCTCTCGGGAAAGCCGGTGCTCGGATTCCTGCTCGGCGCGGGCGTTGCGTTCCTGCTGCAGAGTTCGTCGGCGACCATCGGTATTTTGCAGGCCATTGCCACGACCGGCGCGCTGACGTTCTCGTCCGTTTACGCCATCATCATCGGCGTCAACATCGGCGACTGTGTGACGACGGCCATCGTCTGCTCCATCGGCTCGAAGGCCGATGCCAAGCGCACGGGCGTGATCCATATCCTCTTCAACATCGCCGGTTCGATCCTCGTGATCGTGGGGCTGATGCTGCTGCACTCGTTCGGTGTGCTCGATGCCCTGTGGGACGAGGCGCTTTCCTCCGGCGGCATCGCGAATGTGCACACGGTGTTCCGTCTTGTTTCGGCCATCGTGCTGCTGCCGGTATGCGGCCAGTTTGAAAAGCTCTCGCGCAAGCTCGTCAAGGACGATGTGCGCCTTGGCGAAAATGTCGACCACGAGCTTTCGCTGCTCGATGAAAAGTTCTTCACCTCTCCCGCCATCGCGCTCTCGGGCGCGGGCGAGGCCATCACCACCATGGCGCGTCTCGCCCGCTCGGGTGTGATGAACGCGATGGGCGTGCTCGAGCAGTACGACGCCCACACGATCGAGGTCATCAACGAGAACGAGGAGCACATCGACAAGCTCGCCGACCATGTGGACAACTACCTCATCCGCCTGTCGCCGCACATGCCGAGCGGACACGGAAGCGACATGCTCAACTACTATATCCAGTGCTTCGGCGAGTTTGAGCGTATCGGCGACCACGCCGTGAACCTGACGGAAAATGCGCAGGAGTTCCTTGACCGCAGCGCGAGCCTGTCGCCCACGGCACATCAGGAGCTCATGGTGCTGCGCGAGGTGCTCGGCGAGATTTTAGATTACACCTACAAGGCCTTTGCCGCCACGGACTACGAGGCCGCGCGCCACATCGAGCCGGTCGAGGAGGTCGTGGACGACCTTGTCGCCACGCTGCGCGCCAATCACATCCGCCGCGTGCGCGACGGGCAGTGCACGGTGTACGCGGGCCTCACGTTTCTCGATATCCTCGTCAATGTGGAGCGCATCGCCGACCAGTGCTCGAATGTCGGCGTCTTTACGCTCTCGATGTTCGATGAGCACATCATGAACAACCACCACGACTATATTCAGGCGCTGCACCAGGGCAAAGACCCGGTCTTCAACCGCGCCTATCAGGAGGCGCACGACAAGTATTTCGGCGAGCTCAAGCGCATCGAGCGCAGTAAGTGAGCTGCGCCAGATATGCGCGCCCCTGATTTAATGGAAAATAACGATCAATGCGACTTTTGTGCGCCGCGGCTTGCGTTTGCCGCGGCGCTTTGCTATAATGCAGTGCATAATAGCAGCGTGATTCTCTGCAAAGGAGCATGAAACTATGAAAGCGATTCTTGATGAAATGCTCGCGGCCCTTTCGCGCGGCGAGCGTGTGGTGCTGAGCAGCATTCTGGCGTCTTCGGGCTCTGTGCCGCGCGGCGCGGGCGCGAAGATGGCTGTCTTTGAAGATGACCGCGTGCTCGGCACGATTGGCGGCGGCGCAGTGGAGCGGCTGAGCATCCAGCGCGCGCAGGACGCGCTCAAAAACGGTGGCAGCAACGAGCTCAAGTCCTACAACCTGCACCCGAGTGAAGTGGCCAGCACGGGCATGATCTGCGGCGGCGCGGTGACGGTTTACTTCCAGTTTTTCGCGCCTGAGCAGACTGCGGACGTCGCGGTGCTCAAGCGCTGGCGCGAAATGCTCGATAAAGACGTCGACCTCTGGCTGCTGTTGTCTCTTGACGGCGACGGCGTGAACGAGTTCCACGTTGTCACGCGCGAGGAGATCCCGCAGGACAAGGTAGACTATTTCTCCGCCAAGGCTGTGTGGAAAGACGGCATTTATGTCGAGCCGCTGTGCCACGCGGGCAGCGTGTATATCTTCGGCGGCGGCCATGTGGGCCGCGCGCTCGTGCCGGTGCTGGCGACGGTGGGCTTCCGCGTAGTGATGTACGACAACCGCGAGGAGCTTGCGAAGAAAGAAAACTATCCCATGGCGAGCGAGGTCATCTTCGGCAGCTTTTCCGATATTTCCGGCAAGGTGGCGCTCACGGCGAACGACTATGCCGTCGTGATGACGCCGGGCCATCAGGCGGACTATGAAATCCTCTCCCAGGTGCTGGGGAGCGATGCGACCTATATCGGCTGCATCGGCAGCCGCACAAAGGTCGCCAAAACGCGTGAGCGCCTCAAGTGTGACGGCTATACCGAAGAGGACATCGCGCGCGTCCACGCGCCCATCGGCCTTCCGATTCTGGCTGAGACGCCGGAGGAGATCGCCATCAGTATCGCGGCGGAGATGATCGAGCACCGTGCGCGCCTCGCCGGACAGCGGCACTGAGGGTGCGTATATGCAGATCGCACCGCTTTTGCACGTCGGCCGCGGCGTGACGGCCATCATCGGCGGCGGCGGAAAGACGACGCTGATGGAAACGCTCGCCGGGGAGCTTTCGAAAAAGGGTAAGGTCATTATCACGACCACAACGCACATCTGCCGTCCGAAGCAGTATGAAACGCTGCTGGATGCGGACGAGGCCGCCGTTTCGGCGGCATTGGAGCGGTCGGGCATCGTCTGTGTTGCCTCGCGGGCGGAGAGCGGCAAGCTCTGCGCGCCGTGGCTCTCAATGGGCACGCTGGCGCAGCTTGCGGATTTTGTGCTTGTCGAGGCGGACGGTGCCAAGCGCCTGCCGCTCAAGGCGCACGCTTCCCATGAGCCGGTGATCCCGGAGGAGGCGCAGCGTGTCATCATGGTCATCGGCATCGACGGCGTCGGCAAAACCATCCGCGAGACCTGCCACCGCAGCGCGCTCTACGCGCAGCTCGCGGGCGTGGATGAGGAGACGGTCGTCACGCCGCAGCTTGCCGCGCGCGTCGTCAACGCCGAGGGTTACGGCGACCGCGTTTATATCAACAAGGTGGAGTCTGCCGCCGATTATGAAGCGGCGCAGGCCATGGCAAATGAATTTTCCTGCCCGGTCATCGCGGGCAGTCTGCATCAGGGGGTATATGTATGCTTGCATTGATTCGCGGCGCAGGAGACATCGCGAGCGGCGCGGCCATGAGATTGTGGCGCTGCGGGATCGACGTGGTGATGACCGACCTCGCCCGCCCGACGGCCATCCGCCGCACGGTGGCGTTTTCCGATGCCATCGTCCACGGGGAAACGACGGTCGAGGGTCTGCGCGCCGTGCGCGCGGAGAATGCCGCGGAGGCGAAGAAGCTGCTGCGCGAGGGTTCGCTGCCTGTTTTGGCCGACCCTGAGTGCGCCTGCCGCGAGGAGCTCGCACCGGACGCGCTCGTGGACGCGATTCTTGCCAAGCGCAATCTCGGCACGAAGATCGACGACGCGCCGATCGTCGTGGGCGTCGGCCCCGGCTTCACGGCGGGGGAGGACTGCCACGCGGTCGTCGAGACGATGCGCGGCCACACGCTCGGGCGCGTCATCTACTCCGGCAGCGCGCTGCCGAACACGAACATTCCCGGCCTCATCGGCGGCTTTGCGGGCGAGCGCGTGCTGCGCGCGCCGTGCGACGGCATTTTTACTGCCGTCCACCGCATCGGCGACACGGTCGAGGAGGGCGAGACCATCGGCTTTGTCGAGGGTCAGCCGATGAAGTGTACCATCAGCGGTGTGCTGCGCGGCGTGCTGGACGATGGCGTGTCCGTTAAGAAGGGGATGAAGTCCGGCGATGTCGACCCGCGATGCAAGCCGGAGTACTGCACGACGATCTCGGACAAGGCCCTCGCCGTCGGCGGGGGAGTGGTCGAAGCGGTGCTGTATTTGAGCGCCAAGGCGCAGGGAAGAAGATAAGGTCCCCGCACCGTGCGGGGGACGCGGGAAAGGGGGCCATTCTCTCACGTGAGAGAATGGCCCCCTTACACCCCCAAGAGAACGCAAGGGGCGCTGCCCCTTGACCCCGCCATTGCGAGATTTGGGCTTGAAGAGCTGCGCAGCCTGCGGAATCGGGTGCCTGCTATTTTTTGTATCTAAACGACTTGACTATCTTCTATCTTCGCTGTCGCTTTGCCTGCGATTTGTTACTCTTTAGCAATCTCCGTCTACTTTGGATTTTGGCAGACTTGTTGGTGCCTGCCAGGGCGGCATTGCTGCGCTCGCCGCATCTCTAATAGAAAAAAACGACCGCGTCAGCGGTCGTTTTTATATGAATAAGTCATCGTATGGTTTTCCGAGGGCTTGGTGCAGGGCTTTCATTTCGTCAGGATAAATGTGGCGTTGACCGACTTCAATTTTAGCGAGGGCGCTTCGCGTCAGGTCGCAGCCGAGCACTTGGAGCTTGGCGGAGAGCTGTTCCTGTGTCAAGTGATTGTCTTTTCTGATTTTCGCAAGATGTGCGCCAAGACACTTTGAATATTCGTAGTCCAAGCCCAACACCTCCTGCACTGATTTAGCACATTTCAGTATTGAGTTTATCCGTAAAGTTCGTTATAATTGCACTATATCAGTGCAAAATAAAATTTTTATTGCGGAAAGGAAAAGACGATGGAAAACTATCAGAAGATGTACTCGACCCTGTTCAACGCCATCACCGACGCACTTGCTCAGATCGAAAAGCAAAATTACGGCGACGCAAAATCCACACTCATCGCTGCCCAGCAAAAAGCAGAAGAAATGTATATCACAGCACAGAACTGAAATAGAAGCAGCCCTGAGCGGCGAGCGAAGCAATGCCGCGCTGTCAGAAGCGCGGGGAGGATCATCCAAAAAGGAGGGGCGAGGCCCCTCCCTTTTGGTCGTTAGGGGGTGCAGGGGGCGAAATCGAAACGCCCCCTGCCTTTTCTCTTGGGGGTTCCAAAGGGGGAGATTCTCTTTTGAAAGAGAATCTCCCCCTTTGCCCCGTGCAGCGCCGCTGGCGCTGCCATCCTTATTGATGCTTATAAACGCGGCGGTTGTCGAGCGCGAAGATACGCTGGCTGAATTCGCCCGCTTTGAGCGGCGCGAGCACCTCGCGGTAGATCTCCATGCGGCTGTCGATCTGGTCGACGAGCGACAAAAGCTCTGCCTCCGCGCACTGGGGCAGCACCGCCGCGCCGAATTCCGGTTGGCCGTGATGCGAGAGAATCAGGTGCTCCAAAAGCGTCGCCTTTTCCTCGGGCAGGTCGAGCTCGGCGGCAATCGCCGCGACCTCCTGCGCGCCCATGACGAGGTGACCGAGCAGCTGGCCCTTCGTCGAGTAATCCGTCACAAGGCCGAGCTCGGAGAACGTGAACTCCTGCTCCTTGGCGAAGTCGTGCAGCAGCGTGCCGGTGAGGAGCAGGCTGCGGTTCACAGTGTCCGCGTACTGCGCGGACAGAAAATCGGCAAGGCGCAGCATGTTGAGCGTGTGCATCAGAAGGCCGGACAAAAAGCCGTGGTGAACGCTCTTGGCAGCGGGAATGGTGCGGAACGCTGCCTCGTGGCGGCGCAGCATTTCCTCGCACACGGCACGGTAGTCTGCGTCCTCGATGGTCGAAACGAGTGCCTTGACCTCGTCATAGCCGGCCTCGCGGTCGATGGGCGCGACGCTCACGAGCTTCGAGACGTCGACGCGGTCATTGTCTTCGGCGAGGCGCAGCTTGTCGACTGTGAGCTGGGGCATGCCGCGGTAGTCCGATACGCTCCCACGCACCTTGAGCACCTTGCCTACGTCGCGCTCGCCGATGGGGCCGCTGTAGTCCCAGATCTTTGCTTCAATCGTGCCGCTCGTGTCGGCGAGCACTGCGCTCAAAAACGGCTTGCCGCTGGCTGTCACCTTGGCAAAGGCGGCCTTGAGCAGATAAAAGCCTTCCACGTCCATACCGCGCTGCATCTGCGCGATGGAAAGACCAACTTCCATGATAAAAACCTCTTTCTGCCCGCGCGCAGCGGGCGAATCTTTCTTCTTTCGTTAACGAACAGCATTATAGCATGCCTGCGCGGAAAGCGCACGGAAAATTTAGTGTGCAGCCTTTTCCCTCTGCGCACGCTCGAGCCAGTCTTTTCCCTCGGTGAAGCGTGCAACAAGGAACGACACGACGTAGTCGCCAGCGGAATTGATCATCGTCGCGGGTGGGTCGACAAGGTTGCCGATCGTCACAGCGATGGGGTAGGCAATGGCCATCTGCGAGGGGAAGAAGAGCGTACAGATGATGTACTCGCCGATGTACCCGCCGCCGGGGATGCCGCTCATCGCGACCGAGCTGAACACGGCGACAAGCAGAATTTTGACGATGAGCCCCGCGCCCTCAAACGGGATGCCGAACACGCCGAAGAGGAACGCGATCTTCAGCACGCAGCTGAAGCACGAGCCGTCCATGTGCATCGTCGCGCCCAGCGGCAGGACGAGGTCGGAGATGTCACGCGGCACGCCGCTGTCTTCTGCGGCCTCTAAATTTGTCGGGATCGTCGCGACGGACGAGCAGGTGCCGAGCGCCGTGACCGCGGGGCGCAGGATATGCCGCCGCATGACGCGCACGCCCTCCTTTCCGCCGCCGAGGTAGGCGTAGAGCGGAAACGCGGCAAGCGCGTAGACAAAGCAGAGCGGATAGTAGATGAGCATCGCGCGGCCATAGGCCGCGGTGATCTGTGCACCGTAGGTCGCGACGAGTGAGGCGAAAAAACCGAAAAACGCGACGGGCGCGTAGTAGGAGATGAGCGAGACGACCTTCAAAAGGCAGTTCGTCATGTCCTGCAGGACTTTTGCCGTCAGGCAGTCCGCGCCGCCGCTCAAATTGACGCCAAAGCCGATGAGGATGGAGAAGACGATGAGCGGCAGCATCGCGCGGCGGGACAGCAGCGCCGCGAAATCCTCGACCGTGAAGAAGTTGACGAGCAGCTGTGCGACGCTCGCCTGTTCATCGACCGCGCCCGCCGCCGCGTCCGCCCACGGCTCGAGGACCGGGGGATAGAGGCGCATCGCAAAGAGCATGATGACTGCGGCGATAAGGCCCGTGACGATGAAGACCAAAAGCGTCGTGCCCATGATCTTCCCCGCGCGCTTCGGGCTTTTCATGCAGGCGATGGAGCTACTCAGCGAGCAGAACACGAGCGGCACGACGATGCAGAACATCAGGTTAATGAAGATCGTGCCGAGCGGGGCGAGACACGTCGCCCCCGGCCACAGCGCGCCCAGCACGCATCCGAGTACGATGGCGAGCAGCATCGCGCTCAGAAAGCCGTAGGTGCGGAAAAAGGAACGAGACATAGAATTCCTCCCTTAAAAATTGCGTTCAACACAATATAGCGGGAGGACTTGGACGATATGCGAACTCAAAAAAGGACACATCCGTACGGATGTGTCCTTTTTTGAGTTATTCAAGCTCGAATGCGCCGGTGTAGAGTTGGTAATAGGTTCCTTTTTCCGCAATCAGCTTTTCGTGGCTGCCGCGTTCGATGATGCGGCCGTGGTCGAGGACCATGATGACATCGGAATTCTTGACGGTGGACAGGCGGTGCGCGATGACAAACACCGTGCGGCCCTCCATCAGCTGATCCATGCCGCGCTGGACGATGGCCTCGGTGCGCGTGTCGATGGACGATGTCGCCTCGTCGAGGATCATGACCGGCGGGTCGGCGACCGCCGCGCGGGCGATGGAGATGAGCTGGCGCTGACCCTGCGAGAGGTTTGCGCCGTTGTTGGCGAGCTCTGTCGCGTAGCCCTGCGGAAGGCGCGTAATGAAATCGTCCGCGCCGGCGAGCTTTGCCGCGGCGATGCACTCTTCATCCGTCGCGTTGAGTTTACCATAACGGATGTTGTCCATCACCGTGCCGGTGAAGAGGTTGACGTCCTGCAGGACGATGCCGAGCGAGCGGCGCAGGTCGGCCTTTTTGATCTTGTTGACGTCGATGCCGTCGTAGAGAATCTGGCCGTCGGCAATGTCGTAAAAGCGGTTGATGAGGTTCGTGATGGTCGTCTTGCCCGCGCCGGTCGCGCCGACAAAGGCGACCTTCTGGCCGGGCTCTGCGTAGACGGAGACGTCGTGCAGGACCTCTTTGTTCGGCTCGTAGCCGAAGTCCACGTCGATGAGGCGCACGTCGCCGCGCAGCTCGCGGTAAGAGACCTTGCCGTTGTCGTTCGGGTTCTTCCACGCCCAGTGGCCGGTGTGATGGTCACTCTCGGTGATCGTGCCGTCGGGGGCGATGTCCGCGTCGACGAGCGTGACGAAGCCGTCGTCTGTCTCAGCTTTTTCATCGATGAGGGAGAAGACGCGCTGCGCGCCTGCGCCCGCCATGACGATGGAGTTGATCTGCTGGGAGAGCTGGTTGATATTGCCCGTGAACTGCTTGGTCATGTTGAGGAACGGGACGAGAATCGAGATATCCAGCGCCTTGCCGGAAAGGCTCAGGTTCGGAACGCCGATAAGCAGCAGCACGCCGCCCACGAGCGCCAGAGCCACATAGAGGAAGTTGCCGATGTTGCCGATGATGGGGCCGAGCACGCTGGCATAGGCGTGGGCGCGGTAGCTGTCTTCAAAGAGGGCATCGTTGATCTTGTCGAACTCCTCGATGGAGCGCTGCTCGTGGCAGAAGACCTTGACGACCTTCTGGCCGGTCATCGTCTCCTGAATATAGCCCTCGGTTTTGGCGACGGCCTGCTGCTGGCGCAGGAAGAATTTGGCGCTGCCGCCGCCGACGCGTTTGGTGACGACGATCATCAGAATCACGCCGAGCACCGAAATGAGCGTCAGCCAGATGCTGAAATAGAGCATAATGCCGAACACGGCCAGCACGATCGCGCCAGACTGGATGAAGGCGGGGATGGCTTCGGACACGAGCTGGCGCAACGTGTCGATATCGTTGGTGTAGAAGCTCATGATATCGCCGTGCTGGTGGGTGTCGAAGTAGCGGATGGGAAGATCCTGCATGCCGCCGAACATCTCCTGACGGAGCTTGTCGAGAAAGCCCTGCGTCATATAGGCCATGAGCTGCTTGTAGACCAGGATCGCGATGATCGAGAGCACATAGAGCGAGATGAGCAGCGACAGGATGGGGATGAGCTCTGCTTTGGCGGAGACCCAGTCGCGCGAGACGTACCACTTTTCGATGACCTGAATGACATTCTGCACGAAAAGCGACGGGATCGACGTGACGATGGCCGAGAACAGGATGCACGCGAACGTGACGGGCGCGAGCACAGGATAGTAGGAAAAGAGCTTTTTCACCGTGCGCTTAAGCATGGCGAGGTTCGCCGCGCCGTCGTTTGGGCGGCGGGAATTCTTGGGATCACGCTTCATCCTGCTCACCTCCGTTCGTCTGGGATTCGTAGACCTCGCGGTAAATTTCACTCGAAGCGAGGAGCTGATCGTGCGTGCCCATGTCCGCAATATGGCCGTTGTCCATCACGAGAATGAGGTCGGCATCCTGCACGGACGCGACGCGCTGGGCGATGATGATCTTCGTCGTCTCGGGGATATAGGTGCGGAAGCCCTCGCGGATCAGCGCGTCGGTGCGCGTGTCGACCGCGGAGGTCGAGTCGTCGAGGATCAGAATCTTCGGCTTTTTGAGAAGCGCCCGGGCGATGCAGAGACGCTGCTTCTGTCCGCCGGAGACGTTCGAGCCGCCCTGCTCGATATAGGTGTCATACCCGTCGGGGAAGGAGCGGACGAATTCGTCCGCCTGCGCGAGCCTGCACGCCTCGATCATCTCGTCGTCGGTGGCGTTTTCGTTGCCCCAGCGCAGGTTATCCTTGACCGTGCCGGAAAACAGCACATTCTTTTGCAGCACGACGCTGACCGCGCCGCGCAGCGCCTCAAGGTCGTATTCGCGCACATCTCTGCCGCCGACCTTGACGCAGCCCTCGCTCACATCGTAAAGGCGCGGGATGAGCTGCACGAGGGTCGACTTGCTCGAGCCCGTACCGCCGAGGATGCCGACGGTCATGCCCGAGTCGATGTGCAGGTTGATGTCCTGCAGCGCGAATTTCTTCGCCTGTGCGGAGTACTTGAAGCTGACGTTTTCAAAGTCGATGGAGCCGTCCTTCACGTCCATCGCGGGAGATGCGGGATCGGTGAGCGCGGGCTCTTCCTCGAGTACCTCGCAGATACGGACGAAGGACTCATACGACATCGTCATCATCACGTAGATCATCGAGATCATCATCAGCGACATTAAGATCTGCATGCCGTAGGTCAGCATGGCCGAGAGCTGGCCAACGTCGATGGTCGTGCCGCCGTTCGTGATGATGATCCGCGAGCCGACAAATAGCACGAAGATCAGGTTGAAGTATACGCAGAACTGCATCAGCGGCGCGTTGAGCGCGACGACGCGCTCGGCGAAGGTGAAGTCCTTGGCGATATCGTGCGAGGCCGCGGCGAACTTCTGCTTTTCATACCCTTCGCGGGCAAAGCCCTTGACCACGCGCATCGCGCGCACATTTTCCTCGACCGATTCATTGAGCTTATCGTACTTGCGGAACACCGCGCGGAACGCGGGCATTGCCTTACGTGCGATCAGAAGAAGTCCGATCACGAGCACGGGAATGATAATGAGGAATGTCGTCGCCAGCGCGCCGCCCATGATATAGGCCATGATGACGGCGAAGAGAAACATCAGCGGTGCGCGTACCGCGATGCGGATGCACATCATAAAGGACATCTGCACATTGTTGATATCGGTCGTCATGCGCGTGACGAGCGAGGCGGAGGAGAATTTGTCGATATTTTCAAACGCGAAGCTCTGCACGCGGGTGAAAACATCGTGGCGGACGTTTTTGGCAAAGCCGGCGCTCGCGCGCGAGCCGTAAAGCCCGCCGAGCGCGCCGCAGCCGAGCGACACGAGCGACATCAGGATGAGCCCAAGGCCCACGCGCACAACGCCGCTGAGCTCCGCGCCGCCCTTGATTTCGTTGACGAGGTTGGCGGTGAAAAACGGGATCAGCACTTCAATCGCGACCTCGCCGACCATGCACAAGAGCGTCAGGATCGTGGGCTTTTTATACTCGCGGATGCAGCCCATGAAGCGATGGATCATATTCATCGGCAGTGGCCTCCTTTCTTAGTTTGTGGGGGGCAGGCGGGCAGCTTGCCCTGCGCGATCAGCTCTAAGCGCTTTTCTTCAAACGTGTCGTGGATGGTGCGAAGCGCCGTGCAGAAGGTCTCGCACTCTTCGCCTTCGAGCTGGTCGAAAAACGCGCGGAACTCCGCCGCATCCTTCTCTAAAAAGCTCGCCACGTATTCGTCGGCCTTCTCAGTCGCCCGCAGGCGGATGACGCGGCGGTCGTCGGGGTCGCTCAGCCGCTCGGCAAAGCCGCCCTCGACCAGCTTGTCGACGAGCTTGCTCATCTGCTGCTTGGGCATGCGGGCAAAGTTTGCAAGCTCTGTCATCGTCATCGTGCGGTTGCTGCGGCGCATCGACTGGATGCAGTAGTACATGTCAAGGCTGACGCCGTCGTTCAGCATGCGCTTGAACGGACGGGCAAACCAGTAGTGCCACGCGGGGATCGTGTCGAGCAGCAGCTCCTGGATCTCGTTGGTCTGCATGTGGTTCTCCTTTCTTGAAAATGCTTAGATAGTCAACTTAAATTGACTATCACTTTGAATTGACAGTGCTTAGGATACAACAATTAAAAACGAATTGCAAGAGGAAAATGCACTCATTTTTCGACAAAAAAACGGTGGCCGGAAGGCTACTCCCGATAAGAAAACATCGTGAGGAAAGAGAGAACGGTATAGCTTCGGCTGTACCGTTTTCTCATTTTTCCATTGATGCCGTGACTTTTGACATTTCCAAGGCTCCGATGCCCTTGTAGTAAATATTGATCTCCTGCGTCCGGTTCTTGCCCTTCGGGTCGCTGGCCGCATGGACGATGATTTTCTCCACGAACTCATGGAGGATGCAGGGCGTGAGCTCCGGGATATCCGTGTATTCTGATTTCTTTTAGGGCATTTCAGGATCATCCACAAGAGATACGCTGAACTCCTGTGCGGTTGCGCCCTCCGGCAGCAGCTTCGCCATGACCACCAGCCGCTGATTGCCGCTGTTGGCCTTGTCATACTTCCGGCAGCAGGTGGAGAGGGTCAGGACGGAATCTTCCTCGGAGAAGGTCACACCGTCAAAATCCAGCCAGTTTTTCCGCGCAACCGTCTCAAAGAAGCTGGTCAGGTCATCTCCCGTGGGATCAGGTGCAATATAGTCAAAACCAATATCCGTGACGAATAGAGCGGTGATCTGGAAAATCATATCCTCGCCATCCACAGAGAGATAGATATACGGATACTCCTTTACAAAGTCTGCGTCCATATAACGGTAGAGCTTGGTGAACCGCACACCGTCCGGGTCGCAGTTGCTGGCGGAGTGATCGAAAACAGTGGTGTTTTTGTCCAGCTTATCCCTGCCGCCGATTTCGTTTTCACAATGGGCATAATAGCAGCCCCACATGGCATACTCACCGTTTTCATCCAGCTTCAGGTAATAGCCGTTGTCCTCCGCCTGCATCACGGGGTCGTCCACCTCCGCGCCGGGAATATACAGCCATGCCACGGTGTCGAGGTTCTTCGCTCTGGCTTCCGCCAACTCTGTCTGCCTGTCCACCGAGGGGATAACTTCGCCTGCGGGAGTCGCTGATGGCTGAGGCGCAGATGTGCCGGGAATGTCGATAGGCTCCGTCTCTTTCTGATAGCAGCCCATGACTGCCGTGGTCATAGCAAAGAGAAGGACGGCCATGCAGATGATCGGACGAATGATTCTTGTGATTCTTTTCATAATGCTGTCTCCTTGCCGCGCTGGAGCAGCGGCATGGCTCAAAGTGTTGTGTGTTCGGACAAAATGTTTCCTGTAGCAAAAAAGGAACAGCGCAGCTTCGGGGCGAGATGCCCGTTCGCTGCGCTGTCCGATGTTCGCTTATGGGGTCATGCCAGCGGCTTTGATGTTTAGCCGTATGTCAGCCGTTCACTTCTTGCAGCGCCAGAGGAAGGTCACGATCTGCGATCTGGTGCAATCCGCGTCGGGGCTGAATGTGGTGTTGGTGGTTCCCCTGGTGATGTTCTCCTTGACCGCCCACAGAACCGCATCAGCATAGTAGGCGGTGGACTTCACATCGGCAAAGGGATTGGCCGTACCCGCTGCCGGGGACTTCTCGGAACGCCACAGGAACGCGACGATCTGGGCGCGGGTGCAGGTCATGTTGGGGCTGAACGTGGTGTCGCTGGTGCCCTTGGTGATGTCATTCTCCACCGCCCACAGCACAGCGTCGTAGTAGTAGCTGCCTGCGGGAACATCGGTAAAGGGCATGGTGCGGGTTTCGGGCTTGGGACTGCCAGCGGCACGCCACAGGAAGGTCACGGCCTGCGCACGGGTGCAGATGCCGTCCGGGGAGAAGTGGGTAGCATCGGTTCCCTGCGTAATACCGTTCCCCACTGCCCAATCCACTGCGTCCTCATAATAGCTGCCGGTGGCTACATCCACAAACACGCCGGTCTGGGGGTTGCCGTTGGCCTTCATAAAGATGACCTCGATGGTATGGGTTCTGCTGACATTCTCAAAGGTGTAGGACTTCACCGCGCCGATGCTCTTGCCATCGATCTTGACGTTGGAGACGGCATAGCTCTTATCTGGGGTGATGGTAAAGGTCTGATCCCTACCCTCACGGACGCTGACGCTGCCGGAGGGAGAAATAGAGCCGCCCGCCCCGGCAGTTGTCTTGATGGTGTAGTAGCTGTCGTACCAACCGCCGCCACTGCTGGACTTGTGATACAGCTCAACCTCGCCGGTCAGGGTCGTGTAGTTGTCATCATCAGGCGTGAAGCGCCATTTGTAGGTCGTGTTGGCCTTGACCGTGGTATCGTCGGGCAGGGGCTCGCCCTTGTCATCCACCCATTCCAGCTTGCCGTCACTGGGATTCAGAGTGCTTCCCTTGGTGGTCAGCGCCGCGTCCTTCAGCGTCTTGCCGCTGGTGGTGATCTTGGTGTAGTTTGGCTCGCCGGTAGGCGTGGCCGGTTTGATCATGAGCACGAAGGGAGCGCTGGTGACGTCGTTGTAGTCGTTGTCGCCCGCCTTAGTCGCGATGACGCTGACAGAGCCGACCTTGACGGGAGTCAGAACGCCGGTTTCGGGATCGATGGTCGCCTCGCCGGTGCTCGCGTCTGTGTCGATGCGGTAGGTCACTGTGCCCGTGCCGGAGCCGCCAGTGGTGGTCAATGTCAGTGTCTGACCGTAGACCACACTACCCACACCGGTGATGGTCAACGGCTTCTGATCGTCCTTTTCTGTCAGAGTGACGTTCAGCGTGATGGTGAAATCCTCATAATTGTCACAGGACGCCTTGAGGGTGATGGTGATCTTGTCACCCGCCTTGCCGCCGGAGATGGCATAGGTCAGCAAGCTGCCGTCCGCTGCGAAGTCTTGCTTGGACAGGACGATGCTCGCCTCGCTGCTGAACGTCCAGTCCTGCCCGGCGGGCAGTCCGGCCCAGTCCGGCGTGTAGGTGTGATCCGAGGCGTCCGTGTACTTCTGCTCCAGCTCGACCGTTTTGAGGTTGCCGCCATCTGCCTTGTTCACCGTGACTTCAAGTTCAATGTTCTCCACTGTGTTGTAGTTTTTGGTGTCCTTCGGAGTGAACTTTGCCTGGAAGGTCTTGGCGGCAGTCGAAGCGCCGCCCACAGATTCGCTGCTATCCATCCAACTCCAGCCGTCCGGCAGCGTCACATCCGCCAGCGTCTGACCGTATTTTGCCGTCAGCCCGGTGGGAACGGTGTAGGTCGGCGTTGCCTTTGCTACCACAAATTCGCAATACACAGCTTCAAATCCGTAGTAGTTATCCGTATCACCAATGCTGGCGTACATACGGTAGGTACCGGCGTTCAGCGCGGGCGGATTCTGAATATCCCACGTCTGAACGGAGCCGCTGTCCGCAGCGGCATAACGGTAGGTCACTTGAGCATTCAAATCGCCCGTCCGGTCCGTCAAGGTCGGTGTGCTGGGCGTTTTACCGTAAGTATAGCCCGCCATGCTGACCTTGCCGTACGGTTGAGCCTTTTCGACAGTGATATTCGATCTTCCCGAAATCGTTAAATACTTCTCGGTGTCAGTCGGTTCGAAAATCCACTCGGCTGCATAGGTACCGTTCCCAACCACGGGTATATGCGTGCCGTCCACCCATTCAAAGGTTCCATCGACATCCACGTTGTTGACATTATCATGGAGCTTGCCGGAGAGAGCGATGGTATTCAGGGCGTCGCCGTAGGTGATGGCGTTCTTGCTCAGCGTCGGTGTGCCGGTGGGAGTGATCCTGTTCTTCGCAATGACGTTGATGGTCAAGATGATATCCTGATAGTTGCTCGTGGAGACGGTAACAGTGATCGTGCCGAATTGTCCTTCGTCCGTGCCGCTTCTGTTTGCGTCCAGTGTCAGCTCGCCGGTCTTGCCGTCTACAAGGGTAATAAAGGAGCCAACGCCCAGATTGGTATCAACCTTCCTGTCATAGGTGATCGTGCCGTAGTCGCAGGGAGCAGTCAGCTTCGGCAGCAGCGTTGACAGGTCAAAGGAATAGGTCTTGTGCAGGCCGTTGGTGATGGTCAGCGTACCGGACTGGATATTTGTGGGTGCGGCGGCCTTGGTGATGGTGAAGTCCTGGGTTTTCTCCTTGATGACGTAGTTGCCGCCTGCAACGTCCTTGATGGTCACCCGGCCGGTACCGGCGTTGGTGTTGTTGGAATACTCTACCGTGTATTCGTCTGTCGGAATGACCTCATTTCCGTCCTTGAGGGTCACGGTCGGCTCCAGCGCATCGCCGGTGTAGGTGCAGGATGCGACTTCAATCGCGGGTGTCACTTCTCTTGGCGTAATCTTCCACTTGACCGCGGCCTTACCGGTGTAGTTGCCGGTACCCTCGATAGTCAGGGTGAGGCTGTCATTGACATTGGTGGCCGTGTTGCCGCTTACAATACGGTAGGTAATATTTTCAGTCCATTTTTCCAGTGCCACACCGGTAATCTTCGGCGATTGCTCCGCCGCGTTGTATTCGAGGTCGGCAGATTCCAGCGTAATCACTGCGCCCTCGATGGACTTGGGAGCGACCTCGACAGTTGCGGTGTCGGTTACGGTTGCGTATTCCTCGGAATCCGGAGTGAACGTCCATTCGACACTATGACCAAGCGTACTCGCGTCCAGAATCGTATTGTCCGGTTGCTGCCACGAGAAAGTGCCCTCGACCTTTGCGCCGGTATTGGGGTCTTTCATCTTGCCCGAAATTTCGCTCTTGCTCAGTGTGTCACCGTAGGTAATCGGCGTTGCGGTGATCTCGCCGTCCAGCACGGGAACGATCTTGTTCTTCGCGATGACTTCAACGGTCAGGAGCATGTCCTGATAGTTGTCCGTGGTGATCTTGACGCCTACGGTTCCGACGGAACCTTCGGTCTGAGATTCGACAGCCGGGACAGTCAACTGGAACTCATCGTTTGATGTGATCATTGCCGTCGAATTTGCGTAGCCGCCCTCTCCAATCAGATCGAAGTTGCAGGCCTCATATTTGATGGAGCCGTACTTACAATTATCGCCCAGCGTCGGCAGCGCGGGAAGATTGACCAAGTAAGTCTTTGCCAGCCCGTTGATAACGGTCAGCTCTACGGGCTGCACTGTGGGCGCAGCGGCCTTGGTGATGGTGAACCGGTTCACATCATCGGTCGCGAAAACGTCGCTGACCTTTGTGGTACCTTCCGACTTACCTTCAAACACATAGTTATTGCTTGTGAGCGTCATGGTGAAGGAAAGCGCCTTTCCGTTTCCGACCTCCGGCGAGGGCAGATAACTCCCGTCCGCCTGCTTACTGGTAAATTGGGCGTCAGAGAAGGAGAGCGCCGTATCGGGAAGTTTAATCTTCGCCGTTTTGCTGAGGAACGTCAGCTTGTCCGCAGTGAGCGTGACATCTGCACTGCCGTCGTAGGTCTTGGAGATTGACGAAACAGAGAGAAGGCTGATCGGCAGCGGGTCGATGGTCACGGTGAACGTACCGGTAGCTGGTTCGTGGTTCGCGGCTTCCGCCTTGTAGTAAACGGTGTATGTGCCCGCGTCGGTGAATGTCGGTACGCCCGAAGTATAGTTGCCATCTTCCTTGTCGCTGTAGGTGAACGTCACGGGAGTGCTGTCTACGCTTTGTCCAGACGCGATGATCGATGCGATCTGTTCCTCGCCGGTGTAATACATGCTGGATGCTTTCACGGAAACGGTCAGCTCCGCCGGTTTGACCTTGATGGTCACAGTTTCGGTCACGGTCGCGTATTTCTCGTAGCCCGCAGCCGGAGTGAACGTCCATTCGGCTTCATAGTCGCCTGCGTTAGGATTGATCGTGCCGTCCGTCCACGCGAACGTACCGTTAACGGATTTGCCGGTGTCGGGATCCTTCATCGTGCCCGAAATCCGGCTCTCGCTCAATGTCTGGCCGTAGGTAATCTCGCTTGCAGTGATTGTGCCGTCCGGCGTGGGCTTGATCTGGTTCACCGCGTTGAGGACGAGCGTCAGTTGAAAGTTTTCGTAGTTGGTGGTGGTGACCGTCACTTTGACGGTACCGATCTGGCCGGTCGCTGTTCCATCTTTCGCATAGAGACCTACCAAAGTCAGCTTGCTCCCCTCAAATTCCGCTATCTCCGGGTCGAGATAATATCCATGAGCGGTGAAGTTGATAGCAGTCTGCCGATTCCCCAAATCGTAGCGCACTGTGCCGTAATCTCCATTGGGCGCTTCGGGCAGCAGCTTGCTGAAATCGTAGGTGTACGTCTGCTGTGTGCCGTTGATTACGTTCAGTGTGTCGGTCGGGATATTCATGGGCGGGGCGGCCTTATTGATCTGGAAGGTCTTATCATCAAAATCCGCGCCGTTCAGTGTAAAGTCCTTTTGGGTCGTGCCGTCTTCAAAGACATAGCCCGCATTCTTTAACTCGATGGTGAAGGAGACAGTCTTTTTCTGGCCGGCATCGGCGGAATCATAGTGGGCGTTGGACACCTCATAATCTGTACCCTTACCGCTGCTTTGCAAGACCTCAATGGCGGAATACACGCTCTTGCGTCCTGCCTGGATGCCATGCTCCTGCCAGAATGCAAGGATATCTGACACGGAGGCAGGATGTTTATCATCTGTACGTTTATATAAATACCGCTGTAAGAGCAACAGTCCGTATTGGGATCCGTTTTTCATGCTGAGACCTCCGGTCCAAATTCATATCTTCTCTTATAGTTTAATGAGCGGATCTTATTCCGTCAACTGTTTCTGACTCCGTGATGGTCAGGCGCATCGCATTTTGTCTGCACTATTGCTTTATAATAGAATACCAACGGCCTGCACAAGACCTATTCTCTTGCTCTCTCAACGCTGCTGCCGAAGCTGACTGCTCCCTGTGACTATGGCTCAATCACCTATGACAAGAAGGTTGTTACCGATCTGGGCACTGGCTCCTTTATTACCCTTGTAAACGGCAAGACCGGTGAACTGACGCTGGAAGCAAACAGAAGCGGCACAGACGAAGGACGACTCGGCACGATCACTGTTACAATCTCCACGAGCAACTATCAGGATATCACTCTGACCATCAACGTCAGCGCGGAAAACAAGATCACTCCGCAGGCGGACGGCGCAGTGACGGCAACGGACATCACCCATGGTCAGACACTGAATGACAGCAAGATCGCGGGCAAGGTGAAGGACGGCGACAAGATGGTTAACGGTACGTTCGCATGGGTGGACGGCACAGGCGCTGTATCCTACCGCATTGACACTGCTAACAGCACAGGCGAGGCGACCATCGATCCCAACACCGGCGTTCTGACTCCAGTCAAGGTCGGCTCCGTGAGCGTCATCGCAACCAAGGCGGGCGACAACGACTACAACGACGTCACTAGTGCTCCCTTCGTGCTCATGATCAAACCGGCCACGCCCACCGGCGCGCCGAACTACACCAGAATCACCATAAGCGGTAAGACACTGAAGGACGCGGCGCTGACCATCGAGGGCAGCACGCCGAACCCCAATGACGGCAAGCTGGAATGGGTGGATGACAAGGAAAATGTCCTATCCGGCAATACCACGGTCGAGGACAACACGGCCTACAAGTGGCGCCTCACGCCTACTGACACCAACTACACGACACTGACCGGCGAGGTTGAGCTGTATCACAAGTCCAGCGGTGGCGGCAGCGGTGTGACGGCTCCCTCCATCACGGTCCCCGTTTCCTCTGAGCAGGAGACCGTGAAGGTGGATGCGATCGTTTTTGGCAGCACCGCAGCCGTGGAGGTCACCGACAAGCAGCTCGATCAGGTCACTTCGGGCGGCGACATCGTCACCGTGGACGTCTCCGGCCTTAAGGACGTGGACAGCGCCAAGGGCACCGGCGAGACGACGTTCAGCCCCAACGCAGATTGCACCAGAGCGCAGATCGTAACCCTCCTCTGGCGTTGCAAGAAGTGACCCAGCTGAACAGCAAAGCCGCTGACATGACCACATAAGCGAACATCGGACAGCGCAGCGGATAGGCTTTTTGCCATGACGCTGCGCTGTCCTGATTTTATATTCCGCATGTTTCCATACTATCGTAAACGGTAAATAACCCGTACCTGCTAAAGCGGGAACAAATATGTCATACTTGTCGCGGGGAGGGTTCTTAATACTCCTCGCGGCATTACATATAGGGAGGTCTGTGCATGGAATACGGCTACGCGAGAATTTCCACAAGAGAACAAAATGAGGAGCGCCAGCTCATCGCCCTGCGGGAGTTTGGGCGGAACGACGGCCAGATCATTCTGGATAAGCAGTCCGGCAAGGATTTTGACCGACGCGGCTACAGGAGGCTGCTGCGAAAATTGAAAGACGGCGACACCCTTGTCATCAAGAGCATCGACCGTCTCGGGCGAAATTATGAAGAGATCCTGGAGCAATGGCGCGTTATTACCAAAAAGAAAGGAGCGGCCATCGTCGTGCTGGATATGCCGCTGCTCGACACGCGCCGGAGCCGCGACCTGACCGGTACGCTGATCGCGGATATCGTGCTCCAGCTTCTGAGCTATGTGGCGCAGACGGAGCGTGAATTCATCCATCAGCGGCAGGCGGAGGGCATCGCTGCGGCAAAGGCGCGGGGCGTAAAGTTCGGACGTCCCTATAAGGAACTGCCCGCTGGATTTCAGGAGGTCAAGGCGCGTTGGGAGCGCGGTGAGCTGTCGGCGCGGGCAGCGGGCAAAGAACTGCACATTGCACACAGCACATTTTTGTACTGGGTGCGCGGCAATATATGTTAAAAAGTCGTTAAACGCGAGAATTGTCGGATATAAAAGTAGACCTTTTTGGGCACCTTGCTATTGATATTTTGGACAAAACGTGATACTATAAGGTCCTAAAAGAATCGTTTATTGGGTAATGGTCAACAAAGCCTACATTATTGACCACTGTCCGGCTATAAGGGAGATTGCCGGTTTGAGCGCCGAAAGGACGGGCTGGCGGATCGGAAGCAAGGGGTGAGCATGGATGCGAACATCGTTCTACGACTTTTGCGTAAAGCAGGGCCATAGGGCTCTGCTGGCGCAGTGGGACGAGGTTCGCAACGCGCCGCTTACGACTGGAAACGTTTCCTTCGGAAGTCATCAAAAGGTATGGTGGCAGTGCTCCAAGGGTCACAGTTGGCAGGCCAAGGTATACTCCCGCTCGGAGGGCAGCGGCTGCCCGTACTGCACCGGACGCAAGGAAACGCCTGAGAACTCGCTGGCGATACAGGTTCCTGCCCTTGAGGCTGAGTGGGATGCGGAGAAAAACACTCCGCTGAAGTTCGCCGACCTGACCATCGGCAGCCACAAAAAGGTCTGGTGGCGGTGCCCTGCGGGACATTCCTACGATTCGGTCGTCAAGAGCCGTGTGCTGGGCACCGGCTGTTCCGTCTGCGCGGGGCGTGTTGTTCTGCCGGACGAAAACTCCCTCGCGGCAAGGTATCCCGCACTTGTTGCCGAATGGGATACCGAGAAGAACGCTCCTCTATTGCCGACGCTGGTCGCCCCGGGAACGGTGAGAAAGGCCTGGTGGCGCTGTCCCAAGGGGCACAGCTACCGTGCCGCCATCTCATCCCGCGCGGGTGGTGGAACAGGCTGCCCATTCTGCGCAGGGCAAAAGGTCATACAGGGCGAAAATGACTTCGCTTCGCAATACCCGCAGCTTGCCGCCCAATGGGACCGACAGAAAAACGGCGCTCTGATACCGGAGGCAGTGACTTCCGGCTCCAACCGCCGCGTGTGGTGGCGCTGCGAAAAGGGACATTCCTATCCGGCTGTTATAGCTCACCGCGTGCGGAGTGGAAGCGATTGTCCGTATTGCTCCAACCACAAGATTCTGCCCGGCTTCAACGACCTCGCGACGATAGATCCGGTCGTTGCCTCGCAATGGCACCCGACGCGCAACGGCAGCCTTACACCGCAGCAGGTGACGCCCGGCAGCCGCCGCAAGGTCTGGTGGCTCTGCGATAAGGGTCATGCGTGGCGTTCGGTCATCAGCAGCCGCACGGGAAAGAAATGGTGCGGCTGTCCGATCTGCGCGGGCAGACCATTGAGCCAATGCACAGCGATTCTAAGTGAATCTCCGGCAGAGCCGGTGAAATAAGTGCCCACCTGCAGGGAGCTGCAGAATATATAAATCTCTCATAGGAGGATCAAAATGAAACGCAAAGCATTATCTCTCATTCTTGCGTTTGCCATGGCAGTCAGTCTGTTCACGGTAGGCGCAAGCGCGGCGGAGCCTACCTACGGCGACACCGCGGGCCACTGGGCCGAGGCCTCCATCGAACGCTGGAGCGGCTACGGCATTATCCAGGGCAGCAACGGCAAGTTTGACCCGGACGGTCAGCTTACCTGTGCACAGCTCGCCACCATTCTGGCAAGACTCCTGAAGCTGCCCGCCGCAAAGGACGCAGGCTTCATCGATAACCCGGCGGACGCCTGGTATTATGACGCCATCAACCGCTGTGCCGCCGCTGGCATTCTGAAAGGAAACGGCGATGGCACCGTGACGCCGAATGCGTCCATTACCCGTGAGCGCGCCATGGTCATGTTGGGCCGCGCTCTGGGTATCGAGCCCATCGAAAACCCCAATCTGACGCAGTTCACGGACGGTGCGCAGGTGGCGTCCTATGCCCGGGGCATGCTGGCTGCTCTGATCAGAGCCGGTATTGTGGGCGGCGTGACTGCCGACCAGCTGGCTCCTCAGAACAACATCACCCGCGCAGCCACCGTCACGATTCTTGACCGCGCCATCGGCACCTATGCGGACAAGGCTGGCGAGACGGTCAATGCCAATGGCAAGGGTATCGTCCTCGCTGTGGCAGACGATGTGACCATCACCGGCGAGGTGAACAAGCTGCTCGTGCCTGCCAATGACATCGAAGTGACCGTTAAGGGCAGCAAGAACATCGATTACATCGTAATCAGCGGCGACAACTCCAAGGTCATTCTGGACAACGCCTCCGCGGACAATGTGACGCTGGACGGTGAAAAGAGCGCAGTTGAGACCAAGAACGGCGCCAAGATCGACAATGTGATCGTAACCGAGAATGCTCCCGGCGCCACGGTCGATGTTGGCAGCGGCACCACCGTCGGCAATGTGGAGAACCATGCTGAGGATGCCACCGTCACCGGCAGCGGCACCGTGAAGAAAGTGGAGTCCGACAAGGACATCACCGTTAGGACCAAGGAAACCGACGTCAAGAACATCGGCGATGAGAAGATCACTGTCACCGACAAGAGCGGCAAGGATACCACGGTCGGTACCACCGGCTCCGGCTCCTCCACTACCGTGAATAAGGGTACCACCAGTTCCGGCGGTGGCAGCTATACGCCTCCGGCGCAGCACACCCACACCTGGGATGCAGGCGTCGTGACGAAGGAAGCGACCTGTACAGAGGCTGGAGTCAAGACCTTCACCTGCTCCTGCGGCGCGACTTACACTGAAGACATCCCCGCCAAGGGCCATAATTATAATAATGGCGTGTGCAGCAATTGTGGCGATAAGCAGCCGGAAGTCAAGGCAACCGAAAAGGCTTGGGATGCTTTGGATGCAAAGCTAGCAGGAATCAAGGGAAATGACGGCGCAGTGCTGGTTACCGCGAAACGGGAGGGTACTGCATACACGCTGAAACTGAATGTGGATGCAATTCAGTCCGGCGCGGCAGCTTTTGGTGATGATTTCCTCACCGGTCTTGCTACCAACCTGAAGAACGCTTTGGATGAAAACTTTGGCCGCTATGTGCTGACTGCGGATGGTCAGGATGTTTACAACAAGGGTACTTTCCAGAACACCGCACTGAAGAACGCCCTGTTCTCTGTGGCTGACGGTTTCTTTTATACGCTCAATCACATGACAGAAGAAAACGGTGTTTATACCTATAAGACTGTCAACGCCAAAGTGACCGGCGACAATACCTATGCATTCACGATTGCTGTTCAGCTCGAGGGCGAGGATGTTGCTAAGGTGAAGAGTCTTGCCGGAACGCTGGCTGACCACCTGCAGATGGAGATGCTGGATAGCGACGCCATCAACAGCCGTTATGGTATTACCGTTAATGAGAGCAAGGCCATTGTGGTCACGATGGAAATGCCGGGCAAACTGATGCAGGCAGGCGTGGATAAGATTGGAAGCGGTGAAGACGCTCAGAAAGCATTTGATGGCGACGGTGTCACCGTTAGCGCCTTGCTGGGTATCATGAATAGCATCGATTCCTTGGACGGCGTGTTGGGTAGTAATGCCAGTGATGTGAATTCCGTATTGAATACGGTTAACAGCAACGCTAATGTTGTAAACAAGGTTCTGAGCAAGATGACCGCTAAGGTTACTGCCCAGAATGGAACTACGGCTAACTTTGACATGACCTTTACTCCCAGCAATACGGGCAATGCATGGAAAGACTTCATGGCTGGTGTGATCGCTATGACCGGCAGTGATGAAGGCAGTGTTGGTGCGATGAAACCCAACCAGTTTAAGGTTGCTCAAGAAGGCACTTATAAAGATTACTACTATGCTGTTCCTGTGACTGTGACAATTGATTTGGATAGTTCTATGGGCTTCCAGGCAACGGAAACGGTTGTTGTGGTTATGCACATTGACTTTACCAAGTATTCCAAGACCGGCACTGCCAGCGTATCTGCTGCTGAGCCCACTGAGACTCCTGCTGCAGCGGAGACTTCTGCCGAATAAGGATTAGTTTGGGAAATTGAAAAACTCTGATTGATTGTCCCACGCATGGGGCAGGGACAAGCGCCCTGCCCCATGCGGTTTTCCCGTTTCTCCCAGCACTGGTGTAGCTGCAGCAATGCTGAGAGAAGTAAAAAAACGACATATAGCCTGAGGACTAAAGAAGATGTGAAGGGGGGTGATGCAAATTGAGGGGTACACGACTGGCTGAATTATCCATGTCATGGACGAAAGATTATTCCCTGAGTGCTCTTCTCTTGCTTGGAACGATCTTTAACATATTTTGGCTGTACAGGATGCGGCGGCAACTCCAAATGAAATGGTACGCCGTGATAGCATTCTCGGTGCTGCATACGGTATGTGGTGTTTTGAGTGTAAAAGCATTTGCATTTCTGGAAACCGGAGATGCTGGCAACATGAGCTTATTCGGCGGAGTGTTCTTTATGCCAGTGCTTTATTTCATCAGCGCAAAGGTTTCAAAACGCAATATCAAAGCCGTTTTTGATATTTTTACGATTTGCATGATCTTCACAGTGATGTGTGCTCGAATCAACTGCATCGTCTCTGGCTGCTGCGCTGGCTTAGTTATACCAGGAACGCATTATCACTTTCCCACAAGGGAACTTGAGATTCTCTATTACATTGTGATGCTGATTCTGCTCATCCCAAGAGTGAAAAAGAGCAAGAATCCCGGCAGCATTTACCCGTTATATATGGCATCCTACGGAGCGTTCCGCTTCATTGATGAATTCTTCCGAACGTCCTCTACGGGGATGCTATTCCACCTTTCTCATGTCTGGGCAGCCATCGCATTTGCGGCGGGACTCAGCATTTACATAGAAATAAACGCCAGAAATCATCAACGAAAGAAGGTAATAAAGAAATGAAAAGCACATGGAAGCGATTTCTTTCGCTTGTGCTCTGCATGTGCATGGTCATGGCACTGCTTCCAAATGTGACCATGACAGCGTTTGCAGCAACCAGTGGAACTGTGACAGGCTTAGCCGACGAGAACATTGGACTGAGTTTTACGGGCGGCGCAGATGATGCCTGGTCGGCCAATGCTACGAGCATTACCGGCGCAGCTACCAGCACGGGCGGATGCGACGGTACAAACTATGACTCTACGCTGACAATTGCCAATAAGAAGTCGACAACAGCAACCCTTTCCTTTGACTACTCTATTGAGCAGAACAGTGGAGCGATTCAGGTGGATGGTAAAGAGGTTTCTTCAGGTGCCAGATTCACCAAGGAACTGGCACCCGACGAGGAAGTTAAAGTATACATCAAGTCTGGCAGCACCAGTGCTGCTACGAAGATCACCCTTACCAACGTGGTTCTGGTAAGCGATGTCAATGCAACTGCGACATTCGTGCCTGCTGAAAACGGTACTTATACAGTAGACGAAAAACTCATTACCGAGGAATATAGCAACACGCAAAGCTCCATGACCGCCTATCAGGTGGCGGCGACTCCGGCGGATGGTTATCAGTTCTTGGGCTGGTATAACCTGACCACAGGCAAATGCATCGCGACTGCGGCAACCACCGCCCTGAATATCGAAAGTGACTGCACCGTTACGGCGAAGTTTGTGAGCAAGTCTCTGGCGCTTTTTGAGACTGGCGGTCAGCGGTTTGCAGACCTGAATGAAGCGGTTGCCTATGCACAGACAAACGGTCAGTCCAAGATTACCTTGGCGACCGATGGTTCTATCGGCGGCAGCTATACCATTCCGATTGGAATTACACTGTTGATTCCGTTTGATGAGGCGGGAACGCTGTATACGGATGCTCCTGCGGCAATTCGCACAGCCCCAGCTTCGAAGCCGTTCCGAACGCTGACGATGAGCGAAGGAAGCTCCATTACAGTCAATGGCGCGATTAGCTTGGGCGGCAGATATTTTGCCGCTGCCGGCAGCCAGCAGGGACGTCCTGTGGGTGATTACGGCTATATCAAAATGGCTGACAACAGCTCCATCACGGTCAAGAACGGCGGTAATCTCTATGCATGGGGCTTTATCTCCGGCAGCGGCTCTGTTTTGGCGGAATCTGGCGCTACGGTGTACGAATTCTATCAGATTGCAGACTTCCGCGGCGGCAGCGCATCTTCCAGCATGGGCCATGGGGTGTTCCCATTTTCGCAGTACTTCGTACAAAACATCGAAGTTCCCTTGACGTTGAATGCCGGCGCCAATGAACAGGTTTATAGCGGCGTTTATGCAATGAAGAGCACATATACTACTGCTATTAATTTCATTGGCGACACCGGTATGTTCAAAGTGGAATCCGGTAGCTTTACTAAGGATTACGATGAAAAGACGGATCGTCTTGTATTCACAGTAAACGGCGAAGCGGCATTGAACACGTTGTCGCTGACGCTTGCAGGCATGGATGTCAACTCTGCAAGCTACGTATTGCCTATCACCAACAACATTACCATCAATATCCAGTCCGGAAATGTGACGATCAATCAGACGGCAGCTCTGCTGGCGGGCGTTGAGGTCAACATTGCCGAGGGCGCTGGCCTGACAGTTGCAAACGAAAAGAATATCTATTTCTATGACAGCGATGAGTGGAACTCCGACAACTTTGTCTGGGGTCCCTGCAAGTTTAAGTCCGTGGCCTATGCGCCGGGTAAGGCATACAACCGCTCCGATAACGACTTGGTTGATGCGAAGATGGATGTGAACGGCAGCGTAACGGCTATTGGCGCCATCTACACCACCAATGGCGGCGCTGACATTTGCAGCAGCAACGGAACCGGCAAATATGTGCAGCAGAGCATACTTGGTAAGGAAACCGCAACCTATCAATATAATGCAAATGGCAATAATGCGGTGACCATCCCCATCACCGCCGCGAAGCTACACAACGCAGACGGCACCTACACCGAGACGGCAAATGCCAGCGCGGGTACGACCATTCCCTATCTGGATGGCGTATGGGGCGGTGCTGCGAACATCACTGTTGACTTTGACGCCAACGGCGGCGAAGGAACGATGCCTACCTGGACAGGTAAGCCCAATACGAGTTTTGATCTGCCAAAGAACACCTTTACCCGCGAAGGCTACACCTTCACCGGCTGGAACACTGCGGCAGACGGTACTGGCGCGGCCTATGCCGACAAGGCGCCCGTGAAATTCAGCGAGAATACCGCCCTTTATGCCCAGTGGACTCAGGACCCGGTCATCACCTTTGACGCCAACGGCGGCAAGGGAACCATGGGTACGCAGACCGTGAAGCCCAATGAGGCGACTGCCCTGACCGCCAACACCTTCACCCGCGCGGACTATGATTTCACCGGTTGGAACACGGCGAAGGACGGCACCGGCACGGCCTATGGCGACAAGGCAAACATCACCACCAACGAAAATGTCACCCTCTACGCCCAGTGGACGCTGCACAAGTACCATGTCCGCTGGCTGAACTGGGACGACACAGTCTTGCAGAAGGGCGACTACACCTGCGAGGATACGGCTGGATGGGATGATTCGAACAACGAAACCCCTAGCAGACCCGAGGATGAGAACTATACCTACGTCTTTGCGATGCGCTGGACTCCCTATGATGAGACGAAGGGAATCGACGGCTGGGGCTTCAACCCGCATGAGGACGTTGACTTCAGGGCAGTATTCAACGAATTTAAGAAGCTCACCGTCACTTTTAATGCCAACGGCGGCATCGGCACGATGGATTCGGTAAAAATCGTCAACGGCGGGTCCGGCGAGTATTACACGCTTCCCGAATGTGGCTTTACTCGCGAAGGCTATGACTTCGCCGGTTGGCTCATCACCGGAACTGTTGGCTACGATACTTTCGAGACGTATGAGCTTCATGACGAGAAATGGGACAATGAAATGCTCCTCGCCTTCTCCGACCTGACCCTCAAAGCCAGCTGGAAGGATAACCACTCGCTGACCGAGGTTCGTGGTAGCCGTGAGCCTACCTGCACTGAGGAAGGCTACACCGGCGATACCTATTGCAAGGTTTGTGATAAAGTACAAAAGCCGGGTAAATCCATTCCTGCAAAGGGCCACAGCTGGAATGAGGGCGTGATTACCACCGCCGCTACCTGTGAGAACGCCGGTGCCAAGACCTACACCTGCACAGTTTGCAATGCAACCAAGACCGAAGCAATCGACGCGACTGGACATACTCCGGTTGAAGTTGCGGAACAGCCCGCTACCTGCACCGAGGCTGGTCATAAAGCCGGTACGAAGTGCTCCGTTTGTGAGGCGATTCTCTCCGGTATGGAAGAGATCCCCGCGACCGGCCACACTGAGAAGACCGTTGCGGGCAAGCCTGCGACCTGCACCGAAACGGGTCTGACGGATGGCATCAGCTGCTCTGTCTGCGGAACGGTTATCAAAGCACAGACAGAGATTCCAGCCAAGGGCCACAGCTGGAATGAGGGCGAGATCACGACCTCTCCTACCTGTGAGAATGTTGGCGTCAAGACCTACACCTGCACGGTTTGCAAAGAAACTAAGACAGAAGCGATTAACGCGACCGGGCATACCCCTGTCGACGTCGCTGAGAAGCCCGCTACCTGCACCGAGGCTGGCCATAAAGCCGGCACGAAGTGCTCCGTTTGTGAGGCAATCCTCTCCGGTATGGAAGAGATCCCTACAACCGGCCACACAGAAGTAATCGATGCAGCAAAGGCCCCAACCTGCACGGAGACTGGATTGACCGAAGGTAAGCACTGCTACGCCTGCGGTGAGGTGATTACCGCGCAGGAAACTGTTCCCGCGAAGGGTCACACGGAAGTGGTTGATCCGGTGGTCGAGGCGACTTGCACGAAGCCAGGCAAGACGGAAGGCAAGCACTGCTCCGTCTGCAACGAAGTTCTCGTTGCACAGACTGAGGTTCCCGCCAAGGGCCACAACTGGAATGAGGGCGAGATCACGACCTCTCCTACCTGTGAGAACGTTGGCGTCAAGACCTACACCTGCACAGTTTGCAATGCAACCAAGGCCGAAGCAATCGACGCGACTGGACATACTCCGGTTGAAGTTGCGGAACAGCCCGCTACCTGCACCGAGGCTGGCCATAAAGCCGGCACGAAGTGCTCTGTCTGCGGCGCTACGATATCCGGTATGGAAGAGATCCCTGCGACGGGCCATACCGAAGTCGTTGACACGGCTGTTGAGGCAACCTGCACCAAGACTGGCCTGACCGAAGGCAAGCACTGCTCTGTCTGCAACGCGGTCATTAAGGCACAGGAAGTGATTCCCGCCAAGGGACATACCGAGGTCATTGATACGGCAGTTGCACCTACCTGCACCGAGCCCGGCAAGACCGAGGGTAAGCATTGCTCCGTCTGCAATACTGTACTTGTTGCCCAAGAAGTGATCCCCGCCAAGGGCCACACCGAGGTCATTGACGAGGCAATTGAGGCGACCTGTACGACGCCCGGCAAGACCGAGGGCAAGCATTGCTCTGTCTGCAACGAAGTGATCGTTGCACAGACCGAGGTTCCCGCCAAGGGCCACACCGAGGTCGTCGACTTGGCAGTCGAGGCTACCTGCACTGCACCCGGCAAGACCGAAGGCAAGCACTGCTCCGTCTGCGGTGAGGTGATTACCGCGCAGGAAACTGTTCCCGCGAAGGGTCACACGGAAGTGGTTGATCCGGTGGTCGAGGCGACTTGCACGAAGCCAGGCAAGACGGAAGGCAAGCACTGCTCCGTCTGCAACGAAGTTCTCGTTGCACAGAAAGTGGTTTCTGCCAAGGGTCATGATTGGGATAGTGGCAAAATTTTAAAGCAACCTACCTATGGAGAAAACGGTGAAATGCTCTACACCTGCGCTATATGTGATGAGTATAAAACTGAAATTATTCCTAAGCTGGTGAATGGCGGAGGCGGTACTGGTGGCGCTGGCGGTGGCAGTTCTTCTGCTGGTAGCACAACCAAGACTGAAACGACCATCAACCCTGATGAATCTACCACCAAAACCGAAACAAAACCCGACGGCACAGTGGTCGAGACTACCACCGGTAAGGACGGTTCGACCAGCAAGACCACGACCAAGAAGGACGGCAGCTCCGTGACCGAGAGCAAGACCGCCGACGGCACGACCGGCACGGTCAAGACCGACAAGGACGGCAAGACCGAGGCGGAGGCCAAGATCAGCAACAAGGCGGTCGAGGACGCGAAGAAGTCTAGCGAGGCGGTCAAGGTGCCCACCGAGGTCAAGGCGGGCAAGGACAGCAATTCCGCCCCGACCGTCAAGGTCGAGCTGCCGAAGAACGCAGGTGAGACGAAGATCGAGATCCCGGTTTCCAACGTGAACTCCGGCACGGTTGCGGTCATCGTCCACGAGGACGGCACCGAGGAGATCGTCAAGAATTCCAAGCCCACCGAAGACGGCGTTCAATTGACTGTAGACGGCAATACGGTGGTGAAGATTATTGATAACTCCAAGGATTTCATTGACACCCGTAATCATTGGAGTCGAGATGAGGTCAACTTCGTCGCTTCCCGTGATATATTCAATGGCGTCGGGAATAATCTCTTTGGTGTCAGTCAGCCCATGACCCGTGGCATGGTGAATACTGTGCTGGCAAGACTTGCGGGCATTGATACCACACCCAAGAATGGCCAGAAGTGGTACGAGGTTGGTACCGAGTGGGCCAAGAGCAAGGGCATCACAGATGGCACGAACCCCGAGGCGAGCGTGACGCGCGAGCAGCTTGCGACGCTGCTTTATCGCTTCTATGGTTCACCTGCGATTAGCGGTACGCTGCGCTTTGCGGACGCGGGAGCAGTCAGCGCTTACGCGCAGGATGCGCTTCTTTGGGCGACGCAGAACGGCATTATGAACGGCGTCGGCAATAACTGTGTCGCGCCGAGCGCAGATGCCCAACGCGCGCAGGTCGCCGCGATGATGGCGCGGTACCTCAAGAACGCGGACTAAAGCCGAATACGGCACAGCAAGGAGGGGCGGTCCGATGGACCGCCCCTCAGTAAGCGTAAAACGTAACCGCATATAAAAGGCCGCCATCTCAAGTAACCGTCAAAGCTGAGGGCGGCTGGACAGACATGGGACAATAGTAGCGGAACATTGCGAAACTTCCCACCACTATAATGTTCAGGGTGTGAAGTAAATGACGAGCAATGAACTGAAACACGAAGCCAAGAAGCAGGAATGGAACATAGCTATACAGGAATGCCGGGGCAGCGGTCTCTCCGTAAGCGAATGGTGCCGGCAGCAAGGTGTTACAACAACACTCCTGGCAAGTTTCTCAGGCATC
>ENA-UEQR01000090-UEQR01000090.1-human-gut-metagenome-genome-assembly--contig:-NODE-90-length-57209-cov-19.362739_pt1 | contig 57209 bp, 47 predicted proteins | sample MGYA00242944_ERZ507941 | MGnify/ENA primary metagenome ERZ507941 (study PRJEB26167, sample SAMN06115398) | human gut metagenome | host: Homo sapiens | place: China:Chongqing | collected 2016-06-23...
GCGACTCAATTTCTGTTTCACATAAAGCCGACTTCCCGCTTTTTCCCCTGCCACAATACCCTACACACAAAAAACACCGCCCGAACTCCTCGGACGGTGTTATATTTTTATCTCGTATTACAGATTTGTATACTCCATAAGGCTCTTATCCACCTCACGGGCAACATCTCTGCCCTCTCTGATAGCCCATACTACAAGTGACTGTCCTCTGCGCACGTCGCCTGCGGCAAAGACGTTCTTTACGTTTGTCTGATGTGTGCCGTCGGCTGTTGCGATATTCGTTCTGCCGTCTACCTCAACGCCAAAAGCCTTTGTGAGATAGCTTTCAGATCCCAGAAAGCCTGCCGCAATAAGAACAAGCTCGGTTTCTACCTTGTATTCGCTGCCCTCAACAGGCTTCATTATCGTTCTGCCTGACTTAGGGTCTTTCTCCGGGGAGAGTTTTACAAGCACTGCGCCCTTAAGATTGCCCTTTTTGTCTTTGAGAAACTCCTTGACAGTTGTCTGATAAACTCTCGGGTCATGACCGAACACACCGATGGCTTCCTCCTGACCGTAATCTGTCTTGCAGACCATTGGCCACTGCGGCCATGGGTTGTTCTCAGCTCTCGTGTCAGGAAGCTTTGGCATCATTTCAAGCTGCAAAACGCTCTTTGCGCCATGTCTTACGCTTGTACCAACGCAGTCATTTCCTGTATCTCCGCCGCCTATTACCATGACGTTCTTGCCCTTTGCGGAAATGTGGTTTTTATCCGTAAGACCGCCGTTCAGCAGCGCCTTAGTTGTGGATTTCAGAAAATCCACTGCAAAATAGATACCCTTTGCATCTCTGCCCTCGGCTTTGATATCTCTAGGATTTGAAGCACCACAACAAAGTATTACTCTGTCGAAGTCCTTGAGAAGCTCAGCCGCTGTGATATCCTTGCCAACATTAACGTCTGTGCGAAACTCGATGCCTTCTTCTTTCATTATATTTATCTTGCGCTCGATTATCTGCTTTTCAAGCTTCATGTTCGGTATGCCGTACATAAGCAGACCGCCCACTCTGTCCTCACGCTCGAAAACTGTTACACTGTGACCTCTCTGATTGAGCTGGTCAGCGGCAGCAAGACCTGATGGGCCTGAGCCTATAACAGCGATAGTCTTTCCTGTTCTTACCTTTGGAACTCTTGCTGAAGCATATCCGCAGGCATAAGCATTTTCAATAATGCCGTATTCGTTAGCCTTTGTGGTAACAGCGTCGCCATTAGCTCCGCAGGTGCAGGCTTTTTCGCAAAGTGCAGGACAAACTCTTGATGTGAACTCAGGAAAATTGTTCGTCATATGAAGTCTGTAATATGCCTGCTCCCAGTTGCCCTTGTATATAAGGTCGTTCCATTCAGGGATAAGATTGTTAAGCGGACAGCCTGAAAATGCGTTGCCTATCTTCATTCCTGCCTGACAGAACGGCACACCGCAGTCCATACATCTTGCTCCCTGCTTTTGCTGCTCCTTCTTTGAAAGAGGAGTGTGAAATTCATTAAAATTCTTTATACGTTCCTCAACGGAGAACGCTGCTGCGTCCTCACGCTTATAGTCCATAAAACCAGTTGGCTTTCCCATATCTCAACTATACTTGCTTTCACAGCAAGTATATCCTCCTTTCGATTTTAAAAGTACAATATCTCATGTGCGCAGGCTTACTGCTTGCCGTTGATGATCTGATAGAATGCTTCTATCTGCGCCTGATCGCTACTCATACCCTTTTCTTCCATTGAAGCTATAGCAGACATCATCTTCTTGTAATCGTGAGGGATTATCTTCTTAAACTTAGGCAGATATTCCTCAAAGTCATCAAGAATACGCTTGCCCTTTTCAGAGCCTGTTGCGTCAACGTGCTGCTGGATAAGGTCTTTGAGCTGAATGATATCGTACTTCTCCTTGACCTCAGAGAAAAGTACCATTTCCTTGTTGAGTCTTGTGTAAAGGTGTCTGTCCTCGTCAAGAACGTAAGCTACACCGCCTGACATACCTGCCGCAAAGTTTTTGCCCGTCTTGCCGATAACTACCACACAGCCGCCTGTCATATACTCACAGCCGTGGTCGCCAACGCCCTCGACAACTGCCACTGCGCCTGAGTTTCTTACGCAGAAACGCTCGCCTGCAACACCGTCGATGAACGCCTTACCGCTTGTTGCGCCGTAAAGTGCAACGTTACCGATAATGATATTGTCCTCGGCTTTGAAAGTGGAATCCTTCGGAGGATAAACAACGAGCTTACCGCCTGAAAGTCCCTTTCCGAAATAATCGTTAGAGTCGCCCACAAGCTCGAGGGTCAAGCCGTTCGGGATAAATGCGCCGAAGCTCTGTCCGCCTGAGCCGTTGCAGACTATCTTGTATGTATCGTCAGCAAGTGTGTTATAATACTTTCTTGTTATCTCTGAGCCGAAGATAGTACCGAATGAACGGTCTGTGTTCTTGACATTTACTGTGATAGACTTCTTCTCACCACTCTTAAGATTTTTCTCGAACTCCTTCATGAGCACCTTTTCATCAAGAGTGTTTTCAAGCTTGAAGTCATACTTGGATTTCTTGTTGTATTCTACCTTTTCTGAAACGTAATCAGAGTTGATGATATTAGAAAGGTCAACTTGTGCCGCAGTGCCTGTGATACCAGCCTTTGGCTTGATAAGGTCAATTCTTCCCACAAGCTCGTCAACTGTTCTTACGCCAAGCTTTGACATATATTCTCTAAGCTCGGAAGCCACAAATATCATAAAGTTCATTACATATTCAGGCTTGCCAGGGAACTTCTTTCTAAGCTCTGGGTTCTGTGTTGCAACACCAAATGGACAAGTATCAAGATTACATACTCTCATCATTGCACAGCCGAGTGTTATCAGCGGAGCTGTTGCAAAGCCGAACTCCTCTGCGCCAAGGATCGCTGCGATAACAACGTCACGGCCTGTCATGAGCTTGCCGTCTGTTTCGATAACGACCTTGTTTCTAAGACCGTTCTTGATAAGGGTCTGATGTGCTTCTGCAAGTCCAAGCTCCCATGGAAGTCCTGCATTGTAGATAGAGTTTCTCGGAGCCGCACCTGTACCGCCGTCATAGCCTGAGATAAGGATAACACCTGCGCCTGCCTTTGCAACGCCTGCCGCAACTGTACCAACACCGCACTCAGAAACGAGCTTTACAGAAATTCTTGCGTTCTTGTTTGCGTTTTTCAGGTCATAGATAAGCTGAGCCAAGTCCTCGATAGAATAGATATCGTGGTGTGGCGGAGGTGAGATAAGCGACACGCCAGGTGTGGAGTGTCTTGTTTTAGCTATCCATGGATAAACCTTTTTGCCAGGAAGATGTCCGCCCTCGCCAGGCTTTGCGCCCTGTGCCATTTTTATCTGTATCTCATCAGCAGATGTGAGGTATCTTGAAGTTACACCGAAACGTCCCGAAGCCACCTGCTTGATAGCTGAACATCTGTCCTCAGAAGTACCCTTTGTGAGAAGTCTGTCAAGGCTCTCACCGCCCTCGCCTGAGTTTGACTTGCCGTGAAGTCTGTTCATTGCGATAGCAAGTGCTTCATGAGCTTCCTGCGAGATAGAGCCGTAGGACATAGCGCCCGTCTTAAATCTTCTTACAATAGAGTCAACGCTCTCAACTTCCTCCAGCGGAACAGGATTTTCAGCAAAGTTGAAATCCATAAGACCTCTGATGTTCACAGGGTCCATTTCCTCAGAGATAAGCTTTGAATACTTCTTGTATGTTTCATAGTCGCCAGTCCTTGCAGCCTGCTGGAGCAGATAGATAGACTGAGGATTGTAGAGATGCTCCTCCTTGCCGCTTCTGAACTTGTGGCTTCCTCTTGATTCAAGCTCTGTGTCTGTGCCAAGTCCAAGAGGGTCAAAGGCTGATGTATGAAGTCTGTCAACATTTTTCTCGATGTCAGATATTGTGATACCGCCTATCCTGCTGACAGTGCCTGTGAAATACTTGTTTATAACGTCCTGACCGATACCGATAGCCTCGAATATCTGTGAGCCTTGATATGACTGTATAGTAGAGATACCCATTTTTGAAGCTATCTTTACGATACCATGGAGAACAGCCGCATTATAATCGTCAACAGCGGCATAGTAATCCTTGTCGAGAAGGTCGTCAGCAATAAGCTCGTGGATAGTTTCCTGAGCAAGATAAGGGTTGATAGCGGAAGCACCATAGCCAAGCAGTGTTGCAAAGTGATGAACTTCTCTAGGCTCGCCGCTTTCGAGGATAATAGCAAGAGATGTTCTCTTCTTTGTAACAACAAGGTGCTGATGAAGCGCTGATACTGCAAGCAGTGACGGGATAGCAAGGTGGTTCTCGTCAACTCCCCTGTCTGAAAGGATAAGGATATTTGCGCCCTCGCTGAACGCCTTGTCTGCTTCTATATAAAGTCTGTTTATAGCCTTTTCAAGTCTTGTGTTCTTATAATAAAGTATAGGGATAACAGCTACCTTAAAGCCAGGAATGTGCATATTCTTTATTTTAAGGATATCTGTCGAGGTAAGGATAGGGTCGTGTATCTTCATTACCTTGCAGTTTTCAGGCTTTTCTTCAAGAATGTTGCCGTCCTCACCGATATAGACAGTTGTGGAGGTAACTATTTCCTCTCTGATAGCGTCTATAGGAGGATTTGTTACCTGTGCAAAGAGCTGTTTGAAGTAGTTGAACAGTGGCTGAGGCTCTTTTGAAAGCACCGCAAGCGGGCTGTCTGTACCCATAGCGGCAATAGACTCAGAGCCGTTCTTTGCCATTGGCAGGATAGATGTCATAACGTCCTCATAGGTATAGCCAAAAGCTTTCTGAAGTCTCTGTCTTTCCTCGTAGCCGTGTTCCTCTACCTTGATGTTTGGTATCTTAAGGTCTTTAAGTCTGACAAGGTTGCTGTCAAGCCACTCGCCGTAAGGCTGCTTTGAAGCATAGTATTCCTTAAGCTCGTCATCGTCGATAACTCTGCCCTGAACAGTATCAACAAGAAGCATTTTGCCTGGGCGAAGTCTTTCCTTTTCAACGATATTGTCTGACGGGATAGGAAGTGCGCCAACCTCAGATGAAAGGATAAGATTGCCGTCCTTTGTGATATAATATCTTGACGGACGCAGACCGTTTCTGTCAAGCACTGCACCCATGATATCTCCATCAGAGAAAAGGATAGAAGCAGGTCCGTCCCATGGCTCCATCATAGTTGCGTAATACTGATAGAAATCTTTCTTAGCCTGACTCATCGTGCCGTTGTTATCCCATGGCTCAGGGATCGTTATCATGACAGCCAGTGGCAGATCCATTCCACTCATGACCAAAAATTCAAGTGTGTTGTCGAGCATTGCAGAGTCAGAGCCTTCTGTGTTTACAACAGGTGTGACCTTATCAAGATCGCCCTTCAAATGCTCAGACTTCATCGTTTCCTCACGAGCGAGCATTTTATCAGCATTGCCTCTGATAGTGTTTATCTCACCGTTGTGAACGATCATTCTGTTAGGATGCGCCCTCTGCCAGCTTGGGTTTGTGTTGGTAGAAAATCTTGAATGTACCATAGCGATAGCAGACTCGTAGTCCTTATCCTGAAGGTCAGGGAAGAACTTTCTGAGATCCTGCACAAGGAACATTCCTTTATATACTATAGTTCTGCTTGAAAGTGATACAACGTAGGTGTCCTCATTTGACTGCTCGAACACACGTCTTGCAACATATAGCTTGCGGTCAAAGTCAAGACCCTTTTTAACACCCTTTGGACGCTTGATGAAGCACTGCATTATGGCAGGCATACACTCAGCAGCTCTCTTGCCAAGCACCTCAGGCTTTGCAGGAACGACTCTCCAGCCAAGGATCTCCAGACCCTCTTTTTCGGCGATTATCTCAAACATCTTCTTTGCCTGATTTCTCGCAAGCTCGTTCTGTGGGAAGAAGAACATACCAACAGCATAATCTCTCTCCTCGCCAAGCGTGATTCCAAGCTCAGCGGCGGCGATCTTCTTGAAGAATTTATGTGAGATCTGAAGCAGGATACCTACTCCGTCACCTGTTTTGCCCTCTGCGTCCTTACCAGCACGATGCTCAAGCGTTTCAACGATAGTCAGCGCATTTGCAACAGTATCGTGGCTCTTTTTGCCCTTAATGTTCACAACAGCACCTATTCCGCAGTTATCATGCTCGAATTTCGGTGAATACAGGCTTTTTACATTAGTCATATCCTCCATGCGTTCCATTTTTATCACCCTTTCCTGCCAAACTGTAAAAAAAATTATAGCTTATCGTTTAGCAACGTATGTTATTTCACGGCTCATAGCCGATTTTTAGCTGTTTTTAACAAAATATTTGCAGGAAGAAATTAAAATCCTGCAATCCTGCATAAGTGCAAATAAACTCAAAGCGTGGTTTTTCGCACAAATGCAAGAAAATAGCCTTTTGCCGTCTTTTTTGACGGCTTAATCATTATAACACACATCACAGCAAAATGCAAGAGCGAATGATAAAACTTGCATAAATTCATTATTAATTTTTAGTTAATCGGTATACATATATAACTTATGATTTCATATCACTTTTCTAGGTAAGCCTTGAAAACTAACGCAACAACGCTCTTTTCAGCTTATTTACAGCCATTTTCAGCGGAGAATCGTACTCTTTGTAAAAATGCTGATAATCCTTAGAATTGTTCCAGTCGCCACCCCATTTCCAGCCGTGACGCCTGAAAATGCAATAGCAAAGGTCTGTTCTGTCAATCTTGTGATCAAAAGCCTTGTCACGGTCTGCATACTCTGTAGCATTGGCAGGCATGACCTTATTCCCCACTATATAAGGATTTATAAGAGGGTTTATGTCTATCGCCCTGCCGTAGCTGTGAGCCGAAATAGTGTTGGTACCAGCCACCACCCTATAGTTGAAGGCAGAAGAATTGTTATCCGCCATTGACCTTTCATCATCAGCGTCATACTCGTCCACGAGCCTGATCTTTTCTATCTCATAACCGCCCTCAAAAAGCTCATAGAAGATATCCAGAACCTCCTGCGCAAGCTTTCTCGCCACGATAAGCTCCCCCGACTGCACCTTATGCTCAAAGTCATAATATCTCACACGCAGATAGGCAAGGTCGCACAACTTCACATAGGGATTTTCCTTATAGGAAACGCCTTTGATACGCTCTATCACCTCGTTTGGAAGCTCCTCAGCCGTAAAGCCCTCTCTGTATAATATCTTTTCCATAAAAAACACTCCTTACAAAAAGCGGTCAAGGCATGATACCTTGACCGTCCTTATTATTTATCCGCAGACTTGTAGTACATAACAACAGGCGTACCGTAAGGCACGTTGTCATAAACATATTTGGCGTCGTCATAGCTCATATTTATACAGCCATGTGAGCCGTTGTATTTGTATATCTCACCGCCGAAATATCCGCCTCGCCACGTTGAATCGTGAAGACCTATTCCGCAGAGAGAAACGTTGTTCCAGAAGTTGCACTTTGTATCCCACTCGTCGCCGTCGGCATTTGTGTCTTTCATACGCTTGTTGGTCTCCTTTGACCACAGCTTATAAACACCAGGGAGAGTTGTTCTCGCCTCAGATGTGGTCTGACCTGAAACTATATAGGTATCCAGCTTTTTCTTGCCCTTTTCATAATACCACAAGTGCTGGTCGGTAAGGTCTATCTCAATATAAGTGTCGCCTATATCATCGTCCTTGCTTCTCGCAGACTCAACGCCTGTAAAGTCAAAATAACCGGTACTGTAATAGATAGGGTCTACCTTGTCAACGCTCTCGCCCTTTTCAAGCATATCCACAAGATCGTCACAAGTCTTTTCCTGATCTATCCACCAGCCGTATTTAGCATCAGAGCTTGTCGGCACGATTATGTCGCCCTGCAAAGTGGCGTGGAATTTTCTCTTAGTATTATATGTATCATACTTCTTTGCGAGCTTTTCCACATACTCCATGGCTTTCTTTCTATCCACAGTGTAGCTTCCGTCATCTTTGAGCTTTATAATCTTCATAAGCTCCTCGCCCGTGAGAGTTTCTGTGGTGTAGTCAAAATCGTATGTGACAGAAAGTTGGAAAACATCATTTCGTTTCTTGCAATCGTCCTCAAGGTCTGCGCTCTTCACCTTTGGAAGAGAATAACAACCTGTATCCTTGTCAAGCTCAACGCTAAGCTCACCTGTCGCCACGCTTTGCGTAACATAAGCTTCAAGCTTTTTCATATCGGTTATCTTGTTTCCCTGCACCTCAGGGGTGATAACATAAGCCGTCTTATCCTCGTTAAGACCAAGCTTTGCATCGGCAGTTTCAACATCGCCCCAGTTTGCTTTCTCCACAAGCTTCTGAAGCTTCTCAACATCAAATGTGATGTCCTCATTAAAGCTATAGATGGAGTTCTGTATAAATCCAGAGAACCATGTTTTTCTGTTCACGCTGTCATAAATCTTCTGAAGATCGTCCTTGCCGCTTAGTCTGTAATCAAAATCAGCCGTCTTGAAAACAACAGGCGTGCCGTCGATAGTTTTGACCGTAAGCTCATAAGGCATATCATTCACCCCGAGCAGATCGCAAGCCTGTTCAAATGTCTTTCCGCCCACGTCAACGCCATTCACTGTTGTGCCGCTCAGAAATCTGTTGCCATAGTAAGCTCTTCCAATGAAATATCCTCCGCCCATAACTATCACGATAGCCGCTGCCGCAGTGCCGCAGATAATGCCGATATTGTTGCGTTTTTTCTTTCTTTTCTTATTCTTTGACGAACCTTTGACAGAGCTGTTTTTCTTCACTGATGTCGCAGGCTTTTTCGTTATTTTTGTGGAATTTTCCGTCATCAATTATCCTCCTGTACAAAATGACGTTCGGCATTTGCCGACAATGTATCAAGAATAATTATATCATGCTTTCTTCCTTTTGTCTATAGGATAAGCAGAAAAATTTGTCACAAAAAGAATGCCGGATATTCTTATTTAATGTACAAATAAACGTACTGCAAGCAAGCTACACGCAAACACAATAAAAAAATATCGGGCAGATAACTCCACCCGATACAATATCAATCTTTTATATACTTGTTCTTGACCTCGCTGTAGGTCTTGCAGAAGCGGTCATGGGAGATATACGCTCCCCAGCTCATGTTATCGTCCACCTGAGGGTCCATAACATATACCTGACCGTTTATCGTTACCTCCACCCACATATGATAGCCGTAACCGCCTGCCGCCATAGCAGTCTTGCCGTCAACGGTCTTTGCGTCAAAGCCTATGTAGTTGAGCATTGCGGCGTAAACGTAAGAATACTCTGTGCAAGTGCCGTAACCGTCCTCAAGAACAGCTTTGACAGGATTTGCCCAGCCGCCGTAATCGTAGACCGTGTTCTTTATAATATAATCGTAGCAAGCCACAGCCTTTTCGTAGTTTGTCATATCATCTGATATTATCTTATTAAGATATTTCAGAAGTATCTTTTCTTCCTTTGCGCTGAGCGTCGCCTTTGGATCAAGCACTGCAGAATTAAGTCGCTGTGCAGGGGTCTTGCCGTTGTCGACAACAGGCGCAGTGGTTGTAGTTGTAACAGGCTTTTTAGTTGTTGTCACCTTAGTGGTGGTGGTCTTTTTCTTGGTAGTAGTCACCGCAGGAGTTGTGGTCGTAACAGGGGCAGTTGTTGTCTTTGCGGTGGTAGTAGTTTTTGCAGTAGTAGTTTTCACTGTTGTAGTCTTTTTTGTAGCCTTTGAAGCAACAGTATCGCTGTCAGTAGTGCTGACAGGGGCGGAAGTAACAGCAGAAACCTTTGTTTCAGACTTTGAAACCTGCTGAGTTTTCTTTGTCACAAGGCTCACTGATATGCTAAGCTTTGTGTCAGCGGAAGTCACGCTCTGCACTGCGGTCACTGACGCTGGCTTCCGTGATATTACAGAGGTCGTTACGCTCTCTGATCTCAAAGCTGTTTCGGAAGCTGACTTTGTTGTTTCGCTTTTTGCAGTTTTTACAGCCTTTACAGCCTCGGTCTGAGAATTTTTCGCAGTTTCCTTGACGGCTGATGTTGTAAGAACAGTTGTGATATCCCCGATCTGCTCAGATGTTTCCTTGTCAGAAACAGCAGAAATGACCTTTGCATTTTCAGGTGGCATGACTGCACATGGCTGGATAACATTTTTATCAAGTGTCGCAAAAGTCACAGCAGATACTGTCACAACTCCGCAGGCAGAAAGCACAGCCACACAGCGGGATATTCCCGACTTCAAATAACCCAATTCAGAACGCTCCTTTCAAATGTGATAAACTACACCATATTATAATGAATAAGGTTACAAAAGTCAAGGGGCATTGTAATCAAATTGTAATTTTCAAGCCGTTTTTTCGCTCGTTTATGAAGTTTATATGAACATCAAGTTACAACCATTGTACATTTTTTATCCCAGGAACGACAATAAGGGTTCTATTTTTATCACTTTTAACAAATTTCGCAAAACTTTTATTAATAATACCGAAAAACGGACACCTGCGTTACAAAAGCCCATATTTTCCACGATATTTTACATATCTATCCACAAAATCACCCACGCAAAAAAAAGAACGCAGACACAAGTCAGCGTTCCCTTTTTGAAGTATATGAAGTATATATGGAGAAAAAAGTATATGTGTAAATTTCATCTTTTTGTCTTTCTCTTATTGTGTTTATATCATACTCCGCCAATGTGACAGTTTTATGATAATGTGCTGAAAACTAATACACAAAAAAATAAGTGCAAGAAAACGTCTGCCATATGACAGACGTTTTCTCTTAGTTTAAGTAAATTACTCAGCCTGAGGTGCTCCTACAGGGCAAGTACCTGCGCAAGAACCGCAGTCGATGCACTCGTCAGCGTTAATAGCACACTTACCGTCAGCCTCGGAGATAGCTCCTACTGGACATGCGTCCATGCAAGCGCCGCAGCCGATGCACTCATCACTAATCTTATAAGCCATTTTCACAGACCTCCTTGCATAAATTCTACAAGTATCATATCAAATACTATACTTATATAATAACACATTTTCTGAAAAAATCAAGAGGTTTTCGGCATTTCATAAAAATTTCACATAGATTTTAAGTGATTTTTCGGTTAGTATTCACTAATCGGCTAGATGCTTGCCAATTCCTGCTGTGAGATAAGTGCAAATCCTGCTTCACTCAAAGCTTCCAGAGCGGCTGTAACGTTCTCCACTCTAAGGATAAGATAAGCCGTGTTTTCCTTAGTGTTTATGAATGCAGAATACATATACTCAACGCTGATGTTGTCATTGTAGAGAGCTTTCATTGCTTCTGAAAGTCCGCCTGGGCGGTCATTTATCTCCACTGCAAGCACCTGAGTGGTAGTAACGGAAAAGCCCTCTGTTTTCAAGGCTGAAACTGCTTTTTCAAAATCGTCAACGATAAGTCTGAGAATACCGAAATCCTTTGTGTCAGCAAGCGACATTGCACGGATATTCACATCATTATCCCCAAGTATTTTTGTAACGGCAGACAATCTGCCAGGTCTGTTTTCAATAAAAACCGAAAGCTGTTTTACTGTCATAAAATTACCCCCTGTCTTTTAGACAAGCTTTCTCTTGTCGATAACTCTTACTGCCTTGCCCTCAGAACGTGGAATGCTCTTTGGCTCAACAAGTCTTATCTTCGCCTTGATGCCAAGGATATTATGGATATCGTTGGATATCTTCTTTTCAAGATCCTCGATAGACTTGACAGTATCAGAGAACATATCGTCATTAAGCTCGACTCTTATCTCGAAAGTATCAGAATTGTTCACCCTGTCAACGACTATCTGATAGTTAGGGCTTGCCTTTGATATCTTAAGAAGCACTGACTCTATCTGCGATGGGAACACGTTTACGCCCTTAATGATGAGCATATCGTCGCTTCTGCCCATTGGCTTGCACATTTTGACGAGAGTTCTGCCACATGAGCATTTCTCTCTTGTAAGAATACAAATATCTCTTGTTCTGTATCTCAGCAGAGGGAAAGCTTCCTTTGTGATACTTGTGAATACAAGCTCGCCCTTTGAGCCTTCAGGAAGCACCTCTCCTGTGTCAGGGTCGATTATCTCTGCGATAAAGTTGTCCTCATTGATGTGCATACCAGACTGTGCTTCGCACTCGAAAGCTACGCCAGGACCGCTTGTTTCTGTCAGGCCATAGATATCGTAAGCCTTGATACCAAGAAGACTCTCTATCTCGTGACGCATTTCATCCGTCCAAGGCTCAGCACCGAAGATACCAGCTTTGAGCGTAAGCTCCTCTGGCTTTATGCCCATTTCCTTTACAGTTTCACCTATATAAGCGGCATATGACGGAGTACAGCACAGGATAGTAGAACCGAGATCCTGCATGAACTGTATCTGTCTTTCTGTGTTTCCTGATGACATCGGCAGTGTAAGACAGCCCACCTTATGAGAGCCGCCGTTAAGACCTGCTCCGCCTGTAAAAAGTCCATAGCCATATGCAACGTGGCAAACGTCGTCTTTTGTTCCGCCTGCGGCAACTATAGCTCTTGCACAGCAATTTTCCCAAAGGTCGATATCATGCTGAGTATAGAAAGCCACAACTCTCTTGCCTGTGGTTCCGCTTGTAGAATGTATTCTCACGCACTCTGAAAGCGGCTTTGCAAGCAGACCGTAAGGATAAGCCTCACGCAGATCAGCCTTTGAAAGGAACGGCAGCTTGTGCAGGTCCTCAATGCCGTGGATATCATCAGGCGTTACGCCCTTTTCTTCCATAAGCTTCTTGTAGTATGGCACATTGTCCCAGACGTGCTTGACCTGTTTGACAAGTCTTTCGCTCTGGAGTTTTTTCATGTCCTCGTGCGCCATGCACTCGATCTCTTCGTTCCAATATTTTCCCATTGGAACACACCTCCTGTTAAAATGGTTTCGGTCATATTACTCGGGTATCAACTTTGCACAAGTATCATACACCGTACATTTCTTCAAGCATCTTAATGCCTGTTTTCGTTTTGAACACCTTGTCACGGAAGCTTTTTATGCTCTCTTTGGAAAGGCTGTCCTCGAAAGCGTTCACAAGGAAATCTGCTTCCAAGAGTATCTGCCAGTCAAGCCCCTGGGCGCCCTCATAGGTGTGATGATGTGCGATAAGAAAGCACACCCTGTCTATGATATCCTCGTCAAAGTCAAGCTCTCCGAGCATTTCTTGTGCAGGCTCAGGGCCTAGCTGCTCCTGCAATTTGCCTCCGCAGTGACCCTTGCCGTATCTCTCCTCCGCAGGCTTTATGCCGATATCATGCACCACCGACGCAACATCAAGACAATACATAGTGCGGATATCAAGTCCCTCTGCCCTGCCGATAACACGGGCAAAGGTATGCACCTTTATAAAGTGCTGTATACGTTTCGGGTCGCCAGCGAAAAACTCGGTCATTTTTATGATAAGACCGCTTATCTCGTCCATTATTTTACCTCTCTGCCGAGAGCGAACGCCTTTTTATTCAGTTCAAGGAACTTTGCAGGAACACAGTTTTCAAGAGCCTTCTGCCAAACGTCCTCGTCAAAAGCCATTTTAGTTGACACAACGCCCATGAGAACAACGTTTGAAGCCTTTGCAGTACCAGCCTGCTCCGCAAGTGCCAGTGCGTCAACAGCGATAACGTCAACGCCCTCTGCTTTAAGCTTGCCTATGATATCCTCAGGATAAACAGCCGCACCTGTGATAACAGGCATTGGGTCTATCTGCTGAGTTGAAGTGATGATATGTCCGCCCTTCTTGAGATATGAAACATATCTTGCGGCTTCAAGCTGTTCAAAGCTGATGATGATATCAGCTTCGCCTTTTTCAACTACAGGCGAGCATACCTCGCTGCCGTACTTAACGTATGTAACAACAGAGCCGCCACGCTGGCTCATTCCGTGTACCTCGCTGACCTTGACATCAAACCCCTGTGAGAGAAGCACGTTTCCTATTATTCTTGACGCAAGCAGTGAACCCTGTCCGCCTACGCCCACTATCATAATTGATCTTGTTTTCATTATTTACACCTCGAAATATATGTTATCATTAGTCGCATATCGCACCCAGCTTACACATTTCCTTGCATATGCCGCAGCCTACGCACTGTGTATGGTCGATAACGCACTTGCCGTCATGGATAGATATAGCAGGACAGCCTATCTTCAGGCACTGCTTACAGCCAACGCACTTATCCTTGTTTACCTTGAGCGGTGGATTGTGCTTTACATATTTAAGAAGTGCGCATGGACGTCTTGAAATAATAACGCTTGGTTCTTCCTTGGCAAGCTCTTCCTTGATAACAGCCTCTGTTTCAGCCATATGATATGGGTCAACGACTCTTACGCTCTTGATACCAAGTGAATGGCAGAGCATTTCAAGGTCAACGGCATAAGCAGGGTCGCCCTTAAGGTTTTTACCAGTTGTAGGGTTCTGCTGATGACCCGTCATACCTGTGATAGAGTTATCGAGAATGATAACAGTTGAATTTGTGGAGTTATATGCAACGTTCACAAGACCTGTCATACCGCTGTGCATGAATGTAGAGTCACCGATAACGGCAACAGACTTCTTCTCAGCCTCTGCACCTCTTGCCTTGTTGAAGCCGTGAAGTCCGCTGATAGAAGCACCCATGCAGATAGTTGAATCCATAGCACAAAGCGGTGCTGTTGCACCAAGGGTATAGCAGCCGATATCGCCTGATACCATAACGCCCAGCTTATGCAGGCAATAGAACAGACCTCTGTGAGGACATCCCGGACACATAACAGGAGGTCTTACAGGCACGTTATCCTCAAATGTGATATACTCATTCTTCTCGCCAAGTATCTTTTCGGCAACGATAGTCTGTGATATCTCACCCATAAGGCTGAAAAGCTCCTTGCCGATAACGTTCACACCGTTCTTCTTGCAGTGTGTTTCGATAACATCGTCAAGCTCCTCGATTACATAGACCTTTTCGCACTTTGCGGCAAAGTCCTTTATTATCTGAATTGGCATTGGGTTTACGATACCGAGTTTGAGATATGAAGCCTTGTCGCCCAGAGCCTCTTTAGCATACTGATATGAGATACCGCTTGTGATAACGCCTATCTTTGTATCGTTCATCTCTACCTTGTTGAGAGGTGAAGTTTCAGCATAATCAGCGATAGCCTTCATTCTTGCCTCAACAACAGGGTGACGGCGGATAGCGTTACCAGGCATCATAACATACTTCTGGATATTCTTTTCATATGGGATATTCTCCCTTTCCTCTCTCTCGCAAAGCTCAACGGCTGACTGAGAGTGAGAAACTCTGGTGGACAGTCTTACGATAACAGGAACATCGAACTTTTCAGAAAGCTCGAAAGCAGCCTTAGCAAACTCCTTGCACTCTCCTGAATCGGAAGGCTCTATCATCATTGTCTTAGAAGCGATAGCATGGTGACGTGAATCCTGCTCGTTCTGTGACGAGTGCATACCAGGGTCATCGGCGACAGCTATTACCATACCTGCTGTTACACCTGTGTAGCCTGCTGTGTAAAGAGGGTCAGCGGCAACGTTAAGACCAACGTGCTTCATTCCGCAGAAGCTTCTTGCACCGCCTATAGAAGCACCAAGAGCCACTTCCATTGCCACCTTTTCATTAGGCGCCCACTCAGCATATACCTCGTCATATTTTGCAACAGCTTCTGTTATCTCAGTTGACGGAGTACCAGGGTAAGATGATACCACCTTACAGCCTGCCTCATACAGACCTCTTGCAAACGCCTCGTTTCCAAGCATTAGTTTTTTCATACAATAAATCTTTCCTTTCACTGCACCGACCATTTTTTCGTGGTCGGTAAAAATAAACAATAATTAAAATAGACACAAGTAATTATACCACAAATTTCACCAAAATGCAACAGCTTTTTTGATTTAAAGCACCAATAGAGTGTTATAAAAAGTTTGCTTACGGCAATTTTGTCAGTTTGCATAAAATATTAAGGGAGCTTCTGTGCAAAAATTCACCTATAGGCACACTTGGCACACATACACGCACACATGAAACGTGCAGCGCACGATTTGAGCAACAAAAAATAGATTGCCGACAGGCGATACAAGAGTGTTGCAAAAGGCTTAAACAAGCGGGACGTCGAGGGCGCCGTCCCCTACAGTCAACGTAAATACGCTGTTTGTATGTAGGGGCGAACAGTGTTCGCCCGTTGATTTGACATTTTTGCAATAAAATAAATCGCCGCCAGGCGATACCATAATTCCTCATTCCTCATTCTTAACACTCCTCATTTCTCATTCTCACCTCCTCACTTGTTTAAAAAATTGTACTTGAAAAAAAAGCATAAATGTTGTATAATAACAAAGTATACTTAAATTTACGTTCGGAGGATATACATAATGAAAAAATACACACTTGACGAGGTCTACACAGCCGACATGACGGCGTTTCAGAGAGAAAGATATAACAGAGTTGCAGATGAGTTTGAAAAGCTTTTCGGTGAAAAGCCAACTGCTTTCTTCTCAGCTCCAGGCAGAACTGAGGTAGGCGGCAACCACACCGACCACAACTTCGGCTGCGTTCTTGCGGCAGGCGTTTCACTTGACGTTATCGCTGCTGTCGCTCCTGACAACGAAGAGAACGTTATTACAATAAAGTCCGAGGGCTTCCCAATGGACACTGTGAACGTTGATGACGATACGATCTACGAGGAGCAGAAAAACACATCAGCGGCACTTATAAGAGGTATGTCCGCAGGCTTTAAAAAGAATGGTCACAATGCCGGGGGCTTCAAGGCTTATGCTACTTCAAACGTACTCAAAGGCTCTGGACTTTCTTCATCTGCGGCTTATGAAGTGCTTATCGGCACTATCCTCAATGGTCTTTACAATGAGGGCGAGGTTTCTGCTGTGGAAATAGCTCAGATAGCTCAGTTTGCGGAAAATGTATATTTTGGCAAGCCGTCAGGTCTTATGGACCAAATGGCTTCATCAGTAGGCGGATTTATCACTATCGACTTTGCTGACGAAAAGCACCCTGTTATCGACTCTGTAAAGTTCGATTTCACAAAAAGCGGTCACGCACTGTGTATCGTTGACACTAAGGGCAACCATGCCGACCTCACCCCTGAGTATGCGGCTATCCCTGCGGAAATGAAGTCTGTTGCGGCTTTCTTTGGCAAAAAGGTGCTGAGAGAGATAACAAAGGAACAGCTTCTTGAAAACATCTGCGCTGTTAGAGAAAAGTGCAGTGACAGAGCTGTGCTTAGAGCGCTCCACTTCTTTGACGATAACGAGAGAGTTGGCAAGGAAGCTTCCGCACTTTCAGAGGGCGACTTTGACGCTTTCCTGAGCCTTATCAATGAATCAGGAGATTCATCATTCAAATATCTTCAGAACATCTATGCTTCTTCCGCCCCAAACGAGCAGGGTCTTTCACTTGCTCTGTATCTTGCAAAGCAGGCTCTTGGCGGTGAGGGCGCTTGCAGAGTTCACGGCGGTGGCTTTGCAGGAACTATCCAAGCGTTCGTACCTGAAAAGAAGCTTGAAGCTTTCAAAGCTGAAATGGAGAGAGTATTCGGTGAAGGCTCATGCTATGTGCTGTCCATAAGACCTGTTGGCGGCGTGCAGATCGACCTTTAATATAGGAGTTGTCATGAAAAATCCATTTGCAGGCTTAAAGAAGAAGCAGGTGAAGTTGCAGTTTTCCACCTGCGGAGAGATAATGATAGACGGACTTCCCTTTGCTTTCGGAGTGGAGAGTGCAGGGAAAGCGTCAGACAAAGGACTTTGCGTTTCGATATCCGGTGAAGCTGTCAATGACGGACGTGTTACCTTTTCAAACCTTGAATACTACGAAAACCATGGCGGAAAGATAACCCTTGTGAAGCATGGCTTTTCACTTGTCACCAAAAAGGACGGCAAGAAAATTTATCAGGCGAAGTTTACCAAAATACCTATCACCGAAAAGGACACCTCAGTGCTTTTCAGAAAGCTCACCGAGGAAGAGGTCGTCCAACGGCTCAACTGCGAGATAGCTTTTAAGGTGACCCCTCATTTCAGCGGTGAGGACACACCCGAAGTCATGCTCACAGTTTATCCTTATGAAAATATGCTCACAGGGTCGGCTGTGCAGTGGCTAAAGGTCACGTCTGACAAGGACTATTTTCTGCACAAATATTCTAATAAATAACAGGAGAGTTTATCCCATATGAGAATGAGAAGAAAGAAAAATCTTGAGGCACGTCTTGAAGCCTGCGGAGATTATATTTTATATCTTGACCGTGACGAGAAGAATTTTCAGGACAAATCAAACAAACAGCTTATTGACTTTGAGAAGATATTCGGAAACAGCAATCCACTTGTGCTGGAGATAGGCTGTGGAAAGGGTCAGTTTGCAAGAGAGATAGCCAAGAGAAATCCTGACAAGAATTTCCTTGCAGTAGAAAAAAGCAGTAACGTTATAGTTGACGCCGCACAAATGGCTATAGACGAGGGCATACCGAACCTGAGATTTGCAAGGGGCGAGGCTGAATATCTGGATTGCTTTATCCCTGAAAAGTCAGTGGAGTGTATCTATCTTAACTTTAGCTGTCCATATCCTAAAAATACATATGCACGTCATAGGCTCACATACCGAGCTTTTCTTGAAATATACAGACGTATTCTTGTGGACAAAGGCGAGATATACCAAAAGACCGACAATATGCACTTCTTTGAGTTCTCCTTGGAGGAGTTCTCTGCGGCAAATTACGGACTTAAAAACATTTCTCTCGACCTTCACAACAGCGGCTTCGAGGGCAATATCGTAACGGAATATGAGAAGAAATTCTCAGACATGGGTATGCCTATCTACAGATTGGAGGCGTTCGTAAAATAATGAGCGAGCAGATAAATCCAATTGTCAGCGAGAAAGATATGGGTGCTGACGGCAAGCTTCGCAAATGGTCGACAGGCAGAAAAGTCAAGTGGATAATTTGGATAGTCGTTATTCTTGCAGTAGCACTCGGCTTCTGGCATCAGCACTATATGCGCTCCGACAGCCAGATAAAAGCCGTTTTTGATGACAATAAGGCTAACTTTCAGACCACTGCGGAGTTTATGATAGAAAGCATTTCATGTGAAAAGCCGACACTACCAAAGGGCAAATGCTCCATTAAATCGCTCACTGAAAACAATGCCTGCAAGTCTGTGAAGAAAGAGCTTGAGGAGCTGGAGCGCAGGAACGTTACATACATCGACAGCGACGGCTTGACAGTGAAATTTTATACCATTTATGACCATTACTATATTTACCGCTCACCCATAAGCTCATCAGGGGGCGAAGATAACCTCGGCAATGGCTGGTCATATGTTAAAACAAGCAAAAGCTGATTTTTTATGGACGAAAAAAATTTTTTCGTCCATTTTTTCTTTAAACAAAAAAGAACGACCTGCACTGCAAGTCGTTCTCTTTTTATGCAATAATATTTATCTGCAAATTAGTTGTTGATGAGCTTCTCGTCATCGTTGTTCCAGCTGTAGAGCTTTCTGATCTCCTTACCAACCTTCTCAGAAGGATGCTCAGCGTGGAGCTTTCTCATAGCCTTGAAGTGTACCTGTGAACCTGCGTCAGACATATCAAGGAGGAAGTCCTTAGCGAATGTACCGTCCTGAATATCAGACAGAACCTTCTTCATAGCCTTCTTAGTGTCCTCAGTAACGATCTTTGGACCTGTGATGTAGTCGCCGTACTCAGCTGTGTTAGAGATAGAATATCTCATGCCCTCGAAACCTGACTGATAGATAAGGTCAACGATGAGCTTCATCTCATGGATACACTCAAAGTATGCGTTTCTTGGGTCATAACCAGCTTCGCAAAGTGTTTCAAAACCAGCCTGCATAAGTGCGCAAACACCGCCGCAGAGAACTGCCTGCTCACCGAAGAGGTCTGTTTCTGTTTCTGTTCTGAATGTTGTCTCAAGAACACCTGCTCTTGCTCCACCGATACCAAGTGCATATGCAAGTCCGATATCCTGTGCGTTACCTGTTGCGTCCTGCTCAACTGCGATAAGGCAAGGTGTACCCTTACCAGCCTGATACTCAGAACGTACTGTGTGACCAGGAGCCTTAGGTGCGATCATGATAACATTGACATTCTTTGGTGGTACGATGCAGCCAAAGTGAATGTTAAATCCGTGTGCGAATGCAAGAGTCTTACCCTCTGTGAGGTATGGCTCGATAGATTTCTTATAAAGTGCAGCCTGCTTCTCATCAGGAATAAGGATCATGATGATGTCAGATGTCTTTGCAGCTTCCTCAGTTGTCATAACTGTAAGACCCTGCTGCTCAGCCTTTGCCCAGCTCTTAGAACCTTCGTAAAGACCTACTACTACGTCAACACCGCTCTCCTTAAGGTTGAGTGCATGAGCGTGACCCTGTGAACCGTAACCGATAATGGCAACTCTCTTACCCTTGAGTACGTTAATGTCGCAATCCTGCTGATAGAATATTCTTGCCTGTGCCATTGTTAATTCCTCCAAATTCAGAAATTTAAGATTTATTTTATGTAGCCTTTCGGCTATATAATCAAAGTTTATTTGCCTGCATTGAATGTGTCAGAGCCTTTCTCTATTGCGATAGTGCCTGTTCTTACCATTTCGATTATTCCGTAAGGTGCTATGACCTCCTCAAATCTGCAAAGGTGAGCGTAAGTGTCGCAAAGCTCCAATGTCATTGTCGTAAGCGTTATATCCATGACCTTAGCCCCTGTGATATCCGCAATAGTCATTATCTCACTGCGTCTGTTTGCGACCGCAGACACCTTGACTATCATAAGCTCTCTTGCGAGATACTCATTAGCCTCAAATGTCTTTACCTTGATGACCTCTATAAGCTTATTGAGCTGTTTCTCAATCTGCTCAACTGTATGCTCGTCACCGTCAGCAACTATCGTTATTCTTGAAACGTCAGGGTCATGAGTTGGACCTACTGCAAGGCTCTCGATATTGAACCCACGTCTTGAAAACAGTCCGGAAATTCTTGATAGAACACCGCTGTGGTTTTCTACAAGAACTGAGATCGTATGTTTCATAAATCAACCTCCATAAGGAAACCTTTCCTTGATTTTTTATTATACCAGCTTATTATTAAGATTTTTTGAACGTAAACGCTATATACTGTAAACGCTACAGATAGTTAAAATATTGGCCTTATAATGTTGGCATATCCTTATCCACAACGACTTCAACAAGGCATATACCCTTATGCTCAGCGAGCATCTCAACGCCCTTTTCCATGGTCGCATCGTCATAAACTCTCATTGCAGGTATGCCATAAGCTTCTGCGAGCTTGATAAAGTCAGGAGAGCCGTCAAGAAAAACTGCTGTCTGTCTGTCATGATAGCCGTTTGTCTGAAGCTCTCTTACCATGCCAAGGCGGTTGTTTGTCATTACTACCACCTTTATATCAACGCCGAACTGAACGGCTGTTGCAAGCTCCATGAACGACATCTGAAAAGCTCCGTCACCGCATATAGCAACTGTTGCTCTGCTGTTGTCAGCCATTTTTGCACCTATTGCCGCAGGCACAGAATAACCCATCGTACCCATGCCGCCTGAGGTAAGAAGTCTGCCCTCTTTGCGGAACTTATATTCAGTGCAGGTCCATATCTGATTTTGTCCAACGTCTGCCACAACAGTAACATTGGCAGGCATTTTCTTTGCAAGCCTGTCGATAAACACCCTCGGATTGACAGTACCCTTTGCAGGCTCAACATACTTTCTCTCGCCCCCAAGGGTCTTGATGTGAGCTATCCACTCATCGTGCTTCATAGGCTTTGCAAGCTCCGTCATTTGCTGTAAAACAAGCTTTGCGTCACCAACGAGAGGCAGGTCAGCACCGATATTCTTGCCTATCTCCGCAGGGTCGATATCTATATGTATTATCTTAGTAGTTTTCTCCAGAGCCAAAGGTGTTTTAACGGCTCTGTCGCCAACTCTTGCGCCCACAAGGAACAGCACGTCGCACTCGTTCACAGCGGCATTTGCCATTTTAACACCGTGAGTTCCTATCATGCCGCAGAAAAGCTGGTCGTCATCAGGGAAAACAGAAATGCCCATCATAGTTGTGATAACAGGTATCTGCATAAGGTCGGCAAGCTCTCTTATCTCGTTCTCAGCGTGAGCGGCAAAAACACCTCCGCCAATACAGATAAGCGGCTTCTCAGCCTCTTCCAACGCCGCCATTACACGCCTTACCTGAACGTAGTTGCCCTTTGTGGTAGGCTTATAGCTTCTTATCTCGCACTTTTCAGGGTACTCAAAGTCGATAACAGCTTTCTGAACGTCCATAGGGATATCTATAAGTACAGGACCCGGTCTGCCCGTGCCTGCGATATAGAAAGCCTCCTTGAAAACTCTTGCAGTGTCCTCAGGGTCTTTGAGAAGATAGCTGTGCTTAACGAACGGCTCAGCCGAGCCTGTAATGTCAGCCTCCTGAAAAACGTCAGATCCTATCTGGTCGGTATTCACCTGACCTGTTATGCACACGATAGGTATAGAATCCGCATAAGCAGTAGCAATAGCAGTAATAAGATTAGTTGCACCCGGACCTGACGTAGCGATACAGACCGCAGGCTTACCTGAAATTCGTGCATAGCCGTTAGCCGCATGACCACCGTTAGCTTCCTGTCTCACAAGCACCTGCCTGATGTCGTTTTCAGCATCCAGCAAAGCGTCATAGAAAGGACAGATAGCAGCTCCGGGATAGCCAAAGACGACTTTTACGTTCTCAGCTTTCAAACATTCAACCATAGCCTGACTTACAGTCATCTTCATAATAAAGTCGCCTCCATAAGAAATTTTCTGTATAAATTATCATATAAAGTGATAAAACATACAAAGCTGTGATTTATTATACCATATTTATAAGATTTCGTCAAGTATCGTTAGCATACGAAGGAATATTTATGCTTCAAAAAATTTCGCAAAAAAATTTGAAAAAGGGGTTGACAAGACAGATGAACTGTGCTATAATAATTAAGTCGCTGAGAGAGAACGACACAAAATCAAATAATTAATGTGGACAGGTGTCCGAGTGGTTTAAGGAGCTGGTCTTGAAAACCAGTGATACGGCAACGTACCGTGGGTTCGAATCCCACCCTGTCCGCCACATTTTTTATATATACAGGTTTGCGGATTTACCCAAGTGGTGAAGGGGCTCCCCTGCTAAGGGAGTAGGTCTGGAAACGGGCGCGAGAGTTCAAATCTCTCAATCCGCGCCAGCAAAAGTTTAAGCTTTTGCTTGTATCCGCTTTACTTTATGTAGAGCGGATTTTTTATTATATAAATACACAAACGCCGCAGAGATGTCTGTCCTCTGCGGCGTTTTTTTATTATGCAAGCCCTGCGGCACTTTTCATTCTGTCTTTGAAGAAATGATCGAATACTGCCACGCACCTTCCCACAAGGAGCATAGCCGCCACCGTTCCGATACCGATAGCTATTATCCGCTTGTCAAACAGCAGACCTATCACGCAGGCAATGGCAACACACGATGCGTCAAGTATATTCTTGCCAAAGCCCATGTTCTTTCCAAAGGCTTTTCCTATAGCCTGAGCAAGGCCGTCGGCTGGGTTTGGCACGAACTTCATGGCTATCATCATTGACATTCCAGCACCCGTGCAGATTATCGCTGCTGCAAGATACAGCGTGTTTTGCCACAAATGTCCGAAATTGAAATCAAGCAGCTTTGAAAACATATTCAGCAGCAGGCTGAACACAATGCTGAATGGTATTTGCAGCCAGTCTATAACAGTTCTGTCGCTGCCTTTTATTATCATTTCTATCACAACGAACAGTGCATATGTAGCAAAAGTCACAAGAGAAAAATTCACGTCCCATATACTCGATATGGCAAATGGCACTGATATAATAGTGGATACGCCTAGCCCTGTTTTGATGTTCATCGTTATCCCTGCGGCAAGTATCACAAGCCCCATGGCATATATAGCCGCCCTTGCGACATAATTCTTCTTTTCCAAACTAAATTCGCCTCCATACCAATTATACCACCTTCATCACACTTTTTCAAGAGCGCAAAAAAGCTGCCGTACCAAAAGGCACAGCAGCTTTTATACTATATAATAGTATCAGAGTTATTGATTATTCCTTTGGACCTGCTGATACAAGAGCCTTACCTGCTGGGTTGCCCTCATACTTAGCAAAGTTCTTAACAAATCTGCTTGCAAGATCCTTAGCCTTTGTCTCCCACTCGGAAGCGTCAGCATATGTGTCACGAGGATCGAGAATTGCAGGATCAACGCCTGGAAGCTCTGTTGGAACTTCAAAGTCAAAGTGTGGTATCTTCTTTGTAGGTGCGTTGAGAATATCGCCGTTAAGAATAGCGTCGATGATTCCACGAGTATCCTTGATAGAAATTCTCTTGCCTGTGCCGTTCCAACCTGTGTTTACCAGGTATGCCTTAGCACCGCTCTTCTCCATCTTCTTAACAAGCTCTTCAGCATACTTTGTTGGGTGAAGCTCAAGGAAAGCCTGACCGAAGCAAGCTGAGAATGTTGGTGTAGGCTCAGTGATTCCACGCTCTGTACCTGCAAGCTTTGCAGTAAAGCCAGAGAGGAAGTAATACTGTGTCTGCTCTGGTGTGAGGATAGATACTGGAGGCAGTACGCCAAATGCGTCTGCTGAAAGGAAGATAACGTTCTTTGCAGCAGGTGCAGAAGAAATAGGTCTTACAATGTTCTGGATATGGTCGATAGGATAAGATACACGAGTGTTCTCTGTAACGCTCTTATCAGCAAAGTCGATCTTGCCGTTCTCGTCAAGAGTTACGTTCTCAAGAAGAGCATCTCTTCTGATAGCGTTGTAGATATCAGGCTCAGATTCCTTATCAAGGTTGATAACCTTAGCATAGCAGCCGCCCTCGAAGTTGAATACTCCGTTGTCGTCCCAGCCGTGCTCGTCGTCACCGATAAGAAGTCTCTTAGGGTCTGTAGAAAGTGTTGTCTTACCTGTACCGGACAGACCAAAGAAGATAGCTGTGTTCTCACCGTTCTTGTCTGTGTTAGCTGAGCAGTGCATTGAAGCCATGCCCTTGAGTGGAAGGAAGTAGTTCATCATTGAGAACATACCCTTCTTCATCTCTCCGCCGTACCAAGTGTTGATGATTACCTGCTCACGGCTTGTGATGTTGAACATAACAGCTGTCTCGGAGTTAAGACCAAGCTCCTTATAGTTCTCTACCTTAGCCTTTGAAGCGTTGTATACAACGAAGTCAGGCTCAAAGTTCTCAAGCTCCTCAGCAGTTGGCTTGATGAACATATTTGTTACAAAGTGAGCCTGCCAAGCAACCGCAGAATGCGTCAACTACGAAAAGTCTCTTATTTGAAAGCTCCTTGATAGCGAGTTCCTTAACAGACTTCCAAGCCTCCTGTGAAGCTGGGTGGTTGTCGTTCTTGTACTCGTCAGAAGTCCACCAAACAGTGTCCTTAGAATTTTCGTCCATAACGATGAACTTATCTTTAGGTGAACGGCCTGTATAAACGCCTGTCATAACGTTTACTGCGCCAAGCTCACTCTCCTGACCCTTTTCATAGCCTTCGAGTGTTGGCTTTGTTTCTTCCTCGAACAGCTGCTCGTAAGAAGGGTTGTAAACAACTTCTGTAGTTCCGGTGATACCGTACTTGCTCAAATCGATCTTTGACATGTTGCAATAACTCCTTTTCAAAAAAAATATCGTTAATAGGCGCTATAATGAAACAGCACACGCCGGCACATTCATTTTCTTTCCTTATTATAAAGCATAAGCTATACAGAAATTCATCTGACAATTGAAAACACACTGCCAGCATTTCATGCTGTGCTCCTATTACAGCAATATAATTATACCACATATTTTTCTGAATTGCAAGGGTAAACGCAGATTTTGTGAGCTGATTTTTTACATTTCGCTTAAATCTATAACGATTTTTTATGAATAAATGTAATTTCATGGTATGAAATAGATAATAAAAGATATTGACTATTATCAATAGTTAGTCTAAGCTTGCGCGGACGATTTTGCAGTATCAATATAAAATAATTGCATTTTTATGCTTCTTTGCAAAAAAGCGCCCTAAATTATGCAGGCAAATTCCGCTTTCCTGCAAACAGAAAAAAGGCAGTCCACAAGGAACTGCCCTTCTCCGAAATATCAACAATAGGGGAGATCTTATTTACTTTTTCTTCTTAGCCAAGACCACAGCCGCACCGCTCAGAAGTGCAAGAGCGAATGCTCCGCCAGCAACACCGGTCGATGGGTTTGTGTTTGAAGCGTTTGAAGCTGCCTTTGAGCTGCTATCTGACTTGCTGTCAGAAGATGAGCTGTCGGAAGCGGAACTGTCAGAAGCGGAACTGCTCGTATCTGACGAAGCATCAGAACTGCTTACGCTGTCAGGCTGTGAAGATGCAGGTGCTTTCTTTACAAGGCTTGCCACAGCGTCATTTATAGCCTTTACCATAGCGTCCACATCAGCCTGCTCTGTGATGTTCTTTGTTCTGTCAATAGCGGCAAGAGCCTTTTCGACTTCTGAGAAGTCCTCATAATCGTCCTTGTTGAGAGCCTTTGCGGCTTTCTCTGCCTTGTCAAGCTCTGTGTAGTCTGCTGACTTGTAAACAAGTGCCTCAACAGCGTCGTTTATATCTTTCGCCATTTTGTCAACATCTGACTGCTGTGTAAGGTTTTTAGTTCTGTCGATAGCTTCAAGTGCCTTTTCTACGGCTGTAAAGTCCACATAGTTGTCCTTATTAAGAGCCTTTGCAGCTTCTTCTGCTTTGTCAAGCTCTGTATAATCTGCCTTTGCATACTCAAATACAGCCGAACTGTCTCTATGAACTGCGAATGGTTTTTCACATTCATCAGTATGGAATGTACCGCCCTTTATCTCGCACTTTTCGCAATCGTTAAGGAAAATTCCTATGTCACCACCGAGTGTGATATCTCCTCCCGAGATAAGACCGTTCTTTATATTGTCTGTACCAAGATAAATATCCGCAAGCTTGGCATTGATATCTACCTTTCCGTCCTTTATAATCAAGCCTGTCTTAGGCTCAGGGGCACCTATACCAACTACTAATATTCCTGCTCTTCCTGCATTGATATTCACATCTCCGCCGTATATCTCAACAGAGCCGTTTGCATACAAACCGTCATTCCAGCCACCATCGGCAACTTCACTTGTGTCAATATTAAGAGTTGCGTCCATTACCTTTATGGAATAAAGTGTTATGACAGCACCGCCCTTTGCGTTGACAGTTCCTGACTCAAAAGTAACATTAGGCTGATCCATTACTGGAAGGTTGCCTGTTTCTTCAAGATTAAGCACACTGTCCTTAGTCTTTCCACTTAGTACTACACCGGTATCTTTTGCGCTTCCTTTTCTCGAAATAACTGTAGTGCCTGAGGTCATCTTGTTATCTCCTGAGAAAACTATATTAGTAACTTTTTCTCCGTCAACAATGACACAAGACTTTTTCGCCGTCGAAAAATCAACATTGTCAAGTGTAAGAGTAGAAGTTGCTGCGTCCCAGCTCCAGCCCTCGTCTTCATTTTTCTGATCGTTCTGAAATCCTGCCACTGTAAGGTCAAGAGTTGTAGTTCTCTGCTGATTTGCCGCAAAAACATTTATTGCAGGCAAAGATGCCATACATATGACCGTTGCGAGCATTGTGCTAAAAATTCTTGTCTTTTTCATATTTTATCCTCCCGAAATATAAGACTTCATATCATATTTGCATTGCGTTATAAAACCGCCCTGCTTATAATTATGATAGCAGAGCGGTAATAATTTTTCAACTATTTTGACACAAACGGTCAAAAATCTGCACAAGCGGTATTCATTTAAACAAATAATGTATGAAAGTCCCACTTGATTGCTTTATATATCTATTTAATGGATATATTACTTTTTCTTCTTAGCCATGACCACAGCCGCACCGCTCAGAAGTGCAAGAGCGAATGCTCCGCCAGCAACACCGGTCGATGGGTTTGTGTTTGAAGCGTTTGAAGCTGCCTTTGAGCTGCTATCTGACTTGCTGTCAGAAGATGAGCTGTCGGAAGCGGAACTGTCAGAAGCGGAACTGCTCGTATCTGACGAAGCATCAGAACTGCTTACGCTGTCAGGCTGTGAAGATGCAGGTGCTTTCTTTACAAGGCTTGCCACAGCGTCATTTATAGCCTTTACCATAGCGTCCACATCAGCCTGCTCTGTGATGTTCTTTGTTCTGTCAATAGCGGCAAGAGCCTTTTCGACTTCTGAGAAGTCCTCATAATCGTCCTTGTTGAGAGCCTTTGCGGCTTTCTCTGCCTTGTCAAGCTCTGTGTAGTCTGCTGACTTGTAAACAAGTTCAAAAGCCTGTGTATGTGTTGCGATATCTGCTGAAATAGTTATTTCCTTGCTGAGAGGCTCGCAATCGTCAGCAGTTACCTCTACTGTGTAAGTGCCTGCTGTAAGCATTGCAGTATTGTTTGTTATCTCTTTTCCGTCTACCTTTATTACAACATTTTTCAGGTCAGCAGGTGTTACTTCAAAATCAACTGCATATTCCTTAGTTGGCAGGACAGGTGTTTTTCCCTCAACATACTGATACTTTGCACCGCCAGCTGTCAACTCGTCATAAAATTCTTTTGTTGTCATATAGTCATATGCTTTAGCCTTGCCTGCTTCTTTATTTGAACCGCAAGCTTCAACATTTTCTGTTTCTGTGAAATAGTTGTTTTTAAAGTCAGTTGTAGACGAGGAATCCTTCCCCACTATTCCGCCGAAACGTGTATATGGCTTTTTGGCTGAGTACTGTGAAAGGTCAATTTCTCCTGCAAAATAGCAATCACTTACAGAACCGCCGGCTACTGAACCAACGATACCGCCTACATCTGTGGTTCCGTTGCCAACCGGCGTGAGTTTTCCTGTAACATAGCTGTTTATAACCTTGGAATCGCCATACAAACGTCCTACGATACCGCCGGCGTCTGGTGCAGCATATACCATATCGCCTGTGCTTGAACAATAGCGGACTTCCGTTCCATTCTGTGCATATCCAACTATACCGCCCACATAAAGACTTCCGTTGTCGCCTGAGATAGTTATGTCTGCTGTGTTCTCACAATATTCAAAAGTTGTGCCGTATGCCTGACCTACCATGCCTATGAAGCCATAAACATATTTGCCGTTATTGTTGAACGATACGTTTGACACACAATCAGAAATAGTACAATCACCTGCAAATCCTGCAATAGTGCCATAAACAGTATATTCGTTATCAGTATTTGTCACATCCAGATTTCCCTCTATAGTCAGACCTGATACCTCTGCTTCCTCGATATCGCCAAAGAAACCGACCAACAAATCTTTACCATAAATAGACGTAAAATCAATGTTTGAAATAGTATGACCGTTTCCGTAGAATTTGCCGCTGAAACAATGTTCAATATAGCCGTTTTCATCGAAAACGTTTCCGATAGGCGTCCATACAACACCTGTCAAGTCAAGGTCATTTTCAAGAACAACAACTGCGTCTTTATTCTTGTCATAATCTCCGTTGTTTACCGCTTTTGAAAACGCCAACAGGTCGTCAACAGTTTTTATTACCGTCTTATTATCGTCTGCAAATGCCGTTGTCGGCACAAACAAAAGACAGCCCGTCACCAAAAGACTTAAAATGTTCTTTTTCATTCTAATTCCTCCATAATATTTTTTGTTGCTGATATTTCTTTTTTTACTCAGAACATAATTTTACTCGATTATTTTAACATGGCCTACACACTTTGTCAATAGATTTGGCACAAACGGTCAAAAATCTGCACAAGCGGTAACAAAATAAATGAATAATGCTTGAATTTTGCTTTGATGTGTGTTATTATATATTAAGAAATCATGTATAAGAAAGGATTTTTACAGTATGAGAGTGGCATTGGTAGACGATAATAAAAACGACCTTGCACTTCTTCATGAATATATTTCCGAACAAACCGCTCATAGCTGTCAGATAGATACGTTTTCAAGCGGAGAAAGCTTTTTGTCATGTTGGCAGATAGGAGCTTATGATCTGGTGGTGCTTGATATATTCATGGGGAAAATGACAGGGATAGAGGTCGCAGAAAAGCTTCGTGAAACAGCAAAAGTTCGGTGAAAACCTTTGGTAATACGCAAGAAAGTTCGGAGAAAGGTTCGGAGATAATCCCAAAAGGTTCGGAGAAAAAGTTCGGAGATTCGAAAAACAAATCTAAAAGCATTGGGAAAACCACACAAAAGATTATTGATTTCGTCATTTCCGACCCATCAATGTCTGCAGAAGCAATGGCCTATAAAATAGGAATAAGCTCCCGAGCCGTAGAAAAACATATTTCAAAGCTTCGTTCTATGGGAATTTTGTCTCGTGAAGGAGCAGATCATGGTGGCTATTGGCGCATTATTGTTAACCCTCAAACTGAGCAATAAAACTATGGAGACATCTTTCATACCATTCAGTGTAATAATTGCCGTTTTGATTATCGCCTTTTTGTTTGCCTCTTTGCCACAGGTAAACCATAAAACGCGATACCGAGTGCTTTATGCAATAGCCATTATCATGCTATTAGCTGTTATCCCTATTAGTGAATATATGGCTGGTGGCATACAAAACTCAAGTAACAATTATCTGCTTGTCCTAATATTCGATATTGCAGTAGGATATTTCTGTATGTACATTGCTGCTTTGCTAAAATTCAACGTTCTTAAACGAAAGAACCAAGCATTAGAAAACGCCTTGACAGAAAAGCAACAAGAAAATGTAGCAATCCTATTGGAGCATCAAAACGAAAAACAACAAGCACTCCGGCAAAGAGAGCTTGAATGGTTAGCTGGGAAAATAAAGATGTTTACCGAAGAAGAACAGGAAGCTATTCTTGCCAGTGCTCTATCATTTGCTGAACATGACTTGATAGTTGCTCCCTCAATAAGCATACAACCTAAAGAAACATGTAGTCAGCAAGAACTAATGTACTTTGTCTGCTCTGCTTTTTACAATATGGATAAAAGTCGTAGTGAAGTTGTGGGTTTCTTATATAAAGTTTTTCCTCTCTATTTTCCAGCAGGAGAAAGTGCATTGGCTAAAAAGATGCCGGGATTGGAAAAAGTAAAAGAGAGGAGAGAGAAAGAATGTAATTAGCGCATATTTTCAAACCATAGAATAGAATTAAAATGAATAATACACTTATAGATAATTCCATAGAAGCACTTTCAATGACAACAACATTGAGAAAATGCTTAGCCATTGATGGTATTAAAACAGTTAGTATTGCCACAGGCTATTGGGATATTCCCGGTTTAGCTATACTACAAGAAAATTTGAGGTCTTTCATTGAAAAAGAAGGAACAACGCTTCGTTTACTTATAGGAAAAGACCCTTATATATACGTAAATCAATTAAAGTCACCTAAATATAAAGATGCAAATTATCCGCTGGACTTCATAAAAACTGATATCCACGAACTTAATGTTACTGAGGAATATAAAGATGCTATACGTCTGCTTCTTGATTATTGTACGGAAAACAATGATTCAAAGATTCAGATTCGTGTATTTCGAAAAAATGAAAATGACGAAACTCAATTTTTACATTCTAAGTGTTACATCTTTGACGGAAAGTCAAACGGCATTGGTATTGGTATCGTGGGTAGTACAAATTTTACACAAAAAGGATTACAAGGTAACGCTGAATTAAACTATATTGAAACAGCTCCAAATCAAGTGTTATCGCTTGATGAAATACCTGGTAATAAATCTCATTTGATATGGTTTAATGAAAAATGGGAAATATCTGAACCTTGGAACAAACAATTCTTAGAACAAATCCTTAAATCTGCACCTATAACAGATGACGTGGAAAAAGAACGCAAAAGTGAACAACAATCATTCACTCCATACGAACTATATATCAAATTGCTACAAATTAAGTTTGGTGACATTGTAGACAAATCACTCGGACAACAGATAGAAACTTATCTGCCAGCGAACATCCACAAACTGGAATATCAAATAGAAGCTGTTAAGAGGTGTATCGGCATTATGCACGAACATGGTGGCTTTATGTTGGCAGATGTGGTGGGACTTGGCAAGACGATTATTGGTACGCTCATCATCAAGCGTTTCTTGTCCGTACCAGAAGACGATGGACGAGAACGTAAAGTATTGGTCATTACTCCTCCTGCCATTCAATCGGGTTGGAAGAAGACTATAGCCATGTTCGACAAAAATTCTGACGAGAAGATTGCGCCATACATTGACTTCATTACAACTGGACGCATCGGAAATGTTGCCGAAGATGAGAGCTGCGAAGATGACGATGACGACAGCCGCGATTCTGGCGATTTTGGTGGAACACTCCAAGAAAAGAATTATGGCTTTATTGTCATTGACGAAAGCCATAAGTTCCGCAACAGTGCCACATTGATGTACCAGTCTCTTGATGAACTGATACAGAAGATTTGTTCTAATACAGGGGTATATCCATACGTGGGTCTTCTTTCTGCCACACCGCAGAACAACCGACCAAACGACTTGAAGAATCAGATTTACCTTTTTGAGAGAAACCACAATGACAGTACATTGAAGAAGGCTGAAAGTGGTAATATCGAAAGGTTCTTTGCAGATGTCAACCGAGAATATGAATTGCTGATAGATAGAAGCAACGACATACCAGCAGATGAGCGCCGCCAACGCTTGGATGCCGTGTCAAAGAGACTGCGTGATTGCGTGTTAAGTGATATTCTAGAACGCCGAACAAGGACTGACGTTGAGAAATATTACAAGGATGATATGGAATCACAAGGCTTGATATTTCCAAAAATTGTTGGACCTAACAATCTTGAATACATCATGGATGACGAGTTGGCTCAACTGTTCTCTGATACTATGACAATCATTGCTCCAACGGAGGCAGAAAAGTTGCAGACTGACGAGTGGCTAAAATATTTCCGCTATCGTGCCATTGAATATTTTACTGACCCTGCCAACGAAAGAAAACATACAGGTCGAGGCAATCGTGGTGTCAACGACGTTGCCAAGCAGCTTGCAACCATCATGCAGATTCTTCTTGTGAAGCGTCTTGAAAGTTCGTTCACTGCTTTCACCCAATCCCTGTTGAACCTGCGACGTTACACAGAGAACATGATTAAGATGTGGGAGAACGACACAATTTTCGTTTGTCCGCAAATTGACGTGAACAAAGAACTTGACTATGAAGCCAAAACATTGAAACGTGGTAAACGTGTTTCGTTTAATGATTGTGTAGAAGACATCAGAGCCAAGATAACAAAATTGACGGAACAAGGGCGTAACGAGAAGGGACAGAATGCAGAATATAACCGCAAAGACTTCAAGGAGGAATACTATATCCAACTGAAAGAAGACTTCCGACTCATTTCTAATCTCTATGATCGATGGGCGAAAAACCCACAAGACCCGAAATTTGATGCTTTCAAAGAGAACATCAAGCCAGAATTGTTTAATCCACAAAAGAATACCTCTGGAAAATTGGTTATCTTCTCGGAAGCTATAAACACGGTACAATCGCTTGCGAGAGCGGTAAAGGCAAAGGGCTATAAGGCACTTGTCATTACTGCTGCCAATCGTGATGAGATGGAACATACGATTGAGGAAAATTTCGATGCCAATTACGAAGGTGTCTGGAAGGATGACTACAATGTTATCATTACAACAGAGGTCTTGGCTGAAGGTGTGAACCTCCACCGTGCCAATGTTATTCTGAACTATGATACTCCTTGGAACTCCACTCGCCTGATGCAGCGCATAGGTCGTGTAAACCGTATCGGCAGTAAAGAGCCTTTTGTCTATGTCTATAACTTCATGCCAAGTGCAGAAGGCGATGCGCAGATTCAGTTGGTTCGCAAGGCACATACCAAGTTACAATCCTTCCATGTCCTGTTTGGTGAAGACAGTAAGATTTTCTCGGAAGAGGAAAGTGTGGTACATTACGATATTGCCAAAGCTGTTGACGGTGAAGAATCACCTTTGCAGAAGTATGTATATGAACTGAAACAATACAAGGATACTCACCCTGAACGTTATCTGCAAATAGAACAAGCTGATAAAGACTGGCAGATAGCACAGGCTGCAAGTGGAACGGCATATTTCATAGTAAAAGCACCACACTCTGCAAGGCTTGCAATTAGAATACGTACAGAAGCCGAGGGTCTGTATAACGCCAAAATAATTTCTTTGCTTGAACTGCTTGAAGATATGCGTGTGAAAGAAAATGCCAAACGTGTTCCATTACCAGATAACTGGCGACAGCTTTCGGCAGAAGCCATAAAGACTTATAACCAATACTTTGTCCGCATCAACAAGTCAAGGGCTGGTGACAAGGCTACGGCTGCAAAAGAAATGTTGGTGAAAATTAACAACACACCTAGTTTATCACTACAATCCAAGATTTTGCTGAAAAATGCTCGTAAGTTTATTGACCGAGGAAGTTTTGATATTATCAAAAAAGTATTGGCTATTGGTCAAGAATTAGAAGAGCGGGGGTTACGTCTCTTTGCCATAGAGCAACAAGATATAGACGAGATTCTGGAGCGAGAAATCGGCAAACTCGTAGCCCATGTGGAAAGTAAACAAGGCGAAGCATCTATTGTATTAGGAACCATCAAGTAAACAAATACCCCCATGAATAAGGAGTCATTAAAAGAATATTTAAGCAGCCGATATCAAGGCTGGAGTTCGTTCCTCAACAATGTTATTTTTCCCATTTTCGGTGAAGATGACTTTGAGGATGGTTTTGAAACAGAGCTTTTGGAGAGTCAGCCCGAACGAAGACAACTGGCAGAAGCGACGGGAATACGCAGCATCAAGCAAGTTGGAATGATGTATGTTGGCGTTGAACCTTTACAGATTTTCGATGTGACAGTCAGCGACCGGGTTATGATGGAGCATAACCGTGTGAACATCCAGCGGCTCATCCGTGCTGTCATGGATCAATTCTCTTGTGCCTTCATGCTGTTCCATTACGAGGATGATACTCGTTGGGATTGGCGTTTCACCTATTGCCGAAAGAGTGGCAACAAAGAAGAATCCACCGACAGCAAACGCTATACGTTCCTGCTGGGGCCTGGTCAGTCATGCCGCACGGCAACTGACAACTTCATAGCTCTATACGACAAAAGGAATTCTCTTGAAATTAAAGACATCGAAAATGCATTCAACGTTGAAGCTCTTTCTAAAGAGTTCTTTGGGAAGTACAAGGCTCAATACGAAGCTTTTGTCAATTACATGGTTGACCCTACAAACGGAATGCGTCAACACTTCATTGATACAGGCTTTGACCATACGGGTATGGCTGCTGACAAAATTCGTGACCGTGAGGAAAAACCCATTCGTGACTATGTGAAGAAACTTCTTGGACGCATTGTGTTCCTGCACTTCCTCCAAAAGAAAGGCTGGCTTGGCGTTCCTGCAAGCAAGGAATGGGGCGAAGGCGATCGTGATTTCATGCTGAATATTTTCAAGAATGCAAATGAACGTCAAAAGGAAAACTTTCTTGATGACATATTAGAAGACTTGTTTACAGAAGGTTTAGACCGTAACCGTTCAGATCAGGGCGACCTTTACGACACAAAAGTAGAAGGCTTCCGCAACTGTCGTATTCCATATTTGAACGGCGGTCTGTTTGAACGTGACATTCTTGACAAGAAGCCCAGTCATTTTCCTGCCAGCTATTTTAATGGCCTGCTGACAATGCTCTCGCAGTACAACTTTACCATCGATGAAAATGACCCAAACGATGCAGAAGTGGGCGTTGACCCAGAAATGCTTGGACGCATCTTTGAAAACCTGCTGGAGGACAACAAGGATAAGGGTGCATTCTATACGCCGAAAGAGATTGTGCAGTACATGTGCCGAGAAAGCTTGATAGCATATCTGCAAACAGACATGAGGGAAGAAGACAAGGAGTGTATACGTCAGTTTGTGACAACTCACGATGCATCCCAGCTGGGCGAATTAAAGGAATACATTGATCAGAAACTGTACGATGTGAAGATATGCGACCCTGCAATTGGCTCTGGTGCTTTTCCAATGGGATTGCTGCGCGAACTGTTCTTCTGCCGTTCTGCTATTGAGCCAAACATTGTAGAGAATGCAGCTAACATTAAACGTCACATTATCCAAAACAACATTTATGGTGTTGACATTGAACGTGGAGCAGTGGATATAGCCCGACTTCGTTTCTGGCTCTCACTGATTGTTGACGAAAAGTCACCAGAGGCTCTGCCTAACCTTGATTTCAAGATTATGCAGGGGAATTCCCTTCTGGAGCAATATAAGGGTGTTGACCTTTCAACGATGACAGAAAAGAAAATAGGAGCTGGTGAAAGTCTAACTTTCTTTGATAGCATGTTAGATGTTTATCGCAAAAATCTACGCGACAAACTTACTGAATATTACGCTTGCCCTGAACATGACAAGAAAATGCAGCTGAGAAAGGACATTGCAGATATTGTAAAGCAGGAACTCGTTGAGCAAGGTATTCATATTGATTTTGAAGATATGGACTTGTCTGCAAACAGTCAGTTCTTCCTCTGGCATACCTGGTTCCATGATGTTTTCTCACGACCCTCAAAAGAGGGCTTCGATATTGTCATTGGCAATCCACCGTACGGTGCTAAAATTTCATCTATAGACAAAGCATGCTTCAAACATATATTTACATCTGCTCAAACTATACCTAATATACAAAAAGGATCTTTAGATACTTTTTCGCTTTTCATTGATTTAGGTTACCAAATATTACACACTAAAGGAAATGCAATCTTTATTGTTCCACTAAGTGTTACTGCTTCCGATGCAATGTCAGGACTTCATAGACTACTAATAAATCACTGTGACGAAATCTATGTCAGTTCATATGGAGACAGACCACGCCGTATATTTGAAAGTGCAGAACAACAAGTATCCATTATTAGTTTTAAAAAATCCAGCAACAAGGCCACAAGAATTATGACTACGCATATCAACAAACGCTATTCTGATGAATCTCTGTGGTTACTCTTAGATGACCTAAAGTTTGTAAATGCCCTTCATCATATTCGCAATGGGAGAATTCCAAAGATAGGCAATGAAATAGAATTAGGAATATTATGCAAATTAGAGCGTTGTGTCACAACAATAAAAGATGTGTATAAACGAGAAGGTTTACCTATTTATTACCGGAAGGCAGGTGGTAGGTACTATAAAATAATAACTAAGATTCCTACTCATTCTTCTGCAGAAGGGGAATTGAAAGTCAGAGAAAAATATCAAAGTCTTGTAGGAGCAGCCTTGTCAAGTAACCTTTTCTATTGGTTTTGGCTGATACACTCAGATTGGCATAACCTACGATCATCCGAATTAGAAATGTTTCCTATCCCATTCGAATCATTTTCAGATGAAGAACTTGATAAAATAAATACTTTATATGATACTTATCTTAATGATTTATATTCAAAGAGCCAGACAACTAAAACGGGACTGAAATGTTTTTTTGCAAGACAATCTAAAATGCATATTGATGCAATTGATAAATTTATTGGAGAAAAATATGGTTTATCTGAGATTGAAATAAAATTTTTAATCAATTATGACTATCAATATCGAAATGCTGAATAAGCATTAATTCTGAAAGGAAAGATTATGATAATTGGAGGGATTATCCTCCAATTATCATTCATTCTCCAGCCAACCTAAATTCTAATTCGTAATTTTTGATAAAATCGGTTTCCTCCTGCGTCAATCCGTATAGCGGACAGATGTAGTCATCTATCTCATCAATGATGGCTTTGGAGCGTACAATTTTGTATTCCTTGAATGAATCAACATTATAGGTGGACTCTCCAGAAGTTATTCTGATATTAGCTTTTGCCTCTATGTCAGAAAGATAACGAGAATACAACTTGTCAAGATAGTCAATATCCTCAGCTGAGAGCTGTGGAACTGTGAAATTCTCTATCTCGTATGTCTTCCAATTTAAATTATCAGAAAAGATCTGATAGAACCAAAATGACAAACTGCTACTGAGTATGCAGCCAACAGCATCTGCGATTTTGGAATTAGCGAAATAGATAGTTCTCTCTGCTGATGAACCGGTACTATAATTTGTTACGACTTTGAAATATCGCCCTCCTGCAAACCTATATATGATTGGACTCCCTGAAGTCTTGATAAGAGATCCTAACTTTGTATAGTTGAAGAGTTTGTTTAAGATGGTTTTCTCTATTTCAGAACCTATCTTTGGAATACGACCATAAAGTGTTTGCCCTTTCACATCAACAAATTGCAAATTATCAATGAGCCTTTGTAATTCAAACTCATTCCCTCTTCTGTGCATCTTGGTTGAGAAAAGATACTGACATGGCGTTTCAGTCTTCTTAAAAAGAAGTATCGAAGTGTTTACTACAGCGTTCTCAAAAACAGGCTTAGGACGTACTGCATACGATGATATGTATATGGTATCACAGTTTCCCATCAAAAGACGGTGTACGCCTGTTAGGGAATCACTTGATGTCAAGGATATTGGAACGATATAGGCAAAACTCCCATTCTTCCTAAGCAGATTGTATCCCAATTCTATGAATAGTGTATATGTATCAAGAGACCCCTTCTGTAATCCTCGGATGCTATTTGCCGTCACATAGGTATTCTTATAATACCTCTTTGTTTGGTTGTCGTATTTCGCTCCGTACGGTGGATTGCCAATGACAATATCGAAGCCCTTTTTTGAGGGTCGCTTCTGTAGTACATAGAAATCAATGATAGATACCATACTCTTCCCATCCTTCTTGTTGACAGTTTATAGGCAAATGAAGCCCCGTATAAACGAGATAACGATATAATGTAGTTTTTGATACTTTCAATCTTTTAGATATAACTGTTTTTTCTGTTCCTTTAGCCAATTCTTTTACAATATAATCGTGCTTGTTGGCACATTTGGGATTAAGTCTACAACGAAAGCCACGACAATGTCCGAGCATTGCCCCTTCTGCTTTTTTTCTCGCTAACGCCTCTTTTGTACGTTGACTGATAAGATTGCGTTCAATCTCAGCTGACAATCCGAAAGCAAAGGCAAGGACTTTACTTTGTATATCTTCCCCAAGTCTATAGTTATCTTTAATTGTCCATACCTTACATTCTTTTGTCATACAGATATTCAAGATTTCCATAATCATAAAAAGATTGCGTCCAAGACGTGAAAGCTCACTACAGATGATAATATCATCTTTGCGTACTTTACGCAGTAAACGTCCAAGCTGTCGTTTTGTGTAATTTTTCGTTCCACTAATAGTTTCTTCAATCCAATCGCCAATTGTCAACTCATTATTATTACAGAAATTACTTATCTCAAAACGTTGGTTTTCTACAGTTTGTTTGTCACTGCTTACTCTAATGTATCCGTAAATCATAACTCTTAAAATTATATTAATATACACCAATATAAAAAATTCCTTCACAATTGATTAAAATGTAAAGGGATAAATTGGAGCAAACAGTATATACGTAGAAGCATATACTAATTTTCCCCTTTTATTGCTATCTGCTTTTCTATCAAGTTCTGATTCTGTTCCTTCACTGCCCTATACATAGAATAATACGCAAAGCTCTCTTCCTTATACTTCATACTACTAACAGAAACAGCAACGGCCCATATCATAATAACGACAATGAAGACCATGACATATCGTAGCTTAATATGATAGCCATATATAAACAACCCACTGATATTAGGTGGAATAACGGTTACAGGGCTTTTCAATTCATTGATTTTTGCTAATATCTCATCCTGCCGTTTCAATATACATCGGGTATTAGTTTCGATAGTTATACGATTCTGATTGTAATCGCAAACGTGCCGATAAAGATATTCAAGAAGTTTGGACTTCTGCTTGAATAAATCAATGAGTTTCGGAAACCATAGCGAAAACGGCAATGTGTTAGGCTGCTGTTGCCAGATATGTTTCTTGATCACAGACAAGGCTTCATTCCAGCAAGTACAGAAACTTTTGGCAATTCCAGTATAAATGGTCTTTTCATCAAATTCCACTTTTACAGATTGTTCCGATTTAGAAACAGTGACATTCTGTTTTTCAATACACTCTTTCAGTTCACTGATACTTTGGCGCAAATTTGCAAGATTTGCAGCTATTACATCTTCTTTCATTATCTTCTACGTTTTGAAGGTTTATAAAAAGGTTCGCTTCTTTGGTTATCCTTGTCTTTATCATCCCGCCCGCCTTGTTCATTGTTGGTTCCTCCACCTCCACCGGGAGTTATGACTTGATGGGGTTGAATAATCAGTTCCGCAGCTACATCACCCAACATAGTGCAAAGGTTGTTGAAGCTCAAATCACGGTCAAGTTTAGAACCAGCAATGCTAAATTCATCCATACAAAAGGATATACCACGAATTTTATCAGAGTTCTCAGCATGATTAAAACGCATATCTATGCCCTGACCTTTGAGCGTACTAATAAAGTCATTCCAAGAACGAGAATTTACCTGCGCATCAAGAACTGAAGAACGAAGATTATACTTCCGTAATTGGTGAGGACGCAAACGACTTTTATTTCTGGCTTTACTATTTTTAGGGGCAAAGTAAAATCCATACTCTTTAGTCAAAGCACGACAAACTTTTGCATTGCATATTCTTTCATTGCTGTCAGAAATAAGATTGCCTTCATTGTCTATCCGATTGAATACCAAATGGCAATGAGGATGTTTCGTATCGTGATGCCGGGCTATGATATATTGAGTATTACGAATCCCCATTTGTTCCATCCATTTCTTGGCAATCTCCACCATCAGCGCATCTCCTTCTTCATTATCGGGAAAACGGCTAATGTCTTGCGAAGAAAAAGCAAGTGATACGTGTTTCACCGGACTTTTTACTTTCGGGCGCATGGATGCTTGTATCTGAAAAAAATCAGCGATGGCTTTATTACTAATGGTGCAGACTCCTTCGTGTGCCAAAAGTGTGGCACTCTTTTTCTTGTTCTTTTGGTCATTGGCGTAATTCACTATTCCTCCAAAATCGGTTCTTGTTTTAATCTTTGCTATCATGGCAGTTGTTCTTCACTTGGGTGATGATTCTATTGACTTCTGATATGATTGAGAAGCATTGTTGCTTGACAGCTTCCAAACCATAAGTGTGCATCTGGTGGGCAATCTGATTGACATTATTGGCGATACCGGAAAGGTCACGAATAGCCGATACCATTTCAGGACTGATGCGTTGACAGACTTGACAATCCATTGCAGCCTGATGGCAAAATTCATTGACAGACAATCCAGCCTGCTCCGCTTTGGATTGGATATAAATGTAGTCGTTCTCGGTAAACATTACCCGAAAACATTTCGTGCGTTTCTGATAACTCGCCAACTTAGGGCGACCACCAAGTTTCTTATCCTTCATACTTATCTAAACTTTTATGTTCATAAATTGATTTTTTGAGAGTGGCTGTTCTATCCGCTTGCCGCATAGGTTTTAGTGACACTAAAACACAAACTTGCCACTCAAAAAATCTTCCTATATTTCCCTTGTTCTATTCGGCTTAGTTTGCCATCTTTGATAAAGGCTTCTATCCACTTGTTTGCCGTACTTCCATTCTCGCCCAAAGTTAAAACCGCCGCATCATAATCTTTCTTTGTGAAAGTGTCAGGCAACATATTATAAAGGGTGTTCCTTCGTGCATAAACGCCTGTCTCTTGCGAAACGGTATTGAATCGTTTAGACTGATTTCCTGACAAATTCTGATAAATGAATACGGCATGATAAAGCAGGGTGTCGCAAATACTCATGGCTACGGAATAGTCAAACTCATGGCAAACCAATTGTACAGTCTCGTCAGAAGAAGATTTGTGAATCACATTATCCAAATGTCGGACAACGGTCAACACCATCATTATACGATAAGCAATCAGTCCCATCCGTCTGACTACTCCTTGCATCTTGTTATCCACTTCGTCACAACATTCCTCATTCACCCGACTGAGATATTCAATAAAGTGTTCCTGTAAATCAGAGGGAAGAGAAAAGGAATAATTACCCTGCCGTACAAAATTCTCATGTAAATGGCAGAATTTATCTCCCAACAGTTTGAACATGGCATTCTTGGATTGGGAAATGTCGCTTGTGGCAAACACATTTCTTATACCTCGTTTGAAGCGGATAATATAGAAACAAAAGCGACTCATCAATCCGTTCTCTGCATCAGGTATCAATCTTCTTACCTGTTCTGGAGTTCCAGCCAAAGCTACCGATACTCTCGGATTGGCTACTTCACAATACTCTCTATCCTTACGCCTACTCAAACTTACCAATTCATGATGGAATGCCTTTCGCAACACATCGGAGTAATTGCCGTAGTCCGATTTCAAAGTCTGACTTAACGTGTCGCCCTCCGATTCAAACAGCAGCCCGATTCCGTCATTATCTCCTAATATCTTCAAGAAAGAGCTTGCGCTACTATTGGCTGGAATCACGAGCATACGCATGGGCAGTTCAGTTGGCATAGCCATTCCATCGGTTTTCTTACCTTTAATATATGTGTTCATTGCTTCTTTATATTCCTGTTCCAATCGTTTGGAAAGTTCATGCAAATGGCGGTTGATGGGGGCTACCAATTCACGGCATAGAGTCAATGCTCCTTTTCCCATACCGGCATCCGCTACAACAAACAGATAGAGGTTGGGATAAACAATGCGTTCATCGTACACGCCACAAACATTATGAAAGCATACCGACAAACACACAATAGCCCCGATTAATATCGTATCACGGTCATCTACCGAAATGGAATTATTGACAACCTCATTTAGAAAAGGAGGAAGATGCTCAAACACACATTCAGGAAATGTAGGAAGTTCTTCTTCTGATTTTATCCATTTACCCGTTTTACCATTTTGGATATTTGGCAAAATGGATAAATGCTCTTTGAAGAACGGAGCCAATGAGATTCCAGCTTGATTTGCCAAATGGAAGAAAGAACGGATAGTAATGCCTTGCCCTTTGGAGTGCAGACAATGCGTGTATTGTTTATCCGTTTCTTCCTTTTGATAGGTAGGGTAAAACCTGCTGATGCGGTGGTAATACTCCCGCCCGTTCTCTCCCAATCCATCCACAAGCGCAAAGCCCAACTCCACCCAATCTTTATAATGAGGGGCTATATCAATGGCACACTGTTCTATCTCCCGAACAACACTTTCCACATCATCCTCCACCTTATTATATATAGGGGCAATACTTGGTGTATGTGCCTGTTGTATTTCAGAAGGGACATTCTCCCAATCTTGGGCGGAAAATATTTTCTTCGACATCATCTTTGTATTTAGGGTTAATATATGCTTGTGGGTCGTAGGGTAAGAAGCATGAACGAGCCACATCACTGCCGGACATATCCACCAATGGCAAACCTGTCGCTTTGATACAGTTGGTAACAGCCTTGAAGTACCGGGAATGTTCCCAGCCTTTCAAATCAACAGGTATTATCCACTTCAATCCATTACCGGATGGACTGACAAATAACAGTTCTGTATCAAAATACTCATGGTTAAGTAATTGTTGCTTTAACCTCCCTATGTTATCCACATGATCGAAATCCAAACACATCAATCCTGAGTGCATAATCAGTTCCTTTTCATTCCGTTTTCGGAATAATCCCGAAAAAGTACAATAGTCAAAATGGGTGGCTTTGTACCTTTTGGCTTCGGGAGAGGACTGCATCTGCCGCAGGTTCTCGGTTTGTGGTTGGGCATAATGTCCGATGACATAACGATACACATCCACAATACCTATAGCCCTCATCGGTTCGATGTTTTGAATGGGCTTGCGAAAGAATGAAAAGCAATAGTCGGTCGTTTCCATCATCTGATAATCTTTTTAGATTCGACAAATCGTCTGGCTTCTTCCATTAAGTCATCTTGGGTCTTGTGCGATTTGTTCTTCAGCCAATCGTCAATCTCTGATTGCAGGAAAGCCAAAGCCTTGTTTATTTTATGTACGGGAATCTGTTTGGTTGACACCCATCCATAAACCGTTTGTTTGGCAGGATGTGATGGCAGATAAGCGCAAAGCTCATCTATATCCATCCACTTGGGTGAGTTACTTGCCTGTTTATGCTGCAAGGCATTCACTTTAGATTGCAGTACTTCTACGGACTCAATCAGGTAGGACAACGCATTCGGCATTTCCTCCAATGAATTTACTTTATAGGCCATTTTTTCTTCGTATTAAAATTTATGCCACAAAAGTATAGGGATGCTTATAGGTGCTAAATAGGTGCTTGACCGCCACCAATCAACCGCTCATTTACCACTGACAGATTTAAGTTTCATTAATACGAAAATTTATTGGGCAACATAATAAAAGGGGAATAAACGACTGTTTGGACTAACACATTCTTTACTGAACACCTCTATACTACAAAATACCCCTCAAAAAGTTGATGCTTCATGAGGGGTAAACGGTGGTAAGTATATGATTGGTATTACATAAGTCGTTGGTGCTCAATGGTGGATATAACCACCACAACCTATAAATCCAAATTTTCTATATGCAGTGTATTGGCGGCTTTCTCTTTTTGTTCGTTTACGATATGCGTATAAATCTGCGTGGTTTTGACGTTAGTATGTCCCATCAAAGACTTGATGGTGTATATGTCAACGCCATTTTCCAGCAACAGCGAAGCATAGCTATGCCGCCCACAATGGAAGGTGATGTGCTTCTTGATACCGGATGCTTCTATCCAGACTTTCAACGGGCGAGAAATCCAAGAGGCATCAGTCAATCCTTCAAAAACAAGTGCTTCATCATCGTCTGGACGTATGCCGCATAGTTGAAGTGCCTGTTGAATGACTGGCTTGTAATCGGGCCTTTTTGTCTTTTGCTGAATTACTACTGCTTGCCATGTACCTTTGCTTGTTTGCTGAATTTGTTTCCATTTCAAAGTTTGAATATCACTATGCCGCAATCCAGTGAGAATAGAGAACAAGAACGCACGTTTCAAAACATCATCCTTGCAAGGAGTATCAACCAACATTTGCACTTCATTCATGGTAAGCGCAACACGAGGCTTCTCTATGTTTGTTATTCCCTTTACTTTCGCGCTTATATCAACGGTCAGATATTCATCAATGAACGCCTGTTTCAGTCCGGCTTTAAGTATGGAAAAATAGGTTGATGCCGTGTTTTGTGAGATAGTACCTTTCTTATTCCCTCCCATTGGAGCACGGAGAAGGAACATCTTTATATCTTCAAGCAGTTTAACGGAAATCGCCTTGAATGGAATTGGTTGCCCTTGTGAATACATTTTCAATAATTCACCTACACGCCTCCAGTTGACTATAATCGAATCGGAACTATTGGGATGACGTGTGCTTATAATACGATTGAAATACTTGATAAAATCCTGTTCGCTCCGCTCATTCTGTGCAGCGATTTCGTTTTCCTTATCAGTGTATAGGATGGCACTATCGTATTCATGCTGCCGTAACTTCCGCACATTGTCGGCATAGATGCAAGCCTCTTGGTCTATCGTTGAACGGCATTGGATAATTCCATTCAAATCACGTTTAGGCTTATAGTTGAATGTTCCATCCGGCAAGATTCGTGCTATGGATGACTTATCCCAAATGGGTGTGGATATAGTTCTGTTGATAGATTCCACCACACGGCTTGCCCGTTTAGAACCTCGCTTATACACTGGGTATGACTCTATAATCAGATACCACTCTTCTTTATAATTCGACCTTCTGAGTTTGACGGTCACTTTGGTATTGGGTAATGCTTTCTTCATAACGACTTATACAATTTATCAATTTCAGATTTGGGAACATAAACATAGTTACCGATTTGGCGTGTAGGAATAGAATGACGGCGCATGTGCTTAAACACACTGCTGTCATTGATATGGAACTTCTTTGCGATCTCTCCGATGGTGTAACAATCTTTGGGTTCAAAGGACAATGCCTCCTTTTTTCTCTTTCTACTCCCTGCCTTTGTTTTGAAGTGTTCATCCATATACTGCCGACTAAGGCGTATCAGACGCTGACCAAAATTGTATGACGGTATCAAGCCTTGCCGTATCATACGATAAAGAACGTCTTTACTAATTCCGTAAATCAGCATAGCTTCCTTTACGGTTAGATACCCCTTACTGGATGGTATTCGTCTAATCAGTGCTTGGCGTATCGCTTCTTTCTCTTTTGCGATTTGTCTTTTCTTATACGCCCTCTTGGAACAAGCAGGGCAACAATACTTCGACACTAATGTCGGAGGAGTAAAGATTTTACCGCACTCCTCGCAACTTCTTTGAATGATGTAATTTCCTCTTGGCATATTCTTCTCGTTTTAAATGGTTTATATCAATTTAAGTTGTACCTTATCGCCAAATAAGACGTGTCGCAAACATGTCGCAAATAAGAGATAAAAAAGCCCATAGAAAACACATAGCAACCATGACCCCCATAAACGCAAAAAGCGTGCAACTCATTGAGCTGCACGCTTTTGCTTATTGTTTATTATCTGTATCCTTATCGGAATCATTTGACTTCCTCAAAATCAGCATCCTGCACATTATCGCCATGCTTTGTATTATCCTGAGCACCGCCTTGTTGCCCTGCATTCATATCAGGACCAGCTTGTGCACCACCCTGAGCACCACTCTGGGCATACATTTCAGCACTTGCAGCCTGGAATGCCGTATTCAGTTCGGCCATGGCAGAGTCTACGGTAGCCAGGTCTTGAGCCTTATGGGCATCTTTCAGCTTCTGCAAAGCAGCTTCAATCGGAGCCTTCTTGTCAGCAGGGAGCTTGTCGCCGAGTTCCTTCAACTGATTTTCGGTTTGGAAAATCATAGAGTCGGCTTGGTTCAGCTTGTCTACTTTCTCACGCTCTTTCTTGTCGGCTTCGGCATTGGCTTCGGCTTCGGCTTTCATCTTTTCGATTTCGTCCTTGCTCAAACCGCTGGAAGCTTCGATACGGATGGCTTGTTCCTTGCCGGTAGCCTTATCTTTGGCAGATACCTTCAAGATACCGTTGGCGTCGATATCGAACGTTACCTCAATCTGAGGAATACCGCGACGTGCCGGAGCAATACCTGTTAGGTTGAACTGGCCGATTGACTTGTTCTGTGCAGCCATCGGACGCTCACCTTGCAATACGTGGATGGTAACCTCCGTCTGGTTGTCGGCGGCAGTAGAGAATGTTTCGCTCTTCTTGCAGGGGATGGTAGTGTTGGCATCAATCAGCTTCGTCATCACACCACCCATAGTCTCGATACCCATAGACAGCGGAGTAACATCCAACAATACAACGCCCTTGATTTCGTCCGTCAAAACGGCACCTTGCACGGCAGCACCTACGGCCACCACCTCATCCGGATTCACACCCTTGGAAGGAACTTTACCGAAGAAATCTTCTACCAACTTCTGTACTGCCGGAATACGTGAAGAACCACCTACAAGGATTACTTCATCGATGTCCGCATTGTTCAGACCAGCATCGCTCATAGCCTTCTTACATGGCTCCAAACAAGCTTGAATCAAGTTGTGAGCCAGAGCCTCGAACTTGGCACGGGTCAACGTCTTCACCAAGTGCTTGGGCACACCGCCTACGGGCATGATGTACGGCAAGTTGATTTCAGTGCTTGTAGAAGAGGACAGCTCTATCTTAGCCTTCTCGGCAGCTTCCTTCAGACGTTGCATAGCCATCGGGTCTTGAGTCAGGTCGGCACCTTCGTCGTTCTTGAACTCCTGAACCAGCCAGTCGATGATTACCTGGTCGAAGTCGTCACCACCCAGGTGAGTGTCACCGTTGGTTGACAATACTTCGAACACACCGCCACCGAATTCGAGGATAGAGATATCGAATGTACCACCACCAAGGTCGAATACGGCAACCTTCATGTCCTTGTGAGACTTGTCAATACCGTAAGCAAGAGCTGCGGCAGTCGGCTCGTTCACAATACGCTTCACTTCAAGACCTGCAATCTGTCCGGCTTCCTTTGTAGCCTGACGTTGGGAGTCTGAGAAGTATGCGGGGACGGTAATTACGGCTTCTGTCACTTCTTGTCCCAGATAATCCTCGGCAGTCTTTTTCATCTTCTGCAGAATCATTGCAGAGATTTCCTGCGGAGTATAGAGACGTCCGTCGATGTCTACACGCGGAGTATTGTTGTCACCCTTTACTACTTTATAAGGCATGCGGCCGATTTCTTTCTGCACCTGGTCCCAGTTTTCGCCCATGAAACGTTTGATGGAGAAAACCGTACGGGTGGGGTTCGTGATAGCCTGACGCTTGGCAGGATCACCGATTTTACGTTCGCCACCATCAACAAATGCTACTACTGAAGGAGTGGTGCGCTTGCCTTCACTGTTTGCAATTACTACAGGTTCGTTACCTTCGAATACTGCAACGCAAGAGTTTGTTGTTCCTAAGTCAATACCAATAATTTTTCCCATGATCGTTATTTTTTTATTTGTTATTATTCTGTTTCGACGTCCGCCTCAGTGGCAGACGCCAATAAAAAGACAAACGTTGTGCCAAATTGTTCAGAGCAGCCGCAGATTTATACTTGTGGCAGTTTGTCTGTCAGTTTGGCAGAATTAAAATCATTTTTTCTGTCGGAAATTACCATTTGTTAATTTCCATTCCATTCAAAAGCTCTACTTTTGTCGCCCGAATCAGAGATAATAAAACATGAACAACATTAATCATTTTCCTTGCATACCTTTAACCGTTCCTCCATGGAGGAAATATTGTTCCAGCGTGGAGAAAATATCATTCCACCACGGGGGAAATATCGTTCCACCATGGTGGAACGATTAAGGATTAGTTAACATTGGGCTTAATCGTAGCAACGGAAATGATTGGTTTTCACATATTAAAGAAATAAATAAGATGAGTATGGAAAAGATGAGAGACAGTATCGACTTCAAGAACACGGACATCAAGACATTGTTCCGCAAACTATTGCTCCCTACTGTACTGGGGATGATTTTCTCCGCACTATTCGTTATCACCGACGGCATCTTTGTCGGAAAAGGAATCGGCAGTGATGCTTTGGCGGCGGTCAACATTGTGGCACCGCTATGGTTGTTTTCTACGGGTGTGGGACTTATGTTCGGCGTCGGCGCCTCTGTGGTAGCCTCCATTCATCTGTCACACGGAAAGGTCAAGGTGGCACGCATCAATATCACGCAGTCGGTAGTCATATCTTCCTTGTTGCTGATGTGCACCTCCACCCTATTCTGTTCATTTGCCCCGCAGGTGGTAAAGCTGCTCGGAGGGTCTGAACGGCTCACGCCATTGGCTGTGGAATACATGCTTTGGTTTGTGCCTTTCTCTCTGTTCACGGCATTGCTCAATTCGGGTATGTTTTTTCTGAGGCTGGACGGTTCGCCCAACTTCGCCATGATGTGCAATGTGGTGGCTGCCGTTCTGAACATCCTATTGGATTATCTGTTCATCTTCCCCTTTGGCTGGGGAATGTTCGGTGCCGCACTGGCAAGTGCCATAGGTACCACGGTAGGCGCATTGATGGTAGTATTCTATCTACTGCGCCGCCAGTGCACACTGCGCTTCCACCCCATTAAGATGAGCCGGAAAAGCATGCAACTGATGCGCCGCAACATTGGCTATATGTGCCGATTGGGTTCCTCCGCCTTCTTGTGCGAGGTGGCGATTGCCTGCATGATGTTTGTCGGCAACCAGGTGTTCATCCATTATCTGAAGGAAGACGGAGTGGCGGCATTCAGCATTGCCTGCTATTTCTTTCCTATTATATTTATGGTATATAATGCCATTGCGCAGTCGGCACAGCCGATTATCAGTTATAACTACGGCCTGAACGAGAGCCAACGTGTCCGCCGCGCCTACTTGCTGGCACTGAAAACGGCCATAGGCTGCGGGGTATGTTTTGCCCTGACCACAATATTCTGCAGCCCTGAAATTGTCGGCATGTTCATAGACCGCAGTTATCCGGCTTATGACATAGCGGTAAAAGGGTTGCCTTTGTATGCCACCGGCTTCGTGTTCTTTGCCGTCAACATCGTATCCATCGGCTATTTCCAGAGTGTGGAGCGTGCCAAGTATGCCACAGTTATCACCCTGCTGCGTGGTTTTATCCTGCTGACAGCCTGCTTTTTCGGACTGCCCCTGCTATTGGGAGACCGGGGAATCTGGCTTGCCACTCCTCTTGCAGAAATGCTGACAACCCTCTTTATCCTCGTGATTTACATATCCGGGAAAAAGGAGCATAAAGAAAAATCCGTATCTTTAGACAAGACAGGCTGCACCCCGACATGACTTTTTCATGCAAGCGTAAAAGTCCTGTCTTCGGTTTGCACTATCTTTGCGGCATGGAAACTATGATAAAGAAATTCTGCAAGAAGTATAAACTACCGGAAAACACTTTGCACGAACTTCTGTCACACATGGCAGAAGTTCGTTTCAGCAAGGGAGAACTCATTATCAGCGAAGGGGAAAGGAACAGCAACTTCTATCTTTTGAAGAAAGGCATCTGGCGCGCCTACTACCTGACAGACGGCACGGAAAACTCCCTTTGGTTCGCCGCACCGGGCGACACAGCTTTCTCATCGTGGGGATATGTGGACAGCGAGGTTTCCCTCATCAACATCGAGTCGATGAATGAAAGCATCGCCTATTGTATCAGTAAGCCTGAGCTGGAAGCCCTTTTTTCGCATTCCATAGACATGGCCAACTTCGGCAGAAGAATCTTTGAGCGGGAAATTCTGTCGGTAGACAGTTCTACGGTAGCCTACGGCACCCCTCCCACTGCCAAAGAAAGGTACATGACGCTGATGGAAGAGAATCCGGAACTGCTGCAGGATGTACCGCTCAAGTATCTGGCTTCTTATCTCTACATCACTCCGCAATCCCTGAGCCGGATACGCGCAGGATTAAAGAAAAAGTAAAAGACCTTTTTATGTCAAGATGCAAAAAAGGCTCTTAGCAGATTATTTCTGTAAGAGCCTTTTTTATTTCAACCTATCTTGTCAGTTCTTCACCAACACCATCACCAGGTTATTGTCAGCATCGTACAGCCCGATGCCTCCGCCTGCCAGCTTGCCAAAAGACTGAACGGAATTCAAGGCTTTCAGCACACGGCCTTCCACCTCCATATCAGGGCATGCCATCATGGTACTGATAACTTGCGGGAAAGAGATTGCCGACGGGTTTTCATCATCAACCTGGAAAGCGCCGTTAATCAGATTGCAACCCGCATTGCCGTGCAAGCGCTTTTCTGCAATATTAAATTCAATGAACGGCTGCTTCTCCATTCCGTCGGGAATAGCCTCGCCCGCAGCCTCACTAATTATCCACTTTCCTTCCAAATCAGACAACTTGGAAACGGATTCTTTCTTCTGCAACACGACTATGGGACGATTGGAAGCACCGCATAAAGCTATATTTTCCTTTCCCAGCTTCTTATACTTTTTCACTTTGTTCAAAGCCGACAACACATTATTTTCTACAGTCATATCCGGACAAGCCATACGGGTACTTGCCAAAGCGCCAAGGTCAATCGTGCCGGGCTTGGCATTCACGTCAAACGACCCCATCATACGGTTGCAACCACTGTTGCCAAATACTTTTCCAGTCTTTGTGTCAAAACCGATATAGGGAAATTCCTGACCCGGAGCAGGGACTACGGCAGTACCATTCACTTCAATAATATTCCACTCACCGCTGATGGAAGAAAGAGTTGCAGCATTTTTGGTTGATGCACAAGAAGACAAGCCCATCAACACGCTTGCCATGCATAGGGAAACAAATACTTTTTTCATTGTTATTCGTTGTTTAAGTTAATTTATTCAAGGGGCAAATATATAGAAAATAACCCAAATGCAAGTAATTTGTTTAATATTTGAAGCATTTACCTCAAAGTATTTAGCAGGATTTTAATGTTTATCTAAGAATTAACCCTTATATTTGCTCTCCGTATTTTTTATAAACCTAATATAATAATATAGTACAAAGAAATGGGTAAAGTTCTTATTATCGGTGCAGGCGGTGTAGGTACCGTTGTTGCGCACAAAGTGGCTCAAAATCCTGATGTGTTTACAGAAATCATGATAGCCAGCCGCACCAAGTCCAAATGTGACGCTGTTGTCAAGGCAATCGGTAACCCGAACATCAAAACCGCCCAGGTAGATGCCGACAGCGTGGACGAACTGGTAGCACTCTTCAATAGTTTCAAACCCGAAATCGTCATCAACGTAGCCCTCCCCTACCAAGACCTCACCATCATGGAGGCTTGTCTGCAAAGTGGAGTCAACTATCTGGATACCGCCAATTATGAGCCGAAAGATGTTGCCCACTTTGAATACAGTTGGCAATGGGCCTATAAGAAACGCTTCGAAGATGCCGGACTGACCGCCATCCTCGGTTGCGGTTTCGACCCGGGAGTGAGCGGCATCTATACTGCATACGCCGCCAAACATCATTTTGACGAAATACAATATCTGGACATCGTGGACTGCAATGCCGGAAATCATCATAAAGCATTCGCCACCAACTTCAATCCGGAAATCAATATCCGTGAGATTACACAGAACGGCCGCTATTATGAAAACGGAGAATGGGTGACAACCAAGCCACTGGAAATCCACAAAGACCTGACTTATCCGAACATCGGTCCGCGCGACTCCTACCTGCTTTATCACGAAGAACTGGAGTCTCTGGTGAAGAATTTCCCCACCATCAAGCGTGCACGCTTCTGGATGACGTTTGGACAAGAGTATCTAACCCACCTGCGCGTTATCCAGAACATCGGCATGGCACGCATAGACGAAGTGGAATATAACGGCATGAAGATTGTTCCGCTGCAATTCCTGAAAGCCGTACTCCCCAACCCGCAAGACCTGGGCGAAAACTACGAAGGCGAAACATCCATCGGTTGCCGCATCCGCGGACTAAAGGATGGCAAAGAGCGTACCTACTATGTATATAACAACTGTAGCCACCAGGAGGCCTACAAGGAAACCGGTATGCAGGGCGTAAGCTATACCACCGGTGTGCCCGCCATGATTGGTGCCATGATGTTCCTCAAGGGATTGTGGAAAAAACCGGGTGTATGGAATGTTGAAGAATTCAATCCGGACCCGTTCATGGAACAGCTCAACAAACAAGGCCTGCCTTGGCATGAGATTATCGACGGAGACTTGGAAGTTTGAAATTAATGATTAAACATTAATCATTATCCACTAATCATTAAACATTAACAAAGTGAATATAGGAGATAAAGCACCCGAAATATTGGGTATCAACGAAAAAGGTGAAGAAATCCGCTTGAGTGACTATAAGGGAAAGAAGATTGTACTTTACTTCTACCCCAAAGACATGACATCCGGCTGCACGGCACAAGCCTGCAACCTGCGGGATAATTATGCCGACCTGCGCAAAGCCGGTTATGAAGTCATCGGCGTCAGTGTGGACAGCGAAAAGTCACACCAGAAATTTATTGAGAAAAACAATCTGCCTTTTACCCTGATTGCAGACACCGACAAGAAGCTGGTAGAACAATTCGGAGTATGGGGCGAAAAAAGCATGTATGGCCGCAAATATATGGGAACGTTCCGCACAACTTTCATCATTAATGAAGAAGGTATTGTAGAGCGCATCATCACTCCGAAAGAAGTGAAGACCAAAGACCATGCGGCACAAATTTTATAATCATTAAACATTAACAACGTGGCAAAAAAAGACGAACTGAATTTTGAAAATGGCAGCAATCTGGCATCGGGCGAAAAGCTGAAAGCCTTGCAGGCTGCCATGGACAAGATAGAAAAGAGCTTTGGTAAAGGCTCTATCATGAAAATGGGCGACGAAAGCGTCGAACAAGTAGAAGTTATTCCCACAGGTTCCATCGGCCTCAATGTGGCTCTTGGTGTGGGAGGATATCCCCGCGGACGTATCATCGAGATTTACGGCCCGGAATCTTCCGGTAAGACAACCCTTGCCATTCATGCCATCGCTGAAGCGCAAAAGGCAGGAGGCATTGCCGCATTCATTGATGCAGAACATGCTTTCGACCGCTTCTATGCGGCAAAACTGGGTGTGGATGTGGACAATCTGCTGATATCACAGCCGGACAACGGCGAACAAGCGCTGGAAATCGCAGAGCAACTGATCCGTTCCTCCGCTATTGACATCATTGTAGTGGACTCTGTGGCTGCATTGACCCCGAAAGCTGAAATTGAAGGCGATATGGGTGACAACAAAGTAGGTCTGCAAGCCCGGCTCATGTCACAAGCCTTGCGTAAACTGACGGCAGCTGTCAGCAAAACACGCACCACTTGTATCTTCATCAACCAGTTGCGCGAAAAAATCGGTGTCATGTTCGGCAATCCCGAAACAACTACCGGCGGTAATGCACTGAAGTTCTATGCCTCCGTACGTCTTGACATCCGTGGAAGCCAAGCCATCAAGAACGGCGATGAAGTAATCGGCAAGCAGACCAAAGTGAAAGTTGTGAAGAACAAGGTAGCTCCTCCTTTCCGTAGAGCGGAATTCGACATCATGTTCGGTGAAGGCATCTCCCGTGCAGGCGAAATCATTGACTTGGGTGCAGAGCTTGGCATCATCAAGAAAAGCGGTTCATGGTTCAGCTATAACGAGACGAAAATTGCCCAGGGACGCGACGCCGCCAAGCAGGTCATCCTTGACAATCCGGAACTGGCAGAAGAGCTGGAAGGGCTTATCTTTGCAGAATTGAGAAAAGACAAATAACAAAAAAACTTGCCAATAGAAAAACAAAACATTCTATTGGCAAGTTTCCCTAAAAGGTTACCGCTTCCTATTCCATCTTTTCCAAACGTTCTTCCAAAGCCTCCATACTTTTTTCAAAACGTTTCCATGTATCGGTATCCATTTGTTCTTTCAGATACTTGTTGTCTTTCAGCTTGGCTACATTTTCCAGCCCTTTCAATGCCAGTTCTTGCGAATGCTTCAATTCTCCAAGCCAATCGCGGTTCTTCAGCTTCTCTATCTCAGCCCAGTTTATATCCGGAAGCTGTATATTCACATTGTTACCATTCCAGCTGGTATTCTGATACATCATGATATTCTGTATATCCTTCAAAGTCATATCACCTTCCAAATAAACAAATTTCAGAGTAGCTGCACCATCTACAATCATAATCAGCTCCTTCACCTTTTCCCCTTTACGGCTCATGTAGAATTCAGAACTGGAGACTGTTCCCTTCTGCTTCATCAGCAATTCATATCTGGAAGACTGCACCAAAGAACGAAGATCCTTACGCATTTCTTTCTTTACATTATTATCCATTGTAGAAAGTACCTGCACAGAGTTCAACTGTCCGGACACTTTCCCAATATAAACATCTTTAGTAAACAAGTTGGGATTCGTTTCTATCATTGCCTTGGATATGTAGACGGACGACACGCCTTTCATATCTCCATACTTGTTGAATAGGTTCTTCTGTGCCTGGCAAAGCAAAGGCAACATCAGCAGTACACCTGCCAAAATCATTTTCATTGTTTTCATATCAGATTATTGTTGAATTTCTTTTCTTACTTCCTGGTTCACCTTCGTTACGTCTATCCGCGTTTCCTCTATCTGTTCAATTCCCTTGTTCAGATTCGCAGACACCTCGATCAGAGTGGCCTGCAATGCCTTATAAGCAGCTTCCGGATCAGAGAAAGTGTCCTGAGGTGTAGGAGGACGCATATCCTCTCCCATGTTCGTAATGCCATAACCTACACCTACAAGAACCAGAATGGTGGCAGCAATACCTCCTATCCAGCGCCAATTACGTTTGGCCTTGTTCCGGTGGAAAAAACGTTGTTCCTCTTCAGCCTTTTCATCAATCATCCGGCTCAGTTTATCCTCCAATCCGGCGGGAACATTATCCACCACTTCCCCGGGAAAAAAGCTGAGAAAGAGTTTCTTGTCCTTCTGCAAGTGCTCGGGCACTTCTTCGGTTCTGAAAGCTTCCTTCAACAACTCTTCTTCCTGCTCGTTGGTATTCCCTTCATAAAATTCGGCGAGCAGCCTTTCAATTTCCTCGACTTTCATAGTTACTCCATTTATTAAATTCCTCACGTATCTTTTTTCTTGCCCGGGACAACAGTACACGGACATTGGTAGCATTCAATCCCGTGACCTGCTCTATCTCTTCATAAGAACATCCCTTGACATCACGCAACGTTACTATTTTCTGCTGTTGCACCGGCAGACGGGCAATGATGTGCCTTACCTGCTGCGCTTCATCCCGCACTTCAAAGTTATCTGCTTGAGACACATTATGCACTTCGGCCAACTCCACGCTCTGTCTGCTCAAAGTATACTTTCCTGAACGAAGCAAATCAAAGCACATATTTTTCACCAGAGTAACGCTGAATGCTTCCGGATTACTGATAATGGCCAGTCCTTCCCGCTTGTTCCACAACTTCAGATAAGCTTCCTGCACCAAATCTTCAGCGTCGGCAGCATTCTCCAACAGCCTATAAGCTATGCAGTACAGCTTGCGATGATATGGCAGAAACTCTTTTTTAAAACTTTCAGCGTCCATGGGCTATTTATCAATAGTAGATTTCTGTTTATACCCTTCAGACGTAGGAGGAAAGGATTTTGTTACACGACCAGGAAGAAAAAATGGGAAAAAATGAAAACACCAATAGCACCAGTCCAAGAGTGCGTTTATTTCAAGACATCAGCAATCCGCTTTTTAAGATTCAATTTCGCAATGTCTTCAGGCTTCAGCTCAAGCTCCACCAACACTTTCGCTGTGGAGAGCCTATACTCCTGCTCTAACGTATCATAATTTATCTGTTCCTTATGAATGGAATACAACAAAGCAAAATCGTAGTTCAAGGCACATGAGACATTATACAACGTATCCGTATCAATACTTTTTCTCGTAAGCATATAGTCTACACTTTGAGGCTTAACTTTCAGTCTTCGTGCAAGTTCTGCCTTGGTAACTTGCTGTTCAAGCATCACGTTCTTGATTATCTCTCCGATGTATATATTACTTTTTTCCATTTATATGAAGATACAAATTAATCATTCATATTATAAGGAACACCAATACCAATTTGTCTGTATACGCCACTCTTTTTAGGGGAGTTCTAAAAATTAAATAGTTGTATTTCAGGTAATTACATTGCATATCTCGATATTTTTTTGTACATT
>ENA-UEQR01000126-UEQR01000126.1-human-gut-metagenome-genome-assembly--contig:-NODE-126-length-48510-cov-102.093242_pt1 | contig 48510 bp, 56 predicted proteins | sample MGYA00242944_ERZ507941 | MGnify/ENA primary metagenome ERZ507941 (study PRJEB26167, sample SAMN06115398) | human gut metagenome | host: Homo sapiens | place: China:Chongqing | collected 2016-06-23...
GCCCCTTCCGGCAGGTCGCGTTCAATTTCATCGAGCACCTCGTGAATCTCATTGATGGTGCTCGAAGCGTTGGAACCCGCTTTCTGGTTGATGAGCATCGTGGCAGCCGGATGTCCGTTCACCTCGGTGGAATAGTTGTAGAATTCATCGCCCAACTCCACATCGGCGACATCTTTCAGCCGAAGCACGTCACCGCCGGGCAGGGACTTGACGACCAGCTCGCCGAACTCTTCCGCCGTGGATAGGCGGCCGCGATACTTCATCGTGTATTCATTTGCCGTGGGATGATTGGCTCCGAACGAACCGGTTGCCGCCTCGATGTTCTGCTTCGCCAGCACGGAGGAGATGTCATCGGGAATCAGTCCGTACTGCGCCATCTTGTCGGGACGCAGCCAGAGGCGCATACTGTAGTTGGAACCGAACAGTTGCGCCTTTCCCACACCGCCGATACGTTTCAATCGCGGCTCTACGTTAATCTTCACGTAATTGTTGAGAAAGGTCTGGTCGAAACGGTTGTCGGGGCTGTAGAGGGCGAATGTCAGCAACTCGGCATTCTGCTGCTTCTCGGTGGTGACGCCGGTCTTGGTCGCTTCTGCCGGAAGCTGGCTCAACACGCCGTTCACGCGGTTCTGCACATTGACCGCCGCCATGTCGGCGTTGGAGCCCTGCTTGAAATAGATGTTGATGGAAGCATCGCCTGTATTAGATGCCGTGGAGGTCATGTAGGTCATGTCCTCCACGCCGTTGATGGCCTCTTCCAGAGGAACGATTACGGCTTTCTGCACCGTCTCGGCATTGGCTCCGGGATAGGACGCCCATACATTAATGGTGGGCGGGGCGATGTCGGGATATTGCTCCACGGGAAGGGCTTTCATGGCGATTACGCCCATCAGGACAATCACCACGGAGATGACACCCGAAAACACCGGGCGGTCTATGAAGAAACGCAGGTTCATGGCTTTGTGGTTTTAGGTGTGACGTTCATTCCTTCCTTTAGCTGCCCCACACCTTCGGTGATGAGGGTGTCGCCGACGGACAAGCCCTGTTCTACAACGAAGTGGTTGCCGTCGTTCAGGCGGTCCACGGTCAGGTAGGCGGCTTCGGCCTTTCCGTTTTTAAGGCGGTAGGCGATAATCTTGTCCTGCAACTCGACAGTGGCGGACATGGGGACCAAAATGGCATCCGTATTCACTCCTTGCAAGATGACGTTGCCGATAGTCCCGCTCAGCAGCTCGCGGTCGGGATTGGGGAACAGGGCTTTGATTTGCACCGCCCCGGTAGTGGGGTTCACAATGCCGCTGACGGTCTCTATGTGTCCTTTCTGCCCATAGAGCGTGCCGTCGTTCAGTTGCAGGCCGACTTCCGGCATCCGGGAAATCATCTTGTCGATCGACCCGTATTGCGCCCTGAGCTGACGCAGCTTGTTTTCGGAGACGGAGAAATAGGCATACATCTCCGAATTGTCCGACACCACTGTAAACGGTTGTTCGATGGTGGGACCGACGAGTGCGCCGATGCGGTAAGGCAACGTGCCTATAACCCCGTTGCTCGGACTCTTGATTTCGGTGTATGACAAATCGTTTCGGGCATTTGCTTCCTGAGCTTTTGCTTGTTCCAGCTCTGCCTGTGCCACTGCTAATTGGTTTCGGGCAACAGACAGTTCGTAATCGGATATGACTTTTTCATCGAACAACGACTGTTTGCCGTTCAGCTCGATACGCGCTGTTTCCACTTTTGCCTGTGCCGCACTGACGTTGGCGCGTGCCGTGCGCAAGGCTGCCTGATAGGGCACCTGGTCTATGACAGCCAGCACTTGCCCTGTTTTTACTTGCTCTCCCTCTTTCACGCATAGGCGGGTGATGCGGCCCGATACTTGAGGTATGATGTCCACATCCTGCCGTCCGCGAATCGAAGCGGAATAGGTTTCTTCCAATTCAACGGGTTGGGAAGAAACCACCATGACGGGCAATGCCTGTCCCGTTTCCTCTCCTTGCTGTTCCTGTTTGCAGGCCGCCAATGAAGCGGCCAGCAGGGTCGTTGCCGTGATGCCGGCAATCCATGTTCGTCTATTCATCATCTTTGTCTGTTGCTTTTCCATTCTTTATTTAATATTGCATAGATGCAGGTGTCCTCATAGCGTGGTGTGCCGTCGGGATGGCATACGAACGAAATAAATTCCTTCATACATCCTTCATGTCTCATTCCGAGACGTTCACACAATCTTTTTGACCGCAGATTATCGTCTTCTACAAATCCATAGATACGCCGTGCGCCGATGTCATGGAAAAGATAATCCAGCAGTCCTGTTGCCGCTTCGTATGCCAATCCCTTGCCTTCAAAGCGTTGATTGAAATGCCAGCCTACACTAAATGTGTCGGTATATTCGCGCAAGGCGAAAACATCACCGATAATGGAATCGTCTTCCTTCAGACACACGGCATAGCGTAGCATATCCTTTGGAGTATTGGATATATAAGCCAGTGCCGATTCCACGGAACACAGGCGGTCGCCGACAAAGCAATTGACACGCGGATGGGAAAGGTATTCCAATAAACCTGCGACATCCTTCTCCTGAAAATATCTGATGATAAGGTGTTTAGTTTCAATGATCATATATCGCAATTTTTGATTGCAAAGATATTTTATACCTAATGTGTAGACAACCGGAAGAGCATTGAAACGGAAGAAACTATTTATGAAACGACGAAAATAGCTTTCGAAATATCGGTCATAGTATCTGTCAATCAATTTGGATTTCTCGTCCAAAAGAAAATATCCGATGTTTCGATTTCCATTTTATCTGTTTCAAAAGCGTTTTTATCTGTTTCATCCGTTTTTAACTTATTAAATGAAGTAGCAAAATCGTATCTTTGTGTAATATGAAGTAATTTTGCAATTGATATGACCAAAGAAAAGATAAAAATAATGAACTGGCGAAACGGGCTTTTATTATCGACTGTTTCCTATGTACTTTACCTCATTATATGGTTAATTCTTGATGATGAAACTGCTGATCAATTACCGGGAATGGCTGCAGTCGATTATATCTTTGATTTTTTATTATGTATGCTCTTTACCTATATATCTTTGGGGTTTTCTTATCTCGTTTTTAAGATTTTGCCGTTCAGGGCATCTTATGTATGGGTGATTATCTATGCTTCATGTCTCCTGACTCTGAATAATGTCATCGCATTCGGCATGACATCCCTATTCAATGTTTTATGGGATGAAACTGGTAATGGGCTTCTTGATGAACTGCTTAACATGAAAGGTGCATATACCTTTGCCATGATAGCAACATTTATATCAAGCGTTTATGCCAACACATTTTACCTTCAATCTTATATTAAGACACGTGATGAGAAGCAGACACTTGAAATGGCACTGATAAAGGAGAAGGAGATTGCTTTACAGTCACAACTCAACTCTCTGAAGTTGCAGATTAATCCGCACTTCATGTTCAACAATTTCAATAATCTACTGGAATTGATAGAGGAAGATACTAAACTTGCAAGTAAGTTCCTGAACAATCTGTCGAAAGTGTACAGGTATATCATTGCTAATTTAGATCGGAATTTGATTCCTGTTGTAGATGAAATAAAGTTCCTTGAATCATACTTGTATCTGATGAAAGTACGTCATGCTGGAGGTGTCATCACGAAAATCAGTCCGGAGGCAAAAGAATGTAAAGGATTCCTTCCTCCGGCCGTGTTGCAGCTTCTTGTAGAGAATGCAATAAAGCATAACGGTTTTTCGATGGAACATCCATTGTTTATTGATATTACGTTGTCTAATGATTATATCACAGTGCGCAACCTTAAATCTCCCTTGCTATCAAAAATGGAATCGACAGGCTTAGGCCATAAAAACATAATAGAGCGCTACTCGCTGCTCTGTGATAAGAAAGTGAAAATAGAAAATGCCGAAAACTTTTATTCGGTAAGTCTCCCCATCATAAAAAATCATGCCTTATGAAGATACTGATTCTTGAAGACGAACAGAGTAACGCCATGCGTCTTATAAGACTACTGAACGATATTGATACAACGTTTGTAACAGAAGGACCTCTTACAAGTACCAAAGAGGCGGTCGATTTTTTTCAATCAGGCAAAACAATAGACCTCATCCTTGCGGATATCCGCCTTACTGACGGTCTGAGTTTTGAAGCTCTTAAATATGCTCCGGCAACCGTTTCAATCATATTTACCACCGCATACGATGAATATGCGGTACAGGCCTTCAAGTTTAATAGCTTTGACTATCTTCTGAAGCCTTTGGATGCCGATGAACTTGAAGCAGCCATAGATAAAGCGACCCAAGCCGGTAAGAATTACACAAACGAGAATCTTCTACAACTATTCGATTCGTTACAGAAGAATCAGTTCCGCTATCGTGAACGCTTTCTGTTGCCTTATCGTGACGGTTACAAGAGCGTACGTGTTTCGGACATTAACCATATCGAAACCGAAAACAAGACTGTGTATCTCCGTCTTAACAATGGGACTTCCGAAGTTGTCAATCTGTCAATGGACGAACTCGAACAACAACTCAATCCTAACTATTTCTTCCGTGCCAACCGCCAATACATAATTAACATAGAATACATATTGTTTATCGGAAACTACTTCGGGGGGAAACTTATTGTCCGCTTAAAAGGGTATTCAGACACAAAAATAACCGTCAGTAAAGAGAAGGCTCAACGACTAAAAGAGTGGATTGACAGATAATCTCTACTCTACCATACTATGATGGCATTTCTATACTCAGAAATTTTTATATACTTTTATTTAAAATATTATACATATATAGGATTCACTTTCATAGTTTCTAAATTCAGAAACAGCCCGTGATGTTCAATCATACCATTCCGAAACATTTTCCAAAGGATATTGCATCCGAGTTGTGCCAGCGTGGAGTTGATGAACAGCTCCTGCTTCTCCAATGCTTCTGCCAAGGAACAACTCGGACCGGAATCTTCCTCTTTTACCCTCGCATATTTTACGAAGCGGGTGATGACCTTCAGGGAACCGACCGTTTCGTATAGCGTGGAAGCCGGTTGCCTGATTTTCTTCGGCACAGTTCCAAGCACAACCTGCCCGGAAGCCTGTGTGTTCCCGAAGTCCATCCAGTAGAGTGGTGTGTTATTGTCCGTGTAGGAGGATGCCGGCACTTTCCCCAGCACATTCCACAAATCGAGTCTGGACTTGATATTGTCCGTACAGGTGATAGTGATATTGGCTATTTCATCCCGTTTTACCTCTTTCAATACCGATGGGTAGAGCCTTGCCTCCGCTTTCCAGTCGTTGCCGAAAAAGTTGTTTATCCTCGTTACCAGGCATTGTGCCTTGTTCAGCCCCAAGTCCATCGGTCCGAAAAGCTGCCGTCCGATATTCGCCTTCGTCACGATGTCAGGGTCGTAAAGTGTCACGAACAATCCCGGATGCCCAAGCGCACGGAGTGTGACGTCCAATCTTGCCATACAGGTCAATACTTGCGAGCCTGTGCCGCCTGCACCAATGATATTCACCGTCACTGGATGTTGCGGGTTCACCAGGTAACTGTCTGTATAATGTATTCTTTTCATCGTAATATGTCTTTTAGTTTCAGTTTATTCAATGGTTTCAGTTCTTCAAGATTGAAAGGCTTGTCCTTTGCCGCTTTCGTTACCAGTACCAGATTGGATTTCGTGGGATTTCCACCGCTGCCGAGATGGGAAAATTCCGTCAACCAGAACTTCTTTTCCCAATACTCCAGCAAGTTTATGTAAGTCAGGTCTTTCGGCTTTTCTATTTTTGCGGAACCTAAACAGACACTTGCTCCAGTCACGTTGAAGAACGGAGCCGCAAAAAGTTCCGTCTTGTCCGCCAGTTCAGTATCCTTGTAGGCATAGACATTTAGATGGCTTTCTCCCGCCTCGTAGATGATTCCCGGCAGGTGGTACTCCGCATTCTCTATCTTGAGGGCTTCCTTGAAAAACATCATGCGCTTTTGAGGTGGATTGTACCAGATGTGTTTCTCGCTGCCCTTGCGCGGGTCGCACCACAACAGGTTGGACGGAATCCTGCCGTATGGTGTAGTGCTATGACTTTCTGAATATCCCCGTACCAGCTCGTTCATGAACTCTACTGTCACCGGACGGCCTTCGCCCATTCTTCCGCTTTCGTCTATATCCCTGACCTCGATAAAATAACTGTTGTCATTCATACTATGACTATTATTCTCTTGGGCATATACAATCAACGCCGTCCGCGGATGGAGCAGCGTCCTCAGTTTTCTTGTAAGTTCATTCGTTTCTATCATATTTCGTTCAATATATAATGTTTATAAATTCATCCGCCCATTTGAAGAACCGTTCCGGGTAGTCATCCATGATGAACAAGCGGTCGGTTTCAGGTGACAGGGCACAGGTGGTAATGGGAATAATATCGTATGTTTCCTGTCTGCTTGAATTGTAATAGTCAACAAGATACTCAGATACAATATCATTGGTGTCATAGACCACCCTTATCTGCTGTTCCAGACGCATCGGCTGGTATTCCGGTTCTTCCTCGTAAAAGGCATCATAGCCGTATTGCATGATACCGTGTTCCGGGTTGAGGAACGGCAATCCCTTTTTCATTACTTCGACAATGGAACGCTCAAAATCGTTTTGCGGGGCATACTTTTCAAGTGCCTTCGGTAAATCCTTGTAATAGGACTTGTTCCCCACACGCTTGAGCAGTCTGCCAATTTTTCCCTTCCCGTATGACCATACCAGTTTCATCCGTTTTTCTGTTTCCTCCTCTTCCTCCAGCGGATTATCCTCTTGCAGCCACATGAGTACATAATCCGTGTCATCCTCGTCCAGAATGGTGGAGATTCCGTTCGCCCTCATCAGGTTGTGGATAAATGTGATGGAAATCCGCCTGAGCGTGGGATTGAGGGATTCCAGAAATTTCACCGGGAAATAATACAAGGTCAGCTCTCCCCAATTGTGACACTTCCACAGATTGAAATAAAGCCTGCCGTTCTTCTGCTCGATATTCAGATTCATCCCGTCCCCGACAAGTTCATCCATCTCGTTGTACAGTTTGGCGATACTTTCCCCGATGCTGTTGCCCGGAGTATGCGTCGCTTCCTTTTTCAACAAAAGGGCATAATTGAAAAAGGAATCACGCAGGAACTCGTAATTTTCCCGCGTGATTACGTTGATGCCGTTACCGTCGTATGTGTCCACAACAAGGTTTCCCTGCGCGATCGGAGTCAGTGGTGTGCTTAGAAAAGAATTACGGCCCCGCTTGGAGCCGCAATCCGTTCTTCCCTGTTCACCCCGTACAGGGTTTCCCGTCCGGTCTGTCCGATGATGAGCCTTGCCAGCTGTTCCTGCCGGCGTCCGTCCAATGGTACACATGATTTCTTCTTTTTATTGTCCTTTTTCATGGTTTTACCCTTTTGTTCCGATGGTGGTCTTGAACTCGTACACGGCCTTGTCGTCCTTGATGACCGGTCCGTGTACCGTTGCGGTTGTCAGTTCCGGGTAGAAGTTGGAGTAATAACTCATGACCATCTCCGGGCTGTCCGACGGATTAGGATCGTCGAGCGTGACCATCCCGTTACCTTTCTTGAATGTGAATGAACGTATCATTCCTGTGATTTCGAGTGCCATAATCTTAAACTGTTTGAGCGTAATGTGAAGTATGATGTTCTAACATGGATTGGGGAAAATCGGGATATTCATCGTAATCCTCCGGCCGGTAAGTAGGCTCTTCCTGCCCGTATTGCGGGTACATATCCTCCTGGTGACAGGATTGTTCCTGCCAGTGCGCGTCATACTGTCCGCCGTATGCAGGTTGCGGCTGTTGCGGCGGCATCGGTGGCTGTACACCGTATTGCGGTCGTGCAGGAATGGGACTCTGGTGCGGTTGCTGTGACGGCCACATTGTCTGCTGTTGCGGATTCTGCTGCTGTTCGGTCATCTGTCTCTGCATTTGCGGCTGAGGTGGATATGGCGGTGTCTGTTGCTGCCGCGCTTGCGTCTGCGGTTGTGGTGCGGAATCTTCCATAAGGTCGAACAAGCTGCCCTGGTTCATCGCCTTTTTCTGTTCCGCCACCATCCCGTCAATCTTACTCAAGTCCTGCGGTTTGGCATAGAGACGTGCCTGCCCGAGAACGGTAACGGCCTCGCAGTGTTTCTTGGCAGCGATCAGCTCCTCCGCCTTCTTGAAGTGCTTCTCATACTTCTCCCGCTTTTCTTTCTCCTCTTTCGTTTCTTTGGCCTTTGCATCCTTTGCGGCCTTGCTCTCAGACGCGGCTTTTTCCGCCTGCGCCTCGAATTGCGCCATGTTGGTAATCAGACCTGCCGCCTTCTGTATCGGTCTGGCGATGGCTTGCAGGAATCCGGCGTCCAGCTCCTGCGGCAGTCCGCTGACGGTCAGCGGTACGATGTGGTTCTGGGCTTCGTCCTTCAGCCCGTTTGACTTCGGCAGTGTCGATACTGTCAGTTGTCCGTTCGCTTTGCGGATGACGAGCGTGAGGTCCACGCCATCGGTCATCATCTGGTAGATTGTTGTGAAAAACATAATCGTATGAATTAAAATGTGAATAATCGTATTCCGTTATTGGTTGAAAAACTCTGCCAGCAGCCTGTCCCTGTCGGGGTGGCGGCATATTTCCAAAATCGGATTCAACAGTGTGGAGATGTGTACCGGTCCGGTCGTCCCTCGTGGCGGGAACTTTACTGCCGTTTTCGGTTCCACTGTCCTTTTCCTTCTTGTTGCGGGCATCGGTGTACGTATCTGCAACGGTGCCATCGGCGGTCTTGTGATGATTGCCAGGTTCATGATTTTATTTATTTTATTTGTGAATACTCGGGCTTTGGCAGCCCGTTGAACTACAAGGGCTTTACGGCGGACGCTTCCGGTAAGGCAAGGTTTTCGGGGAAAATACCGGAGCCGGAACGGTGAGGATGATTTTTTCCGAAACCGCAAGGCGCGACCTTGCCATCCGAAAGAAGCGTTTGCCAACTTTGCCCGGTAGTTCTTCGGTCTGTCAATGGCTGTCTTGACTTCTTTTTCTTCTCTATCCGTGTTGTTATCAGTTTCACTAAGTTCAGGATACAAAAAGAGCCGCCCGGCAGGACAGCTCCGTTCTGTAAGGTTTTACAGAAATCCGTATGATATATCCGTTTCATATTTTCATCTTGTCAGAAAACCAGATAGCTGAGGATGCAGAACAGTATCGCTGCCGCCAACAGGAAACAGGCAATCCGGTAGATGAACCTGAAGAATCCCCTGAAACAGACGATGGCGACCGCCGCCCATACCGGAGATATACCTCTCGTGTACAGGTAACCGAACACGATGAATGCGACAACAGCCAATGATACTATCCGTATCCATCTGCTTGTCCTTGCTTTTTCGATACATTTCCTTGCTTTCATGCCCTTACATTATTATGAGGTGAAACATGTCATTTCCAATTTCCGGGGCCGGAAAGCGTACCGCCTCCACAGGCAAGGTTTTCGGGGAAAATACCGGAGCCGGAACGGTGAGGATGATTTTCTCCGAAACCTGAAAGGCCAGACCTTGCAGGTGGAACAAGGCGGTGCGCTACCTTTGCCCGTGAATTGGAATGACCGTGCTATTTGCCTTTCCCGCTTTTAGGCTTTGGAAATGAGAGTTTGAGGTTGAAGCCCTCGTCAAAGGTGACGGCCGCATCGAAAGATACGCCCTTCTTGCCCTTGAAACCCTTTATCAGCTTGGTAGAGCCTGACGAAAGCAACTGCTCCAGGTGCTGGTCGGTCAGTTCCTTGTTCAGGAATTTGCGGAACACCAGCAGCCCGCACCCGTCATGGTCGCACTTGGCCACCTTGGAACGGATGATGATTTTCCCTGTCTTGCATTTGGGACAGGTGAAAAACTTGCCCGGCATTGCCTGCAAACTGAGTCGCAGTATCTCGCCGGTCGCCTTGCCGGTGTAGTCCCGGATGGAGCGCATGAATGTTTCCGTGTCAAGAGTATGCCCCTCTATTTGCGCCAGCGCCTTTTCCCAACTGCCGGTCAGCTCCACATCCGCCACGCGCATATCCTTCACCGCCTCGTAGACAAGCATTCCTTTTTCGGTCGGTACGACACTTTTGCCTGATCGTGCGATGTAGTCACGTCCCACCAGCGTGGTGATGATGGCGGCACGTGTGGCTGGCGTACCGATACCGGAATCCTTTATGGCCTCCCTTGCCTGTTCGTCCGTGATGTGCTTGCCACACAGCTCCATGGCTGCCAACAAAGTGGCCTCCGTGTAAAGCGGCTTGGGCATGGTCTTTTTCTGCGCCAACCCGTGTCCCATGACCATGATTTTCTCTCCTTCGGCAAATTCTGCGCTTCCCTCGTTGCCCTCCGGCTCGTCCTTGTCCCGGTCCTCTTTCCTGCGGAATACGTCGCGCCAGCCGGGGCTGATAATGGTGGAAGATCGGGAACGGAAATCCATCCCCTCGCAGGTACATTCCATGACCAGCGACTCTTTCTCGCAGGGCGGGGAGAGGGATTCCAGCATCCTGCCGGCTATCAGGGTATAGACGGCCGATTCCGCCTCGGACAATTCCTGTGGCGCGATACCCGTGATGATCAGGGCGTGATGGTCGGTCACTTTCGCATTGTCCACGCTCCGCGTGTTCAGGCCGGAAAAATCGAGAATGTCCCCATATTCCTTGAAATCGGGCATAGCCACGACTTTCTCCAATAAGGAAGGGATATGCGCCATGACATCTTCCGGTATATACCGGCTTCCGGTCCTCGGATACGATATCAGCTTCTTCTCGTACAACGCCTGGGCGATGGAAAGGGTCTTGTCCGCCGTCAGATCATAATGGATGTTACAGTCTTTCTGAAGGGTTGTCAGGTCGTACAATAGCGGAGCTTGCTGGAATGTCCTCTTTCGTTCCACCTTAGTGACAGTCGCGACGGAACCGGAAGTGATTTTCCCGTATGCCGTCCCGGCCGTTTCCTTGTCCTTGAACTCTTCCGGGTGGACAAACTGGCGGTGCGCCTCTCCCTGCTTCAACGTGATATGCAACTGCCAGTATGGGGTGGAAACGAAGTTGCGGTTCTCCTTGAAGCGTGCGCATATCATGGCGAGAGTCGGGGTCTGCACACGGCCGATGGAACTGTTTGCCGAGCCGGAAGCTATCGCCAACGCGCGGCTGGCGTTCATGCCCACCAGCCAGTCCGCCTTCGCCCTGCTGTCCGCGGCGGCATAGAGGCTGTCGTAGTCGCTGCCGTCTCTGAGGTTTTCCATCCCTTCGCGGATGGCTTCGTCTGTCAGCGAGGAAATCCACAGGCGTTGGAACGGCTTTGTGTAGCCCAAATAGTCATATATCCAACGGAAGATGAGTTCTCCTTCCCGACCCGCATCCGTTGCCACGATGATGCTGTCGCACTTGGAGAAAACCTCATCAATGGTTCTGAGCTGTTTGTTGGCGGTTATGTCTGTCACCATACCTTTGGCCGTCTTTATTTGCCTGGCGACCAGCCGGAAAGGTTCGGGAATCATCGGGAGGTCGTCGGCGGCAGTTTTCGTGTAGCCATATGTGCCGGGCAATGCCAGCGACACGAGGTGCCCCAACGCCCATGTGACCATATACCCGTTGCCGATACAATAGCCGTCCTTTTTTTCTGTAGCCCCGACTACGCGGGCTATATCCATTCCTACACTCGGTTTTTCTGCTATGATTGCTTTCATGTTCGGATAAAAATTAAGCCGTTCCCCGTTACCGGAACCGGAAAACAGGAAACGGCAGTTTGACATTTTTCTTGTTTATTTGTTGATTCGACTGTTTCCGATGGCTATGCCGAAGGCTTTACACCGAGGATTTCAATCAGCGGCTCGCCGTCCTTGCGTACCAGTTGAAGGGTGGCGTCCATCACCACGTCCACACCGAGAAGCACCAGGCTTAAGGACAGGACCTTCGTCTTTTCACCTTTAAGCAAGGTATCAAGTTCGCCCGACATTTCAAGCTCGTCCTTCAGGATACCGATGCCTGCCAGTTCGTCCCAGTTCACGTCTTCCGCCTTGAAAGGCGTATTGTTGCCATTATTCTTGTTCATATTGCTGAATTTTGAGATTTTACATTCATTTGACTTTAGCTTAGGCTATACCCGCACCTTTGGATTTCCGGTTGTTCTGCTCCTGTCCCTGCTTCTGTGCGTTGGCCACCACATTACGCTGTGACGCATCGCGTTTCCGGTCCGGGTTCTCGTTGTAGAAGTCCAGCCTGCCCTGGTTGAAGTTCGCCTTGACATACTGCGAGATGGTCTTGCCGTCGTACCCCTTGATCCCTTCGACCAGAACAGCCTTCCCGTCCTGAAGGTCGGCACGCTGCTTGCGGGTAAGTTCCACGTCCCATACCTTTGCCGGTATCTTGAACTCGGCACGCTGCTCGAAGCCGTCTGGGGTGCGGGAGTAACTCAACCTGCCGGTTTCAAGGTCTGCCTTGATGAACGACGAGAACTCTTCGCCCTTGCGGTTCACCATGTCATTGAGGAAGATGGTCTTTCCCTCGCGGAGCTGTTGCTGTTCTTCGGCGGTAATTTTCACGCCGTTGATTTCCTTCGGGATATAGATTTCGCGTGCTCCTTCCGGCGAATCCGGGTTGTAGCGGGTATAGGCAGGTCTGCCGGTCGCTTCGTCCAACTTGACATACGAGGAGAAAATCTCACCGTCCTTGCGTTCCATTCCCTCCACGAAAATGGCCTTGCCCATATTGAGGTCTTCAATCTGCTGCTTGGTCAGCTCCACCCCGCCTAACGACTGGCGGTTGAAGAGTTTGTCGTTCTCGAAGATAAATTCTACGCCCCTGCGCTCGGCATTTATCTGGATGTGGGCATCGAACTCCTTGCCGCTGTTGGAAATCATCCCCTCGATGAACACCTTCTTGCCTTCACGCAGGTCGTTCTGCTCCTGTTCGGTGAGCTGCACGCCCTTTATTTCCCTCGGGATGAAGGCGTTCTCCGCACGCATGGCGACCACCTCGTTGGTGAGTTTGTCTATGCTGACGAAAGATGGGATGTATTCGCCGTTTCGCCCCTTCAGTTCCACGACACGCCCCATGTTGCCCGTCTCAAGCAGGTTCTTCTTGTCCTCCTCGGAGAAGATGTGCCCGAAATACGGACGGTCAAGTTCGGGTTTCTGGCGGATGCCGTGGATGCCGAGGGCTATCTGGCCGCCGGCGGTCTGCTGGAACGACAGGCGAGCATCGGTGCGCAACACGGCGGAACCGAAGTTCATGCTGATGGGCACGACCTGGTTGGTCTTGTAGCCCCTGAGCATCTGATCGAGGAGTCCGCGTTCCTGAAGATACTCTCGGGACAGCCCGAAATTCTTCAGTTCCTCCCAGTTGATCATGGACTCGTTGTAGCGGTGCTTGGGTTGCTGCTGGCCGCCCTCCTGGACTGCCTGCTGCGTGGTTTCATTTTTCTTTGCCATTTCTTCTTGATTTTTTTGGTTGATACTTTGGTTTTCCTTGTCGCGTGGAACAATCTCGTACTTCTTTAGAAATTCCTCCACGGCTTTCGTCTGCTTTCCTGCCGCCATGTCCTCTACCGCCTGCCGGACTTCCGGGTTATCCAGCGTGTCCTCCTTGACAGCGAGGATGCCGAACCGTGTCGGGTCTTTGAGCTGGCTCCAGAAGTTCTTCAGGAAATTCTCGAACAGGTTGGCGTAGCGGTCGATTTTCAGAAAGGAGTTCTGGTGTTCCTTGTCTGCCGGAACCGTCTTGAACCGGCCGTCCTTATTGATTTCGGACACCGCTTGTAAAATCAGTTCCATCTTGTCGAGGATGAACACGATGTCGCTCATCTGTTCGTTCTCGGTGACTTGCGGTTTAGGGGGATCGTCCCTTCCATTTTTCTTTGCCATAACTTTGGTTTTTAGAGTTGATACTTAAAATTGTCAGTGCAAATATATAGGATGAATTTTGATAAATAATTAGTTTACAATGCGTTATACTATACATTTCATCACTTGTCATCACGTTTCACCGCAGGATGGAAAACAGAGGAAGAGAAAAGAAAGAAAACGGAAGGAGAAAGCATGAAAACGCCCCGAAAATGGCGCACAACCGCAAGCGGGAAAGGCATAAAAAGGGAACGCTGGGAAAGAAAAGGCGCGAAACAGACTGAAAAGTGGAAAAACGAGCGACAAAAAGAAAGAAAACCTGTCTTATGCAGAGTTGGGAGCGAGCTGTCTTTAGTCCCCACTTTCTTGTGGCACTCTATAAGACAGGAGGCAGTGTAAGGTTGGGAAATGATAGGATGGCATAGAACATTGGGACAACATTAACCGATAAAATATAGCCGTCATGTTGTTTTTTTAGAATTGTCCTATGCGTCGTAGGTCGCTTCGCTTGCTAAGTCCCAACCCATTCCTCAACTCGGACGGCGATACCGGAGCGTTTTTTCGGGTGAAAAATTACTGAAAGGAATTTTTTGCGCGAAAACCGGAGGCCTGAACGTGGAAGGTATCGTCCCTCCGAGTTAACTTCTTAATGGGACTTGACAAGGGAAGCGTACTTATGATGGATTTTTATAGAGGAATATGGAATAAGGTGCTATCGCATTGTTGATGAGTGCCATAGATAATTGCTTTTTGATTACTTTTGTAGAGCGATGCGCTTAAGAAGTGGTTTTGTTCACTCTTGGATAGTTGTTCATTAAAAATGAACACAATTAAATAATGAACAAACATTAGATTTATATTACTATCATTCAGATGCTTGCGTATTTCTATTGGAGGAATCTGGTACTTTTCCCGATTTTTTCCAATAGATGATTGGAGAAGTGATGGGGTGTCAAACCAATTTTCGGCACTAATCAGGTCATAGTGCCGAAAACTTGCAGATTGAAAACTTATTTATATTATTACTATTCAGTGGTTTACTAATTTCTATTGGAGAAATCTTGCACTTTTTACAATTTTCTCCAATAGAAATGGCTCAAAACAGATAATTTTCATTACTTTTGCAACATGATTGTACCAAGAGACAAATACTTACAAGAACTGAGAAGTGTGATGCACAACGGAATGATTAAAATTATTACCGGTGTACGTCGTTGTGGAAAATCGTATCTTCTATTTGAATTGTTCAAAGGATCACTTCTTGATAGCGGTGTGAATGAAAAGCACATTATTCAGGTTGATTTGGAAGACCGACGTAGTAAACACCTCAGAGAGCCGGACATATTATTGGATTATATTGACAGGCATATCATAGATAACGATATGCATTACATATTATTGGATGAGATTCAACTTGTTCCAGAATTTGAGGACGTACTCAACAGCTATCTTAAAATTAAAAATGCAGATGTCTATGTGACGGGTAGTAATAGTAGGATGTTATCCAGTGATGTAAAAACTGAATTTCGTGGTCGAGGGTATGAAATCCGAGTCCATCCATTGAGCTTTTCGGAATTTCTCAAGGCGGGAGAGTATACAAATGAACTTTCAGCCTTACAAGATTATATGATTTATGGAGGAATGCCGCAGATTGTATCTCTTTCAAAGAAAAAAGAAAAAGAGAATTATCTCAAATCATTGTTTCAAGGTACTTATATACGCGATATAAAAGAGCGTTACAACATTAGAAATGATGACGATTTGAATGAGTTGATTGATATTATTGCTTCCAATATCGGCTGTCTGACAAATCCGACAAACCTTGAAAACACATTCAAATCCGTAAAAGGTCATAGTATTTCTGATACAACGATACAGAGTTATCTCGGCATGTTACAAGATGCGTTTATGTTGGAAAAAGCTATCCGATATGACATTAAAGGAAAGCATTACATAAATACACCTTCAAAATATTATTTTGAAGATGTAGGTCTGCGCAATGCCCGTTTGAATTATCGTCAGATTGACGGTGGTCATCTCATGGAAAACATCATTTATAATGAACTGCGTATCAGAGGGTATTCCGTTGATGTCGGACAAGTTGAGGTGACAACGACAAATGATGACGGAAAGAAAATTCGGAAACTACTGGAAGTGGATTTCATTTGCAATAGTGGTAACAAACGTTTGTACATTCAATCTGCTCTTGATATGCCAACTCAAGAAAAAATTGATCAGGAAACCAATTCTCTCCGTCATATCAAAGACGGATTTCCCAAAATAGTCATTGTTGGAGGATTGACCCCTTCCCATGTGAATGAAGATGGCATATCGATTATAAATGTGATTGATTTTCTTAAAGATAGCGAAGGGAATCTATTATAAATCCACTACTGTACCAACAACGCACGAAAATGGTGCATAAGTAATCGGATATTGATTACCTCTGCACCATTTTCGCACAGTTACAGATAAAGCAGTATGATGAAAATTTAGGTATGTATGCTCCAGCCGTGGAACGGTTCCATGATTACGGCAAAGGATTCATCCGGTCTGCCGTGGTATAGCAATCCACCGACAACACCCCTGCTTCCGTCCGCAGCCACCTCAGCAAAACCGAATGAATACGGTGCGAAATCCCAATAGAGTTCAATTTCATACCTGCCGTTGGAGTTCTTCTCCCACTGTTTGAGACGTTCGATACATTTCTCAAAAGTTGTGTCGCCAATGTTCTTGGCATACTCCACCACCTTGTTGTAGTGTTCCTGACATTTGATTTTCATATCCGATAGTTTTAAGTTGTTTGTAACAGTTCTTCGTATATACCGAAACCGAGGCACTCTGCTATGGTAAAGTCCTCCATGCTTTTATCCGCCAATGATTTCAGGTCATTCAGCCCGTTGCAGTAATAGAATATCTCGTCATCCATTTTCGTATCGGAGTCCATAGACAAGGCAATCCTTGCCTCTACCGTTTCCTGAGTGTCACGCCAGCGGATGACGCAATCCGCGTAATGAGGTTCGCGCCCCTGTCCGCTGTAGAATTTCAGATAAAGGCCGCCAATTTCCTGTCTGACTTCACCGGGCTTTTTCCATGTACTGTCATCCACGATTTCAAAGCCCATTCCTTCAACCAACAGACAGGTGCCATTGTCATTGACCATCATGGTACGTTTGCCGATATGCTTTTCGCGTATTTCCGCCCAATCCGGCAAATCCCAACGCTCCACAGTCCAGATTCCACGGTAGTCTTCCGGAATGGCGTTGTATTCACTTAATGTTATCTTTCTCATATTCATTTGATTTATAGATTACAAAATTTGACCGTATAAGTCTTGCACGGTTTCCCGAAAGCAGGATAACGGTCGAACTCCTTGTATGATTCCCAGTCCACGCTCATCGTGTATCCGTTCGGGAAGTTTTCAGTGATAAACCGGGTTATCAAATCCTTGTCTTCATCGGTCAGGAAGAGTTCTTCCTCGATGCCGTATTCCAATGAAAAAATCGCCCATTCGGGAATGTTGTCCCAAACGAGCGTTTCCTTTTTATTGTCATCCATGGTTCCTGTATCTATTGGGGTAATGCGGTAAGTCTACTGATAATGCCTTCAAGTTCGGTTTCCCATTTCCCGTCACCGTTCCCGAAAGAGGGATAAGTCAGCTGATGCCAGTTGTGGTAGTCAAAGAGTTTCATCCTCAGCGGATAGTAGTCAAATAGCTTCTTGCCGTTGAAGAAAATACGAATATGGTTAATCCCCACATTCATTGCGCTCAGACCGTGACCGACGAGAATCTCATGGAATCTTTCCATCGGTGTAAAGTTGCTTCTCTTTTTCATGCCTTTTTATATTTATAGTTTAACAATACATTCTGTACAATTCGCTATCGGACAGTGTTCTCAGTTCTTCTTCGGTACAAAAGCCGTCAATCTCTTCACACGTTTCCTTTGCCTCATATATGCCGTTACGCATATCGTTTATAAGTTCATCCCGCAGACTCTCCACGGATACCCTGAATGTCTGTCTTTCGGTATCTATTTTCCTGACGGGATAGGCACATCCTTTCCAATGAATCTGTCCGATGACTATATTTTCCATATTCCCGGGAATTTGACTCAACAGTCCTTTTGCAGCATTGTTCACATTTGTTGTACACATGACCATCTGTTTTTTTAGTTGAACACTTACCGGCTCGTGAGCCGATATTTTATTTCTTGCCTGCCATACCGTTCCGTGCCGGATTGTGCAAGGCTTTCCGGAAAAATACCGCAAGCGGAGCGAGGATGATTTTTGCGGAAACCCGTAAGGGCCCGGCCTTGCTCAATCCTGACAGGCACGGGACGAACTTTGCAGGCTGAAATAAAAGAGCGGTCTATCGGATATTATTCCTTATCGCCATCCTCCTGCGGAATCAGGTGCTGCAAATCAGGGTCATTTTTGATACGTTCCATTTCATCTTCTATTATCTGCATCACATCCGCCTTGATGCGCGAATAGTTCCGGTCTATCTGTTGCTGCATGATGTCATTGCCGTCCGCATCCTTGAACTCGTTGATGACCGGGATTTTCTTGTAGGCTTTCGTTTCTGCCGTCACTTTCTCACTATCCACGATAATTCTGGAATGGAAAATCTTCTGGTCTATCTCCTCCCCGAAGTTGTCCGCCACACTACCCACGAATGTACCCTGCGAGAGATTTGCGATCTTGGAAGCAGGAATCAGAGAATCCAGTTGCGTGTTGATGGAGGTGGATGTGTCCTGCCGGTTGATGGATATGGACTGCCGTTGCTGGAGTATCTTTCCGAAACGCTCCGAAAGATTCTTGGCGGTTTCGCCGACCACCTGGCCGCTGAAGATGTTTCCTACCGTATTTTGGATTACCTTCGCCTCCTTGTCACCGTAGTCACGGGCCAACTGCGAGAAGTCCTGAAAGCCGAGACATACAGCCACCTTATTACTTCGGGCGGTGGCTATCAGATTGTCGATGCCGCGAAAATAAATGGTCGGAAGCTCGTCTATGATAATGGAACTCTTCAGCTGTCCCTTCTTGTTCACTAATTTCACGATACGGGAATTGTACAGTCCCAATGCCGCCGAATAGATGTTCTGCCTGTCCGGATTGTTGCCCACACAAAGGATTTTCGGGTGCTCGGGATTGTTCAAATCAAGCGTAAAATCATCGCCCGTCATGACCCAGTAAAGCTGCGGTGAAATCATCCTTGAAAGCGGGATTTTCGCCGAAGCTATCTGGCCTTGGAGCTGGTCCTGTGCGCCCCCTTGCCAGGCATCCATGAAGGGAGAAAGGTAGTTCTCCAGCGAGGGGTACGAGGTCAGTATCGTGAAAATGTCGGCATACGGCTTGTTCAGAAATTCTATCGCGTGAGGGAACGTGCAGTACTTGCCGTCCTTGTAAATCCGCAAATACCAGATGATGGCGGCAAGCAGGATAATCGGTGACTCCACGAAGAAATCACCCTGTTTCTGTATCCAGGTCTTGTTCAAATTGAGCATTATAGTGTAGGCACTTTCGTAGGCATCCGATATATCCACCATGAATTTGGGGTTGATGGGATTGCACCGGTGGCTGCGGCGCGGGTCATCGAAATTGATCACATAGAACTCCGGTTTCACCTTGTAATGCTCCCTGTGTTTCAGCAGATGATTATACGCTATTTCCGACAAATCCGGAAACTTGTAATCATAAATGTACATCGCGAAAGATTTCTCGATTTGCTGTTTGATGTAGTTGTTTACCACCGCGTAACTCTTTCCGGAACCGGGTGTACCGAGCACGATGGAGGCACGGAACGGATTGACGATATTTATCCAACCGTCCCATTCCTTGCCCTGATACACGAACTTCGTGGGCAGGTTGACGGAATACTCGTTTTCCATAAGCCGCGTCTCCTGCATGAAACTCTCGTTGGCGGTGTTGAACACGTCCTCCATCAGATTGTGTTTCAGCATACGGCTTATCCATACACCCGACATCAGGAGAAGGATATACCCTATGGTAAGCGTTACCGTATATATTGCGGCATCCGCTATCGGACTGAACGGCAGGTCAAGCATCCACCAGTTCATGAAGAACAATACCAACCCGGATAGGAAAGCTGCGTATATCCTGTTCCAGGTCATTTCCTGATTTTTTACGCCCTTTGTTCCCAAGCAAGAAAGGGCAAGGAATATGACGGCAAATACTTTTGTTGTCAGCAGGTTGCTGAACAGTCCAGCCGTCCGCTGGAAATTGAGGAGTATCTTGTCGACTACACCTATATTTATACCCATATCCACAAATGATTGGTAGCAGAACCAATAGACGTGGATGACAATAAACACGATGGATATGGCACGCATGAACTCCATGACTTTTGCCAATCCTCTCAAATCATCTTCCTGTTGCATATTGAATAATTTTAATGTTGTTGATAAATTCGTAATTATGATATTCCGCGAGATCGGCGTTTCTTCTTCCTTTTGCGTTGCAGCCTTCGGGCAAGTGCCTCCTCCTGCGGGTCAGGATCGTTCGCCTCCATGTCGAATATCCCGAAAGCCTGTTCGATGCCGCTTTCCATATCGAAAGAGAAACCGCTTTGCATACCGTACTCCGGCATGGGAACATCAAGATTCGGGATGTCACCCGGGTTATTGAAGAGCCGTTCAAAGACATTCGCCGAGAACTCCTTGCCGAGCCGCGATCCGTTATAGACCTCCCGGTTCTTGTGGTCGATGAAGGTAGCGCCATAGATGCGTCCCTCGTCGTTCTCGCGGAATACCACGTCTATTCCTTTTCCTCCGAGCAGGCGGACAAACTCCTCCCTGTCGCCATGGCAACCGTGCATGGCAAGTGCCACATCGTTCCGTATCTTCGGCTGCCATTTCCGGGCTTTGTATTCGCGGGCATTGTAACCGATACGTTTTTCCAACCCTTCGTAGCCGTAGCGTTTCCCGATAAGGGAGGACTTGATGGGCGTACACAACGGTTTGCCTGCATCATCCGTCATGGTATAGACAATGCCGTTATAAGGTGTACCCTCGAAATCGCCCCTGACCTGTTTCGCCTCGATATTGAAGCAGGAAAGCAACGCGCTGTACTCGCCGAAAGACTGGAAACGGTAGCTGCCGAATATACTTTTTACAATGTTGGAAACCTGTTCCTTCACATCCCCGTTGCGGTAGTCCGCTTTCTTGAGGTATGGCTCCAGCAGTTCTTTCCGTTTGTCCTCCACCTGTTTCAAGCCGAACTTCCGTTCCAGTTCCCGGCAGGCTTTCATCGAACGGTTCCACTCGTAGGCATCGTCAATCTTTTCCCCTTTTTCGTTCACGCAGGTGGATACGATATGGATGTGCCGGCGGTCTATGTCCTCGTGTATATATACGATGTATGGCTGGTCGCCATATCCCATTTTCTGCATATACTCTTTTGCCAGTTCCGCAAACTGTCCGTCTGTCAGACGGTCATCCAAAGAGGGGTTCAGCGAAATGTGCAGTATGGGCTTTTCCGTGTTTCTGTTGGCAAGCAGATAGTTCTCGAACGCCCACATCGTCTGTCGCATGACCTGCTCCGGATTGCCGGTGACATCGGTAATCATGCGGTTCCCGTAAATGATGCGGGCAGTGTTGTCGTCCACTTTCTGCTGGTTATAGATGATAGCCCCGTAAAGGGAAACACCTCTGTTGATTTTCGCTACCATGTCATTCCTCCTCCATTTCCCTTTTGATAAGGTAGGTTTCTTTTAACTCACGGGTCAGCATGATAATCCGCTTGCTCAGTACGACCAAATCAATGGTCGCCTTTTCCAGATTCCGGAGCAAGGCGTATGCCCGTTTCTCCCCGAAATTGGTCTTGACTGCCTTTACCGTCTGGTTGTAATTGTTGCCGATACTCTGGAACTGGTGGTAGAAATTGGTCAGGCGGATATAATAATCCATCGTTGCCTTGTCGATTTTCACGACCTTGATTTCCTTGTTCAGGAGTACCGCTTTTATGAATCTTGCACGGTAAGCCATGCCTGATTTCTGAAATAAAAGTTCAAACCGGGCGTTCTCCTGCGAGTTGAATTTGATGCCGTAACGGTACACGGCAGGATCGGATTTCGACTTCCTGCCTGCACTTTTTCTTGTCCTTTTGCTCTTGTTCTCTTCCATACGCATTGATATTTTATGTTTCTGATTTTCCGTCCCGGATTCACGACTTTGGAGTGAATCCCTCCCGAGCCGTCAGGCGAGCGGCAAGTTGTTTTGGGTTGCCCGAAATATTTCGGGCTGCCGAAAACACAACTTGCTATGTTCGCTTGAACATGAATTTTCCTTCCGTCAAATTGAGTTTGACCCTTCAGCCTCATTCTTCGGCTTCGGGAAAGCCCCGCAGCGGTATCCGTTTCGTTGTCGGTGCAAAGTTATGGCGGTTTATTATGCTGTAAAATAGCAAGTTATATGTAACGTGATGACAAACGGTGACACAGGTCGTCACCTCCCTTGAAACATGGTGCCGGTATGAAAAAAGACCTTTTAATTTGCAGCGTGAATGGTAAAACAAACCAATAGTCAAGTGACTGTTCATTGTATTGTCGGTTAGTGAAAATACTTGTTACAACAGACAGGCAATGATTGAACACTTGCTTTGTTAAGGCAGAGAATTATCGGTTTGTCGGTTGGTGAGCACAAAGCAACCGTATCACCAACCAACCATATCACAAAGCAAGTAACAGATAAGATGATAGTGTAACAAACCATTAAAAATTTCAGTTATGAAGAAAAATCCGTTATTCGTTGCAGTCAGCAACCAGAAAGGTGGAGTCGGCAAAAGTACAATGTTAGTAACGCTTGCCAGCCTCCTGAATTATTCGATGGACAAGAGTGTGGCAATCGTTGATTGTGACTCCACCCAGCGCAGCCTGTTCAATTTAAGGGAACGGGATATGGAGATGGTGGAGATGAACAAGAAGTACATGGTACTGTTGGAGGAACAGAGACTCAGAGGATGCAAGATTTATCCTATCAGGCAGGCAAAGCCGGAGAATGCACGTCAAGTGGCCGGAGATTTGGCAGCCAAAGGAGATTTTGATATTATCTTCATTGACCTGCCAGGCTCTATGGACATATCCGGTGTCTTGCAAACCATTTTCAATGTGGATTATGTACTGACTCCCATTGCCGCCGACAATTTCGTCATGGACAGCAGTTTTGTCTTTGCCAAAAGTGTCATGAAGTTTGTGGAAAACCGGAAGAATATTCCCTTGAAAGACGTGTTCCTTTTTTGGACCAAGGTCAAGAAAAGAAGCAATAGCGAGGTGCTTGACAATTATATGGCACTAATGAAAAAACAGGGATTGAAAATTCTGGACTCAACAATTCCTGATCTATGCCGCTATGACAAGGAACTGTCAGCCCGTTCCCGAACTTATTTCCGCTGCTCGCTCCTTCCTCCACCGGTAGGACAGCTAAAAGGCAGTGGGTTACAGGAACTGGCAAATGAACTGATTGTGAAATTTAACCTGTAATTGAGATATGGCAAAGAAAATTGTAAAAGTGAACGAAGAGGAAATCAGAGGGTATATGGTCGGAGACATACCTGATGCCATTGAGAAAGAAGATGTGATTGTGGAAGAAACTCTGTCAGACGAAGCTGATGAACCGCAGGGTATGAAAAAGGAGTCAGCCCCGGAAAGACCTAAATCCCGCAAAAAGCGTGAGTGCGACAGCGGTTTCCGTCAGAAGTATCTTGTAAATACTCCAATGCCTGGACGTATCCAAGTATATCTGAACCGAAAACTCTACGACGAGATAAAGAACTATCTCAACGTGATAGCCCCCGAAGTAAGTATCGCGAGCTATATCAGCAACATCATAGCCGAGCATATAGAACTCAATATTGAGGAAATCACCCAAATGTATAAAGACCGTTTTTCACCACCTAAAATTCAATAGTCATGGAAACAACAGCAATATATTTTTCAATAAAAATCTTGTCGGCAACCTACATCTTATATAAGATATGGATGTTCATATTCAGTCAGAAAATTTATGAATTTTGGGACAGGCAACATTGTTACATGCGTATTGCACGTGTCCGCTTATGGAAATTCCGTAAAAAGCGGATGGCTGAGAAAGCAAGGAAAACCAGATACAAGGCCAGACTGAAAAAGGCTGACGAATGGATATCAAAAGCTGAAAGCGAAAGCGGAGAAATCAGGCAAGAGAAAATAGCCGGAATTCCGCAGAGTCCTCCTGTTGATGACAATGATGTAATCGGCAAGACAAAAATCGTTTATCTTGAGGATCCGGAAGTGGCGAGAAAAACTCCCACACGTTCCGAACCGTTGAAAAAAGAACCCATAGAGGAGGACGAGGATATAAACCCTGACGATGTGAAGGACGAATCTGTTCCACAAAAAGGGCTGACCGAAGCGGAGAGACAAGAACTCATGTCAAATAACGAGTCCATTCCCGATCCTGATTTTTCAAGGGCGTTGACTTTTGATGAACTGAACAATGTTGCCGATGTGCTTATGTCGGGAACAGATGACAAAAAGAAAATCCGAAATGCCGCAGAAACATTGTACCATCTTCAGGATACTGACCTGTTCAAGTTCTTTTCAACTGAATTAAGTACTCAAAATCAATTAGAAAATCTACTCAAGGAAAATTTGAATCCGACACAAAAGGAATCAAATGGTAAAGATATGGCACAGCAATCTGTGGAACAGGCTGGCATTGATTGGAATAAATATATGTAAATATGAAATCAGACATCAAAAACAATAAGAAAGAGTTTCCAAATTCGCTTTTGGAATCCGAGGATGAAAAGACAGGCTTTTCCGCAATCCACACCCCATATCATCACCTGACCGAAGAAGATTTTATCAGATTCAAGGAGCGCGAAGCCGCTGTCAGTAAGAAAGTGGAATGTTTGCTCAATGAATATTTTGATGAAGCCGGCAGACCGCTTTCAAAACGAAAGGCAACATCGAAGAAAAAAGAGGTCTTCGATATAAACAAATATGCCTGAATTTTCATTCTAAAGAGATTTTTACGATAAAAATCAGATGTTCATACCTTTATAAGTCTTACGATTACGCATAAACAATGAAAAGAAGCGAAGTGTGGAAACCAGCCGTTTTTCACACTTCGCTTCTTTATTTCAATATGGGCAGGATGCCGCTATTTTATCCTTTTGTAGATGTTGATGACCGGTATACCGCTTTCCAACACCTTTTTCACCGCGTAGAATGTTCCTCCTTTCGGCAAGAGATTCCAATGGACTATGAAAGTATAGCACACCGTGTATCCCTGTCCGTACAGTTCCGTCATCACTCCCACCACAATCTCCTTGATTTGTGCGAGTATCCTTGTTCCCAATTTCAATAAAACCATTTTTGAACGCCTCAACATCCCCTCCCGGTGTAACGTGATGACATACGGTGTCATAGGTCGTATGATTTGTAAATCAATGAATTAAGTGCTATATATTTGTCGTCGAAATGATTTTTTGTCTCACTAATTAAATGTTTCGACACATGAAAAAAAGATTCTTTTTGGCAGCCATGACGCTGCTGGTTTCAGTGGGGGCTTTCGCCCAGGGTAACGGTATCGGTGGCATTACCGAAGCAACCAACATGGTCACTTCGTATTTCGATCCCGGCACCAAGTTGATTTACGCAATCGGTGCCGTAGTCGGCCTTATCGGTGGCGTGAAGGTGTATTCAAAGTTCTCATCCGGCGACCCGGATACTTCCAAGACCGCCGCGAGCTGGTTCGGGGCGTGTATCTTCCTGATCGTGGCGGCAACCATCTTACGCTCATTCTTCCTGTAATATGGCGAAGTATCCGATCAACAAGGGAATCGGCCGTAGTCCGGAGTTCAAGGGGCTCAAGAGCCAGTACCTGTTCATCTTCGCCGGAGGGCTGCTTGCCCTGTTCGTGGTGTTCGTCATCATGTACATGGCAGGCGTGGACCAGTGGATCTGTATCGGCTTCGGGGGCATTTCCGCATCGGTGCTGGTCTGGGCGACCTTCCGCATGAACACGAAGTACGGTGAATGGGGGCTGATGAAGCTCCAGGCGTTGCGCAGACATCCCCGCTACATCATCAACCGGAGAAAGTTCCTTCGGTTGTTCTCTTCAACCATCAAAAACAGAAAAGCATGAGAAACGTAATGAAAACAGCCACGCTGGAAAGCAAGTTCCCGTTGCTGGCCGTGGAGAATGGCTGCATCATCAGCAAGGACGCGGACATCACCGTAGCCTATAAGGTGGAACTGCCCGAACTTTTCACACTGACCAGTGCCGAGTACGAGGCGATGCACTCCACCTGGGCGAAAGCGGTCAAGGTGCTGCCGAACTACAGCATCGTGCACAAGCAGGATTTCTTCGTGGAGGAGAGCTACAAGCCGGACATCTGCAAGGACGGCATCAGTTTCCTCAGCCGCAGTTTCGAGCGGCACTTCAACGAGCGTCCGTACTTACAGCACACCTGCTACCTGTTCCTGACCAAGACCACAAAGGAGCGCAGCCGCACGACGAGCAGCTTCAACGCCCTGACGCGCGGATTCATCATCCCCAAGGAAATGCAGGACAAGGAGACAGTCTCCCGTTTCATGGAATGCTGCGGCCAGTTCGAGCGTATCGTGAACGACAGCGGCCTGCTTCGCATCACGCGCCTTACGGACGGGGAGATAACCGGGACGGAGAGTTCGGGCATCATCGAGAAATACTTCTCGCTCTCGCAGGAGGACACCGCCTGCTTGCAGGACCTCTCGCTCGGGGCCGGGGAAATGAAGGTGGGCGACAACTACCTCTGCCTGCACACCCTTTCCGACCCGGAAGACCTGCCGTCAGGCGTGGCCACGGACTGCCGTTATGAACGGCTCTCCACCGACCGAAGCGACTGCCGCCTGTCTTTCGCCGCACCGATAGGCATCCTGCTCACCTGCAACCACGTGGTGAACCAGTACCTGTTCATCGACGATTCGGCGGAGAACCTGCGGAAGTTCGAGCAGACCGCGAGGAACATGCACTCGCTTTCCCGCTACAGCCGTTCCAACCAGATAAACCGCGAATGGATCGAGGAATACCTGAACGAGGCGCACAGCAAAGGACTGACCTCCATCCGTGCGCACTGCAATGTCATGGCGTGGAGCGATGACCGGGAAAAGCTCAAGCGCATCAAGAACGATGTGGGCAGCCAGCTGGCGTTGATGGAGGCTAAACCACGCCACAACACGGTGGACGTGCCGACCCTGTTCTGGGCGGCGATACCCGGCAACGCCGGTGATTTCCCGTCCGAGGAGAGTTTCTACACCTTTATCGAACAGGCCCTGTGCCTGTTCGTGGGGGAAACATCCTACAAGGACTCGCTTTCCCCGTTCGGCATCCGCATGGTGGACCGTCTGACCGGAAAACCCGTCCATCTGGATATTTCAGACCTGCCGATGAAGAACGGCACGATTACGAACCGTAACAAATTTATCCTCGGACCGTCCGGCTCAGGCAAGTCTTTCTTTACCAATCATATGGTAAGGCAATATTACGAGCAGGGTACGCACGTGCTGTTGGTGGATACGGGAAACTCCTATCAAGGGCTGTGTAATCTTATCCATGCGCGGACACACGGGGAGGACGGCATCTATTTTACCTACAAGGAGGAAGATCCGATAGCCTTCAATCCCTTCTATGTGGAGGACGGTGTTTTCGACATCGAGAAGAAGGAGTCCATCAAAACCCTTATCCTTACCTTGTGGAAACGTGACGACGAACCGCCGACACGTGCCGAGGAGGTGGCACTCTCCAATGCCGTCAATCTCTTTTTAGAGAAGATTCGGCAGGAAAAGCAGTTCAATCCCACTTTCAACACCTTCTACGAGTTCATCCGTGACGAGTACCAGGACATCCTGAAACAGAAGCGCACCCGTGAGAAAGATTTTGACGTATTCAATTTTCTGAACGTGCTGGAACCCTATTACCGTGGTGGCGAGTACGACTACCTGCTCAATTCGGACAAAGAACTTGATTTACTGCATAAACGCTTCATTGTCTTCGAGTTGGACAATATCAAGGACAACAAGGTCTTGTTCCCTATTGTGACCATTATCATCATGGAAACCTTCATCAATAAGATGAGGAAACTGAAAGGTGTCCGCAAGATGATATTGCTGGAAGAAGCCTGGAAAGCCATCAGCAAGGAGGGCATGGCGGAATATCTGAAATACCTCTTCAAGACCGTCCGCAAGTTCTTCGGTGAGGCGGTGGTCGTCACTCAGGAAGTGGAGGACATCATTTCCTCTTCCATAGTCAAAGGCACCATCATCAACAACAGCGACTGCAAGATTCTCCTTGACCAGCGGAAATATGTCAACAAGTTCGATGAGATACAGGCTTTGCTCGGTCTGACTGACAAGGAACGGGCGCAGATACTCTCCATCAACATGGCGAACAACCCTTCCCGGAAATACAAGGAAGTCTGGATCGGCCTGGGCGGAACGCAGTCGGCGGTCTATGCCACGGAGGTGTCGTTTGAGGAGTATTATTGCTACACGACCGAGGAAACGGAAAAACTGGAACTCTTCCGTCTTTCCGAGAAATTGGGCGGCAATATCGAGCTTGCCATAAAACAACTTGCCGAGAGCAAGCGGGAAAAGTAAAATCAGTTACCAACCATTAAACATTAGAAATCATGTACAGTAATTTGGAATCTGACGAAAGGAAACGCGACGAGGTCGTGTCATGCCTCTACTGGTCCCTGATGCAGAACTGGAACATTCCGCGGTCGATACAGGACTATTACGGGTTTACAGAGGACTACAGGTTGTTCCATCGGCTTGAGGAGATGAGTCCCGATGAATACCGGCAGAAAAGGCTGACGGGAGAAGTGCCGGACAGTCTGGAGGTCGATGCCCGGCTGACCCACCGGGCGGAAGAACTTTTCGAGAGGCTTTGTCCCCGTCCTCCGGCCGATTACCTTGACAAACTAAACGGGGAACTGGAAATATTGGGATGGATTGCCGCTTCACCGGATACCGTCCACGACATTATCCATATCAGTCCCTCTTTTCTTGTCAAGTACGGCATAGACAAAAACGCTTCTGCTGCGGAACGCTCGTGTCAGGCGGAAAAGGCGTACCGGGAACTGGATGCCCGTTTTGTCAGGATGACCGGCCGCAGACCGTATGCCGACGAGTTCTTTTCATCGCTTAGACGTGAAACGGAAAAGGCAGCAAAGGAGAACCGTCCAAAGCAGGTTCATCGGACCATCCTGCGTAACCCGCCGTCCAAGGGACGGAAAATGTCATTCTGAAATCCAACATTCTATTCACAATTAAAAACAGAAACATCATGAAAAAGAAAATCCTCATGCTGTGTATGGGCTGCTTCCTTGTCAGCCTCACGGCGAAAGCACAATGGGTGGTGACCGACCCGACCAATCTTGCCCAAGGTATCATCAATGCCGCAAGAAATATCGTGCAGACATCCACGACGGCGACCAATATGATCAACAATTTTCAGGAAACCGTAAAGATTTACAAACAGGGAAAGGAGTTCTATGACGGCTTGCGAAAGGTCAAGAACCTCGTCCGTGACGCGCGCAAGGTGCAGCAGACCATCCTTATGGTAGGTGACATCACGGACATTTACGTGAACAGCTTCGAGCGTATGCTCAGCGATCCTTACTTCACGCCGGAGGAACTGAGTGCCATAGCTTTGGGCTACACCAAACTGCTGGAAGAGAGTGCGCATTTGCTGAACGACCTGAAGACGGTGGTCAACGAGAACGGCCTGTCGATGAACGACAAGGAACGGATGGATATAATCGACCGCTGCTACAACGACATGTTGCAATACCGCAGTCTCGTGCAGTATTACACCAACAAGAACATCGGCGTTTCCTACCTGCGTGCCAAAAAGCGGAACGACCTTGACCGCGTGATGGCCCTTTACGGTTCTCCTAACGAACGTTACTGGTAATCCTAAATCCGAATGCTTATGGTATTGTTGGCAGCAAATTTTGACAACCTGCACCAGATCCTGCAAAACCTGTACACGGATATGATGCCGCTCTGTTCGCAGATGACGGGCGTGGCAAAAGGACTTGCCGGATTGGGAGCTTTGTTTTATGTAGCATATCGTGTATGGCAGTCCCTGGCAAGAGCCGAGCCGGTCGATGTGTTCCCGCTCCTCCGTCCTTTCGCACTGGGACTCTGCATCATGTTCTTTCCCTCCCTTGTGCTGGGTACGCTGAACAGTGTCATGTCACCCATAGTAAAGGGTACGCACACGATTCTGGAGACCCAGACCTTCGATATGAACGAGTACAGGGCACAGAAGGACAGGCTGGAGCTGGAAGCGATGAAACGCAATCCCGAGACGGCCTACTTAGTGGATAAGGAAGCCTTTGACAACAAGTTGGATGAACTGGGTGTATTGGACGCGATAGAAGCCTGCGGGATGTACGTGGACCGCGCGATGTACAACATGAAGAAGGCGGTACAGAACTTTTTCCGTGAACTGCTGGAACTCATGTTTAACGCCGCCGCCCTTGTCGTCGATACGCTCAGGACATTCTTCCTTGTCGTCCTTTCGATACTCGGGCCGATTTCCTTTGCCATCTCCTGCTGGGACGGCTTCCAGGCTTCCCTCAGCCAGTGGTTCGTCCGCTATATCAGCATCTACCTGTGGCTTCCGGTCAGCGACCTGTTCAGCAGCGTGCTGGCAAGAATACAGGTGCTGATGCTCAAGCAGGACATAGAATTACTTGCTGATCCCAATTTCATCCCCGACGGCTCGAACGGTGTGTATATCACCTTCCTGATTATCGGCATCATCGGGTACTTCACCATCCCGACAGTGGCCAATTGGATCATCCAGGCAGGCGGCGGTGCGGGCAATTACGGCAAGAACGTGAGCCAGACGGCATCCAGGACCGGTTCGATCGTGGCGGGTACAGCCGGTGCGGCGGTGGGCAATATCGCCGGAAGGCTTATCAAGTAATCACATTAAAACGACATTGAAATGGAATTCAAATCATTGAAAAACATCGAGACCAGTTTCAGGCAGCTGCGTCTGTTCGGTATCGTCTATCTCTGCGCCTGCACTCTGCTCGTGGGCTTCTCCGTGTGGAAGGCTTATGGCTTTGCCGAAGCGCAACGACAGAAAATCTATGTGCTGGACGAGGGGAAATCGCTTATGCTCGCCCTTTCGCAAGACTTGGAGCAGAACCGCCCCGTGGAAGCGAGGGAGCATATCAGGCGTTTCCACGAGCTGTTCTTCACGCTTTCACCTGACAAGAGTGCCATAGAGGGCAATATCCAACGCGCCATGTTCCTGAGTGACCGTTCCGCATACGCCCATTACCGAGACTTGGCGGAGCAGGGCTATTACAACCGTGTCATCTCCGGCAACATGAACCAACGTATCGGGATCGACAGCGTGAAATGCGACTTCAACACCTATCCCTACGAAGTCGTGACGTACGCGCGCCTTTCCATCATCCGCGAGAAAAGCGTGACAGAGCGCAGTCTCGTCACGCGGGGCAGGCTGCTCAATTCCACACGTAGCGACAACAACCCGCACGGCTTCATTCTCGAAGCCTTCCGCGTGGTGGAGAACAGGGATATAAGAGTGTATGACCGTTAAAATTCAGAATGTATGAAAAAGATTTTTGTAAAAATCCGGGACTTGGCCGAAGGAAAACTGCGTGGCTTGTGCGCCGGGCTGAGTCCGGAAAAGAGAGTGATGACCATCGTGGTGCTGGTAGTCCTGTTCGCCGTCGGGAATTTCTATATGATTTTCCGTGCCATCCATGACATCGGACGGGAGGATGCAAAACAGGAGATTATCAAGATAGAACCTTTGAACATTCCGGACTTTGTTCCGGCAGACACGCTTTCGGACAGGAAAATCCGCGAGATGGAAGAGTTTTTTAACCAATTCAACAAATAAGACAATGAGTAATGACGCGAACAAATTGAAAAAACGGCAGGAAATCAGGAAGTACCTGGTCTTTGCCGGGATGTTCCTGCTGTTCATCGGCTGCATGTGGTGGATTTTCGCCCCGTCGGAAAAGGACAGGCAGGAAAAGGAGAAGAACGCTGGGTTCAACACCGAACTGCCTGACCCGAGAGGGGCGGGTATCGAGGCGGACAAGATTACGGCTTACGAGCAGGCGGACATGAGACGCAGGCAGGAAGAGAAGATGCGCACATTGGAGGAATTCTCTGCGATGGCGGACGGGGGCAGACAGGAGGTGACCACGGAACCTGTCATTGAACTTTCACCGGATACAGACTATCCAAGCAGCGGCACATCCAACCGTAACGGTGGAAGTTACCGGAGAAGCGGCTCTTTCTCATCGTCCACGGCAGCCTACAACGACATCAACGCCACGCTCGGCAGTTTCTACGAGACCCCGAAAGAAGACCCCGAGAAGGAGGCGTTGAAAGCCGAAGTCGAGCAACTGAAGCAGGCTGCCGCCATACAGCAGCCCGCGCAGATGACCTACGAAGAGCAGGTGGCTCTGTTAGAGAAATCATACGAGCTGGCTGCCAAATATACGCCGGGAAAGGATGGCGCAAGGACGGAGAGCCGGGAAGAAACGGAACCTGTTTCCAACAGCAGGAAACCGAAAGCCGTTCCCGTGGGTCAGGTATCCACGCCGGTGGTATCGTCACTTCATCAGCCAATCAGTGACTCCGTGTTGTTTGCAAGGCTGGAGCAATCCGGAAACGTGGGCTTCCATACCGCTGTGGGAAACTCCGGAGAGAAGTATAGCCGGAATACCATCCGCGCCTGTGTGCATGGCGACCAGACCGTCACCAGCGGACAGGGCGTGAGGCTGAGACTTTTAGAACCTATGCGTGTCGGTAAGTACACGCTCCCGCGTAATTCCATAGTTACCGGAGAGGGACGCATACAGGGGGAACGGCTCGGTATCGAAATCATCCAAGTGGAGCATGGCGGAGTCATCATCCCGGTGGAACTCACCGTGTATGACAACGACGGGCAGAACGGAATCTTCATTCCGGGTTCCATGGAGGCGAATGCGGTCAGGGAGGTGGCCGCCAACCTGGGACAGAACCTCGGCACGAGCATCTCCATCACCAACCAGTCGGCAAAGGACCAGCTGCTGTCCGAACTCGGAAGGGGTGCCATACAGGGAGTGTCGCAATACATATCACGGAAAATGCGTGAGGAGAAGGTACACCTCAAGTCCGGCTATACCCTGATGCTTTACCAGAAAGAAAATCAATAACAACCCATTAAAATTCAAGAAGTATGAAAAAGATTTTTGTAATGCTTGCCCTTGCATTGGGCGTAACAAGTGCTTTCGCACAGAATGAGTCCGATACCGTATCGGCAGAAAAAAACAATGTGACACTGGCCAAGGATGTCTATCTGCAGCAGGAAAACGGCGACCTCTATCATGGCCTGACCCGGAAACTCACCTTTGACAGGATGGTACCTCCGTATGGGTTGGAAGTGACCTACGACAAGACGACCCACATCATCTTCCCGTCGGCTGTACGTTATGTGGATCTCGGTTCCCCGAATCTCGTGGCAGGCAAGGCTGACGGCGCGGAGAATGTCATCCGTGTGAAGGCGGTGGTGAAGAACTTCCGTGACGAGACGAATATGTCGGTCATCACTGAAAGCGGCAGCTTTTACACTTTCAATGTCAAGTACGCCGATGAGCCGCTGCTTTTGAATGTGGAGATGAAGGACTTTATCCATGACGGCAACAAGGTGAACCGCCCGAACAACGCGCTTGACATCTATTTAGAGGAGCTGGGCTGTGAATCTCCCAAATTAGTGCAGCTTATCAACAAAAGCATCCACAAGGAAAACAGACGCCATGTCAAGCACATCGGCAGTAAGGCTTTCGGCATCCAGTACCTCTTGCGCGGAATTTACACCCACAACGGGTTGCTTTATTTCCATACGCAGATTAAGAACTCTTCCAATGTGCCTTTCGAGGTGGATTTCGTGACGTTCAAGATTGTGGATAAGAAAGTGATGAAGCGTACAGCCATCCAGGAGCAGGTCATCTTTCCTCTCCGTGCCTATAACTACGCCACTGTGGTTGCCGGCAACAAGGAAGAACGTACCGTATTCACTCTTGACAAGTTCACCATTCCGGCTGACAAGGTGCTGGTGGTGGAACTGAACGAGAAAAGCGGCGGTCGCCACCAGTCGTTCACCGTGGAGAACGAGGACATCGTGAGAGCCAGGGTAATCAATGAACTTAAAGTGAAGTGACCATGCGTAAAGTCGTTTGTATCATAGTAACGGTCGTGTCGCTTGCCCTGTTCTCAGGGCGGGCGCACGCCCAGCGCTACCTCCCCGGCATGACGGGAGTGGAACTTCGCGGAGGTTTTGCCAACGGTTCAAGGAATCCGTTGAACTATTATACCGGATTCGCGGTGTCGGGATATACCAAGAGAGCCAACCGTTGGGTGATCGGTGCGGAATACCTGCAAAAGAATTACGGATACCGTAATGTGTCCCTTCCGCGTGCGCAGTTCACGGCCGAAGGAGGATATTACCTGAAGTTCCTGTCCGATCCATCCAAGACACTGTTTCTTTCCATCGGCGGTTCGGCAATGGCCGGTTATGAAACCGTGAACTGGGGTGACAGGATATTGTATGACGGTTCCAGACTGCTTGTCAAGGATGCCTTTGTCTATGGAGGGGCGATAACGCTGGAACTGGAGACCTATGTCACTGACCGTATCGTGCTGCTGGCAAGTGTCCGTGAGCGTGCCCTGTGGGGCAGTTCGCTCGGGGTGTTCACGACCCAGTTCGGGATAGGACTGAAATTCATCATCAACTGAAAATTACCGCTTATGAATATAGAAGACATAAGGGCTGTTCCCATTACCGATTTCCTCGCGAGATTGGGATACGGGCCGAAAAGACAGCGCGGGGATGAATGCTGGTATCTCGCTCCTTACCGTGAGGAACTGACTGCCTCGTTCCAGGTGAACATCCGCAAGAATGTCTGGCACGACTTCGGAACCGGACGCGGCGGTGATATTTTCACCCTTGCCGGGGAATTTGTCGGCAGTAACGATTTCAAGGAGCAGGCGGATTTCATCACGAGGATTTATGCCGGGCTGGCTCCGGAAAGAAAAACAGTTTACCGTCCCAAAGAGAACGGCAAGGATAATCCAAAGGAAAGGGAATGTATGACGGATATCCGTTTCGGACCGCTTTACAATAAGGTTCTGCTCCGCTATCTGGAGGAACGGGGCATTTGCAGCGATGTGGCATTACCGAACTGCGAGGAGGTCAGGTATTCCTTGCACGGGAAACAGTATTTCGCCATCGGGTTCAGGAATCGAAGCGGCGGATATGAACTGCGCAACCGTTTTTTCAAGGGAAGCCTGTCCCCGAAGGATATTTCGCTGACAGACAACGGATCGGATATCTGCAACCTCTTTGAAGGGTTTATCGACTACCTCTCGTGGATGGTGTTGGGATTTGGGTGCGGTGATGACAGTCTCGTGCTGAACTCGGTGGCGTTATTGGAACGTTCGTTTTCTGTTCTTGACAGGTATGAGACGATAAACTGCTATCTGGACCGGGACGAAGCCGGGAGGCGAACACTGGAAGCACTCCGAAAACGCTATGGCAACAGGATTGAGGACCGTTCTGCCTTGTACAAGGGGTTCAAGGACTTGAACGAGTACCTGCAAAACAGGTTGCCGCAGGATTAAAACAATGAAGTATAACAAATTAAAAATCAGATTGGATATGAATACATTGAATATGACAAGAGGATTTGGCGGACTTTTGTCCGTCCTGTTCCTGAGCCTTACGGCTTTTCTGTTTACCGCCTGCAATGACGATATGGACGTGCAGCAGGCTTATCCCTTCACGGTGGAAACGATGCCTGTTCCCATGCGCATAGTGAAGGGCGAGACCGTGGAGATACGTTGTGAACTCAAGCGGGAAGGACGTTTCTCTGATGCCCGTTACACCATCCGCTATTTCCAGCCGGACGGCAAGGGCACGCTCCGCATGGATGACGGGATGGTACTGCTGCCGAATGACCGCTATCCGCTTGACAGGGAGATGTTCCGGCTGTATTACACTTCCGCGTGCGAGGACCGGCAGTCGATTGACATCTATTTTGAGGACAACAGCGAACCGAAACAGCTGTTCCTGCTCAGTTTTGATTTCAACAACGAAAGAAAGGAGGAGACTGAAGAGAAAGCGGAAGGGAGTGTATCCAATCCCGAGACTTCTTGGATCAGGGATTCGCTCGTTATTGTAAGACCGCCTGTATCGAAATCTGAAAAGGATTCCATATGCGAATGATTGTAGCGGCTTTATGCCTGATTCTGACTTGCGGCGGTATGGTGGCACAACCACGGGGAGGCGGTTCTTCGCCTCCCACCGCCTTGCAGATTCCAGCTTCACTCTTCGAAAAGGCAATCGCCTGTATCAAGGAGCATGAAGGATGGCATGGAAATCATTTGCCTTATGTAGGATATGGCCATAAGCTGTTGCCGGGCGAGACATTCACACCGGACATGAGCGAGGCGCAGGCGGATTCTTTGTTGAGGGCGGATCTGATGAAACTGTGCAGAATGTGCAGCCGTTTCGGGAAGGACGCGCTATTAGTCGCGACCCTTTCTTATAATGTGGGGTATTACCGTCTGGTAGGCTATGGAAAAATCCCAAAAAGCAAACTGATTCAAAAATTGGAAGCCGGCGACAGGAATATCTACCACGAATATATCTCCTTCAGGTGCTATAAAGGGAAAGCGGTACCAAGCATCGAACGGCGGCGAAAAAAGGAGTTCAGACTGCTGTACATTCCATAAAATTAAATAAGGATGAGATTCAATAGAGTTTCATCCTTATTTGTTATGTTCAATGTTTCAAAAAAGAGTAATTTTGTGCCACTTAACTGAAAACTATATGAACTATTTATTCCCAGAAATAGAACAACAGAATAAAAAGACACTTGTTGTCATTGGTAATGGATTTGACTTGGCAAATGGTATTGAGTCCAGTTACGGCAACTTTAAAGAATGGTTACAAAAGAATAGTAAACATCGCCTCATTGGTTTGATGGACACTTTTTTTAGCAATCAACGGGATGTATGGGGTGATATTGAAAAAGCCCTTGGAGAATACGATGAAGATAGTATTTTGGAGTATTGTAAACCCGACGAGGATTTTGATTATGACCATCCTACTCGTTCGATGGCGGCAGTGGAAGATTCACCGGATTGGATATTCAGACCAGTATTGGATGAGTTTCTTGAAGAATTCAGAAATTGGGTAGACAGTATCAATATAAACGATGCTGAAAAAGTCCTTGATCTACCAATGGAATGCAGATATTTGACATTCAATTATACAGAAACATTGGAAAGGGTATATTCTATACCTGAATCTAATATATTGCATATTCACGGGTCACGATTGTCAGATAAAGAATATATTATCGGGCATAATAATTATCGGGATCCACAAGATGCATATAATGATGAAAGCCAAATGTTATACCTGCAACAAACATGGAGTAAAATTATAGAGTGGATGAATGGCTTAATAAAAGTTTCGTCTTCTATCATTCATCAAAATCTGGACTTCTTTAATAGTTTATCTGATATAGAGCAGGTAATTGTTTATGGTCATTCTTTTTATGAAGTTGATTGGCCATATATGGAAGAGATTGTAAAACATATTGGGATTGACAAGCCATGGGCTATATCTTACCATGTTCCCGAAGACTTGAAACGTATAGATTCTTTTGTGAAAAAGATAGACCTAAAAAAAGTGAGAGAATTCAAATGGTGATTTGATAATCTTTAATAAAATGGTTCGTGAGGGCTTTCATCGAACCATTTTATTTTTGTTGACTAAGTTGCCGATTGTCTTACCTGCCATGCCTTGTGTGCAACGATGACCTCCTGCCGTTCCTGCTCCAGCAACGCTTCCGTTTCGGGAGCATAGCCGAGAAAACGGATGTAACCGCCATTATAGCCTGTAAGCTTGCATTGGATGCCGGCTTTTTCCAATTTGTCTATCCGTTTCTGCGCCAGTTTCGCACTTGAATAATCCTTCGGCCAGAAATAGTGCTCGCCGTGTGAGCCGTAATGGTCTTCACCGAGTATCATTTCCCCGGAATGCCTTCTGTGTTCGATAAAGTCAAAACGGGCTTTGCCCAATGCCTGCCGGATGGCCTTGTGTGCAGCCCCTTCCGGATGCTTGAACTCTTCCGGTCTGTCCTTCTCCTTGCAGGCAAGTTTCGGCAACTCCACTTTATACGGTTGCTTGTAGCTGCCTATTCCGAGAGTCAGGTAGAAATTGGTGTGGAAGTAGTCCGTCATCGGGTCGCTGTCATCGAAGTTATACGACATCACGAAATCGCAGACATTCAGCATCACCTCTTTCGCACGGTCGGTCAAGGACTTGTCGGAAGAGATATTGTAATGGTTGATGTCATCCCGGACTTTCCCGGATTCTTTGGTAAAAGCCTCGAAATCTGCTTTCATCAGCCGGATGTAGATGGAATGGTAGTTCTCGCGTTTGACCGAGAATTTGTATCTCGGATAGGTCTCCTTGATCCATGACCGTACCAGTTCCACGATTTCAGGGGCGTGCTGCCCCTTGTAATTGCGGCCTTTCCAGCGGTATTCGTTATACACGTACTCGGTGTATTCCTTTGCCGTAGCTCCCGAATAGTCGTGTTCATATCCGGTCGAAGTGGCGGAAACATCCGGTCTGTCCTTCCAAACCTCAAAAAGCCTTTCAAACTCGGTGTTCACCTGTTGCATGATTGCAGTATCACCACCCTTGTCGGGATGGTGCAGCAATGCCAGACGGCGGTACTCCTTCTTCAAGTCCGCCAGAGAGTGTATGTTCTGAAAATAAGCCATAGCTGTAAGTTTTTATGCCCCTGCGAGGCGGTTGATAAAATATTCCCTGTAGTCAAAGTCAAGACCGAGGTTGCTACACGCCATATCAATATCATCTTCCCTTAGATCGTCCAGTTCCTGCAACTCACGCAGGTTCCGGATTTCGGAGTCCAGATACTCCTGTGCTTCCGCCTGACCACAGTTGCATGAACTGCAAATCAGATTAATGATGTTTGTCTGCATAATATTTGATTTTCAATGTTTATACTTTTGTTCCTGAAGCGTTGACCGTCATAAATGGAGACGGCACGCTCCACCAGTAACTTGCGATTGTTTTCCGACAGGGCGGCATAGAATCGTTCCGCCGCACCGAAGATAGAATCGTTGGCAAGAGAGTTCCATTTATCCCAGAAATGCTTGCTCATTCCACCGAATACGATTTCGCATTCCTCCTTGCTCCAGGCATTCCACATGTAGTAAAAGAAACTGGAGACTGCGTTTTCTGCTGGATAGTTCATGGTTTTTCCGTTTGTGGTTCAACATCCTTTGTTTCTTCCAACTGGTGCCATACGGCATCATACATCTCGTGAAGCCAGTCTATGTTCTTTGCGCCGAGTTCAAATGGGCTGTAACACTCCACCTCATCTCCGCTTTCCTTCTCTTCAGCAATGACGGTCAGGCTGTTGTCTGTGACCCGGAGTCCTGTCACCTTGCACTCGTATGGATCTCCGTTCTTGTTGAACCATACCACCCAGACCGGATCATAATCCTCCTCTTCGGGAAACCGTACCGCGTTCATGGCATGGTCATGGAGCAACTGCCGTATCGCACCGATGATGTCCTCCCGCAATTTCTCGATCCTGTCTTCAAACACCAGTTTGGGGGATTTCCCGCCTCTCTGCCTTACGGAGAGGACCTGCAAGTCCGGATGGCAGCCGAAGTTCCAGTCCGTCACCTCATCGTCATCGCGTGTCGTATGGATGTTGCCGCCCAATACCAGCCCGCAGTCTTCCGATACCATTCTTTCCGCTTCTTCGCGGTCTTTCGCCGCCACTGTGTAGGTACCCTCGAAGATGTACCTTACTTGTACATTGTACTTTGTCATAATCTTCTATTGTTTGATTGTTAATGATTTGATTCTTGTCAGGATACAATGCGTACCGCATCCCCGAAAAAGGAATTGTCCACCCCATATACATGTTGGACTGAATAGTCATATTTGGAGCGTTCGTCATCCAGCCGGAAACGGAAGCCGTTATAGCCCTTGATTTCCAACTTCAGGCGTATATCCTGTTTCAGTTCCATTTCAAGCAGGCTTCCGCCACCGAATGTAGAGCTGAACAGCCCGCAACAGTTGCCTTTCGGGATGATAACTTCATTCAGCGAAAACTCTGCATTGTACAGTTCATTCAAGTTCACACGTCCTATATAGACCAGCAGGTTCGCGCCGCAACAGGAATTTATCAACTCCTTGTAGAACTGCTCGTATGAAACCTGTTCCTTGCCGTTCCGGCTTCTGCGGTTCGGGAAACGTCCGTATGTCTTGTAGCCGTGTTCAGTCAGGAGTCTCTTCACCCTCGCCGGATTGAGGTTCAGACAGTCTACCATGTCCCCGAAGTAGGATTCCTCATAGCTGTAGCCGCCCTGCGATTCAAACCAGTTGGAATTGATGCAGTCGTGGTCGGACAGCATCTCCACACGGATGGGAATGTTGTCCGTGTGCCTTATCAGGTCTTTTATTACATCCGAGTCGTTGCGGCTGTAAACCTCGTCCCGGATTTCATCCTCGTGCTCATCGAAGAAGGTATCCACATCCTCTTCACCGAAGTCATTGAAAACTGTACATTCCTCTTTCAATTTGGCGATTATCTCACGGACAGCCTCCCATTCGGCATCGCTGTACCACTCGTCCGCCTTTTCCCACAAATGTTCGGGGCTTTTGCTGTCAAGACATTTTTGAACCAACCACCGATGGTTGTCAAGATTGTCATCATAATCCGTCCAAATCAGTGTATAGGACGGTTCCATCAGGGATTTGATGAAATCCAATGTCAATGCTTTCTGTTCATCCATTTCTGTTACCTGTGTACGGCAGGATTCTTTTTCCCGTACATACCGTTATAAATGGCGGAAGCGACCTTCCGGCCGCCTCCGTGTCTGTTTCATTATCCGTACAGTTCCTTCACTATCCCGTCGTATCTTTCCTTTTCCATCTCCGTATTCCGGTTGAAGTGGAAATGCGCCGTGTACCGGTATCCAGTCCTCGGCTCTCCTCCGCACTGCTGTATCGCCAAGTCTATGTCCCAGTCTATATCACCTATGCCAAGTGATATGCTTGCGCCATATAGCAGGCACCGGGCAAGTTTCAACGCGGAATCTTTCTTGTCTTCCTTACGGAGCCTGTCGAAAGCCATCATCGCAATCTGGCGGTTTGAAATCTTCATTATTTCCATATGCTTTCACTTTTAGAGTCAGACAATTCCGGCCAGTTGCTTGAATCGCGCAACTATTTCATCGCGTTTGCTTCGGGCAAGTTCTTTATATTTCCGACGGATGGCACAATTCTCCTCATAGGATTTGTTAAGTTCATGTTTGTATGAATCCATAACCAGTTCGGGATATTCGCAGAAAAGGGTCTTGAACGCTTTTTCCCATTTGCGTCCTTGCCATGCACCTTCTGCCACCAATGTTATGAATCCGAACATTTGTTCGTCCGTCCTGACATCCAAAGCATAGTAATAATCGGTTCTTGGCCACACGTTGTTGGAATGCTGCCAAGTTTCTATCTGCTTGGTTTTAGCATTGTATGCCATTCTTGTAATTATCTGGTGACTCATATTGATATGTTTTAGTTCATTATCGTATTATCCCTTTCCCTGTCACGGCTCGCCAGCATTCCGAAATGGATACTGAAGATGCGTTGGCTGAAACAGAGCGGAGAATTGTACGCCATCCGTTGCCACAGCGTGAAATGGTTGTCCGAGTATGACCACCGGAAATGTCCCGACAGGGAGCCGAAAGCGGGATTGGCATTCCGTCCGATGATCATCCTGTTCACGTCTGTGATGTTGTTCGCGGTCAGGATGATGTTCAGGATTTCCACGAAGGCAATCTGTGCGAAACGGTCTGTCGGCAGGACCGGTCCGAGAAAATTGATATTCATAAGCATGTGTTTTTTAATCGTAATTGTCATTGAATATCTCGAAGCGGGGATTGCCCACATCGAAATAGTTGTTTGATATGTCCGGATAGTACAGCAGGCTGTCATCTCCGCTGTCCGGGTAAGGATCATCGTCGATGTAGGTCGCGTTCCCGAATAGTTCTATGTAATGTGCGACCAACAGGTGCGGGTCTTCCGTTTTGATATCGTGTCCGTAACGGTCGCACCAGTCGAAGAAGAAGTCCTTGTCGGGTTCCTCCAACTGTTCCATCGCTTCCCTTATCTCAAAAAAGTTAGGACACAGCCATTCCCGGTTGATGAGCGAGTCCGGGATTTCCTCCCATCTGACATACCTGTATTCCGGTGCCTCCTCTTCGGGAAACAGTTCGGTGCAGGTGCATAGGAATTCCCCCATATCTCCGAAATCGGACATCTGAAGCAGGCTGTCCTTCTCCTGCCTCGTGTCTATAAGATGCTGCGTGGTCACTGCCACTTCTGCTTGATTCAAGTCCATAATACTCTTCATTATAGTTTATGATGCGGAACCGGGGATTTCTTTCCACAGGCTTCTAAAGGTCCGCCCCTCGGCAGTGCAGGGTTTTTCGGGAAAATACCGGAGACTCCGGTGAGGATGATTTTCCCGAAAACCGCCTGCGGCCTGACCTTGCTCTGCCGGAAAAAGGGAGCGGGCTACCTTTGCCTGTGGAATGGAATCTGCGGTTCTCATACATTTATCCATTGTTTCAACTCATTATCCGCTGGCTTCCCCAGCTGATGTGTATCTTTCCCTCGCTGTCGCGTTCGCGGACCAGCAGGCTTTCAATGACGGACATGGTGACATCGAACTCCTCAAAGATTTCGGACTGTTCCTTCACTTCTCCGGTCTTGATGAACTCGTTCAACCGCTCTTTGGTCAGCACCAACGCCATCAGGTTCTGCTCCACGGAATCCTTGTAGGTGACATAATGCACGTCCTTCAGCTCCCTGGAGTCAAGGCGTATGAAACGGAAATAGAACTGCTCCATCTTCGGGATGTTCCATTGCAGCGATTCAAGTATCACGTCGTTGCAGGTGGGAATGTTCACAGAACTGCTCAGGCTCTGCTGCGTGCAGACCAGTATTCCGTTGATTGTGGAGTCGAATTCCGTCACGATGCTCTGCCGTTTCTTGAAGGCGACATCGCCCTTGACCACGAATACCGGCCTTTCGGGGAAACATTTGCGGAGACGGTTTTCGTAAAGCTCGAATGCCGCTATGGAGGTGCAGCCGATGGCGACCTTGCCGGGAATCCTCCGTACCAATCTTTCGATGTACTTTGTCTTGTTCGGAATTCCGTCACCGTAATAGCCTTCTATCAGATGGGGAACGGAGCAGGCTTTGATAAGCAGCTTGATCTGCCGCATAAGCCTGAGTCCGGCATCCTTCTTCGAGTCTCCAGTGCTGTTATAGTAAAGTTCGCAGATGCGGCAGAACTCCTCGATGATGACACGGTAAACCTCACGCTCTCCAGCGGACGGGCTGACGGAGTGTGTCCGTATCTTGTACTTCTCACCGGCGAAGTCCCTGAACTTGCGGGTGATGACTGTCTTTCCGATAAGTTCCGCCAGTTCCTCCTTGTTATATACATCCTGGTTCTGTTTCTCTATGCCGAACACGGTGGATTTTCCAGGACAGTGGCAGGAACGGAAAAGCACATGCCCTCTGAATGCAGGGAACGGTTCGCCGTAATGGGCATTGTCTTCCTGTTCTATCTCCTTGTCCCCGTTCTCGTGGTACACCAGTCTGCTCCAGCAAATCATGTTTACGGAATTGTTGTACAGCAGCTCGAACTGGCTGTACAGTTCCGCGATGTTGTTTCGGGTGGTCGTGCCGGTATCGAGTATCTTGTACTTGAGGCGGCGGAAGAGACCGAGGATGTGCCTTGTCCGCTGTGACGACGGGTTGGTTATCTCGTCTGATTCGTCAAAAACAAGGCATAGTTTTCTTGAACTGCGTTTGACAAACTTCGCCATACCACGTTTCAACTTTCCAAGCATGGAGGAGGAAAGGACTATGAACACACCTTCCGGCACAGTCTCCAGGTCGGCATTGTTCCTTGCCACACGGAATTTTTCCCTGTTTACCAAGAGGAACGGTATCCAAGTCATATTCGTGGCGATGGCTGGAGCCAGTATGATGACATTGCGTACCTTGCGGAATTTGAGCAGCAATTTGGCACGGTGATAGACCGCCGCCGTCTTGCCGGAGCCTTGTTGCCAGTTCAGCAGCGAGTAGTGTTTCTGCAAGACAAGGTTCAGGTCATACTTCTGGAGTTTGGTAAACTCGCATACCTCGCCATCCTTATTGATGAATGTCGCCCGATCAAGGTATTCCGCCAGTCGGGTGTCAGGCTTCATATCGGCAAACTGACGGTTCTGGATTTCATATTGTCTGCGCTTTCTGCGGATAAGTTTCTCGGCTGCACGGATTTGACGCATATTTTTCTCCGTCATAACTTCCGGTATGGGCAGTTCGGCACGCCCCAGCACAAGGTCGTTGAAGCTTGCCGCCTTGTGCGACACTTTATCAAGTAGCCGAGGGGCGTATTGTTTCAGCTTGAAGCCGTATGAGGTCTTCACCAACGCCACTTCCTTGCGTGGCACGATATGCTGCGAGGTGATGTACCTGCGGATGACGGCAAGCACCTTCTTCGGAGTCAGCTTGTTCTTTTCCCACTGGTTCACCTGTTCCCGTGTGGCATTCTCAGGCGGTTTCTGGTTACGGAACTTCGTGACCAAAGCCTCCGCCTTGCCGATATGCCTGTTCAGTTTAGAGTGCGCCTTCAATTCGTACATATACTTGGCGAGCTTGTACTCGAACTGTTCAAGTTCCTCCTTGTCAATTCTGTTTGTCTCGCGCATCAGGTCGAAACGCAGCCGGTGCTTCATCGCCCTTGCCTCGCTGATACGCCCTTTCAACTCTTCCTTCGATATGAATTCCTCCGCGTTGTAAGCCTGCATCTCGATATGGGACGATTTGTGCAGGAACACCATTATTTTCGTATTGAAATTGTGTACGCCTGTGGAAGCGAAGGCATTCGGGTTCAGTTTTGTCTGACCGACAAAGGAAAAGTCACTGTTGATGTTGGCTATGCGTGTCTTCTCCCAGAACTCGCTCTGCATAAATGATTCGGGTACGATGACCATCAGTATTCCTGCCGGATTGAGTACATCGTATGCCTTGTCCATATAATACTCCTGCGAGAGTTTGTAGTCGAACTTCAGGTTGAAAGGCGGATTGCCGATGACCACATCGAAGCGTTGCTCCGGGTAATACTGCCGGATGTCGCATTTTTCAATATGGGCATCCGGATAGAGATACTTGGCCACCGCTACGGCTTTTCCGTCTATGTCGAAGCCGTAGGCGTTGTGCTGGTTGGGCAGGTGGTTGAAGAAATTGCCCATGCCGCAACACATATCAAGTATCATTTCGGATGTTGCGGGAGAAAGCATATCCACCATATCCCTGCACACTTCATGAGGGGTGAAGAACTGGCCCATCTCAAATTCTTTCTTTGCCTCTGCGTACTCGTTGTAACTGGCGAAATCGGACTGCCGCAGGTTGTGCAGTCCGCCGATACCGGTGTAGCAGTTATAGATGCTTTCCGCAGGTATGAGGTCTTTGCCGGAATCTATGGCGAAGAGTATCTTCTCGTTGACCTCGGCACGCATACCTTGCGGTATCTGTTGTGGGATGATGGCATACATATCTTGTCGTTTGTTTACGGTTGAAAATGGAAACACCCCGCAAGGGTTGTCTTCCGGGGTGCTGTGAGTTAATCTTCACGGTCAGTTCTCTCTTAGCGTGATTTCATTAAGGCGGAGACGTCTGAAACAGTTTTCGGCTGCCGCACAGTCCTTGAATTTGACATCAATACGTCCGTTCTTGTAGAACCGGATTTGCTCGGCGTTGGAGGTCGTGAGATCGTACCAGCCGGAGACATCCACATTATCCGTCTGGAAACCGGTAATCATATTGCTTGAACCATGAATGGTATCATCTGCACCGAACGCGATGCCTTCACAGAAGGTTTCTATGTCGCCCCGGTAGTTGTAATGAACCTGGTTGCGGTTGTATGACAGGTAGAACTCGTCAAATCTCAGAATGTCTGGGAACGTGATTTTGTCTTTTTTCAGCTCCGGCTTGACCTTGCTCCAACATGACGGCTGCACTACCTTCAGAAACCTGTTCAACAGTTCATTCTCTGCCGTCTCCCGGAAGCTCTTGCCGCCCAAATGTTCTATGACCGCATCCACGTAGGTTTCATAGACTGGGCGGAACCCCATTGTAAGCGTTTTATTGTCAATCTCCGGCACGGGAACGGAGACATTATAGGTCTTGTTGAAATAGGAGACAATGCGGCTTGCGAAATTCTTATTGGCATTACAGTTCTTATCGACCATATCATTGAGGATATCGAACGGTTTGAACTCGTTGTGCGAGAAATCCTCCCGGTCGTTGTGATAGGAATAGAAATCACGCATGGTAACTTTCCCGTTCTCTTCGTACCGGAAATCACGTTCCTTACTGTATTGTTCCGCTTCCTCCTTGAAGATGGCGTACCAGCGGTCAATCTGGTCAAGTGTCTTGTAAAGCAGATCCTGCTGGTTCTGACAATAGATTCGGTCTTGCTCCGTAATCTTGTCCTCGTTTCTCACCTGCACGCTCAGAATACCGGAAAGCAGGTCGGGAGCGTTGCCGGCCTTGATTGCTGTTGTCGTTTGCATAACTGTTGGATTTTATGTGTTAGAAGTTCTGTGACTTGATTCGGTAGAAGCAGGTGATATGCTTGTCCATGTCCTTGACTATCTTCACCTGTTCAGGATGGAAGTTGAGCCTGCGCTCTTCTGCAGGGACATCTATCTTTTCCCATTCTGCGAGAGGCAGAAACTCATATTTGCGACGGAAGCACCATACTACGATGTTGCTTTCCCAATTACCCTCGAATACAGTTCCTTCGTAGTCCTTCAGGAACTGTTGGAAATCTTCTTCATTACTGAAAGCTGCATCGAATCCTTGATAAAGATTTCTTGCTGAGCCGCTTGTATCTTTTGTGAGGTAGAATTTGCGGTATGTTTCGGTCGTGAATTTCCCGTATTTGGGATTAGGTGCGGCATAGAACCATAACGGCACTCTGGCAATGAATGTCACAGCACCGTTTCCACAAGCACCGCACCATCCCCAGTCACAAAAAGCTCCATCCGTCCATCGCAGGAACTTCATATCCTTCGGATTTACACCGCAGAATGCACCTCCGCTGACGCTCAGGCGGAGGTTATCTCCCTCTTTCCATACAAAAGGAACGTAAGGGCATTCGCAGATGGAAAAATGTCCTTCTTTCGTGTGGTGGAAGTTTTCGATGAGGGCGTTGCCGTAATAATCACCGTCTTCGGTCACATAGATCAGTCTGTCTCCGATTTGCGGTGTGATTTCGGAGCGTGTCCGTTCAATGAGTTCCACATAGTTGTTTGCCATATCCACATCTTTCTGGCTCAGCCAGTGCTCGTGGTCGTATGAGACATTCAGTTCCCTGAGCGTTTCGATACTGTACTTTTCCTTTGTTGCCTGCTGTAACATAACAATTGATTTTTGTTAGTCCGGCTTGTCGGGGCCGGAGTTCCCGTAACTACAGGCGATAAAAGGTCGTGTCCCGTACATGCAAGGTTGGCGGGAAAAATACCGCAAGCCCTCCGGGCGAGGATGATTTTTCCACGACACCCGGAGGGCTTGACCTTGCTTGTACGAGCAGGACACGGGTTACCTTTGCCTGTGAGTTACGGGGATTCGGCTACGGTATGGCTGTCATGTCCGCTGTATATGTTTCTTGAAATGACCGTGATATTTTATGCCCGAAAATTACCGGCAATCACGAAAAAATGCTACCTTTGCATCAAGAAAAAAGAGTTATTTGAAAGCATGAGGAATATAGTGATTCTAAACAGCTTGGAATTTTCTTATCCGTTGCCCGTTCTCATGCGAGTTTTCTACAAAGCGTTGATAATCAAATAAGATACTTCAGATTACAACAAATATAGATATAAAGAAACAAAAACCTTATCTATTCCACTCAAAAATAAAAGAGGACAAGCATAGACAAAGGTATGCAGACTTCCCAAGTCTGCCATTTTGTCAGTTTTCATCGTCCGAGAATCGCTTATTTGAGGGAATCCGTGTCCTTGCCCGTCTATAAACGAATCTCAAAGCATGCCTTTTTATCAAACCGTCAGCCGTTCGTCCATCCGGCTTGACAAAAGAAACCGTATTTCCGTCAACCTGCGGCAATGTCGCCATCGGGATGATTCCATTTCGTCCCTCGGCACGACAATCTGTTTCGGATTTTTGTAATCGAAAAACGGGCTAATAAAGAAAAACAACCCAAAACAAGAGGTCTTTATTCCCTTTTAAGCCCCCTTATGCCCCGTCGTACTGAGAAAATGCGAAAAACATGCTGAGAACAAAAAATCGCTTTCAGCCAAATGATTTTTTGTTCTCAGCACAATGATTTGCATATATACCGTATATTTGCACTTTCAGTCCTGAAAAGCCGTATTTTTATACAAGATTTCTCTCCAGAACC
>ENA-UEQR01000134-UEQR01000134.1-human-gut-metagenome-genome-assembly--contig:-NODE-134-length-47859-cov-7.999812_pt1 | contig 47859 bp, 48 predicted proteins | sample MGYA00242944_ERZ507941 | MGnify/ENA primary metagenome ERZ507941 (study PRJEB26167, sample SAMN06115398) | human gut metagenome | host: Homo sapiens | place: China:Chongqing | collected 2016-06-23...
GCGGGAAACCCAAGAAGGGGAAACGGGCGATGCGCCGCCAGCGGCGGAGAAAGCGAGCCCGTTTCGAGGAAGGCCCCCGATTTCCGGGCGCAAAGCGCACGGAAACCGGCTGGGCCGACAGTGTATTCCTGCCCCATGCGGAGCGAAAAGACTTTTTCGACACGCTGAAGCCCGGAGCTGTGCTCCAGGCTTTCAGTTTGTCTTGGGTCTTATCTCCGGAGAATATCTCCCACGGCCTCCGCCAGCCGGTCCGCCTCCTGAGGCGTGTTGAAGGCGGAAAAGCTGACCCGGACCGTGCCAGTGTCCAGCGTCCCGGCGGTGCGGTGGGCCAGCGGCGCGCAATGCAGCCCCGCCCGCACCGCGATCCCCCGCCGCGCCAGCGCTTCGCCCACGGTCTCCACGTCCCGCCCCGGCACCCGGAAGGACACCACTCCCGCTTGGGCCAGACAGCCGGGATGGGCGAACACCTCTACCCCGGGCAGCCGGCGCAGACTCTCCGCCGTCCGGCAGGTCAGGGCGTGTTCATGGCGCAAAATGGTCTGTGTCCCCTGTCGGCGGACAAAGCGAACGCCCGCCAGCAGGCCTGCGATCCCTGGCATATTGTGGGTCCCGGCTTCTAAGCGGTCCGGCAGGAAGTCCGGCATCTCCTGACTGAGAGAAATACTCCCCGTGCCGCCCTCCAGCAGCGGTCTTGGGATCTGACCGTCCCCGCACAAGAGCACGCCGGTGCCCTGTGGGCCGTACAGCCCCTTGTGTCCCGGCATGGCAATATACGCCGCTCCAAGGCTTTTCATATTGATCGGCAGGATACCGGCAGACTGGGAGGCGTCCACGATCAGCGGCACCCCCCGGCTGCGGCAAAGCGCCGCCACCTTTTCAACGGGCTGGACAAAGCCGAACACATTGGACACATGATTGCAGATCACAACGTCCACGCCGGGCGCGATCAACTCGTCAAAGGCCCGGATCGCTGCCTCCTGATCGAACAGCGGTCCGCCTGCTACGGACACCTTGGCTTTTAGGGCCGTCAGGGGCCGGGTGACGGCGTTGTGCTCATATCCGGAGATCACCACCCGTCCGCCAGGGGGCACCAGACTTTTGATGGCAATGTTCAGGGCATGAGTGGCGTTCAGTGTAAAGGCCACGCCCTCCGGGCCGTCAAGGCCAAACAGCTCCGCCAGCTCCGTGCGGCACCGGAAGGCGGTGTCCGCAGCCCGCATAGCCAGCGGATGCCCGCCCCGGCCCGGCGAACTCATAGAGGCCAGCGCCTCCGTCATGGCCCGCCCCACCGCAGGCGGTTTTTGGAAGGTGGTGGCCGCGCTGTCCAGATAGATCATAGGCCCACCTCCTGAATATCCCCGCCCCGCTGCACATAGATCCGCAGGGGGCCAAGTCCCTCCCGCCGCAGGAGCGGCAGGGCCGCTCCCAGATCGTAGGGCGAGATCCGCACCACATAGGCGCAGCCCAGATCCGTCAGGTCACGGGGCGCCCGAAAGAGCTGGCTGCGGATCCCTGCACGGTTCAACGCTCTTTGCATCCGCTGCGCATACGTCACGGAGCGGGCAAGGATCAGATCATATTCCACGCTTGTTCCTCCTTCTCTTCGCTCTTTCTGCGACGCGAGCATACCGGCCTTACGTCCGGTATGGCAGCGTAGAAAAAAGGAGACGTACCGAATGTACGTCTCCTTGTAATATATGCAATTGCCCGGTCATTTGACCGTCTCGATCAAAGCCACGGCATGGGCCGCCATCCCGGAGCCGTCCCCGGTGAAGCCGAGGCCCTCCTCCGTGGTGGCCTTCACGTTCACCCGCTCCGGGTCGATGTGCAGCACCATTGCTATGTTTTCCGCCATCTGCTGCCGGTAGGGGCCTACCTTCGGAGCCTGCGCCAGCAGCGTGGCGTCGATGTTCACCACGGCGCGGCCCGTTTCCGCCAGCAGCCGTCCTACCTCCGCCAGCAGCTTCAGACTGGAAATACCGGCGTAGGCCGGGTCCGTATCCGGGAACAGCTTGCCGATGTCCCCCAGCCGGGCAGCCCCCGTCAGAGCGTCCATCACGGCGTGGACCAGTACATCCGCGTCAGAATGGCCTAAAAGTCCCTTTTCGTAGGGGATCTCCACGCCGCCTAAGATGAGTTTGCGGCCCTCTGTCAGCCGGTGGACATCATATCCGTGTCCAATTCGCAGGTCTGTCATCAGCGTCCCTCCCGTTCCGCTAAAATAGCCTCCGCGATCACCAGATCCACTGGGGTGGTGATCTTCAGATTTTCCTCGTCGCCGTCGATGAGATAGACCACCTTCCCAAGCCGCTCCACAGCAGAGCAGTCATCGGTGACGGGCACCTCGTTTTCCAGCGCCGACTGCAAGGCCGCCTTCAGCAGATCCGCCTCAAACACCTGAGGCGTCTGCACTGCCCGGAGGGTACTGCGGTCTGGGGTGCCGGTCACGGCGCCGTCCTCGGCCACGGTCTTGATGGTGTCCTTCACCGGCACCGCCGGGGCCGCCGCACCGCACTTGGCCGCCGCCTCCACCGTGCGGTCGATGAGCGCCGGCGTTACCAGCGGGCGGGCGCCGTCCTGCACCGCCAGCAGCTTCGCCTCCGGGGAGGCTTCCAATGCCGCCAGCAGCACGGAATGACACCGGCTCTCACCGCCCCGCACCACCTTGCTGCATTTCGTAATGCCGTAGGTCTTGCACAGGGTCGAGATGTCCACCAGTGCGTCCTCCCGGGCGGCAATGACGATCTCATCGATAGCGGCTGCCCGCTGTAACGCTGTTAGTGTCCGCATCAGGACAGGAACATTGTCCAGAAATTCCATCAGCTTGTCTGTGCCGCCCATACGGCTGGAGCTGCCTGCCGCCGCCACCAGCGCCGTGCAGAATGGCCGGTTGGCCTCCCTTATTTTCCGAAACAGGGAACGCATGATCCCCTCACCCCTTTTTGTCTATGTTTTTCCTGACCAGCCACATAACCGCCAGCAGTACGGCAGCCAGAACCGCCGTAATGATCCCCTGAATTTCTAAATCCACATACCAGGGTGCCGACTGCATAGCGTACAGATCCGGACGGGCCTTAAAATCAAAGTACAGGTAGATACATCTTCCTAAAAATATACCGATGCTGCATCCAAGAAAGAGCTTCAGCGTCGCGTACAGCCGCTTCATTTCAGCAGCTCCGCGAATTCGTCCTCCGTCAGTACGGGGACACCCAACTGCTGGGCCTTTGTCAGTTTGCTGCCCGCAGCCTCGCCCGCCACCACATAGGTGGTCTTTTTCGACACGGAGCCGCTGGCCTTGCCCCCCCGGAGGACGATCTCGTTCTCCGCCGTTTTCCGGTCAAATCGGGTCAGGGTGCCGGTGAGCACAAAGGTCATGCCGGCAAAGCGGTCATCCACCTTCTGAACGGTGCTGTCCATATTGACCCCAGCGGCCTTCAGCCGGGCAATCAGGTCCTTGGCCTGAGGCTGGTTCAAATAGTCCACAATGCACTTGGCCGTGATCTCACCCACATCCGGGATCTCCGTCAGTTCCTCTGTCGGAGCGGCGGTCAGGGCATTCAGGGTCCCAAAGTGCCGGGCCAGCACAGCGGCGGCCTTCTCCCCCACCTGACGGATGCCCAAGCCGTAGATCAGCTTGCTGAGGTCATTGGCTTTGGATTTTTCAATGGCCCGGATCAGATTCTCCGCCGACTTCGCCCCCATGCGGTCCAGCTGGGCCACATCCTTCGCATGAAGGTCATAGAGATCCGCCACGTTGGCGATGAGTCCGTTTTCCACCAGCTGGGCCACCACCGCCGGGCCAAGGCCCTCAATGTCCATGGCGTCCCGGCTGGCAAAGTGGGTGATGTTCCGCTGAAGCTGGGCGGGACACTCCGCGCCGGTGCAGCGGAGGGCCGCGCCGTCCTCGTCCCGGACCACCGGCGCGCCGCAGACCGGGCACACCTCCGGCAGGGTGTAGGGCTTCGTCCCCTCCGGGCGCTTCGTCAGATCCACGGACAAAATCTCCGGGATGATCTCTCCCGCCTTCTGAACCAGCACCGTGTCTCCGATGCGGATGTCCTTTTCCGTGATGAAATCCTGATTGTGGAGGGTGGCGTTGGTGACGGTGGTGCCCGCCAGACGCACCGGGGTCAGCACCGCCTTGGGCGTCAGGACGCCGGTGCGCCCCACCTGCACCACGATGTCCGTCACCGTGGCGTATTTCTTCTCCGGGGGATACTTATAGGCCACGGCCCACTTGGGGAATTTGGCCGTGGAGCCGAGGATCGTGCGGTCCGACAGGCTGTTCACCTTCACCACCGCGCCGTCAATATCAAAGGGATAGTCCATCCGCTCGTCGTTGATGCGGAAGATCTCCGTCTGGATCTCCGATGTGCCGCGGAGGGTCTTGTGGGGAATGACCTTGAACCGCTGGGAGGCCAGATAGTCAAGGGTCTCCGCGTGGGAGGTGAATTCCCGGCCCTCCGCCAACTGCAAATTGAACACGGCGATGTCCAGCTGCCGCTGGGCGCAGATCTTGGAATCCAGCTGCCGCAAAGACCCGGCGGCGGCGTTCCGGGGGTTGGCCATCAGAGGCTTGCCCTCCAGCTCCCGCTTGGCGTTGATGCTCTCAAACACGGACCGGGCCATGTAGACCTCGCCGCGGACGATGAGCCGAGGCAGCTTTTCCGGCAATGTCATGGGAATGGAACGGACGGTGCGGAGGTTTTCCGTCACGTCCTCGCCCACCCGGCCGTCTCCCCGTGTAGCGCCCCGGACAAACACGCCGTCCCGGTATTCCAGCGCCACGGACAAGCCGTCCACCTTGGGCTCCACGGAATATTCCGCCATGGGGCCGAGGGCCTCCTCCATCTTCTCGCAGAAGGCGGCTACCTCCCCCTCGTTGAACACATCCTGAAGGCTTTCCAAGGGCACCTCATGGGTGTAGGGCTGGAAGGAATCCAGAATTTTGCCGCCTACCCGCTGGGTGGGGGAATCCGGTGTGATCTCCTCCGGGTGCTCAGCCTCCAGTTCCTCCAGGCGGCGGTTCAGACGGTCATATTCATAGTCCGGGATCACCGGGGCGTCTAAAACATAATAAAGATACCCCTGTTCCGTAAGATAGGCCCGCAGAAAGGCCAGTTCGTCCTTGTAATCGGCAAACTCCGTGCGAAATTCCATGGAGCGTCCTCCTTAGTCTTTGTTGAGTATGTAGTCCTTGGCGTCACTGGCATACGCCTCCGGGTCCGTCGCAAAATAGGTATAGGTCCCCGGCACCTCCCCCACGATCACCGTTTCCGCCACGGTGATCTCGTTGGTCACCTGCGTCACGGTGGAATATCCCGGCAGGAGGATGCTGACGTACACGTCGATCCGCAGAACGATCCGGTGCTTGGTCTGGTTGATCCCGGCGGACTCGAACTGGTTTTCAAACCGGGCCGACGAGGATCCCACCGACTCCATCCGCACGGAGATCCGAGGTCCCCGGCCCGCCAGCAGAGGCGAACCGGTCAGACTGCCCACCGGGATGGACAATTCTCTTGCGGAAACCTGATCAATGCGGCCCAAAATCAGATCCAAGATCTGGGATTGCAGCCGGTTAAAGGCCGCCATGTTGCTGCGCACCATGGTGATGCGGCCCTCGTTGTCCTTTTCGTAGCTGACCAGCTGCTCATAGGCAATCTGCCCGCTGTCGATGGCCTCGTTCACCGCCTGATAGACGATGCGGTTCACGGCGTTGGATACCCGCGTGGTGGCAAGGCTCCCCAGCAGAGGCCGCATCTGTGCCCCCGCGTACAGGGCAAATGCCAACAGCCCGGATATGGCCAACAGCAGCAGCGCCCGCCGGATCTGGGGGCCATCCGGCCCCCGGTGATAGTAGAAAAATCCGGGACCCACAGCCCCACCTCCTCCGCTTTCGGCTCTTATCAGCTTATGCGGAAGGGCTTATTCATTATTTCAGTTCGTTGACGATAGCCTTGAACACCTGGCCCCGCTCCATGAAGTTGGCAAAGCGGTCAAAGGAGGTGCTGGCCGGAGACAGGATCACCACATCCCCCGGCTGGGAGCGGGCGTCGGCAATGGCCACCGCCTCGTGGTAATCCGCTACGTCGAGGATCTCCAAGCCGTGATAATTTTCCGCCTGCTCCACGGCCTCCCGGATCACACCCGCCGTTTTGCCGCACAGCAGCAGCAGCTTGACGTGATCGTTCACCACAGGGCCGAGGGGGGCGTAGCTGATGCCCTTATCCTTGCCGCCGGCGATGAGGATCACCTGCTCCGGGAAGGAATTCAGGCCTGCGATGGTGCGGCTGGGGCTGGACGCGATGGAATCGTTGTACCACCGGACGCCTTTCCGGGTGCGGATCAGCTCGATCCGGTGCTCCACGCCGCCGAAGGTCTTAGCGATCTCCCGCATGGTCTCATAGCTGACCATACCCCGCACGGCGGCAAAAGCCGCCATGTAGTTTTCAATGTTGTGGACGCCGGGCAGAAGGACGTCCTTTGTCTCCATTATGGGCGTCACCGTGCCGTTGGCGGCCTCGTAGATCACACCGTTTTCGCAGAATACGCCGTTGTCCACCCGCTGCTTCCGGGAGAACCAACGGACCTCGCCCACCGCTTTCGCGGCCTGCTCCACCGTATCGGCGTTGTCGGCGTTGAACACAGCAATATCGCCGGCAGTCTGGTGTGTAAAGATGTTTGCCTTTGCATTCACATACTCCTGATAGTCCTTGTGGACATCCAGATGGTTAGGCGCCAGATTGGTGGTCACTGCGATATGGGGGCTTGTTTGCATGGTCATCAGCTGGAAGGAACTGAGCTCCAGCACCGCCATATCCTCCGGTGCGATCTCCGGGGTGTCGCACAGCAGCGGATGGCCGATATTGCCGCCCACATGGACGATCTTCCCCTCCGCCGCCAGCAGCTTGGAGATAATGGTGGTGGTTGTCGTCTTGCCGTCGGAACCGGTCACCGCCAGAATGGGACAGGGGCAGACTGCAAAGAATGCCTCCATCTCCGAGGTGATGACGCTGCCGCCGGCCACAGCCGCCGCCAGTTCCGGCACATCCGGCCGCAGACCGGGGGTGCGGAAGATCACATTCTCATGGAGGTCCGCCAGGTATTTGCTCCCTAGCCGCAGCTTGCAGCCCTGAGCCGTCAAAGCCTGCCCCAGTTCTCCCAGATCCTCTTTTTTATCCCGGGCGGTGACGTCGATCCCCCGCTCCAGGAGTTTTTCGATCAGGGGACGGTTGGATACGCCCACGCCGATCACACCTACCGTCTTTCCCTTCAGGGAGGACAGATATTCTTCAAAGGTCATAAAAACGCTCCTTTATAAAAGCCGTCTATCATCGCGGCTTTCGCCCGGTTATCATACCACACGCCGCAAAAAAATTCAATGTAAGGGTTCTGTTTTTCTGTTTCTCACCGGGCCGCTCCCTCCCTTTGACCTTTTTCGATGTTCTTTCACTTGACAAGCGTCCGTTTTGCAGATAAAATGAAATGTAGTATTGAAAACTATTTTCGCCGATCCACTGTCAACATCCTGTGGGTCGAGGTAGGAGTGTGTCATCATGTTGAATCTTGTCAGCGACAGCAGCTGTGATCTGATCTCCGGGGAACTCAATTCCCCTTACGCCCGTCTGACAGTAGCGCCCATGTGCCTGCACGTCGGCGGTCAGGACTATCTGGATACGCCGGAGCTGGATATTCCGGTATTGCTGAGCAAGCTGGCCCATCACCGTTCCTCTTCCGCCTGTCCCTCCCCCGCCGCCTATGCCGAAGCCTTCGAGCAGGGCGAGGAAACCGTCTGCGTGACCATCTCCTCTCAGCTTTCCGGCTCCTATAACGCCGCCATGGCCGCGAGAGATCTGGTTCTGGCGGAGCACCCGGAAAAAAAGATTTTTGTGCTGGATTCCCGTGCCACCTCCGGCGCTATGATCCTGCTGCTGCGCAAGGCCGCCGAGCTGGCGGAACAGGGTCTGCCTTTTGAGGATCTGTGCGCGGAGCTTCAGGTTTGTCAGAAGAATACCCGTCTCTGCTTCACGCTGGAGCATTTTGACAATCTGGTGAATAACGGACGGATGCCGCCTCTGGCCGGCACCCTGCTCCAGACGCTGGGCATCCGCATTGTCGCGGAAGCCACGGCCGAGGGTACGATCCGCGTGGCAAAAAAGGCCCGTGGCGAGGCCCACACCGCCAGAGCCATCGCCCAGCTCATGAGCGATGCCAAGGACTGCACCGGCAGCCATGTGATCATCACCCACTGTCAGAATCCCGAAGGTGCTGAGCGGCTGCGGAACGCGATTCTGGACCGTCTGTCGGTAAAGGCTGTGGAGATCCTGCCCTGCCGGGGTCTCACCAGCTTCTACGCCATGGACAAGGGACTGATCCTCTCTTATTGATCGACTTCCCATTGACTTTTCCCGCTGCTTTGCGTACAATAGACCCGCGAGGAAAACAGACAGTCGCGCGGAAGGGGCGAAAGACCCTTCCGTGAGGAAAGTCCGGGCTCCACAGGGCAAGGATAACGGGTAACGCCCGCCGAAGGCGACTTCAGGAAAAGTGCAACAGAGATATACCGCCTCGTCGTCGCAAGCTTCATATCCTTTGCCGCGCCGCACGCGGCACGGCGCACTCATTCCGCTGCGCCTCCTCTTCCGAAAAGAACCGCTTTGCTGGGTTGGGTTCTTTTCGGAGTTACGGGGGTAAGACGGAGGATGCGAAAGGATATTGAGCTTGTGATGACGAGGTAAGGGTGGAAAAGTGCGGTAAGAGCGCACTCGATGGCTGGGAACAGTCCATCGCTGTAAACTCTATCCGGAGCAACACCGGTATGGGAGCAGGGGCTTCGGGTCCCAAGGCTGGCCCGGCCGCTCCCGGGGTGGCTTGAGCGTACCGGCAACGGTACGTCGAGATAGATGACTGTCAAATACAGAACCCGGCTTATAGTTTTGCTCGCGTATATACAAAAGGGACAGCGGAAATCCGCTGTTCCTTTTTCTCTTTGCAATTCCGAACAGATGTGCTATACTCAGCATGATGTAAGGACATTCTTATTTTCATCACAACTGCCCGGAAAGGAGGCGCACATGGACCGGGTCATTTTTCACTGCGATCTGAACTGCTTCTATGCCTCCGTGGAGCTGCTCTCTCATCCGGAGCTGCGGGAGGTGCCGGTGGCTGTGGCCGGTGATCCCGCCTCCCGGCACGGAATTATTTTAGCAAAAAACGAGCCTGCCAAGCAGTGCGGGGTCAAAACCGCCGAGACCATCTGGCAGGCCAAGAAGAAATGCCCCAATCTGGTGCTGCTTCCCGCCCATCACAAGCTGTATCGGGAATATTCCAAAAAGGTCAACGCCATTTATGACGAATATACCGATTTAGCGGAGTCCTTCGGCATCGACGAAAGCTGGCTGGACGTGACCAACACCCTCCACCTGTTCGGCGGGGACGCCAAGGCGCTGGCGAACGCCATCCGGCAGCGGGTGAAACGGGAGCTGGGATTGACCCTGTCTGTCGGCGTCAGCTTCAACAAGGTCTTTGCCAAGCTGGGCAGCGATTATAAAAAACCGGACGCCACCACCGTTATTTCCCGGGAAAACTGGCGCTCCATCGTCTGGCCACTGCCGGTGGGGGACCTGCTGTATGTAGGCGGCGCGGCTCAAAAGCTGCTGGGACAATACGGCGTCAAAACCATCGGCCAGCTGGCCGCCTGCAAGAAGGAAACACTGGAGACCCTCATGGGCAAGATGGGCACCCAGCTTTATGAATACGCCAACGGGTTGGACAGCGCTCCTGTCCGGGCCAGACTGGACGCGGAGCCGGTGAAGTCCGTGGGCAACGGCACCACCTTCCCCCAAAACCTCACCACCCGTATTCAGGTGCGCTCAGGCATCGCCGTTCTGGCGGACTCCGTGGCCACCCGGCTGCGGCGGGAGGGACTGTACGCCGGGGGCATCCAGGTCACCGTCCGGGACCCGACCTTCCATGACCGCTCCCGGCAAAAGCAGCTTCCCGCCCCCACCCATCTCATCCTGGATCTGACCAACGCTGCCATGGCTTTGACGGAGGAGCTGTGGACACCCCCGGCCCCCATCCGGGCGCTGACCGTCACCGCCATCCACCTGTCCTCTGACGGGGAAGCCTATGAGCAGGCCAATCTGTTCGACCCTACTGCCGGGCAGCGGAACGCCCGGCAGGAAAAATTAGAGTCCGCTATGGACGCCATCCGGAAAAAATACGGCGGAGGCGCCATCGTCTACGGAGCCGCCCGCCCAGAGAAAGAGGAGGACCCCCTGCCATGACCCGTCAGGAAGAAAAACAGCAGCTCCGCGCCATTGTTCGCCGCTTAGAGGCGGCTTTGGCCCCGGAATATAAGGCAAAAAGCGCCCGCTCCATCGCGCATCGCCTGTTGGCCATGCCGGAATATCAGGAAGCCCAGACGGTTTTCTGCTTCGTGGGCACAGATCGGGAGATCGACACGCGGCCGATTTTAGAGGATGCCCTCGCCGCCGGAAAGACCCTCTGCGTCCCCCTGTGCACCGAGCCGGGCCGCATGGAGTCCCGCCAGATCACGGACCTGAATCAGCTTGTCCCCGGCCGCTACAGGCTTTTGGAACCAACGGCAGACGCACCGGTCGTTCCGGTGGATGCCATCGACTTCGCCGTGCTGCCCTGCGTCACCTGCAACTATCTGGGCCAGCGGCTGGGCCGCGGCGGCGGATATTATGACCGCTTTCTCTCCCAGTACCGGGGCGGCACGGTGCTGCTGTGCCGGGAACTGCTGATCCGGCAGGAGATCCCCGTGGAACCCCATGACTATCCCGTTCCCTGGGTCCTGACGGAGCGGGGACTGTATGAGGATGGCATTCCCGCCCCCCTCGGATAATAGGTCTTGCGTTTTCAGCTTTCATCAGGTACAATATGTAGTATCTTTTTACAAGGAGGGGCTTTACATGATCGTTCAGGATACCATGCAGTATCTTTCTCAGTTAGACCCGGAGGTGGGCGCGTCCGTTCAGGAGGAATTTGCCCGCCAGCAGCGCAATATTGAACTGATCGCTTCCGAAAACATCGTCAGTCCTGCGGTGATGGTGGCTATGGGGACCTGCCTTACCAACAAATATGCCGAGGGCTATCCCGGCCACCGCTATTACGGCGGCTGCTTTGCGGTGGACGTTACGGAGGAGCTGGCCCGCCAGCGGGCCTGCCAGCTATTCGGCTGCAAGTATGCCAATGTTCAGCCCCACTCCGGTGCTAACGCCAATCTGGCGGCCTTCTTCGCACTGGCGCAGCCGGGGGACACCATTCTGGGCATGAATCTGGCCCACGGCGGCCACCTGAGCCACGGCAGCCCCGTCAATATCTCCGGCAAGTATTTCCATATCGTGCCCTACGGTCTGGGCGAGGATGAGACCATCGACTATGACGCGCTGCTGGAGACCGCCAAGGCCTGCAAGCCCAAGATCATCATTGCCGGTGCCTCCGCCTATCCCCGGGTCATCGACTTCGCCAAGTTCCGGGAGGTGGCCGATGCCGTGGGCGCTTATCTCATGGTGGACATGGCCCACATCGCCGGTCTGGTGGCGGCTGGGCTTCACCCCTCCCCTATTCCCTATGCGGACGTGGTGACCACCACTACCCACAAGACCCTTCGCGGTCCCCGGGGCGGCCTGATCCTCTGCAACGATGAGGCCATCTACAAGAAGATCAATTCCGCCGTGTTCCCCGGCACTCAGGGCGGCCCGCTGGAGCACATCATCGCCGCCAAGGCCGTCTGCTTTGGGGAGGCGCTGAAGCCGGAATTCAAGGCTTACGCGGAGCAGATCGTGAAAAACGCCAAGGTCTTGGCGGAGGAACTGGTAAAAGAAGGGTTCCGTCTCGTCTCCGGCGGCACGGACAACCACCTCTGCCTTGTAGACGTGCGGAATTTCCACATCACCGGCAAGGAGTTTGAGCGGCGACTGGACGAGGTTCAGATCACCGTCAACAAAAACGCCATTCCCAACGACCCGGAGAAGCCCTTTGTCACCAGCGGCGTCCGGGTGGGTACTCCCGCCGTCACCTCCCGTGGCTTCAAGGAGCCTGAGATGGTGCAGATCGCCCACTGGATGGGCCAGACGGCCCGGGACTTCGACACCTGCCGGGAGCAGGTCCGCAGCGAGGTGGATGCCCTCTGCCGCAAGTTCCCCATCTACCAGTAAGCCAGGCGGATCAGCGGTTTTTTCCGGCGTAAATCCCGCCAATTTCCGTAAAGTGTTTTTACTTTTCATAGATTACAAAACCAGCCATGCCGAATGCAGCATGGCTGGTTTTTTGCCGTCGTTCCTAAGAAAACACCCACGAACATTTTTCGTTCGTGGGTGCCGTTGTTTACCTGTGAAGCAGGTCCGTGCCGTCCGGCAGGGTGAAGGTCTCCGCCGGAGGAGCCGTCTGGTCCGCCTCCAGCGCCGCCATCCGGTAAACGGTCTCACCCTTTTGCAGACGTTCCGCCACCACCAGCAGGCCCGTGTCCACACTGACCCAGTACCGCTGGGCATAGCCCCATGCGTCCTCCGCCGTTTCCGCGTAGATGCAGCGCACATCGGACACCACCCGGTAGTCCGCCTGAACGATGTGATCCTGCGGTAATGCCAGCACATCCTCATACGTTGGAATCGTCTCCTCTGCGTCGGCGGAGATGGCCCCGGCGGGGCCGGTATATACCTCCGACTCCCCGTTATACCAGATGTAGGTAGTCTCGCCGTCGGTAATGCTGTGGCGGACCTGGCCGTCCGGCAGGGTCCGATCCACGCGGGTCCACGGGGCACTGACCGCCGTAGACAGCTCGATGGTGCCGCTGCCGCCGGTCCAGAGATACTCCACTGTGACCGTGCGGCTGTATGCCTCCGGCCGGTGCAGCGTCTCAATGGCGGCCTGCACCGTTTCCGGCGTCACCTCCACCACTGTCAGGGCGCCGCCCTCCGCAGGCAGGTCTCCGCCGCCCTCGGCACTGGTATTGGTGTCCGGCAGGACCACCCGGGAGGAACGGCGCAGGTTGCTCACCAGCATCAACAGCACCACCAGCACCACCAAGATCACAATGCCCCATGTCACCAGCTTCTGTGTCCGCTTCATGCCGTCCCTCCTCCCCTCTCATTTACGCAAGGTCCTCCGCCGGCTGCTCCCGGCGGCCAAAGTACCACAAAATGTCATCCACGATCCGGCGGCAGGCCTGTCCGTCTCCGTAGGGGTTCACGGCATGGGCCATTTTCTCGTAGGCGGACTTGTCCCGGATCAGCCGCTCCGCCATGGTCACGATGTCGTCCTGCACCACGCCGCAGAGCTTCACCGTCCCGGCGGCCACTGCCTCGGGACGCTCTGTCTCCCGGCGCATCACCAGCACCGGCTTGCCCAGCGCGGGGGCCTCCTCCTGAAGTCCGCCGGAGTCCGTCAGCACCAGGTAAGACCGGGCCATGAGGTTGTGCATCTCGTCGGCAGGCAGCGGGTCGATGAGGTGCACCCGGGGCGCGCCCCGGAGATAGGTGTCCACCGCTTCCCGCACCACCGGGCTGAGGTGGACGGGATACACCAGCTCCACCTCCGGATTCTCCTCCGCGATCTGCCGCAGCGCCAGCATAATGTTCTTCATAGGCTCGCCGTAATTCTCCCGGCGGTGGCAGGTGACGAGGACGATCTTTTTCTCCCCGTAGGGCAGGTGGTTCAATTCGTCCGTGGAAAATTTGTAATTCTCCCGGACGGTGGTTTTCAGCGCGTCGATCACCGTATTGCCGGTGACGAACAGCCCCTCGGTGATATTCTCCCGCAGGAGGTTATTCTTGTTGTTCACCGTAGGGCAGAAATAGAGATCCGCAATGGAGGAAACCAGCTTTCGGTTCATTTCCTCCGGGAAGGGCGAATACTTGTCATAGGTTCTGAGACCGGCCTCCACATGGCCCACCTTCACCTGATGGTAGAAGGCGGACAGCGCCCCGGCAAAGGTGGTAGAGGTGTCTCCGTGGACAAGGATCATATCCGGCTTCAGGGTATCAATGGCCTCGTCCATACCGGTGAGGCACTTGCTGGTGATGGTGGACAAGGTCTGCCGGGGGGTCATGATGTCCAGATCCCAGTCGGGCTTTACCTCAAAAACCTCCAGCACACTGTCCAGCATCTGCCGGTGCTGGGCGGTCACGCAGCAAAGGCTCTCGATCTCCGGCCGGGAGGCCAGTTCCTTCACCAGCGGGCACATTTTAATGGCTTCCGGCCGGGTGCCGAAAACGCTCATGATCCGCAGCTTATTCATGGCTGCCGTCCTCCTTCTGCTTGTCTTTTTCCTCGTGATGGCCCAACTCTGTCAGTTCTTCCAGTTCCTCATGGAGCTCCTCCTTCACTTCCTTGGGGAACACCACCCGGGCGGCCACAACCGCCACAACGCACAGAGCGATCAGCAGCAGCATGGCCTTCGCCTCGCCGCCAGTGGTCAGCACCACGGCGGACAGGCCCAGAATACCGGAAATGACGTACAGCGTTGCCACCGCCTGCTTCTGGTTCAGACCCATGTCGATGAGCCGGTGATGGATGTGGCCCCGGTCCGCGTGCATGGGGCTCTGGCCGTGGGCCATCCGGCGGATCATGGCGAAGGCTGTGTCGAAAATGGGCAGACCCAGGATCAAAAACGGCACGGCAAAGGAGATCACCGCGTAGAATTTGAAAAGGCCCTGAATGGACATGGTGGACAGAATGAAACCCAGAAATGTAGCGCCGGTGTCGCCCATAAACATCTTCGCGGGGTTCAGGTTATAGGGCAGGAAACCCACGCAGGCCCCCACCAGCGCCGCCATTACCACCGCCACCTGGGCGTCGGAGGTAATCAATGCAATCACCAGCACTGTGGCGGCGGAGATGGCCGACACGCCGTTGGCAAGGCCGTCCAAGCCGTCGATGAGGTTCACCGCGTTGGTGATACCCACGATCCACAGCACCGTGATGGGGACGGACAGCCAGTTCAGCACCCAATAGGCATTGGGAGAAAAGATGTTGGGGTTGGATAACGCCTGAATGGACACGCCGTTCAGAGCCGGGATCAGCGCCGCCACGATCTGGATCACAAATTTAAGTTTAGCGGGCAGGGCCATGATGTCATCCACCACACCCAGCACCACGATGATGACCGCGCCCAGCAGGATGCTCTGCATCTGGGGATTCAGTCGAATATCCACGAACAGCAGGATGCTGGCCATAAAGCCGGCGAAGATCGCCAGACCGCCCAGCCGGGGGATGGGCTTGTGGTGCATCCGCCGCTCGTCCTTGGGCACGTCGATCGCACCCACCTTGTAAGCAAAGCTCTTCACCACCGGTGTCATCAGAAAGCTGATCACCAGAGCCGTCAGCAATGCCAGCGCCACCGGCGCCATCAGCTGATTGTCAAATCTCATGTTTCCTCCGCCGTTACCGGGCCAGGAAGCCCACTTTTTTGTAGACCTTGGACAGGGTGCGGTTGGCTACATAGGCAGCCTTCTCCGCACCGGCGCGGTACACGCTCTCCAGATAGGCCTTGTCAGCCAGCAGGCGCTCCGTCTCCTCCCGGATGGGGCGCAGCAGCTCCACCACGGACTCGCCCACGGCGGTCTTGAAGCTGCCGTAGCCCTGACCGGCAAATTCCGCCTCAATAGCCGCGTAATCCCTGCCGGTGGCCACAGAGTAGATCTGCATCAGGTTGGAGACGCCGGGCTTGTTCTCCGAGTCAAAGCGGACGCAGGCGTCGGAATCGGTCATGGCCTTCTTGAACTTCCGCAGGATATCCTCCGGCTTTTCCAGCATATACACGCAGCCGTTCTGATCCTTGTCGGACTTGCTCATTTTGCTGGTGGGGGTGGTCAGGCTCATGATCCGGGCGCCCACCTTGGGGATGTAGGGGTCCGGCAGCTTGAAGGTATCGCCGTAAAGGCCGTTGAACCGGGTGGCAATGTCCCGGCAGATCTCAACGTGCTGCTTCTGGTCGCCGCCCACGGGCACCAGATCCGCCTGATACAGCAGAATATCCGCCGCCATCAGAGCCGGATAGGTAAACAGGCCCGCGTTGATGTTGTCGGCGTTCTTGGCGGACTTATCCTTGAACTGGGTCATGCGGCTCAGCTCGCCGAACATGGTGTAGCAGTCCAGCACCCAGCCAAGCTGGGCGTGGGCCGGAACATGGGACTGGACGAACAGCACGTTTTTCTCCGGGTCCAGACCGCTGGCGATATAGGCCGCCAACTGGACCAGGGTGTGCCGCCGCAGCTCCGCCGGGACCTGCCGCACGGTGATGGTGTGCATGTCGGCCATCATATAGTAGCAGTCATACTCATCCGCCAGCGCCGCCCAGTTGCGGATGGCGCCCAGATAGGAACCCAGCGTCAAATCGCCGGAGGGCTGGATGCCACTTAAAATTCTTTTTTTCTGAACTTCGTTCTCCATAATAGTACCTCGCTTTTCTGTATTTCAGCCGGAAACCGGCATGCGTATCTGTACAGGGCATATTTTAACTGATACAGTATACCACTCCCCCTTAAAAATTGCAATCCGAACTCTTGACTTTCCTGTCTGAAATAGGGATAATGTATTTTGTGTAATTACGTATATTTTGACATGGAGGTATCATTCATGGCTTTGGATAAGACATTTTTTGAAGATTTGGAAGCCCGCATCCCCAAGGGGAAGGTCCGTACCCGGTTCGCCCCCTCCCCCACCGGCTATATGCACGTGGGCAACCTGCGCACCGCGCTGTACACCTGGCTCATCGCCCGCCACGCCGACGGCACCTTCATTCTCCGGATCGAGGATACGGATCAGGGCCGTCTGGTGGAGGGTGCTACGGACGTGATCTACCGCACCATGAAGGAGTGCCATCTGGATCACGATGAAGGCCCGGACGTGGGCGGCCCCACCGGCCCCTATATCCAGTCCGAGCGCCGGGACCTGTATCTGCCCTACGCCCAGCTCCTGGTGGAAAAGGGCGCAGCCTACTACTGCTTCTGCGAGAAGGCGGAATCCGAGGAGGACTCCGGCGAGTTTGACCGGGCGGACGATCCCTGCCGGAATCTGAGCGAGGAAGAAGTGGCCGCTAATCTGGCTGCCGGTAAGCCCTACGTGATCCGTCAGCGGATCCCCCACGAGGGCACCACCACCTTCCATGACGTGTCCTTCGGTGACATCACTGTGGAGAACAAGACTCTGGACGATCAGGTGCTGCTGAAGCGGGACGGCCTGCCCACCTACAACTTCGCCAACGTGGTGGACGATCACCTCATGGGCATCACCCACGTGGTCCGGGGCAGCGAGTACCTGTCCTCCGCGCCCAAGTACAATCTGCTGTACGAGGCCTTCGGCTGGGAGGTCCCCACCTACGTCCACTGCTCTCCCGTCATGCGGGACCAGCACAACAAGATGTCCAAGCGCCACGGCGATCCCTCCTACGAGGATCTGAAGGCTCAGGGTTTCCTGACGGACGCCATTCTGAACTATGTGGCGCTGCTGGGCTGGGCACCCAAGGGCGAATACGCCGAGCAGGAGATCTTCTCTCTGGACGAGCTGGTGAAGGTATTCGACATCGCCGGTATCTCCAAGTCCCCCGCTATTTTCGACATCGAGAAGCTGACCTATTTCAACGCCACCTATCTCCGGGCCATGGAGCCTGCCGCCTTTGCGGAGGTTGCGGAGCCTTACATCCGTCAGGCGGTGAAGAACCCCGCCATCGACGCCGCCGGCATCGCCGCGCTGCTGCAGGCCCGGTGCGAAAAGCTAACGGACATTCCCGAAAAGGTCGATTTCTTCGACGCATTGCCCGATTATGACGTTGAGTTCTTCACTAACAAGAAGTCCAAGACCAACGCCGAGGTCTCCAAGGCTATGCTGGAGGCCGCCATCCCCGCTCTGGAAGCCGTTTCCGACTGGACTGTGGACGCGATCCACGATACCCTCATTGATCTGGCTGCCAAGCTGGAGGTCAAGAACGCCACGCTGATGTGGCCTGTCCGCATTGCCGCAGCCGGCAAGCTGGTGACGCCCGGCGGTGCCGTGGAGATCTGCCACCTGCTGGGCAAGGATGAAACTCTGCGCCGTCTGCGTCTGGGTCTGGACAAGCTGAACTGACAACGAAAAAGGAGATCCCATGAACAATCTTGTGATTCCGCAGGGCTATACCGCTCCCCTGCCTAACTACGAACAGCAGCGGGCCATCGCATTCATCAAAGAATCCTTTCAGACCAACCTCTCCAACGCGCTGAACCTGCGCCGGGTGTCCGCCCCCCTGTTTGTCGCTTCCGATTCCGGTCTGAACGACAACCTGAACGGCACGGAGCGTCCCGTCCGGTTCGACATCCCCGGTGTCGGCAAGGACGCCGAGGTGGTCCACTCTCTGGCCAAGTGGAAGCGTCTGGCCCTGAAGCGCTACGGCTTCCACGAGGGCAAGGGCCTGTACACCGATATGAATGCCATCCGCCGGGATGAGGATGATCTGGACAACATCCACTCCGTCTATGTGGACCAGTGGGACTGGGAGAAGATCATCTCCCGGGAGGACCGGAACGAGGCGTATCTGAAGGCCACCGTCCGGGCCATCGTCGCCGCCGTGTGTGAGACCAGCGACGCGCTGAATGTGGCCTTCCCCAGCCTGCGGGTAAAGCTGGACCGGGAGGTGTACTTCGTCACCACCCAGGAGCTGGAGGACCGCTGGCCGGACAAGACACCCAAGGAGCGGGAACACGCCATCTGCGCCGAGCACCACACCGTGTTCCTCATGCAGATCGGCGGCAAGCTGAGATCCGGCGAAAAGCATGACGGCCGTGCCCCCGACTATGACGACTGGGCCCTCAACGGCGACATTCTCATGTGGAACCCCATTCTGGAGCGGTCCTTTGAGATCTCCTCCATGGGCATCCGGGTGGATGAGGAATCCATGGCCCGCCAGCTGAAGCTGGCCGGGTGCGATGAACGGGCGGAGCTGCCCTTCCACAAGATGCTGCTGAACGGCGAGCTGCCACAGACCATCGGCGGCGGCATCGGCCAGAGCCGTCTCTGCATGCTGATGATCGGCAACTGCCACATTGGCGAGGTCCAGGCCAGCATCTGGGACGCCGAGACCATGAAAAAATGCGAGGAAGCCGGGATCATCCTGCTGTAAATACGCAAAAGCAGTCCCGCGGCATTTTTGCCGCGGGACTGCTTGATGCCCTGATTCCAAAATGAACCCCCCGTCTCCGCGAGAAGCGGAGACGGGGGGTTTCGCTTATTCTTCGGCTGCGATGTCGGCAGCGATCAGGTCGGCCAGATCCTCCAGCTTCCGGTACTGCTCCTTCTTCACGGCGGAACGGATGGTGATGGGCGGTGCGATCTGCTCCATGCCCTTCATCTCCTCCAGGTGCTTGGCCATGAGCCGGGCGGCGGCAGGGCCCCAGCTGCCGTTTTCAATGAGGGCCACGGTGCGGTTCTGGAGTGCGTGGGCCTTCAGTTCCAGCAGCAGCGTCTCCATGGGGGTGTAGATGCCGCCGTTGTAGGTGGCGCTGGCAAACACCAGATGGCTGCACTGGAACGCGGCGCTGACCTGCTCGGATACGTCGGTGTGGGACACGTCGAAGATCCGCACGTGCCGCACGCCCTTTTCCGCCAGACGGGAGGCCAGGATCTCGCAGGCGTTTTCCGTGTGGCCGTAGATGGAGCCGCAGAAAATAGCGGCTGTCCACGCCTCCGGCGTGTAGGTGCTCCAGCGCTTGTACTTCTCAAGGAACCAGCCGATGTTCTCCCGCCAGACGGGGCCGTGGAGGGGGCAGAGGTACTGAATATCCAGTCCCGCTGCCTTTTTCAGCACGTTCTGCACCGGCGTGCCGTATTTGCCCACGATGTTGGTGTAATACCGACGGGCATCGTCCAGCCACTCCTGCTCGAAATTCACCTCGTCGGCGAAGATGTTGCCGTCCATAGCGCCGAAGGTGCCGAAGGCGTCGGCGCTGAACAGGGCCTTCTCCGTGGTATCATAGGTCATCATGACCTCCGGCCAGTGGACCAGCGGGGCCATGACAAAGGTCAGCTCGTGGCGGCCCAGGGACAGGGTATCCCCCTCCTTCACCGCCTGGAAGCGGCCCTCCACCTCCATGGGGAAGAACTGCTTGATCATGGGCAGGGTCTTGGCGTTGCCGATGACGGTGGCCTCCGGGTAGCGGCTCAGGACCGTTCCCAGCGTGGCGGCGTGATCCGGCTCCATGTGGTTGACGATCACATAATTCAGAGGCTTGCCCTGCAGGGCGTGTTCCAGATTCTCAAAGAACCGCTCCGCGATGGCCTGATCCACCGTATCCAGCAGGGCCGTCTTTTCATCCTGGATCAGATAGGCGTTGTAGGAGACGCCCCGGGGGATGGGATATACATTTTCAAACAGGGCCAGCCGGCGGTCCGAGCCGCCCAGCCAGATCAGATCAGATGTGATTTTCTTCGTGCAATACATAGCTGAAATTCTCCTTTTGATTTATATTTCCGTTGGGTAAATGACTTGTCGAACAAAAAGACACACGGACTGGAAACCGTGTGCCCTTCGGAAAGGGCCGTCAGTCGCCCCAGATGACATTGGTAATGGTACCGTCAGAAAATTCGATATACTCGCTCTTGAGGATATAATCGGTCTTGCCGATGCGGACCTCCTGATCGCCCACCTTGGTGGTCATGACCTCGGCGGTAGGGGTGGTGGTGGTCACGGTGAAGATCAACGTCACATGGTCCGGGTCCGTGACCCAGTTTCCATTGGCATCCAGCACCTGATAGGTCTCCTTCTCCACGGCCTCGATCTGGCCGCCCACCAGCGCACCGGAGGCCATCAGCGGAGACGGCAGATGGGCCTGACAGTTTTCATACAGTTCCGGGGCCACGCCCTCCACCTTCACCTGATAGGTGACTTTTGTCTGGGGCCGGTCATAGCTGATGCTGTCCCCGTTTTTTCCGATGAATTTCCAGGCCGCCAGTGCCAGCACCGCCACGATCAGCACAATGGCGATGAGGTCGATGATATTCAGCTTTCCGATGCGTTTTGCTTTCTGTTCCATGATTTCCTCCGTAACGGGCTTGGCCCGATTTTTCCTTGGTAGACATTTCGCGTTCTCTATTGTATAATATTTTCCGCTATTTCACAAGGATTTTTTTGGAGGCGCTTTTATGAAGGTCATCCATCTCATCAGCGGCGGCGATTCCGGCGGGGCCAAGACCCATGTGCTGAGTCTGCTGCAAAATCTGAACAAAACCATCACCGCCCAGCTGGTCTGCTTCCGGGACGGCCCCTTTGCCGAGGAGGCCCGGGCCATGGGGATCCCCACCATGATCTGCGGCGGAAACAACATCCCCCACCTGCGGCGGGAGCTGGCGGACTATATCCGGGAGGGAGGGTATCAGCTGATCCACTGCCACGGCAGCCGGGCCAATATGATCGGGGCGCTGCTGCGAAAGCCCACGGGCCTGCCGGTGGTGTCCACCGTCCACAGCGACTACAAGCTGGACTACATGGGCCGCCCCTTCGCCCGTCTCACCTTCGGGGCCATCAATGCCTGGGCGCTCCGGCATCTGGACTACCGCATCGGTGTGTCCGACGCCATGGTGGACCTGCTCATCGATCGGGGCTTCCCCCCCGACCGGTTCTACGCCATCTACAACGGCATCGACTTCACCCCTGCGCCGTCTCAGGGGGACCGGCTGGCCTATCTCCGGGGTCTGGGGGCCGACGTGGAGGAAAACAGCGTGGTGGTGGGCATCGCCGCCCGGCTGAACCCCGTCAAGGATATGTCCACCCTGATCCGGGGCTTTGCGGAAGGACACAAGTCCTGCCCCCGGCTGCGGCTGGTCATCGCCGGGGACGGCGAGGAGCGGCAGAAGCTGGGGGATCTGGCAAAGGAACTGGGGGTGGAAAAGGAAGTCACCTTCGCCGGGTGGATCAGCGGCGGCATGGACCGCTTCTACTCTGCCCTGGACATCAACGCCCTGACCTCCCTCTCCGAAACCTTCCCATACGCCCTGACGGAGGGCGCCCGGTTCCATCTGGCCACGGTGGCCACCGCCGTGGGCGGCATCCCCTATCTCATCGATCAGGATGTAAACGGATACCTCTTTACCCCCGGCGACTGGCAGACGTTAGGTCGATATCTGGCTGCGCTGGGCAACGGGGACGCTCTGCGTCGGGAGATGGGCGAGAAGCTCTATGAAAAAGCCTCCGCCAAGTTCTCCATCCAAAGCACCGTGGATACCCAGCTCCATATTTATGAGGAGATCATCCGCCGCCACAACCGCCCCAAACGGGACCGGGACGGTGTGGTGATCTGCGGTGCTTACGGCCGGGGCAACGCCGGCGACGACGCCATTTTGGAGGCCATTTTGCAGGAGATGCGCTCCATTGATCCGGACATGCCTATTACCGTTCTCACCAAGGACCCCAAGGCCACCCGCCTGACCTACCGGGTGCGGACGGCGGGTCGGATGGACGTGGGCACCTGGAAAAAGGCCATGCGCCATGCGGGGCTGTATATCAACGGCGGCGGCAGCCTCATTCAGGACGTCACCTCCCGTCGGTCCCTGTGGTTCTATCTCCATAACATTCAGGCTGCCCACAAAGCCGGCTGCAAGGTACAGATGTACGGCTGCGGCATCGGTCCTGTTCTCCGGGAACAGCACCGGAAGCTGGCGGCCAGCGTGCTGAACGCCAGCGTGGACGTCATCACCCTCCGGGAGCCGGACTCCCTGAAGGAATTGCAGTCCATGGGCGTGACGAAACCGGAGATCCTCCTGACGGCGGACCCGGCCCTGACCCTCCCCGCCGCCAGCGAGGACGAGATCGACAGCGTTCTGCTGCGGGCGGGCATCCCGACCCACGGGAAGTACCTGTGCTTCGCTCTGCGGAATTGGAAGGGCTTTGAGGACAAGGCCCCCCTGTTCGCGCAGGCGGCGAAATACGCCTATGAGACCTACGGTCTGACGCCGGTGTTCGCCGCCGTGGAAAAGCATCTGGACCCGGTTGCTGGTCGGCTGGCCGCGGCAGGGCTGGACATCCCCCACTATTTTCTGGATGATGCTGGCAGCGCCGGGACCATCATCGGTGCGCTTTCCCGGATGCAGGCCGTGGTGTCCATGCGGCTCCACGCGCTGATCTTCGCCGCCGGACAGGGCATCCCTCTGGCGGGCGTGGTGTATGACCCCAAGGTCTCCGCTTTCCTGCGGTATATCGGTCAGGAGAACTTCCTGGATCTGGATGCTCTGACGGCGGATGCCCTCAAGGCCATGATCGACTGCATGGTCAGCTCCCCTATCTCCCCGGAGGAACAGGCTGCTGCCGTGCAGAAGCTGCGGCAGATCGAACAGGTCAATGTGGACACGGCCCGCCGCCTACTTGGGAAATAAACTTTGCCTGTAAAGCAGTTTTATATCACACACTATGCAACACAAGGATGGCCAGACCTTACGAGGTCTGGCCATCCTTCTGCTTTCCATACAAGGTCTGCTGGACGGTGATGGTGGTCAATGTGCCGGTAAGCTGCACCAGCACCGCTGTCAGCAGCGCCAGCTCATCCTCGCTCAGATTCTGGGCGATGGCAACGGCAAGGGTGTTCACCGCTGTGGTAAAGGCCAGCGGATCAAAGTCCTCCTTTGTCATTCCACCACCCCCTTCCTCTATCCTATGAGGAACGGGGCCGTTTCAGTCCGCATTTGCGGGCGGGCCGTTGTTCTTCCATCATGCAAAAAACCTCCCACGGTGTCCCTTCATTTATAGGGAAACCGTGGGAGGTACTTGTTTTATTCGGTTTTCTCGCCGGCGTGGTAGGCGTTGGTATGGACGTTGATGAACTGGGCCTTCAGCTTGGAATAGAGGATGGTCTGGCTGGAATACAGCCCCTGATACCCGGAGAGCATATAGCTCAGGCAGCAGGCCAAGGCAAAATACAGCATTCCCTCCGCGCCGAACAGTTCCACCGCCAGCAGCGTGGATGCCACCGGGCAGTTGGTCACGCCGCAGAAAACAGCGGCCAGACCTACCGCGGCGCCGAAGCCCACCGGCAGGCCCAGCAGCGGGGACACCGCACAGCCGAAGGTCGCGCCCACGAAGAAGGAGGGTACCACCTCGCCGCCCTTGAAGCCCGCCGCCAGCGTCACCGCCGTGAAAACCAGCTTCAGCAGAAAGGCCCAGGGCACCGCCACGGTCTCCTGCTCGATGGCCCGGGTCACGATGTCCATGCCCGCGCCGTTATAGTCCGTGCCGAATACCCACGTCAGGGCGATGACGGCGAAGCCACCGCAGATCACCCGCAGCCACGGGTTTTTGATCCGCTTCATCAGGTGTCCCGCGCCGTGCATCAGTTTGCAGAACAGGATAGACACCAGCGCGCACAGCACACCCAGCGCCGCCACCCGGACGAACATCCCTACCGACTGATCCGGCACCGCCACGGTGAAGCGGGTAGGCTCCACCCCCAGACGGACGGACACGCCGTAGGCCACCAGCGCCGCCAGCAGGCTGGGATACAGCGCCACATGGTAGAGCACGCCGATGCTGATGACCATGATGGCAAACACCGTGGCCGCCAGCGGCGTTCCGAACAGGGCGGAGAAAAATGCCGCCATACCCGCCAGCGTAGCCACCCGGAGATCCCGGTCATCCAGCCGGAAGGTGCGGCCCATACACTGACCGATGGTGCCGCCCATCTGAAGGGCTGCACCCTCCCGTCCCGCGCTGCCGCCGCACAGGTGGGTCAGGACCGTACCGAAAAAGATGGCCGGCAGCAGCAAGATAGGCAGCCGCTTTCCTTCATGGACCGCGTCGATGATATCGTCGGTACCCAAGCCGTCCGTCTCCGTCAGCTTGTAAAAGCTCACGATCACAAAGCCCGCCAACGGCAGGAGATACAGCACCCAGGGGTGCGTCCCCCGGAAGGCCGTTACCTCATGGACGCCGAAGTGGAACATGGTCCCGATCAATCCGCAGACCACGCCGATGGCGGACGCAGCCATGGTCCATTTTGCAAGCGTCCACCCGTAAAGGCACCACCGCCGCAGAGTGGTTTTCGTTCTTTTGTTCACTGTATGTGCTCCCTCACTTTACCGCCGCTTTTTCCGCCAACACACTGTTGAAGGGCTCTTCCAGACTTTCCGGGTGCTTGAGATTTCGGAACAACTCCGCGAAAAAGCGGGAATACTCAATGCCGGTGGCGATCCGCTCATCCATGACAACGCTCATAGGCATGATCTTCTTCCGGACGCCCTCCGGCGCCAGCGGGTCGGGGACGGGCCGCCCCATGCAGACGAACACGCTGGTAGTGCCAAACTCGTAGCAGTGGTGGAAAATGCAGGGCGTATTGATGGAGGCCAGATTCGTCACGAACAGGCTGGTGTGGAAGGGGCTCAGTTCAATGATAGACCTGGGCAGCAGATCATGCCGGTCCAGAAAGCCCGCCAGTGCAAAGACCGCCCGGGCCAGCCCCGGCACGCCGAATACGAATTTTGCAAACCGGTCGGTGTCGTTATTGTGCTGAATGTTCTGGTTCTTCTCGATGGTGGAGCGGATCTTCTCCGTCACGGTAAACACCGTGTCCTCCGGTTCCAGATACACCTTCAGAGAGGTCTCGTCCGGCGTGCCGTCCGCCCGGGTCTTCAGGATCACAAAGCTGAAGCAGAAGTGGTTCCGCTTGTAGATCCGCCGGTTCATCACGAAATAGTTGATCTTTGGATTTTTCAGCACTGCGCGGTAATAGGCGGACACCAGCCGGCTCATGTGGGTCACGGACCGCCCCTCCCGCCGCTTTGCCCGGATATAGTCCCGGATCGCGTCCTCATCCAGATTTTCTTCCGCCCAGTTCTGGGCGTCATACCGCTTTGGCATGACATAGGGAAGCGCCTGCATGATGGCAGTCAGATCCCGTACTCTCGTTCCGTCTGGTCGCATAGCCATTCCTCGTGCTTTCTCACCGTCAGCTCCGGGGTAAACGTGTCCGCTGACGGCATGGTGTCTTTATTATAGTTAAGAATCTGCAAATTTTCAAGTTAAACCGCAAAATGTGACAGATAGCTCCTCCTTACCGGTCATCCCGCCAGCCTGCCCCGGCCAACAGCAATCCCACTACGGCAGGGAGCAGCCAGAGGCTTCCCCCCGTGCGCCACACCAGCCACGCCGTCCCGGACGCCGCTGCCAGCGCCGTGGAAATGCCCACCCACCGGCAGCCCCATTCCGCCGTTCCGGGACCGGCCAGCCACGCCAGCAGGAGATACAGCGCCCGTCCGCCGTCCAGCGGGCGGACAGGCAGCAGATTGAAGGCGCACAGCACCCCGTTGGCCCCCGCCGCCGTGGTGCACCCCATCCTGCCGAGGATCGCAGCCGCCAGCAGATTCGCCAACGGCCCCGCCAGAGCCGATGCCAACTCCTGCCCGTAGCCCATGGCCCCCCGGACCTCGATCACCGCTCCCAACATGCCGACCCGCAGCCGCCGGGCCTCCCCGCCGCAGAGCCTTAAAGCCAGCAGATGTCCGAACTCGTGCCACGCTGCCGCCCCCAGCACCGTCAGGGCCGTCTGCCAACCGCAGCAGAGGGCGAACCATCCCACCAGCAGAAAAAAGCCGCCGGAGACGGTACACTCAGGCGGTTTCCACATAATAGATCGGGTTCAGGTAGACCCCGTCCTTTTGCAGTTCGAAATGCAGATGCGGCCCGGTGGCCATGCCGGTCTCCCCCACCTCCCCCAGCTTCTCTCCCTTTTTCACCGCCGCGCCGGAGGACACGGAGATCCGTCCGCAGTGAGCATACAGGGTGGCGCAGCCGTTAGCGTGGGTGACGGTGCAGTATTTTCCGTAGCTGCTGCTCTCCCCTACCGCCGTAACGGTGCCGTCGGCAAAGCAGGCGATGGCCGTACCGGTATCCGCCGCCAGATCCACGCCGTAGTGAAACCGTTCCGTCCCCTCCAAGGGGTGATCCCGGTAGCCGAAATTGGAGGACAGCACACCCTTCACCGGCGTCTCGTGGTCGAAACCCAAAATTGCCTGCCGCATACTGACGTTTTCCGGCAAATCCTCGTCGGAATAGAGCACAAGGTCCATCGTCTCCAGCTCCTCCGGAGCCGGGTCCTCTCCCGCAGGCGGGATCGTGTTCAACGGCTCTGCATCCCGCCAGTTCCGCAGCTCCGTCAGTGCCGCGCCGTCCGCTGTCCGGGCGGTGGTCTGCCGGGTCTCCGCGCCCTCCGGACGGAACACGGCCCGGTACACCTCGTCCGCCGCCTCCGCCGGGGTGCCGTCCTTGGTAAACAGGCCGCCCACAGCGGAAAATACCGCCTGCACATCGACGCTCCGGGTCATGGCTTCCGACAGCTTTTGGCTGACGCCCGCCATCCTTCCCGGCAGCAGCAGCTTCGCCGCCACCAGCAGCACGAAAATGCCGCCGCAGGTCACCAGACGGATGAGCCGCAAACGCTCCGCCGCCGACAGGGCATCCGTTTTTCCGGACTGACGGCGTCCCACCTGACGCGCCACCGTTCTTTTTCTGCCAACCGATGCGGCTGTCCGCCGCCCTGACCGCCTTGCCGTCATCCTTCCTGCCCCCCATCGTTGAATTCTTTCAACTCTATGCGGGGATTTTCCGCAATATGCCTTGACATCCCGAACCGGATACCGTATAATGGTAAAGCTGTATCCGGGTGTAGCGCAGTTGGTAGCGCGCATGGTTCGGGTCCATGAGGCCGTGGGTTCGACTCCCGCCACTCGGACCAAGTAATGATAATCCGAACTACATTATCCAAGTGGGTAATGTGTTCGGATTCATCATTTCTATCGAGAATATTCTTTAACGAACAAGGTCAGAAGCGTCATAGTTTCTGGCCTTGTATTTTTAGGTGTATCATGATATAATTTATAAGCTCTATGGAACAAATTTATCCAATTATCGTCTAAAGAAATATTACTAACTAGGAGGTCAATTATGAAAAAGTCATTTGCGTTTATTTTCGCGCTTTTGCTTTTCCTTGTTGGTTGCAATAGTGCAGATAACTCATCGGCACTACAATCAGATGATTCTCCGCTTGAAATGACTATGCCGGAATTGGAAAAAACAGATTGGCTGGCAGTTAGTACAGATGCCGAAGTATTTAATCTTAACGGGGGTCCCGACAATCCGAATTTTGAATATGTCTTTAATCATACAGACGCAGTGCCTTTAGACCAGCTCATTACTTTTGCTCTGGTGTCCGATGCGCTTAGCGAAGGAGCATGTGATGAATTGCGGAGCCGATTTTTAGAGGCACCCAATACTGTGCTGGCCTATCTTGTTCTCATGGGCGACCAAACAGTTGATTTCTGGGATAATCCTCCCGCAGCAGAGGTTATTTGCAAAGAAATTGCCTCCGCAGATGCCGCATGGCATGGTGGGACAGCAGAATTTACCCAAACAATGGAAGTTTGCAGAGAAACCTATCCCAGCGGACCGGTTGCAAAACTGTTGGATGTGATGGAAGAAGAATACAAAGCCAGCATAGAACGAAATCAGTAAAGCTCTATCAAGTATAAGATCAGGCGGGAGCATCGGTTAAGATGTTCCCGCCTCTGTTATACCTTATTCTTTTGTTCGGCCTGCTGCTTCGCGCAGACTATCAGCCCATGCTGTCACCAATGCAGGAAACACAGAAAATGGAGATGAAAATGAAATAACACCGCCTTGACCCGTAAAACGGGCAAGAAACTTTCAGAACTCCCCTTCCCGGCATCGCATCGCGGCATAGGTGATGAGATCCTCCGGCGTGAGGACGTTTCCATCACAGGGGATCTCACCCCAGATTTTCCGCACAGCAGGGTTAGGGTTACACATTGCCATCGCCATAGCCAGACGGATCTCCCTGCGCACCTCTTCCACGGTGGTATGGTGTCTGCAGGCTACTTCCAGCAGAGCTGCTTCGGCACGAATATTCATTTGTTTCATATTGTTCACTCCTTGTTTTTAGAACGATTATCGTTCTTATGGAACTACAATACCACAGGAGTCTACGGGAAATATGTCGAACGCAGTCGAAAAAAACAGAGGTCTGCAAAAAGCAAACCTCTGTCGTAGTGTTACTGGAATTCGGTGATCAACGCCTCCAGCACATTCATCACCTTACGCTGCCCGTCCGGGGAAAGTGTCTTCAAACGCTCGGAGAGCTCCGTGGCTCGGAGCATCGTCGCCGCGTTCAAACTGTCCTGAAGAAGCTCGTCTGTCCCAACATTGAGCACGTTGGCAATGGCAACCAGCTTTTCCAGCTTTGGCGGCTTCACGCCCCGCTCTACAACGCTCACATGATCCACGCTGTAATCCACAGCGGCAGCAAGATCTTCCTGCGTCATGCCGACTCGCTCACGAGCGGCCTTGATCCGTTTACCCAATGCGACCTGATCCATACGCAATCTCCTTTTGAACGGTATCCGTTCTTAAATTATATGGGAGATAGCGTTTGTTTCACAGGAGCACACGGGGCGATTACCGTTCCGCAAGAACGGAACATTCAGAAAAACAATCACACTTAGGGGCCGTATTCCCGGATGGGGAAAGCGGCCCCTTCTTTTTGCGCATTGTCCCTTCCTCCGGGAGTACAGTCCCGGAAAGGAAATCACAATGCAAAACGAAAAAATTCTGGCATATCTCGAAGGCTCCTGTTTCGGAAAAGCGAACCGCGCCAGCGGAACGGAGCTGGAACGGACCCTCCATATCAGTGGAACTTGCCTGCGAAAGCAGGTCAACCGGCTGCGATGCAAGGAGCACCCCATTGCCAGTGACCGCAGCGGCTACTTCTACGCCACCAATGCCGGTGAAGTCTATGACACCATACGCCAGCTAAAGCAGATGGTATCCGGACTGGAGGCGGCCATCAGCGGACTGGAGCGGTCTATGGAACGGTTCCGGGAGCGTGGGGAGGCCGGACATGGCTAAGCCGCCCTTTCCGTGGATCGGCGGCAAGGAGAAGATCGCGCCCTACATCCTGCAAACCTTTCCCCCGAAGCTGGCGCAGTATGTGGAGCCCTTCGGCGGCAGTGGCGCGGTGCTGCTGGCTCTGCCCCAGGACCCAAGCCGCTTGGACATCTATAATGACCTGGACGCCGAACTGGTGAACCTGTATTCCTGCATCAAGGAGTGCTCCAACGTTCTGCTGCGGGAGCTGAAATTCCTGCCCATCCACAGCCGCAGGCTTTTCGAGTATTACCGTGACTTTGTTGCCCACAAGGAGGTCTACTATCAAAATGTGCAAGCGGAGATCGCGTGTCTGGGCGACCGCTCCTGTTTTACGGAGGAACAGGCCGGGGAGCTGCTCCCCATTTTTCAGGAGCGGCTGGCACTGTTCGATGTAAAACGGGCGGCGGCGTATTACCTCGCCATCCGGGGCAGCTTCAGCGCGACGGTCACCTCCTTCGGCGTAAAGGGCATGGATATTGAAAACCTTTTGAAACTGTTTCCGCCTGTGTCCGCACGGCTGAAGGACGTGCCGCTGGAGAACAAAAACGCCTTGCAGCTCATTCGGGAGCGGGACCGGGAGGACGGTCTCATCTATGCCGATCCACCCTATGTCAAAACGGAGCGGATCTATCGGATCGTAGGAAAAACCAGACGTTTCCGTAAATTCCATGTCCGGCTGTGGCAGGTGCTGTCTGCCTGCAAGGGCTATGTCGTCCTCTCCTACAATGACTGCCCATTTATCCGAAAACTCTATAGAGACTGGTACATTTTATCCTTCCAGCGCGGCAACCCGCTGTCTCAGAAAAAGGGCGCGTCCTTTGGCGAGCTCATCCTCACCAACTATGACCCCCGCCCTTATATGACCCGTCAACTGAACCTCTTTGACGAGTCTCTGGGCGAGTGGGAGCTGAAGCTGGTCCACTTTCCAAATCATCCACCAAGACGGAAAGAAAGCCCAGCCGGATGTAGGGCTTCCAACCAAAACTTATTACAATAGGAGGCAAACAACATGAAATTCCATTTGAACCATGACCCCGCGAACAAGACCCTTACCATCCCCCGCGCCGCGCTGCAGCTCTCCGGCCTTGCCGAAACCAGCGATCTGACGATCCATACCGAAAACGGCTGTGTTCTGCTGCTGCCGGAAAAGCTGTCCGTCGCGCAAACGCTGAAAACTTTCCAGTTGCTGACGGCGATCAACGCAGAGCTCCTGTTCCGACTGGCCAAAAGCAGTGCTCTGGCTCACGGCGCCGAAAATGACGCTTGCGATGGCTGCCATTGGGAAAAAGAGTGTTTTCAGGATGTCCTGCCGCTGTGTATGCTGGCAGAGGCCGGCATCGACCCGGAGGAAGGCGATTTCGAATGTGCGGTGAAGGACGGTACGCTGGTGCTGCGATCCGACGCTGATACAAATGTATATGAAATGATGAAGAGTCTGGATGATGACTTCCGCGATCTGCTGAAAGGCGCGGGCGTTTCGTTGTCCGGGCTCTTCCTGCTTTTGAAGGAGGAACTGGATCATGATGAATGACACCTATCCCTATCCCTATCCCTATCCCTACTCCTCTGCCGAGGCGAGGGATCGGAACGAGCTTCCTCTCTGGCGGGAGAGCCACAAGGCAAACATCGCCTGTCGTAACGCTATCGAGGACGCCATCCGCCAGAATTTCGACGGGATGCATCTGAACAAGGACTGCATCACGCCGGTGCTGGAGGAATACGGCTACAAGCGCACCGCGTGGGTGCTTGCCAACACCCTGCACGAACTCAAGTGGGACGGACGTTTCGGCCATGGCAACAAGCAGTGGGCAGAGAAGATATATATTCCGACAGATCTCAACCACAACAGCGATTTTGTTGTCCGAAGCCATCCGGCTGTACTGGATGGCTTCGTCACTTTCTACCGCAAGGCAGCGCAGGCGTTAAATCTCTTTGGCGCGGAGCATTGCGTTGGTGACCGTGCGAAGCAGGACTTCACCGGCAAGGTGCTGGTGCTGTCGCCAGAGGCGCTGCAGGAGCAGTATTGGGGGCAGGAAAACCAGCTCTGGTATGCTCGGAGCGGCTTTGGATGCGAGCCGCATTCCAGTGGTCGAGCAGTCTTTGCTACCTGCCTTTCGGACGGTGAAACAGCCAGATGGAACCGGGAGGATTTCATCGGCGTACTGGCTGACAAGTTCCTGCCGGAATGGGCTCGGGAAAAGCTGGAGGAGTTGAAAATGCAGGAACAGACGGACGCCCCCACAATGGGCGGCATGAAAATGAAATGAGGAGGATACTTGCATGAGCATGACCTATTACACCGTGGACGATCTTCGGCCTGGAAGATCCGGCTGGGGTGTGAAACGTTTTTCCGCGTTGAATGATGCGATTTCCCACTACCGGTCTCTCCCTATGGATGGGGCCCGCATCCTCGGCATGGCGGATGATGCCCACGCCTATGAGCTCATCCGCTGTGTGCATCTTTTCCCCGGCGATGCTCAGGGCGAGGATGTTCTGGCGGCAGATCACTGGCGCGACGGCTTGACGAAAAAGAACGCTGCCCTGAAAGACGCGCTGGATATTTGCTTGGAAAGCCTGCGTCCACGCTTTCTGCTGGAGCCGGAGCGTCTGATCCCCATTCCCCGGCACAAGAAGCTGCGGAAAGAACTGCGGGAGGCCCTTCTCTGGCAGGGCTATGAAGAAAACTACGATTCCGCCATTCGTGCTGTTTTTGTGGGCGGTGCTGGCTGGCTCTCGCCCCAGGATGTGAAAAAGCAGCGGCAGCTTCCTCTGGTGCTGCGCTATCGGGTGGACGGCATGACGAAGGATGGCGCCTACCTCTCCTTAGAAGTGGAGCCTTGGGAATATGACCTCCTGCTGGAGCAGACAAGAGATCACTATAAAATGAAGAAAAGAGGATAACAACATGAAACGAATGCTTTCCCTTTGCGCCGCGGCGCTGTGCCTGACCTTGACGCTGACGCCCACCGCGCTGGCGGCGGACTTTGAGCCTGCGGTACCGAACGCCAAGGTCTGCTACCCCACCGCCATCGTCCGCAGTGACGATGACACGGAACTGAAAAAGATCTATGATCTGAGCCCCGAAGATGATCCTGCCGGTATCCCCCGCTCGGACTTCCGGCAGGACGGCTACCACTACACCATGACGGACCTTCTGAAACAGGAGCTTCCGGAAAATGAGAGCCGCCAGCACACAGAGCACATTTCCGTTGAAAGCGCCAAGAAAGATATGGAATCTGTGTTGGCACTGCTGCCGCAGGAGCGGGAATTCATCACGGATGACGGTCTCATGGGGACCCTGACGCTCCGACTTGATACCGTGCAGGTGGAGCCGTCCGGCTACGGCACTGCCACCAAGGAAATCTCCACCAAGCGCAGCTACCCCAATCTTGCCGAACAGGATACGCAGTATCTTCCCAAAACCATTACGGAAAACGGCAAGACCCTGACGCTCACCGACATCCAGTGGCAGACGGACAACACCGCCAATTTAGATGGCTACGCTGTGGCGGATCGCTACACAGCCGTTGCCACCTATTCCGGCAGCGCCACCAATTCCTATATCAAGGGCTACACCGTCACGGCGGACTACGCCGGGACCGTCAGCCGGATCGCCCTGAACCGTGTCCGCTATGTGGCTATCTTTGAGGGAACGCCCATCCAGCCCACGGAGCCTGCGGAGACACCCGCCACGGCGTCCGCGTTCCGCTGGTCTTATGTGCTCATCCCCATTGGGATCGTGGCCGCGGCAAGCGCGGGCGTCGGCGGTGCGCTGCTGGTGAAGCACAGAAAAGAAAACGCGGATGAGGAGGATACAGAATGAAAAAGATCATTACCCTTTGTCTGAGCCTTTGCATGACAGCGGCTCTGGCGGCTCCGGCGTATGCGTTAGAGTACAGCATCGCCGCGCCGGACGATTATGACTTTGGAAAGGACACATCTATTGAGGTCATCCACACGGCGGATGGCGGCGCTATGAAAAACGCCGACATGAGCAAAAACACCGCGCTTATTCCGCCCATCTTCGGTTCGGAGAGCATGAACGCCCTCCACACCGGCGAATACCTCACGCCCAACCTTGCCCCCGGTGGTGTTCCCGCGTCCGGCGCGGTCATTGGCGGCAGCGCCGCCACTGTTGTCACCCCCGGCAGCACGTTGAATGGCGGCAGCGGCTATCAGCCCGCCGTGCTGTTCACGGAGGTGACGGGCGACCTCTACTACAAAAACGGCTCCCTCGGCAGGCTGGAGATCCCCTCGCTGGATCTGAGCGTCCGCATCTATCAGGGAACGGACAGCAAGACGCTTTCCAAAGGCGTCGGACACTTCGAGGACACCTCCATCTGGGACGGCAACGTCTGCCTCGCCGCCCATAACCGGGGCGCCAACAGCTATTTCGGCCAGATCCACACGCTGGATATTGGGGACAAAATTACCCTGACCACCAAGCTGGGCACCCGCACTTACAAGGTGACGGATGTTTTCAAGGTCAGCGAAACGGATCGCAGCGGCCTTGCGGACTCCGGCGAAAATATGCTGACGCTCTACACCTGCGTCCGCAACCAGCGGGACCAGCGCTGGTGCGTCACCGCAGCGGAGGTCTGAATCTTTCTCCCTTTTGCCGAATCAGTTCTGTTCGACTTCTGCCCCTTACTTGTGATATGGTGAAGCTGCGAAGATGATTTTCACACATACACAGTTAGAATGGAGGCAGAAAGATGAACGAGAGCAAAAATGTGAGAAAGAATGTCAGTATGATGCTCACCGGCATGGTGATCGGCGCGGCGCTGACCGGCGGCTCTATCGCGGTCGCAGCCGGGATCACGGCGGAACCTACCTGGCAGCCCATCTTTGTGGATGGTCAGCAGGTGGAAATGGAAGCCTACAACATTGCGGGACACAACTATGTGAAGCTGCGGGACATGGGCAAGCAGGTCGGTTTCAATGTTTATTGGAACGCCGGAGTCCAAATCGACACCGGGCATCCATACACGGGGATCGCCCCTGCCGCATCCGGCATCCGCGTCAGCAGCTACAAGGGCAGCGCCCTCCGCCCCGGAGACCGCAGCGGCTTGAATATCAGTCCCAGCGCGGATATAAAAAGTGTGGTCTCCACGCAGCCCAATGTCATCCGCGTTGAGAATGCCTCCGGCCTCTGGACCGCTATCGCGGTCAGCAGCGGCACATCCGACGTGGTCGTGACCGATCAGCACGGCCAGACCGCCACTTTAACGCTGACGGTAGTTGACGGCAAGCAAGGCGCGAGCATTCCGGAATCCGGCGTCAGTCAGACAGACGCGGCACGGCAGGAGATCGTCCGGCTGGTCAATCAGGTGCGCCAGGAAAACGGCGCGCCTGAGCTGACGGTCAACGCGGCTCTGATGGACGCGGCGCAGCATTGCGCGTCCCTGCGTGTCACATACCACCAGAACAAGGTGGAGTGTGAGGCGGTAGCGGCCTCCGGGTATCCCCATGGATTTGGATCGAATATCACCGCATTCGCAAATGTGCCCGCATCCGAGATCGCGGGGCGGGCAGTGGAGAACTGGCGGAATTCTCCCGGCCACTTCCAGACGATGATAAACCCTGATTGCGACACCATCGGCGTCGGGATCTCAACTGATGAGGGCGAAACGATCTGCTTCCTGTTCGTCGGTGATCCCAACGCGCACAATCCCTACGCATAACCTATCCGCAACTCAATATGCTCACATGGCCTTCCAGCATCATTGCCGGAAGGCCATTTCAGCGTGTCGAAAAAGTTTTTTCTCCCCGCATGGTGCAGGAATACACCGTTGGCCCAGCCGGTTTCCGTGCGCTTTGCGCCCGAAAGCCGGGAGCCTTCCTCGAAACGGGCTCGCTTTCTCCGCCACTGGCGGCGCATCGCCCGTTTCCCCTTCTTGGGTTTCCCGCGCACACCCTTCCTTACCGTCGCGGAGAATCTTCTGCTTTATCGACAGACTCACATGGCCTTCCAGCATTGCCGGAAGGCCATTTCTTATGAGCAAATCTAAAAAGAAAGGTCAAATAACGATGAAAAAGACATGGCATTCATTGAAAAATCGCGTGACCGCGATGCTGCTGGCCCTGATCTGCGTTCTCGGCCTGCTCCCCACTGCCGCGCTGGCGGCAGGGGCCGACACCATCAAATTAGAGCGGTTCGGCATGAGCGGCGTTTCCTATCAGTCCGCCAGCCTTGGCAGATGCACAATGCACCAGATGTATTACGGCGTGGCCGGAAAGACCTCCGTGGGCTTCTGCGGGACGAAGGGCGGCGGCATGGGCACCTCTCTGATCGGTCAGACATGGGGCGATCCGAAGCCCGTCACCGATCCCACCGTCAAAATGATGATGGCCTATTACTACGCCCACTCCCTCGACATCTTCACGGACAAGGCCCACGCCCTGGGCGTGGATGACATCTGGGATTCCGGTTATAGCTGGTACATGAACGCCTGGGTACAGGCCATCGTGTGGCGGTATAAGGACGGCTCCCTGGGTGATCCCGCCACCGCCTGCGCGGAGGAATTGATGTACGTCTGGAACTCGCTGAAGGGCGCAAGCTATACCAGCATCGACCAGACCTGTGACGGCGCCACATTCCGGGACCGGGCGAAATACATTCTGGATCTTGGCAAACAGGGCGTCTGGGGCGATTGCGCCGTAAAAGAGTATTCCTTCACCGGCGCTGGCTCTGCCGCCCACCCCGCCAGCACCGTCCAGAGCGTTATGATCGGCAGTCTTACCGTCACGAATGAGCAGTACAAGCTGGTGGTCAAGAAGGTAGACGCCACCAACCCCACCAAGGGCCTTGCCGGAGCGCGGTTCCATGTGGAATCCACCAACGGCTCTTTCTCCAGGGACATCGTCACTGGCGCGGATGGCACCTATACCTTCTCTCCCTTGGACGCCGGAACCTACGCTGTAACGGAAACGGCGGCTCCGAACGGCTACGAGATCGACAACGCGGGGCCTGAATATGTCGTTCTGCCGAACAGCGGCAGCAGCACCGTGACGATCACCTTTACAGACACCCCCACCGTCACCGCCACCGGTAAGATCCGCAAGGTGGACGCGGACGATCCCACCAAGGGCCTTGCCGGGGCGGTCATCAAGATCACCGGCGTGGATAACAATTTCACCGGCACCTATACCACCGGCGCTGGCGGCGCGCTCACGGATGTGCCTTGGGATACCATGCCCATCGGCAGCTATGTGGCGGAAGAAGTGACGCCGCCTAACGGGTACTCTCTGAGCAAGGACGCCGGCAAAGTCCGTCAGGAATTCTATTGGGACGGCAAAAGGGACGTATCGCTCGTTTTTGAAAATGACGCGAAGGTAAAGGTGCGGCTCATTAAGCTGACCGACGCCAACATGCCCCTTCCCGGCGCGGTATTCCACATCCTCCGGGACGGGCAGCTGATCGGCACGGAGGCCACGGACGCCTCCGGCAGGATCACCGCCCCCCATGTGACGGAGGGGATGTACGCCTTTGTGGAGGTCAGCGCCCCCGCCCCCTACGCCAAGCTGACCGCCCCCGTCTGCGCCCATGTGGATCAGGCTACCGTCAATAGCGGCGGCACCGTGACTGTAACAGCCAAAGACCAGAAGCTCCCCAATCTGACCATCCAGAAGCTGGATAAGCAGACCAAGCAGCCCATCCCCGGCACGGTCTTTGAGATCAAGGGCATCCATTACGGCTATCATCAGGACGTCACCACCGGGCCGGACGGCAAGGCGGTTCTCACCGCGATCCCTGTTGACAGCTATGAGGTAAAGGAAACATCCGTCCCTGACCCCTATGTGGTGGGCGGCGAGACGATCCAGACGATCTACCTCGGCCCCGGTGACGATCAAAACCTCGTATTTGAAAACCTGAAAATGCCCCGGCTGACCGTCACCAAAATCGACGCGGAGGATTCCAAGCCCATCCCCGGCACCGTGTTTACCGTAGAGGGCATCGACAGTGATTTCTCCGCCGATTAGGTCACCGGCGAGGACGGCACGGTGACGGACCGCGTGGCCCCCGGCAGCTACAAGATCATTGAAAAGTCTGTTCCCGCTCCGTACTACCTGCCCAGCAAAAACGCCGACAGGGAGCAGACCGTCAGCCTGAACTCCGGTGACGAGGTGAATGTCACTTTCAAAAATCGGAAAATGCCACAGCTCACCATCTACAAGGAGGACAGCGTGGCTGGCGCGCCTGTGGAGGGAGCCAAGTTCCACATCACTTACACCAGCAGCGGCGAATCCGCCGAAGCCCCTGCCACCATTGATTACGGAAATATCCTCACAGACGCCAAGGGCGAGATCCGGCTCCATGAGCAGGGCAAGCGGCTCTATCCCGGCGCGTACACCGTGACGGAAGTGGAACCAGCTCCCGGTTTCCAGATGAAGGAACCCTCCACCCAGAAGATCATCCTCCACGGCAGTGAGAGCAAGACCCTGACCTTCCAGAATACTCCGCTGAATGCCATTGTTGTTGAGAAGTATGACAGTGTGACCCATGAGGCGCTCCCTGGCTGCACCTTCCAGCTGCGGTTTTTGGGCGGCACCTCCGGCACCGGCGGCACGACCATCGGGCAGAAGGTCACCGGCAAGAACGGCACCGCCATCTGGACGGGCCTGACCGCGGGCACCTATATCGTGGAGGAGGTTGACCCCGCCGATGGGTACAGCATCATCAACGCCTCAGAAACGATCTATCTGGCGGACAGCGGTGAGCAGAGTGTTGTCACCATCCGCTTTGACAACGCCCCGGACGGCATCCTGCTGATCCGCAAGGTCTGTTCCGTGAACCCCAGCGTGACCCTCGCCAACGCGGAATTCAAGATCACCTACGCGGACGGTACGCTGATTGGTGACGCCAACGGCATCTTCCGGACGGATGAGCACGGCGAGATCCGCGTCCCCGGCCTGAAACCCGGCAAAAGCGTCATTGTGACGGAAACGAAGGCTCCGGACGGCTATATCATTGATACCCAATCCCAGACCGTTCAGGTCAAGGAGGGCCGCACGGTCAGCCTGACCTTCAAGAACCAGCCCAAGGGTAAGCTCATCATCCAGAAGCGGGACAGCGCCACCGGTCAGCCCCTTCCCGGCGCGGAGTTCCGGGTGACCACTGCCGCTGGCTGCGAGGTGGGGCTGGACGGCATGATCGGCACCGCGACCCTGACGCAGAATGGCATTTTTACCACGGATGGGCAGGGCGAGATCACGATCACCAATCTGGCCCCCGGCGCTTATGTCATCAACGAGATCAAGGCCCCGACAGGGTATGTGATGGATCGTGCGTCCACAAACGTGGTCATCGGCAAAAACGGCGATACGCAGACGGTCATCGTGAAAAACTCCAAGGCCGGAACACTGGTGATCGACAAGCGGGATTCCCTCACCGGGAAGCCATTGCAGGGCGTGACCTTCAAGGTGACGACCTCTACCGGCGCGTTCGTACCCGCTGAAAATGGACAGATCAGCAGCAACGGCCTGTACTTCACCGATAAGGACGGCAAAATCACCATCCATGGTGTGGTGGGGACGCTGGTGGTGACGGAAACGGCCACCATTCCCGGTTACACCATCGACGAGGCCAGCCGTACCCAGACGGTGGTAGTCAATCCCAATGACACCCAGACGCTGCACTTCACCAACACGCCCAGCACCACCCTTGTGATCGAAAAGTATATCGAGGGCACCACGACGCCGCTGAAGGGCGTGACCTTCCTTGTGACCGACAGCAGCGGTGCCGTTGTGGGCAGAAGCAACGGAGAGTTCATCACCGATGAGAATGGCCGCGTCGTTATCAATGACCTGATCCCCGGCACCACCGTTACGGCGCGGGAGGTCAAGACCGTGGATGGCTTTGTGTTGGACGGCGCGCCGAAATCCATTCTCATCAAGGCGGGTGAGGTGCAGACCCTGCGCTTTTATAATGTCCGCGCGGGCGGGCTTACCGTCATTAAGAAGGACGAAAAAACCGGAGCGCGCATCCCCGGCGTCCAGTTTGAGATCCGGAAAATGGATGGCGAGATCATCGGTACCTTCACCACCGATGAAAACGGCGTGATCTATCTCCCCGAAGCGGAAAACGGCTGGTACACCGTGACGGAGCTGAAAGCTGCCGAGGGCTACCGTCTGGATGACACGCCCCATCGGGTCGAGGTCAAGGAGGGCCAGACCGCCACACTGGAGGTCACCAACAAGGCCATCTCCGGCATCCTGCTCCACAAGGTCAATGCCGTCACCGGCGAGGGCATCCCCAGCGTGTCCTTCCTCCTCTATGACAGCGGCAACAATCCCATCGCGCAGGAAACCAGCGATGACCGGGGGTATGTCCGGTTTGAGGGACTGGAAGATGGCCGCTACTATCTGCGTGAATTGGAAAATGAGGGCTATATCCCCGACACGCAGAAAAAGACCGTGTATGTAAAGTCTGGCGAAACCACGGAAATCGAGTGGCAGAATACCCCCATCACCGGCCAGATCCAAGTGACAAAGGTCAGTGCGGACTACAACGCCATGAATGGCTGGCCTGCCGGGACGCCCATCCCCAACACTGTCTTTGAGATCTACAACGCCCGCACCAACCGTCTGGTGGATACGATCAAGACGGATAAAAACGGCTTAGCGGTGAGCAAACCTTTGCCGCTGGCGCGGTACAAGATCGTGGAATCCAAGGCGGCGGAGTTTTACGGACTGGATAAGACACCCATTGAGGTAGAAATTGAGTATGCCGGTCAGATCGTCAAGGCAAGCATGACTAACAAGAGCCTGTCTACCAACGTTTCCATCAAGAAAACCGGCTATGTAGAGGTCATGCCGGGGCAGCTTGTCCGCTACAACTTCACCGGCATCGCCAACAACTCTACCACGGCGCTGGAATCTTTTTATTGGAGAGACACTTTGCCTGTCAAGGCGGTTCGGCTCCAGACCGTTTACACCGGCACGTGGAATACCCCTGGAAACTATAAGATCGTGTACCGCACAAATCTCAGCAGCGGTACATGGCGCACACTGGCGGATAACCTGAGCACATCCAAAAACTATGTGCTGGATGCTTCCCCCGCGGCGCTGGGACTTGCCGCCAACGAGTATGTGACGGAGTTCATGGCGGCGTTCGGCATCGTCCCCGCCAACTTCCGGCAGGTGGAAGCCCCTCGCGTGGACTGCAAGGCCCTTGCCAAGCTCACCGGCGGTACGCAGTTCGTCAACACGTCGGACGCGGGCGGCGTCTACAACGGGCAGTGGATCATGGCGACCTCCCGCTGGGTCACCAGAATTTATGCTCCCAGCAAGCCTTTGCCCCGTACCGGTTATTAAGAGCTAACAACAACGGATGCCGCTCCGCGAGGGGCGGCATCCCCGTTTCGTGAGGGAATATGATGAACTTTTTTGAACAGGAATTAAGAAAAATCGTAGGCAGTGCTTATCCGGATGCCACCTATATCGGCAGAGCCTGCTATGTGCGGCTGGGAGAGGAGAACCGGGCGAAGATTCAGTTTGTCACCGGCATCGTTTCCAATCAATATAACGCTCTGCAAATGACGATTTTAAACCGCAGCGAAGGAACTGTAGACACGCTGCGCGTCAGCTTAACGGATCTGTTAGGCAAGCAGGCAGCGAAGAATCCTGATTTCCGAAACGGTGTGGAACCACACATCTGGGATGACAACGGAAACGTCAGATGGTATGCCTATCAGCCAAGCAGCCGGGACTACCAGACGCTCACAAATGAGATATCGGAATATTTGGGCTTATTCCAGCAGCAGACACAAAGCTCCGCACAGCAGCTTGGGCAGAGAATGAGATGATAACAGCTTCTGCCGCTGCATGAGGATATTCAAAATAATAGGAGGTTAAGATCTTGAAACACAAAAAAATCATGATTTTGGCGTTGGCGCTCCTGCTCCTGACCGTGCTCTGCTGCACCTCCGCCCTCGCCGCGGGCGGCGATGTGGCAGGCGCTGTGGAGCAGACATGGACGGAGGCGGCCAAGCAGATCAAGGCTGTAGTGGAGAAGGTGGTGTTTCCGGCGCTGGATATGATCCTCGCCATCGCGTTCTTCGTAAAACTTGGCGGCGCGTATTTTGATTTTCGCCAGCGAGGTCAATTTGAATGGACCGGTCCCGCCATCCTCTTTGCCTGCCTCATCTTCACCCTGACGGCCCCGAAATACATCTGGAGCATCATCGGCATCTAAGAGGCGTATCCTTTGAGAGCCGGATCAGAAGTCTGATTCTGGAAGTGGGCTGGCGCGCGAGGGTCTTGCATAAAAGCTGCTACTTTGATATAATACTATCAAGAAATTGATACAAGGAGGGCTTTCTATGCAGATCAGACCATCCTCCGCTCTGCGGAATGAGTACACTCAAATTTCTGAGTTGGCAAAAGCATCCGGTGAGCCGATCTTCATTACAAACAAAGGTGAGGATGACGGTGTTTATATGAGCATGGCCGCATACGAGGAGCGGGAAAAAATGTTCCGCCACCGCGACAAGATCTATGCCGCGGAGATCAGCAGACTGAGCGGAGAGCCTGTCTGCACGCCGGAGGAGCTTGACGAAAGAATGGAGGAGCTGTTCCGTGCCTACGAAAAGTAAACTGGTCTATCTTCCACCTGCTCAACACGACTTCGAGGAGATCGTAAAGTATCACATTACGGAGGCAGGAACTCCCTACGCGCGGAAAATCTACAGTACGATGAAAACGACCATAAACCGTCTGCGGGATTTCCCGCTGATGGGGCAAACGCATCCGGACCCGATCCTTGCCGCAAACGGATACCGAAAACTGGTTTTGACAAAAACCTATGTGGCGGTCTACAAAGTGATCGGCGACACCGTCTATATTTACGCCATTGTCAATGGCACGACAGACTATCCCCGCCTTTTGAAGTAATCACCGCTTTGGGATGAAGAATATGTCGACAGAAAACAAGTATTTAGCAAAGACGGAATCCTTGCAAAACGAATTGTAGACGGTGTGCCGGGTTATCACGGAGACAGTCAAAGCCGAGGCGATTTATCTCTTTGGCTCCCGTGCTTATGGTACGCCAACCGATGATAGTGACTACGATTTGTGCGTCATTATCCCGGAAAAGTCCATGCGTCCGGTGGATGCGGTCAAGGCGATCCGCCGCGCGCTCCTGCCGCTGCAAACCATGTCTTTGGATATACTCGTATACCGTGCCGATACATTCTTCCGCCGCGCGCAAGGCGCGACTATGGAGCGCAAAATCAAGCGGGACGGCATCCCCCTATACGAAAACTTCTCCCACAAATCATAATACCAATTATTGCGACAAGGCCGTCGCCCGAAAGGGCGGCGGCCTTTTTGCGTCTCTGGAGGTGAATGAACAATATTTATTTGGGACTTTGTCGCCGCGACAGTCTTGGATCAGCTCATGGACTGGGTCTATGGGCAGGCCATAGGCTTTCTCGGCAATTTTTTTGCCCTCATGGGCAATATGGGCGTGGAGCTGTTCGAGCTGGAATGGGTCAGCGCCATCATTCTCTTTTTCTCCCGCCTTGCGTGGGCGCTGTTTACCGTCAGCGTGGTGGTCTGCGCCTTTGAATGCGGCATCGAATACTCCGCTGGCAGGGGCAATCTCCAGCAGTGCGGGATGAACATTATCAAGGGCTTTCTGGCGGTGAGCCTGTTCACCGTCGTCCCCGTCCGGCTCTATGCCTTATCGGTGTCGCTGCAGGGAACCTTTTCCGCGGGACTTACCGGCTACGGGCGGAGCATTGGCGAAGTGGGTCAGGACATCATCACGGAGCTCAAGGAGATCCAGACGCTTACGGATGTGGTGAACAGCTCCCACTTCGGCCTTGGCATCATCACCAGCCCCATCATGCTGCTGTTCTGTATTATCCTTATGGGCTACGCGGTGCTGAAGGTGTTTTTCGCCAACCTGAAGCGCGGGGGCATTTTGCTCATCCAGATCGCGGTGGGCAGCCTTTATATGTTCAGCGTCCCGCGTGGCTATCTGGACGGCTTTATGGGCTGGGTGCGGCAGGTCATCGGCTTGTGCCTGACCGCCTTTCTCCAGTCCACCATCCTCATTGCGGGACTCATGGTGTTCAAGGACCACGCGCTGATGGGCGTGGGACTCATGCTCTCGGCGGGAGAGGTGCCCCGCATCGCCGGCAGCTTCGGTCTGGATACTACAACAAAGGCCAATATTATGAGCGCCGTTTATACGGCACAGTCCGCGGTGAATGTGACGAGAACCATCGCCGCGGCAATCAAATGAAAAAGGGTGATGATATGACACAGTCAACAAGAAAACTTACGATGGGGAGCCTGTTCGATGGCATCTCCGGTTTTCCTCTGGCTTCGGTGCGATGCGGCATCGAGCCGATCTGGGCCAGCGAGATCGAGCCGTTCCCCATACTGGTATCAAAGATCCGTTTCCCTCGCATGGAGCAGATGGGAGACATCACAAAGCTGAACGGCGCGTATCTGCCGCCTGTGGATATTATCTGCGGAGGCAGCCCGTGCCAGGACTCAGCGTGGCCGGAATGCGCGCCGGATTGAACGGTGCGCGTTCCGGCCTTTTTATGGAACAAATACGAATCATTCAGGAGATGCGAGATGCAGACAGAAGATCTGGAAGGACAGGAGTCCATATTCGACCGAGATTCGGGATCTGGGAAAATGTCGTCGGTGCTCTCTCAAGTGGGCGGGACGCTGAAACGGGTCAAAAAAAGCCTGGGGCGGATTTTCAAAAAGTCCTCGAAGCGTTCCTCCAAGTTGAAGAACCATACCTTCATGTTGTTAGACCTGAGACCGGGCGCTGGGAATATGCTGGGGGCATATTGGGAGTACGATCCTCCGTGGCTTGGATCGTTTGGGACGCCCAACACTTCGGAGTGCCCCAAAGACGCCGTCGAGTGTTCCTTGTGGCAGATTTTGCAGGCTACAGCGCCATCCCGATACTCGCTATCCCAGACAGCGTGCCTAGGTATCCTGCGCCGCGCAGCCTGCCGCGGCAAATCGCTGCCACCCTTATTGGAAGCAGCTTTGCGTATGCAGGCAGGGCTTGACCCGCCCGCGCCCATATCCGGCGAAGCGAAAGCCTACCATATCAATCAGCGCAATGAAGGCATTGACCTGGACGGTGTGTCCGGTGCATTGATGGCAACGCAGAACCTCCAAATGCAGACCTTTATCACAAATCCAAGCAGCAGTCAGAGTGGTCCGCAAAAGCAGATCGCATTCGCCGCCAACCAGCGGGACGAGGTGCGTGATCTGCGCGATATAGCAGGTGCGCTGCAGGCTCAGCCGGGGATAAAACAACAAACCTTTGTCGCTGGATTTTCTGCTGGAGCTGGCGCAAGCGCCGGAACCATCGGATATCAGGAGGACGTAGCGCCCACGCTGAAAGGCAGCCCCAGCGGAAACTGTATGCCCAGCATCCTCTGTATCAACGATCAGGGCGGGCAGATCATGGAGTGCAGCGAAAATGTCACCGGGACGCTGCGGGCACAGGAACACGGGCACCAGCCTCTGGTGCTGCGTCCGACAGGACCCAAAGTTTATGAAAACCATGGCATTGACGGAAGATACACAGGGCCGCACGATGTAGCCCCCACCATGTCCGCCCGCTACGGGACCGGAGGGAACAACATTCCTCTTGTACAGCAGGAGGAAGTCATCTGCATTGCGGGCAACGCCATTGACCGCCAGCCTCAGAACGGCGGCAACGGCTTTGGATGGCAGCGGGACATCGCGTATACTTTGACCGCCACAGACAAACACGCGGTCATGAAACCGTATCAGGAAACTGTCAGTGCATTGTGCTGCGGGGACGAAAAGGGCATTGGTAATCAATATGTGTCGCAAGACAAGTGTATTATTGCGGGTGAAATAACCGAAGAATATTCCGCCACAAATCTTGTCCGTCGTCTCACACCGCTGGAGTGTGAACGGCTCCAGGGCTACCCGGACGGTTGGACCGATATCCCCGGCGCTTCGGACTCCGCACGCTACAAAGCCCTCGGCAACAGCGTGGCCATCCCCTGCGTGGAATACCTCATGCAGCGGGTCGCTATGGTCATTGCGCTTGATTTGGAATGGGATTTTTAGTTGGCTTTGGTCATAGCTTTCGCGCTTGCTTTCGGGTATCTTAGCTTTACCATTCAAAAGACGGGAGGAATTGCTATGGCAGAAAAAACGCGCAACCTCTGTGCTGAAATCCCCTTGGAGCTGCATACCAAAGTACGGCAGCGACAGGCGGAATCCGGCGAGACACTGAGCCGGTACATGACCGTGCTCATCACAAAATTTTATGAAATGGAGGAAAATGTGAAGATGGACAAGGACAATGTGAGGACGGTGGCGTTTCAGGTGCCCACCGAGCTGTTTGAGCAGCTCAAGGCATACCTCAAGCGGAACGGCATCAAGCAGAATGCCTTCTTCCTGGACTGCATCCGGCAGGCGCTGGCGGAGGACACCGGCGCCGCCGAAGAATAGTTTGTTGCCTTTATGTATTTGCCAGATGTAGCAGCTGTGCAATGGAACAGTGCGGGGGCAACAAACTATTTGCCGAAGATATGGGCGGTGGTAATCCCGCCTGTTAGCAGCCTTATAGCGATTATATTTTGGAATGGATATTCTGATTTTTACAATGCAAATCCGTCTAAAAGTGGAGATAATGTAGCATTAACATTTATTAAAAAGGCGGTAATTTACTTTTTCGCGGCTTTTTCATGTGTCGGAATTGGTGCGAATATCGCTATGATGCTATTGAACTAAGCAAGTTCCATGTTTGATTTTGGATTCTGTTATCCCACCGGGATAAGGAGATGTGGGTTGTTCCGCGATTAGCCTAAAAAAGAGGGATGGGGAAATGTCAAGGGGACTGTGGAATACCGCAGCCCAGTTTGCAAAGCGAGGATATGCCGCAAAAGCCCCTTGATGTTTCAACACCCCTCTTTTATCCTCGCGCGGAGGAACAACAGGCATCACTTCCGGGTGAGCAGCCGCGTGATGCCAATGCCGCCCGGATACACAAAAGTGTTCGGGTTTGCTCCCACATGGTGCACCAGAAAGCGCCTTGCTGCAAAGCAGGGTGCTTTTCTTATGTTGATCTATATTGGGAGAATCGACACTTAGTGTCGGGCCTCCCTTTTTTAGTTTATACCAGCGAATATAGTATATCAGGGCTTCGAATGTGTCTACAAAATGGAGGCAGCGCTGTATCATGAAAATCGGAACTAAAATCCGCCAAGCTGGACGGTGTTTTGCAGGCTACCGAGAAGGGAAAACTGTGACAGCCAGGAAAATACAATGAACCAGCGCCGGAAATTGTGTGGTGTGCACAACTTCCGGCGCTGTTTATGGTGGTTGTAATAAAACGTTGGAGCGTGAAAAACGGCAAATAAAACCGGCTAGGGAGAAAAGAGTGGTCAGATGGTTGTCAAGAGGCATAGCACACATAGAACGCGTCAAAAAACACGCGCGCGTTAAGAATCGTACGCGTGCGTTTTTGTGATGTGTTATACTCTGTCCATTGGAATATACTTTGCCCTTGCGCCTTTTCTAGTTATTTCAGCACCTAGAATGATGAATCAAAACACAAGCTGTTACAAGAACTTTTGAAAATCGTAGATGGCTTCGATGTTTCTCCTTACGACGAAAAGACCGAAGTAATTCTTGTAACAGCTTGTGTTTTGACTTCAAAACTTGTACTTAATCTACATCAAGTAAACTGCTAAAATAAAAACGCAAAGGCAGGTTATTTGTGTAAAGGTGTTGGTGTAGACTTGTTGCATGGTAATATGCAGTTGTAAAGGGAAGGCGCAAGCCTTCTCTTTTTTGTTTCAAAACAATTTGACCCAGAACGAAAAACCTGGCTGCCTAGCAGTTGGGAGCTTTATTGTGGGCCAAAGCGTAGCCTAAAAGGAGTGATTTCTGGTGTTGGTTCGTACCAAACC